>Ga0265339_10000808_pt1 | contig 24149 bp, 22 predicted proteins | sample 4CB219metaG_FD_202085 | JGI IMG/M metagenome (GOLD analysis project Ga0265339, IMG submission 202085) | Rhizosphere microbial communities from Carex aquatilis grown in University of Washington, Seatle, WA, United States - 4-CB2-19 metaG | ecosystem: Host-associated > Plants > Roots >... | reverse complement strand
CGGCCAGATGCTGATTCGTAAGGCGCAGTCCAGCAAGAAGGTTCAGTTGAACGTCGATTCCGTCACTCATTGGACCGCGACGAACAACGCCCGCGACAACCTGAAGAAGCGCGAGTACTTCGAGCGCCACGGTATCGCCGAGGGGTTGCGACGACTTGCAGAAGACTTTCCGTTCCGGCCTCGGACGTTGGCCGTTTCCACTACCCCCAACCCCAAAGGAGCAGTCGCATGAAAGCCAAATTGATTTTCATAGCCGGGCTTGCCGTGGCTCTTACCCCTTTTGCCGGCGTCGGACAGGAAACGTCGGCACGCACCGTGCAGTACCATTCGCAAGATATTGTTCCGATCCACGCCAAGCTGAAGTACACAACCCTCATTGAAGTTCCGCCTACCGAAAAGATCATGGAGGCGGCCACCGGCGATAAGGATTTCTGGGTTGTGGATGTGGTTGGCAACTTCTGCTTTGTCCACCCAGCGAAGGCCGGCATCAGTTCCAACTTGAATCTCATTACCGATAAGGGCAACATCTATTCGTTCACTCTTCAGGATGTCTCCAGCACCGCGGAGATGCCGGACCTCAAGGTGCTGGTTCAGCCCGCCGACCGCTCCTCGATCGTCGCATCGAACGGTCCGGCTCAATACGTCCCCGCAGCACAGCTCGATCAATCGAAGCAGCAACTCGCGGCTGTGCAAACGCACATCACCCAGGCGGTCGATGAGTACAAGAGTGCGTACCCGCTGGCGCTCAAGTTCGATTACACGTTCAGAGCCAATGAAGCGCCCTTCGATATCCAGTCGATTTATCACGATGACAAGTTCACGTACATAAAGACAAATGCCCCGGAGAAATTCTCGGTCTATGAGATGAAAGACGGCAAACCCGACCTCGTGAACTATGACCTGCGTGATGGAACCTACATCATTCCGAAGATCATGGATTCCGGGTACGTCGAGCTTGGCAAGAAGCGGATGGACTTCACTCGCAAGGGATAACCAAGGGCAACGGGAAACGGAGCGAACAATGGCGGAGACGACGATGAACTCGCAGGCGGAGCCGAGTTTGGTTCGAGATACTCACGAACCCAAGGGAGTCTTGAAGAAGAACCTGAAGCCGCTCATCTATCTGGGCGCGGCATTGCTTGTTATCGTGGCGGCCGTCTTCAGTGGTACAAGCAAGAAGACGCCGAGCCAGCAAGCCGCTGCGCGGCATGAGCCTCCACAGCCCACGGTCCAGGACAATACCGACAACAACGTTCAGGATCTCAAGAGCCAACTTGCCGCGGAGCAGCAAAAAGAGGCACAACAGACTGGCTTGGCAAATGCCACCGCCGCCCAACAGACAGCGGCTGCGGCATATAGCCCAACGGGGCAGGCGGTTCCGTGCGTACCAGGCCAGCCCTGCGCCCAGCCGAATGCGTATGGACAACCAGGTGGGCAGCCTCAAGTTTCGCCGGCCCAGGAAGAGGCGCAACAACTGGCGGCTAAGGAGCGGGAATTGGCCTACAACTCTCGATTCGCATCCAATCTCGTGTATAGTCACCAGCCGGACGAGGCCACTTCACAGCAGCCACCGGCAGGACCGGAGGGCGTGAGCGTGGCCGGTTACCAGCAGACCCGGAATCCATATACAACGGCTTCCAGCTCAACCGGAAGCAGTCTGGTAGCTCCTCGTGCAGCTGGCGATCCTCCCCCCGCCGCCAGCGAGCAAGGTTCCACGAAACACGCCGAAGTGAACATTGACTCCGCAGCCGGCCAGCCGTATGTGATCTATGAGGGGCTGACCATGGACACGGTCCTGATGAACCGTCTCGACGGAGATTCCATTGGTCCCGTGAAGGTGCTTGTCTCGAATCCCGTCTATTCGCACGACGGCCAGCACGTTCTTATTCCGGAGGGGACGATTGTGCTCGGCGAAGCAAAGAAGATCGGCGCCAACGGGTTTGGACAGCAGCGACGAATCGCTGTGACCTTTCACCGCATGATCATGCCGGACGGCTACTCCGTGGACCTGGATCAATTCCACGGACTAGACCAGATTGGCGAGGAAGGTCTGAAGGACAAAGTAAACAACCACTACTTCCAGATCTTCGGAACTTCCATCGCCCTTGGCGTCATCGCAGGCGCAGGTGAGATTACCCAGGGCGGCGGCACGATCAGCACGAGCGGTTCGCAAGCATTCACGACCGGGGCGGCCGGTGGCATTTCGCAGTCGGCGACAACCGTGCTTGATCGGTTCATTCAGATTCCACCAACGATCACCATCCGTGAAGGCCATCGAGTGAAGGTCTATTTCACGCAAGACATGCTCCTTCCGGCGTACGAAAATCACACAATTCCGCAGACTTATTGAGGAGATTCCCATGTGTCCTTCCGCAAAGGTGATTGTGCTCTCAGCAATTCTCGTCGCTTCACTCAGTGGTTGCCAGAGTCATCAGACCAAAGTCGATGCGCTGCAGAAGGAATATGACCAGCTCGGACAGCAATACCGACAAGATTGCTCGGCCGAGATGTTGAACGTCCCGCCTAAACTGAGCCCGAAGTGTGCGGATGAGAACAAGAAAGTCGGAGACGCCTGGACCCGACTGCAAGCAGAACGCGCAAAGAAGTAAATCGAGGAGACAAAATGAGGTTCATACCGACGATCGCAATCCTTGCGATGGTTTCGGCGCCGTTCGCCCACGCACAGTTCGGCTCTGGAATCGTCTACGACCCAACCCAATCAGCGCACGCAATTGAACAGATCTCGCAGGGCCAGCAGATCTTCACGAACTCGGTCAAGCTGGCCGACAACGCAATCAATACCTACAACCTTGCGCACGAGATGGCAATTGCCCCTCAAACTCTCTATCAGCCGTTTCTGTCGCTCTCGACATATTGGATGGCAGTGAATCAAGCCGCGAATACTTACGGAAATTCGAGGCAATGGATAAGTTCCGTCAATACTGGCGCCGGCGCGGGCTTCGCATACCAGCAAGCCTCGATAGCGCGCACCGGCCAGATCAATGGTTATGGAAATCTGACACCGCTGGGACAGCAGCAGATTGCAGCACAAGGAGCCACCGCCGATCTGAATGACTCGGTCACAACCAGTGGCATGCAGACACTTGGTACGATTCGGGCAAACTCCGAACAACGACAGGCAGATATCAACGCCCTGATAAGTTCCTCACAATCGAGCGATCCCACGCAGCATACGGAGATGGCGGCGTTGCAACGCATCAATAAGGCCCTCATTTTGCTGATTCAGGAACAGCAAGATGCAAATCAGATAGGCCAGGCGAATGCCCTGCAGCAGATCGTCGGGCAGAAGGTCCAACAGGACAATCTCAAATCCCTCTTCCAAACTGGCAATGTCTACCAACAGAACTTCAACACAACCACGCCCCAGCAGAGTACTACGGGTACTCAGTGGGCTTTCCACTACTAGCCGAAGAAAGGACAGCCAATGGATTTCCTGATTCTCATCAAGAATGGTTGCGACAACCTCACCGCGACAGCTTCGCCCTCTTTGGATTCTCTCGGCTTGCGCATGGTGATATCGCTCGCCACCATCATGCTTGTGTGGTTTGGGGTTCAGGAGGCGCTTGCGTCCGCTCAAGGTGGTTCCGGCTTCAACGTTGCCAAGTTCCTCAATTTCTTCATGCTCATCACGTTTGCCTATTGCTTCGTGAAGTTTTATGACGGCTCGATCCCCGGTATCGGTTATTCCCTCAAAGGCTTCGTCAGCGGAGGGACTAGTAGCTTGGTCGATTACCTCGGTCAGGACTCCACACAAGAAGTACAGAACAGCATTCATAATGCGCTGGCGAACATCGGGACCCTTTCTCCCTCGTTCACAGAACCTTACACCCTGCTTTGCACATATACGGTGCAGGTCATCCTTAGCGTTCTCACGGCTCTCATTGGCGTCATCATCGCCTATGGCGCTATTGGTGCAACGGTGATTGGACTGCTAGGGCCGGTATTCATTCCGTGGATGGTCTTCGATAAGACCGATTTTCTGTTTTGGGGATGGCTCAAAGCCTTTGTCGGCTTCGAGTTTTATAAGGTCGTAGCCGCCGCAACGATGAGCGTAATGAGTCACCTCCTCATTACCTATCTCACAAGCGGGGCAACCAACGTCGGGGACCCTCAACGGCTGATTACGCTCATGCCCGGATTGCTCATTCTCTGCATTGTTGCTGGATTCGTGTTGCTGAAGATTCCAACCATGACAGCGTCCCTATTCTCGGGCCATACAGGCGGACACGGCATAGGGATTGGCGGAATGGTAACCGCGGCTCTTCTGAAGGGGCTGTAAAGAAATTGGAGGATCGAATGACCACCGCAACCAAGCCGTCACCAGACATCACCCGCGCTGCGGAACGCTACCTCGAACAATATGGCGATCCACTCGTGATGAACACATATTTGAAGGTCACAATTCTTGTGCTCGGAGTTGTATGTCTCGCGCTCGCTGGCCTCGTCTTCAAAAGCCAGAAGGCTCTTGCCGACACGCACCCGTTGATCGTGCGAATCAACGATGTGGGACGAGCAGAGGCGATCGACTACCGCAACTTCCAATACCGGCCACAGGAGGCCGAGAACAAGTACTACTTGACCCGCTGGGCGGAGCTTTATTTCAGCCGCAATCGGTTCACGATCGAGCGCGATCAGACCAATTCTCTGTACTTCCTGAACAGCGACGTTCAGCGCGCCGTTATCGACCAGGAGAGGAAAGACAACATCATCCCGACTTACATCAAGGACAGCACGCTTCCGTACGTCGATGTTGAAGTAAAGGAAGTCGTCCTTGACGATCTCCGCCAGTCCCCTTATTCGGCGCGCATCGAGTTCGAGAAAGTGTTCACGAATCCATCCGATCACACGGAACTTAAGCGCGAGCGATGGACGGCCAGCGTGACATATGTCTTTCGCGAGAATGTGAAGAACAATGAACTCGCGGTCGACCCGCTCGGACTGACCATCGTTCGGTTCCGGGCAGACCAGGCATTCAGCTAAGGAATCACCGACCTTCCAGAGGCAAATTGATGTCCAGACTTGCTGCCAATCCGGCTGCTTCACCCTCCCTGTCTCTGCGCACGGCGGACACGGCGACTTCGAGCGTGATCGCACGCAATTCAAGCGCAGAATTGCCATCGTCTTGGATCGGCCAGAGACGCTCAAGTGGATCTGAGATTGCTTCGGAATTCTGCAGCCAAAGCACCGACGAGAACTTTGGTCCCGTGTGCGTCTGCCGTTATGTATCCCGCCTTTTGCTTGGTCACTGCTTCGGGGCCTTTCCGGCGCCCGGCGGCACGGCGCCGCTCTGCTTCGGCTTCGCCGCCCTTTGGGTCATGGTTCCTCCCTGAAGGGCGCCCTCCAAGAAAGCGCGGCTTGGCACTTGGGAGCCGGGCCCACTCGCTTGGCTTCGCCCGGTGTGACCCAAGCAAGATCGGGAAATTCAACAAACGGAGACACCATCATGTACCAGAACAAAGTAACTCTCATCGGCTTCCTCGGCAGCGACGCAGAAGTTCGCTCCAACGACAACCGCAGCTTCACTACACTCTCGCTGGCAACCAAGTCCTCTTACAAGAAAGATGGCAAGTACATCTCGCACACCGAATGGCACCGTTGCGTGGTCTTCGGCAAGCTCTCGGAATTCGCCGGGACGCTGAAGAAGGGCGCGCATATCCAGGTGGAAGGCGAGCTGCGCAGCCGCGAATACGACAGCAAGAAGACGGACTCAAAGCAGCGTATCTGGGAAATCAAGGTCGATGCGATTCTGAAGCTGGACCGCGCTGAGAAGTCAGCGCCGGAAGATCTCGAACACGACGAAGTTCCCAGCGAGGAAGTGGCCGCTTAGGCCCTTCCTCTTAACCTTCGGAAGCCTGGCTGATCGCTGGGCTTCCAACACCGTGAGGCTCCCGCAATGAGTTTCGAGTTGATTCTTCCATTTCTCCGACCCATTGAACGGCTTTTGCTCGACGAAAGCATCAGCGAGATCATGGGCAATCCCGACGCCTCATGGTGGTGCGAGCGTGATGGGAAGATGCAGCAGGAGGGCGCGGTTTCATTCGATGCAGCAAAATTGCTCACGGGTCTCGAAGTCATCGCCAATCAGCTCGGAAAGAAGCTAGATGAAGACAATCCCTCGTTGCACGCCCAGCTTCCGGACGGAAGCCGGCTTGCTGCCTGGATTCCGCCGATCGTGCGCCCATCGCCGGCGCTCGCCATTCGGAAGTTCACCAGCCGTCGATTCACCATCGACGACTTGATCGCTCGCGGCACTCTAACGCGTGCGCTTGCGGACTTCCTGGGAGAACAGATCGCGTGCGGAAAGACCCTGCTTATCAGCGGCGGAACGGGAACAGGAAAGACTACACTTTTGCGAATTCTGGCCGACTTCATTCCCGATCATGAGCGCATCGTTGTCATCGAGGACACCCCGGAACTCCACATCCGAAAGCCAAACATTGTTGCGGCTGGAGCGCAGACGGATACGTTCAAGACTCAGGTCCCATTCGAGACTCTTCTAAAAGACGCACTCCGATTCCGTCCCGACCGGATCATTCTTGGCGAGGTGCGCGGAGTTGAAGCACGAACCCTTCTCGATTCCTTCAACACAGGGCACTCGGGATCGTTGGCGACCATCCATGCAAACTCCGCCGAGAAGGCGCTCTGCCGCTTTGCCAATCTTGTCATGCGCGGACACGCACAAACTACCTTTTCCGACACCGAAGCCGAGATCGGAGAAGCGGTCGATTTCGTGGTGCATATTGAACGTCAGCCAGGGCGTCGGGCGATCCGCGAAGTATTGCGGCTGAATGGCTACGACAGGAAGTCGGAACAGTTTCGATTCGAATTGGCTTTCGGCAATGAATCAATTGCGAATTCCGGGAGTGTTGCTCATGCATAAGTGCCAGGCAGTCGCAGCCAACTTTCTCTCGGAATGGTTCGCCGCGGACGAGACGTTTGCACTTCTCGTTCGGCTGCCCGACGAAGCGCGGACCCTGCAACGGATAGTTCGCGTTACAGATCTGATGAAGTCGAATTACCTTGGCTGGCTTGCCTTTGAGAACTGCCGTGGAGGCAACGTCTACTTCTCAATTAATCCGTTAATCTCCGGCGCGACCAAGCGAACCAAGGACGCGGTCGCAGAAGCCAAGGGCCTGTACCTCGACTTGGATTCGGACGGCGGCGCAAAACTTGCGGCGATTCGCCGCTCTGAGAACGTCCCGCAACCGAATGCCGTGATCCAGACTTCCACGGGCAAATACCAGGTCTTGTGGCGCGTCCATGGGTTCCCGATCCCCGAGCAGGAAGCAATGCTCAAAATCCTCGCCGAGACCTTTGGAGGTGACCGCGCTTGTACCGACTGCGCACGGGTGTTTCGCCTCCCCGGTTTCTTCAATCGCAAATACACTCCGGCCCCTCTCGTGACCGTCGAAATTGGCAGCGATCAATCGATCTATCGCCCCGCCGATTTCAGGCTCGATATGCCGGCAATTGAGACGCTTAAATCCACCACGATACGCCCTGCAAGGCCGGGCGAATCGCCCACCCAATCGGAATCCGATTGGAAGTGGGTAATGAGCCAGCTTCGCGCCGGCAATCCTCCCGATGAAGTCGTTCGAATGCTTGCCGCATCCCGCAACGACAAGCCGAACCCAATCTACTACGCGCAGCGCACCGTGGACGTTGCGAGTGCGGTGATCTGGTCTCGGAATGGCATCGCTCCCGAGTCCATCATTCGCCGATTGGAAAAGCGCAGTTACAGCCGCGCCGCCGAGATCGCCACGACCGCTCTCAGATTCGTTGAAAGATTCCGAATTCACCACCCCAAGGAGAACTAACATGCCATTGCTCGAAATCAACTCAAGCCGTCTGATCAGCGCTTCCGTTCGACTGGATGAAGCGACTGCAACCCAGGTCGGTCAATACGCCGCTTTCATCCGAGCATCCGCGGACGATGTCGTGGACAAGGCGCTCAACTATGTCTTCTCGAAAGACCGCGATTTTCAGGACTTCTTGAAGACTCCGGAAGCGAAGCAGATCAGTTCGACGCTGCGTGTGCGGAAGGCGCCTAGCAGTGAAGTGGTGGAGCAGCCAGCTAAGAAGGCTGTTAGCGCCTCTTCGCCTGCGGAACCAGTGCGAGCGAAGGCATGAGGTTCTGCCATTCAATTCCGGGGTGGAGCGAGCGCGGTGCTGCGCACCGGATGAATGGTGACACTTCACCCCTGAAAGGGTAGACATTCGTAGACGCTTGTTTACAAACGTCAACGCTAAAACTTTCTGCGACTTGCAGAATTTCCCGTAAACGGCGTTTACATCCGTCAAAGCACTGAGAGATGAGGCTGAGAAATGGAAGCTCCAATGCTTGTGAAGCCAATGACCAATGGCGTGAAGCGACCGATCGCACGGAGCCGAATCCTGTCGGCCAGGTTCACCGATAGCGAGTTCGCCGCCCTTGAAAGCCTTGCATGGTCGAAAGGAACCACAGTTTCAGATTGGGCGCGCGACGCACTTTTGCGCTGCTCAGCCGATCAAGGGGCGGCGGCAATGGAAATCCACATCTTCACCGAATTGGTCGGTATCCAGATGCTCCTGATGAATGCTCTTGAGCCGCTTTTGCGGGGCGACAAGATGGTCCAGGAGGAGCTCTCAGTGATGTTCCGGCGTATCCAGACGACCAAGGCGGCGCAAGCCCAGGAGCTCCTCGCAAAGCGCAGTCAGAGCAAGGAGAAATAACCATGTCATCCGTTCAGCAGTGGGGTCGCAAGGAATCCGTCATTTGGCCGCCGCGCGGCTACGTTTACACTCTCGGAGCATTCATTTTCGCGTGCATCCTGACCGGCGTCTTCATCTACATTCGCTTTCAATTTGGGCTTGCTCCGCTCCAGCGCTACTATCTTCCGTATTACTTGCGGACGGAGACAGCGGGTATGACTCATCCGGTGAGCCAGTACCAATTGCTTTATGTTTCGGACGGAGAAAAGGTGGGCCGGGCCGCTCTGGATGCCGACGTGCAACCAGGCGCCACTGTCCAGTTTGGCGGCAAGCCATTGCCGCTCATGCTCACTCCCGGAGCGTCGAAGCATGGCGAATTCTTCCTAATGCGGGAGGGGCCTCGAGGTTACCAAAACAAGCCGCTCCATGCGTGGATTGCCCATTGGATTTATCAGGACGTGCCGATCTACAGGCTTTTCACGATGCAGCTCGCCTTTGGCCTCATTGCCTTCGCCCTGCAGCTTCCACTCTCAATTCGGAAAGACATTCGGCGGATCAAGGATCTTCGCTACGGACGCCGCCTGAAAGGCCCTGTCCTTGTGAATGGAAAGCAGTTCACGAAGGCCGTTGCCGGGACTGGCATAGGCATCACGACAGACGATTCAAAGTTGCCGCTACGGATTCCGCGAGACGCCGAGAACAAGCATTTCCTGATCGTCGGCGACACGGGCACCGGCAAGTCCAGTGTGATTCGCCAGATGCTTTACCAGGTCGAAGCGCGGGGAGATAGCGCCATTGTTTATGACCCGGCCTGCGAGTTCGTAAAGCAGTTCTACAACCCGCATCGCGGCGACATCGTACTCAATCCGCTTGACGCCAGGATGCCGTACTGGAACCCGTCGAAGGAGCTTCGACGAAAGGCCGAAGCAAAGGCTCTTGCGGTCTCCCTTTATCAGCCGGAAGGCGTGTCCAATCGCTTCTTTGTTGAGGCTCCGCAGAAGATTTTCGCTCACCTGTTGACCTATTTGCCGACTCCCGAAGACCTTGTCAAGTGGATGTCGGACCCGGCCGAGATCGACCGCCGCGTCAAGGGAACGGAGTATTGGATGCTGATCGATCCGAAGGCTCCGCAGCAGCGTACCGGCGTTCTCGGCTCGCTCAATATGAGTGCCGACAGCTTCCGCCTGCTCCCAAAGGAAAGCGAGACAAGTTCGGTCTGGACCGCCACGCAATGGGCCGAAACCCGGCGTGGATGGATCTTCATTACCTCGCGTCCGACGATGCGCGAGGCTCTTCGCCCGCTCATCAGCTTGTGGATCGATACGCTCGTGTTGCGCCTCTTGAACGAACCGATGCCGGATCAGAAACCTGTCTGGTTTGTCATTGACGAGCTGGCGAGCCTGCAGCGTTTGCCACAGCTTCACACCGCCATCACTGAGAACCGAAAGTCGCAGAATCCAGTCATCCTCGGATTCCAGGGGCGCAGCCAAATGGAGGCGCGCTACGGGCAGGACGCCGAAGCGATGCTTTCCCAGCCCGCAACCAAAATCTTCCTCCGAACCACGGAACCACGCGCCGCGAAATGGGTGAGCGAGGCCATCGGTGAAGTGGAGATTGAGCGTCTCCGGGAAACGCACTACGACGGTGCGCGCGCCGGTAAAAACTTCGCGCTTGACCGACAGACTGAGCCTCTCGTTCTGCCTTCGGAAGTATCCGGGTTGGACGACCTGCGCGGCTTCCTCAAGTACGGAAATCATGTTGCCAGATTCTCTTTCCCCTTCATCGCGCTTGAGGAAAAGAACCCCGGATTCGATGAACGTAGGATGGATGATCTTATTGTTCCCAGCACTCCTCTTCCGCCCGACCCAGAAGAGTTGCAAGGCAATCTGCTGGCCCCGGAAAATGCGGTCCAGCCATCCGGTCATGTGGTGGAGTAATTGCCCATGCTGACCATCTCCAAGCCGCTGTCCGCTGGTCAGGCGCAGAGCTACCACCAGAAGGAATTCACCGCCAAGGAGCAGAATTATTGGTCGCAACGCGAGGTGATTGCCGGCGAGTGGCAAGGCCGTCTCGCGAGCCAGTTGGGGCTTGCCGGAGCAGTCTCGGCAGAGGATTTTGCGAAACTCAGTCAGGGGCAACACCCGGAGACAGGTGAACAACTCGTCCGCCAGCGAGCATCCTACGAGTACCAAAACGCCGATGGGACGACCGTCAAGACGATGGAGCATCGGGCAGGCTGGGATGCGACATTTTCAGCCCCAAAATCCGTTTCATTAACCGCGCTCGTAGGCGGCGATGACCGGGTGCGTGAGGCGCACCGAGCCAGTGTGAGCACCGCTCTTGAACAGCTCGAATACTACACGCAGGCTCGGATCGGCGGGAATCATCCGCCCGAGACAACTGGCCAGTTCATTGCTGCAAAATTCGAACACGATACGGCTCGCCCGGTGGATGGGTACGTTGCGCCACAACTCCATACCCATGCAGTCGTATTCAATTTGACCGAGCGGGAGAATGGTCAGGCGCGGGCAATCCAGCCACAAAGCCTTTTCGCTTCGCAGCAGTTTGCTACCGCCGTCTATCAGTCGGAACTCATGTTCCGATTGAAGGATCTGGGCTATGAAATCACCCGAGGCCGGAGCGGAGCGCCGGAAATCAAGGGCTATACCCAGGAATACCTCGACGCTTCCAGTCCGAGAAGTCAGCAGATTCGCGACTACTTGGAGCGGACCGGACGTAACGGTCGAGAAGCCGCCGAGATTGCCGCGCATTCGACCCGCGACCGGAAAGAAATCCATTCGCCTGGCGAGGTCATGGCCGCTCACCGCAAGCTTGCCGCCGACTTCGGCCACCAGGCCGATGCCGTTGTTCGCGCCGCTCGCGAGCGCCAGCAGCACCAGGAAAAACCTGCCAATACGGTGGACCGGGTGCGGGAATCAGTGACGTTTTCGCGCGACAAGAACTTCGAACGGGAGGCCGTCGTGGACGAACGTGCGTTGATTCGCGATGGACTGCGCCGCGGCATGGGCGACATCACGTTTGCCCAGGTTCGCAGCAATCTCAATGCTCGAATCGCGACAGGAGAATTTCAGGCCGTCGAACGACCGCACATGCCCGGTCGCCAATTCATAACAGCTAGGACTATTGCCGCCGAGCACGAAATCATTAGCCGCGTGCGGGAAGGCCGAAACCAGACTGAGCCGCTGCTACCGAGATCTCAGGCAATCGCATTTGCCGACCAACACCAGCGTTTGAATCGCACCCAGCGGAGCGTTGTGGAAGACGTGCTGAGTTCGCCAGACCGCATTCAGGGCATTCAGGGCTTCGCCGGCTCCGGAAAAACGACGACGCTTACTGTGATTCGCAGTGCCGCCGAGGTTCACGGGTTTCAGGTCGAGGGCTTCGCCCCAACTTCCCGCGCCGCGCGCCAGCTCGGCGAGGCGGGCGTAGAGGCTGGGACCCTGCAAAGTTTCCTAGCTCGGTCAACTGCTCCGTCGCCTCGGGAGCAAAAACATTTCTATTTCGTGGACGAATCGAGCCTCGCAAGCACCAATCAAATGCGCGACTTTTTCTCCCTTCTCGCTCCCCAGGACCGTGTTTTGTTGATTGGCGATACGCGACAGCATCAGGGCGTCGAAGCGGGGCGACCATTTGAACAATTGCAAGAGGCTGGAATGCGTACGGCCAAACTTGACCAGATCGTTCGGCAGAAGGACCCGGAACTCAAGTCTGCTGTCGAAATGCTTGCGATTGGTCAGGTCTCCGCCGCGCTGGACGCTCTGCAGAAGCAGGGCCGCGTCAGGGAGATTCCCGATCCCGAAGACCGTATCCGCGCGATCGCCAAGAGCTACGCTGAATCACCCGATAAGACGCTGATCGTATCGCCGGACAATGCCTCACGACGCGAATTGAATGCCGCCGTTCGACAGGAATTGAAGGCCAATGGCACTATTGCTCCGAAAGATCACAGCTTCCGAGTCCTTGTCCAGCGCCAGGACATGACGGGCGCCGAACGCTCCTGGGCAAGCCGCTACGAGATCAATGATGTCATCCGCTATGCGCGCGGAAGCAAGAGCCTTTGTATCGAAGCGGGGGAGTACGGAAAGGTCGTTGGCGTCAACTCTGCCGCCAACCTGCTTACCGTCGAGAAATCCGCGGGAGAACTAGCGAACTACGATCCACGCCGACTCACCGGCGTCAGCGTATACCGGGAAGCCATGCGGGAGTTTTCGGTCGGCGATCGCATCCAGTTCACCGCTCCCGACAAGTCGCTTGGCGTGGCCAACCGCGACTTGGCCACCATCGAAGCGGTAGCGCCGGATGGCCGCGTCTCTGCCCGACTAGAAAATAATCGGTGGATCGAATTCGATTCCAAAGAGCATCGCCACTTCGACCATGGCTATGCGGTTACCAGCCACTGCTCTCAGGGCCTAACCGCAGAACGCGTCTTGGTTAATGCGGACACGGGCGTGCACCCCGATCTTCTTAACTCCCGCTTCGGCTACGTCTCCATTTCGCGCGCCAGCCACGAGGCGACCATCTTTACCGACGACACGACCAAGCTCAGCCCTCAGCTCAGCGCCAATGTCTCGAAAACTTCGGCTCTCGAACTCAGCAACCAATCGCCATCCATCGTTCAGGGAATTGGCATGGGAATGTGACGGAGGCAAACGGTAGAATGGAGGCTACGTCAGCCTCCAAAACATCCGCAGTAGAATCTGCGGACAAGAAACGGAGGCATCGCAATGGCTAACTTGATAACCATGCCAGAGAATTACGACAGCATCCGCGCCGGAATCGTTGAACTGCTCAAAGCGGCGCGTTCGGTTGCCGCCAGAAACGTCAATTCGATCATGACGGTCACATATTGGGAGATCGGCCGGCGAATTGTCGAATCAGAGCAAGGTGGTACGGCGAGAGCCGCCTACGGCGACGAACTGATTAAGCACCTTGCAAGCGATCTCTCCAGACAATTTGGCCGTGGGTTTGGAGTCGTAAATCTCAGTCAAATGAAGCGCTTTTTCCTAGCTTGGCCCACAGAGGGAATTTTTCAGACGCTGTCTGAAAAATCTCCCACATTACCTGTAATCAGGGATATAGAGCCGAGTGCTCAAGGCGTCCCAACCGCAAGCCGGTTTCCACTGCCCTGGTCTGCCTATGTTCGCCTGCTCTCAGTCAAGAATCCGGACGCGCGCAAATTCTACGAGGCCGAGACCCTTCGGTCGGGCTGGTCTGTTCGCCAGCTTGACCGCCAGATCGGCAGCCAATTCTACGAACGCATCGCGCTTTCGCGGAACAAAGCCGCCATGCTGGAGAAGGCTGAAACTGCCGACTCCGACGACACAATCACGCCCGAAGAGGCCATCAAAGACCCGTATGTCCTCGAATTCCTGGACCTCAAGGACGAATACTCTGAATCGGACCTGGAAGAGGCGCTCATTCGGCACCTCACCGATTTCTTGCTGGAATTGGGCGATGATTTTGCGTTCGTTGGTCGTCAACGCCGAGTTCGCATCGACGACAATTGGTTCCGTGTCGACCTTGTCTTCTTCCACCGGCGCTTGAAGTCCCTCTTGGTTGTAGATCTCAAGATTGATAAATTCAGCTATGCCGACGCCGGGCAGATGCATTTGTACCTCAATTACGCCCGCGAGCATTGGATGAAACCCGGCGAGAACCCGCCAGTCGGTCTGATCCTCTGCGCTGAGAAAGGCGCCGCAGAAGCCCACTACGCTCTCGACAATCTTCCGAATAAGATTCTCGCAGCTGAATACCAGACCATCTTGCCCGACGAGAAACTCATTGTTCAAGAACTGGAGAAATCGCGCCGTGAACTTGAAATACGGAAACGTCTCTCAACCTGCGCGTCGTCAGATTTGGAATAACTAATGTACCCTTCGGAGCAAAGCGAGTCTCCGTCTTGCCCACGTCCGAATCGGATTGATCGACAGAAAGAAGCGAGTAGAAGGATTCGGACTCTGCTTTGTGTAATTCTTAGCGGGAAAAGCCCCCACGGGCTATCCCTCGACCGAACGCGAAGCCAATACTGCTCTTGTGTCCCAGGACTAAGAGAGCTACGCGAAGGATAGCCCGTGGGGACTTTTCCCGCCGGGGATGGCCGGGATTCACCGCTCAAGTACACTAATCGATATAACTTTCAAAATATCGTTTGTGCTGGGGATGGCCGGGATTCACCGCTCAAGTACACTTTGAAGCAAAAGGGATCCTGTAATGGGTTCGCTGGGGATGGCCGGGATTCACCGCTCAAGTACACTCGAACTGCACCTTGTATCGCATCGTCAGCGCTGGGGATGGCCGGGATTCACCGCTCAAGTACACTTTTGGAAAAACGGTCCTACGTCGCATATATGCTGGGGATGGCCGGGATTCACCGCTCAAGTACACTCATGGCCGAACAAAGCTGGCATACGTGGGAGCTGGGGATGGCCGGGATTCACCGCTCAAGTACACTCCGCAGCCACTTCGTCCATGATGCGGTCGTGCTGGGGATGGCCGGGATTCACCGCTCAAGTACACTTAACGTGTTAACCCACTCATTCAGACCTACGCTGGGGATGGCCGGGATTCACCGCTCAAGTACACTGGACGGACGTGTACACCGAAGCTGTGCGCCGCTGGGGATGGCCGGGATTCACCGCTCAAGTACACTACCTTGTATGCACGGGAAGCGTAGAAGCGCGCTGGGGATGGCCGGGATTCACCGCTCAAGTACACTTCAAATGCGTAATACCGTCTTCAACACTGCGCTGGGGATGGCCGGGATTCACCGCTCAAGTACACTAGATAACGGGCGCGTCCCCTTGCAGCAATCGCTGGGGATGGCCGGGATTCACCGCTCAAGTACACTATTGCGTCGCATTTGGCAATCATTGGGGCAGCTGGGGATGGCCGGGATTCACCGCTCAAGTACACTCCGACAGGCGATGGCGGCTATATCGACATCGCTGGGGATGGCCGGGATTCACCGCTCAAGTACACTAGGCCGCGCCGAACTTGCTGAAAAGCAGCAAGTTGGCGCGGCTTCTCTCTTCAGAAAAGGAGGATTTGCTCCGGAATATCTTCCGGCTCGCGCGGTTTTCTGCCATAAAAAACCTCCATTTTGCCAAACTGATGATCTGTAACCGTCATTAGCCGCACCTGTCCCAATGGCGGAATCACTGCCCGGATTGTGCTTCGATGGGCGTCTGCCGCCTCTTCGCTCGGAAGATATCGCGCATACACGGAAAATTGAAGCATCATAAAGCCGTCTTTGAGCAGAGCTTTGCGAAAGCGCGTGTAATCGCGCCTGTTCGCCGACGTCTCCACCGGCAGGTCGAACATGGCGATGAGCCACAAAGACCGGTACGCTGAAAGTAGCAACCCTTTCATAAGCGTTCAGCTCAATATTCGCAAAAACCAACCCAAATCCCTTTCGTTAGCCGACCGATTCGATTCCCTCTGGCAACCTCACGCTTTGCGGCCCCTTCCGACGTGGTTCAGGTTCGCGGCATGGTTCCAACAGTGAAGGAATCGCGATTTCACGGGTCTCCCCGGTAACGCACTTTGCCAGAGAATTCGCTGTGCGTAACAGAATATCGAATAACGAGCGCTCCTCACGCTCAAATACATAGCGCGAGGTCGTTGCGCCGATCAACCATGATTTTGCCGCAGTATTCAGTGGCTCCCCAGGGTCGTGATCGACAATCCATTGGGAAACACGACGATCAATGAGAGGGCGGAATGGTTCCATCACGTCGGCCGCCAGGCAAAAGGCATCATAGCGATTCTTATGACGCAAGCCGATCGATGGATGCAGTCCCGCCGCACAGAGAGCACGAGCCACTGCGGCTCTCAGAACTGTGTAACCGTAATCAAGATGGCGGTTTTGATTTGGTTCTTCGGAGCCACGGCGGAATTTCGGATCGTTGAAGATCTGAGACCAATAGCCTCGCGCGGCCTGTGCTTCCAGATTGCCCGCGTCATCCGAGCGAACTCGCGCCGACATGGCAACCAACCCGCCATCGGTGCCCCGAAGTTCTTTCAGTAATTCCCCCTGCGCTCGGATCTTGGCGCGCACGATCTCCTGCCATAGCCGCTTTTGCGTGGGGAGAGAAAGCTGCATCTGCTTAGCGAATCGTTCTGTTTGGAGGAAGTGTGCCTGGACTGGCAATAGCATTGACGCAGGGAGGAATTTCCCGTCGATAGTCACGACCGAACCGCCAACCTCAGCAATCCTCGACAGGACCGCTTGCGAAAGGACGACCTGAGGGTGTGCGAGCAACAGAACCGCAATCTCACTAATTGGCGTGGTGAAGGGAAGCGAAAGCTGATCCGACCGTACGAGCTCGATAACCAACTGGGAATCGCGGACGCTCAGTCGCGCAGGATTAGCGATTTCGATGATTCGATCAATCATTACAATTCTCTCAGGCACCAAGTTCGATGCGGCTTTTGTTTCCAATCGGGTCGATCCTAATCGGCTGTGGGCTGTCTGAATCCTTCGGCCTTTTCTTGAGGAAATCTGAGAGGCCAATGCGATGTAGTGAGTTCGTTTCGTTTAGCATCTTATCTGTGCCAGCAGCGTTCACCGCAGAGATCCAAATTCGGCCATCGCTTTCAAAGCGCCGCACGATGACAATCTCTCCGTTCTCCATCTCAACCAGATCCCCCTTCATCAGGGAGAACCGGTAGGTGACTTCATCGTCGTCCCTGAGGCTCTTCTTGAACTCCTCCGACGGCAGCGCGAAGATGTTTGTGCGGACGCGTTCGCGCTTCGGTACCGACTGGATACTCTGCGCCGCATCGAAGAGTTTCACCACATCCCACTTCCATTTTGTCCCTCGCCGGTTCTGCACGTTGAAGAAGCTCACATAGGCGATCTCGCCCGTCTCCACATTGCGCTCCGGATGCCCTTTTCCGCGTTTTTCCATCCCGAGAGAGGTCGTATGCTTCGTGAACCAGGTTGTGAACTTCTTGATAGGTACAGGCTTACCAAGACGTTTGCCCGGCAGGGTTGGGTATCTGTGCTCTGCTTCCTTCCACATCCGATAACCACGAACCTCTTCGCCCTTCTTGTTCTTGCCGCGAATCGTTTCGCCGAACTCGCGAACGATTTGTTGAATGGTTGTGTTCGGCGATCCATCCTTGTTTTTCCCTTCCACAATGTGCGCAATCGTACTTTCAATATCCTCCGGCTTCTCCATCTTGCTTAGATCCCGGATCGAGATGCGCTTGTGGCGAATTGGTGTGTCGTTTTTCGGCGTGCGCCCACGCTCCTTGCCGAAATACCCCGCCTTGTGTAACTCGCCGCGCAATCTGTGATTGACGCGATGCGAGGTCACGATGCCCTTGAAGGTGTCGCGCAGTCTTTCCAGACGCTCGCCGTTCAGGCACTCAGGGCGCGCTTCGCGCCGGACTAGCTTCAGCAATTCCCGGTAGCCGAGTGATGTGTACCTGTCATTCTGGTGCTGGACGTAATAACTTGCGCTGAGAGTGTTGATCTTTCGGATCAAGCTCTCTGTCGTAAGCCCGATCACAACTGCGTCGAGCGCATGATGCCGATGATCGCTGCGGTCCTTCTTCTTCGACTCCTTGTTCTTCTCCCGCTTCTCCTGGGCGGTTTCAGCGGTTTTGGTCGCGCTATCGCCGATCAGTTCATGCAGGTTCAACATCCAGGCATCGCGCAACAAAGCCGTCACCATACCGGAGGAGACGAAGATGGCGCGCCGGCCTGCGCTGTCCTTGAACTCATCTTGCTCATCAACTTCAACACCAGCGTCCGGCAACACATCTCGCCCGCCGTAAAGCGTCATCAGCAGGCGACCGGCAAGCTTGCTCGTGTGCCGGGTATCGTTGAGCCTCCGCGCGCCAAACTTGCGCGCCTGTTCCGGAGTGAGCAACTGAAAGAGGGCCAGCTTACGCTTGTTGCCGAACTTTTCGACGCGCTTCAGGATATTTTCCCAGTCATCTTGGTTGCCGCCAAAATGCTGCCAAGGCGTCCGATCCAGTTTTTCGTGGTTTGTGCCGCGGAAAGTCAGAGTGAGATTGTCAAAGCTGTTGTCCACCATCATGCTCTGCGGAATGATGTGCTCAATCTCGACCTCGCCGCCGAAAAGCTGGCTGTAACCAATCGATTGTCCTGTGTAAGGGCATGTGCAGTGGCACTCCATCAGCAAGAGCATCTTGGTAACATCGTCGCGTTTCGCGCGTACTAGTCCCTCGGCATCGAGACCCTGCGGGTCATAGTTCTTGCACTCTTGCAGAATCCTCCTAGCCGCCTCCAGTCGGCGCTCGTGATTCTTTTCATTGGCCTCTTCCGTATCCTTGCGCTGCTTGCGGTTCTTCCTCAATTCGCGGGCCAACTCAATCCGAATCTCGTAGGGCTTGTCGTGTTTGCGAATGACGGCATTCACGACCTTGCGCAGTTCCGTCAGCGCGCGGATCACGGCAGGGTTGGTAAGGCTACGAATGGACCCATTCGGGCCGGTCACCTCGGGCACGTAATCGAGGGGCTTCTTTCCGGCGAGCGGATTTGGGTACACCTTCAGCCGCGCGGTCATGAACGGAACCCCATTCCACATCCCGCCCTTCGCCGGATCAAGCAGATTAAGAATCGCCTTGCGCGAGAGCTTGCAATAGTCGGCCGGAGGACGATTCTCTGCCCAGATATGCGCATGGAATTTATCAAGACTCCATTGATCCGCGGCAACGCGCTCACGCTCCTTCAGGCCTTCGGTGGTCCGCCAGCTTTCAACGATCGCAACCTTCTCGTCCCAGGTGAATGAGTCCCACCGTTCCGCCCCAAAGACCCGCAACATGACGGCATTGACGCGATTCCCTTCAATCTTTCCCTCGTTGATCTTTTTCTTAGGGTCATCATCCGGCTTCCCCTTCTTCTGGAGGTTGAACTCCGCGTCAGGCATGTCGAGGAGCTTCCGGATCGCGGGAAATGTCTGGTCGCCTTCCTCCTGGAGTTTCTTTACCAACCTCGCGCTTTTCTCCTCGGATAGCTGCTTTTCCAGCATGTCGGTACGGTCAAAATAGCGCAGGTTGTTGACCTTCTGTAGCAACCGGAACTGCTGTGCTTCGAGCGATGCCCAGGGAGCACGGCGCTCTTCCTGCTCGAGGTCGCAGAATCCAATCAGGTGGGCCGTGCTGGCGAGTGGCCGCTGGAAGAAGAGCAGTTTGCGAATCTCCTGCCGAAGCTTCTCTCTTTTCTCCAACTCTTCCGGTGTCAGCCCCGGATGGCTGGTGCGATAAAACTCATCTTGCTTTGCCCAGATAAGATCGAACTCATTTTCAAACATTTCTCGCGCGGTCCAGCGGTGACGGATGCGCTCGTCATGGGGATTATGGGCTATGAACGTGCCGAAATAGGGGCCAATCAATGGCGCTTTGATCGTCCCCGTCTGGTATGCTGCCTGCATCTTAGTGTTCAGATCGCTGATGCCTTTTTCGACCTTGCCTGTGCTCTGCTCATCTCCGTCATCTTCGGTTTCACGTTTCTTCTTGCGCTTCTTGGAGGAGGATGCAGTTTCCTCTTCTTCGGCACTTTCCTCCCTATCGTTTTCATCCACAGCGCTTGGACGGTATCCTCTGCGCTGTGAGAGATGGTAGGTAATCTTGCCCAATTCGCACGGTTTCAGCTCTCGTTCCAGGGCTTCTTTCCGCAGCACGTATGGCAATGCCTGGTCTATGTCTAGCATGACCGCGTCTGCTCCACGCCGGCGTCTGGAGCCTGAGAGCGCGTCAGCGAGCTCTTTGTCGAGCCTGTTGAAGGTAAGGTGTTTCTGGGCAAAGAGCGGCTCGTCTCGAAATTCTTCATAAGTAGGCAGCCAGTCATTGGCTTGAAGCAATTTGAAGAGCTTGTTCTGACGGGCGCGCTTTCTGCCGCTCTGCCGGCGTGCCTGGCGCGCCAGACGGCGTCCGACAGCCTTGGAGCGATCGATTCCCCTCATGATGGCTTCCTCGGTTGGGATCTTGGCTGTAACTTCAACGCCCGGGTCGAATATCCGAACCCCGGCGTCGAAAACTTCCGTTGGCTCAAGCTGATCATTCAGACGGATTGCTGCCCAGCCTATAGATGCTGAACCAAGATCAAGTCCAAGAATGTACTTTTGTGAAGAGTCCAAGGCTGGAGACATTAAATGCACCTTGACATGAAGATTTTCAATGGTTTACAAGTATAGCAGTGTACTTGAGCGGTGATTCCTGGATCCATTCCTAGTAAGTTTCACCGACGAAGGGTAAATCCCAGGTGAACGCCCCGGAAACGGGGCGTTCTCGTTTTTGGCTGCTCAGAGACTTCTCCCATTACTGTAAATCCCTTCAATTCCGACTTGATAGAAAAATAGAGGGTATCCACCTTCCCAGGGCCTACATCTTTTGGGGGAAGCGTCCTCCACCCTCGCACGCTATAGCTGCCGATCTCGCAGGCGTTTTTCGCGCCCGATCCATGCGCACGCCTGTGTCCTGCCCGCAACGCCGGCCCTGACGTGCATACGAGCGAGCAGCAATAAGGAAAGTCACCATATTTCTTTCTCGTCTGAGTACCCCGCTTCAGGCAACGGTCTGGCAGAGACGGAAGAACCCGTCAAGGCTCTCCGCTACGCTTCGATGAACACGCACAGACCGCGTGGCCTTGACCGAACCTTCCCGCCTCCGCCCGTTGCGAAGAGCCATGAAGCGGGGGCACTCAACGAAAAAAATTAGGTTTGGGTGCTCTTGCTTCTGGACGCCAATCGGCCCTTCGGGGCTTCACAGGAGCATCGTCATGAAGCGCAGAAACGGCATTACCAGCATCGCAGCCACCACCGCCATCAATGGCACAGCCAGCAGCCAAGCTGCGCCGCACAGGAAAAATGCGGCGCAGCGTAACCGCAGCGATTCGCCCTATCAGGGGCGGACAGCACAGAAAGACAATCCGACTCAACTCATCATCAAGCAGGCCGTGGATTTTCTCATCCGGCAGGTAGAAGCGGGCAAGAGCGAAACACTCGCGGCGTATCTGACCGCGATGGCGCGTTTCCACAATTACAGCTTTGGCAACATCGTTGCCATTGCGCGGCAGCGGCCCACTGCTACGCGCGTTGCTGGATTCGGCACATGGAAAGAGATGGGCCGGTTCGTGAAGCGCGGCGAGAAAGGTATCCAGATTCTCGCGCCAATGATTGGCCATAAGTGGAGGAACGCCGAGGACGTACAGAACACCGACGCAGACGGCAGCGCCAAGCCTCGCCCTGTGCTTATCGGTTTCCGCGCCGTGTACGTTTTCGACGTGGAACAGACCGAGGGCGCGGACCTGCCGGAGTTCGAGCACAGCATCTCCGGCGAAGTGGGCGAACAGCGCGAACGGCTCATTGATTTTCTTGGGCGGCAAAACATCGCGCTTGAGTTTAACGAGAGAATCGCCCCGGCTTTGGGCGTGAGCTACGGAGGCAAGATCGCGTTGCTTCCCGGCCAGTCGAAGCCGGAGGAGTTCGTCACTCTGGTTCACGAAACAGCGCACGAACTCTTGCACAAGGCAGAGCGCCGCACATTCACCACCGCAACCGTGCGTGAGACGGAAGCCGAGGCCGTGGCTTTCATCGTAGGTCAGGCAATCGGCTTGGAGATGGGTAACGCTTCCAGCGATTACATCCAGATGTACAACGGCAACGCAACCCTGCTGGCCGAGAGTCTCGAAACTATCCAGCGCACATCCGCTGTGATTCTGGCCGCAATCCGCGACGACGAAAGCGCGGAACCGGCGACGGAGCGCGAGCAGTTCGCAGCGGCCAGCTAACGCACACATCCTGAGCGGGCGCTCGGAGTGTGCCCGCTTGCGCCCTCAAGCAAGATTCAACCGGAACAGGAGATTCCTCATGACTATTACAGTTCAAACTCAGTCCGAGTACCGCGACCTACCGCTCGATTGGCTGGTCGTATCGCCCACCAACCCGCGCAAGACCTTCGACGAAGATGCGATGCAAGAACTTGCCGATTATGTGCCCAGGCACATAATCGGCCTTTTGTTCCGCTCGCCGTTTTGTTGCCGAGGAAGAGGGGCGCCGTGTGGAAACGGGCGGCTCCCCTTGGTAAGAGGCACATAACGATTACAACGAGCCAAGCCATTTCAACATCTCTTGATCGTCACGCCATCCTTTCGTTGGGTGAGGTGATTCCGAAGTTCCGGTTGGAGGGAGACAAGCCTCCACAGCAGCCTGCTTGGTCCTCAAGGTGATTTCGACATAACGGTTGGTGGTTTCCAAGCTGACATGTCCCAACCAGGCTCGGATGACATTGACGTCTACGCCTTTTTCCAGAAGGCCGACCGCCGTCGAGTGCCGGAAAACATGCGGAGAGACACTGCGGCGCCTTTTATCCGGAGTAGTCGGAGACAAGACGGCAGTGTGCCGCTTGACGATCTTGTAAATGCCGAACCGAGTAAGAGGCTCTCGCTGACGAGACATGAACAAGGGGACGGACTGCTTGCCGCGTACGTCGGCTGTCAACCTCTTCAACAGTTCAGCAGTTTCCGGCCAGAGCGGACAACTTCGCCACTTATCGCCTTTCCCATGAAGACGCACGCGCAGCGGCCCGTCGAGATCAACATCTTCGACTTTCAGGTCGGCCACTTCCTGCGCTCGCGCTCCGGTGTTATAGAGCAGCATGAAGAGAGCCCTGTCACGCAGTGCGAGGATTCCATCGCGGGGCAAGGTCCGGAAGAGGGTCTCGATTTCGTCGTGTTCCAGGTATAGCGTCTGAGGCGGCGCAGTCCGTTTGACCGGAGTCGCCTCCACTTGCTGGGCTTCAGCCAGCATTTCTGGTTGTCGGAGGGCGAGGAAGCGGTAGAAGGTATGCAAGGCGGCAAGCCGCTGATTGCGTGTGCTCACACGATTCCCGCGCGTGACCTCCATTGTGTGGAGGAAGTCACGCACTCGCTGTGCCGAAAGATCAGCCAGCTGTAATCGGGTTATCGGCCGCCGGCAACTGGCGGCGACATAGGCAAGGAAGAGTTTCATTGTGTCCCGATAACTTCGCACCGAACCGGGCCGAAGCCCCTTCTGCGTTTTGAGGTGATCTTCAAAAAAAGCGAACAGCACTTGCCCCACTCCGATCATTGCGCACCTCCTTTTGGGGCTAGGCCCTGGAAGCGCTGGGCGGCTAAGTTGAGAAGCTCTTCGGTGATCGTCAGATACACAGAGGTAGAAGTGGGATCGACGTGACCGAGGAAAGTGGAGAGGTGCATCAACCGGCGATTGGGATCTATGCCTTCCCGGTACCATCGAAGCAGCGTGGCGACAGCAAACGAATGGCGTAGATCATGGAGTCGCGGCGGAGACACGCCCGGCGGGATATGCAGTTCCAGCTTGGGCCAGAGGGCATGAAAAGTGATGCTGATTGTCCCTTCATCGACGCTGCCACGTTTGGAGTTGAAGGTGAACATTGGCAGTTCG
>Ga0265339_10000806_pt1 | contig 24210 bp, 16 predicted proteins | sample 4CB219metaG_FD_202085 | JGI IMG/M metagenome (GOLD analysis project Ga0265339, IMG submission 202085) | Rhizosphere microbial communities from Carex aquatilis grown in University of Washington, Seatle, WA, United States - 4-CB2-19 metaG | ecosystem: Host-associated > Plants > Roots >... | reverse complement strand
AATTCCGGCGATCTCTTTGGACGGCTTCTGAATTAACGCTTTCGCCGGCGCCTCATAGATCACTTCGATTTTGCGTTTCTCCACCTGTTCGCGAAGCGGAATCCACAGCTTGCCGTCTGAGCTGCCACCATTGCACCAGGTCCGTACGCAGGCAGCGCCGGGCAGTTCAGGATGTTCGGGCTGAAAGATGCCTAGCGGCGTGTGTTTGATACCCAGCTTGTCGAGCCAGTCATTCAGCTTAAGCATCTCTTCAGCCAGAGCCTCGATACATTCCTTGTCGGTAAGACCATAGCTGAGGGCCTCAATGTATTGTTTTGCCTGCGGCAGGTCGGTAGGCGTCCACCACATGTTGCCCGACACTTTGCTATTGCCGCCCTCCCACTCCTTCTTCAACTTTTCGAGGATTACCACCTTGGCCCCGGAGTCGGCAGCGGTAATTGCCGCCGCCAGTCCAGCATGCCCGGTGCCCACTATCACCACATCCACTTCCTTGTTCCACTTAGCCGGAGCAGCTTCCGCATTTGCCGGTTCCGTTATCAGTCCACCGGCCACGCTACCTGCAGTTACCGCTGCGCCCGCTGCTGCGGAGCCTTTCAAAAACGCGCGGCGATCGATTCTTTTCTGCTTGTCTGGCACGATTCTCTCCTCATTTGTTTGAAACGCGAAAATGCAGACACAAGCCGCAATCCCGCAAATGGCCAATGTCCTGCGAAAAATTGCAAACGAATTAATTGGCTCGACTCTAGCAATCATGCTCCGGGGTTTCTGTGACGCTCGGTACATTGGCGACCCTCATTCCAGTGATTCAATGGCTGTTAAGCATCCTGTTCTGTAACTGCGGTCATGCTTATATGCCATGGGGTCTTTTGGGCACTTAATTACGAGCGGGATCCTACGGGGCGAGGGCCCACATCGTTCGCATTCAAGTCAGGAAGAGTATGAGGAATCGGCTACTTTTCATCTGCACCGGCATTCTGGCCGGCGTCTTCATCTTTATCGCAACTGAGGCTGCCAATCAGGGCGTCGTGTCGCAGTCGAGTTCGATCGTGCTTGCTGCCCAGGCAGCCGCAAAACCTTTAAAGGCTGAGTGTCTCGGTTGCCACGGCCCGTTTGAAAAGATGACGGCGGTGACGGACAAGTACACGGCGCCCAGCGGCGAAAAGATCAGCCCGCACCGTTTTGTTCCGCACGACTCAACAAAGGACGAAGATGTGCCCGAATGCACGAATTGCCACGCGGCGCACGCACTCGACCCTTTGCCAACGCACGGCTCGGTTGATCTGTCGAAGGTAGATGTGAAGTGGTGCTACGAATCCTGCCATCACGAGAAGAACTTCACTTCGTGCAAGCAGTGCCACGCCTGAGGGCGCTTTTTTTGCTCATGACTGAGCGAGTTTTCGCACCAAATCCAATCGGGCGTCCGGCAAATGCCGGACGCCCGATTGTGCTTCTATTGTTGACTCGCTGTTTAACTGCACCCGCTTGTTGATCCGCAACTCATGCAGCGATAGCAGCTACCGTTACGAACCATAATGGCTCCGCAGGTTGGGCAGCTTGGCGCGTCGCCCATCTCATACATTTCGCGCATGGCATCGGCCGCGTGATACAAGCCGCGGTCCTGCATGGACGGCATTCCAGCAGGATTGCCTGTGGATGCCACGCCGTGCACTTCAGGAGCAATGCCCCCGCCACCGCCCGGGCTGGTGTGATGGGACGATACCTGGTTCAGCCGTTTTGCTACTTCTTCAACCAACTTGGTCAGGTTCTGCTTTGAGGCTGCTTCGCTTTCTTCTGCATCCGCTTCAGACAGAATGCTTGGCGACTCCGGCAACTGCGGAACGCGCGGAGCCAAGCCAGCGAAGAGCGTCAATTGCTCACCCGACAGGAAGCGCAGATTCAACCAGCGGAAAATGTAATCCATCAGGCTCTTCGCGTAGCCAATCTGCTCGTTGCCGGTCCAGCCCGAGGGCTCAAAGCGGGTGTGCGCAAACTTCTCGCACAACACCTTGAGCGGAACTCCGTGCTGCAGCGCCAGCGAGATCGATGTGGCAAACGCATCCATCAGGCCGGATACCGTTGAGCCTTCCTTGGCCATGCGGATGAAGATTTCACCGGGCTGTCCATTTGGATACAACCCCACCGTGATGTAGCCTTCATGTCCGGCGATCGAGAACTTGTGGGTGATCGACGCACGCTCTTCTTGCAACCTGTGACGTACGGCGCGCGGCGGAGCATTCAAGTCCTGCACCTCGCGAGCCGGTTCTGAAGCCGCGCCGATTGCCGGTGAAGCCGTCAGCACCATAACTGCGGATGCCCTGGCCACATCGTCGATCGCCTTCTGGAAGGCTGCTGCGGCCGCTACAATCTGCTTCGTCGTCAACTCAACCTTTTCACCCGGCTTGGCTTCCAGCGCCTTCAAGTCCGCGTCGGCAGCCGGCTGCAACGCGGCCAACTGCGCGATCACGCGGCTGCTCACCGCATCCAGAGCCGATGGCTCTTTCTTGACATCCATACTGGTGTTCAGCGGCTGGGTGCCCTTGGAGCCGTCGCGATAGATTGCTACTGCCTTGATGCCGCCACGCCAGCTTTCGGCGTATGCTTCGGCAACATCTTCCACTGTGGCTTCCTGAGGCAGGTTCACAGTCTTCGAGATGGCGCCGGACAGGAAGGGCTGCGTGGCCGCCATCATCTTGATGTGCCCCATGTAATTGATGGAGCGCGTGCCCTTTGCCGGCTTGAAGCTGCAATCGAACACAGCCAGGTGTTCCGGCTTGATTCCAGGTGCGCCTTCAATGGTGCCGGTTGCGTCAATGTAGCTGACGATCGCGTTCACTTCCTCGTGATCGTAGCCAAGCTTGAACAACGCGGCCGGAACGGTGTTGTTGACAATCTTGATCATGCCGCCACCGACCAGCTTCTTGTACTTGACCAACGCCAGGTCGGGCTCGATGCCAGTGGTGTCGCAGTCCATCATGAAGCCGATGGTGCCAGTGGGCGCGAGTACCGTGACCTGCGAGTTGCGATAGCCATAGCGCTCGCCGTACATCAGCGCCATATCCCAGCTTTCGCGGCTGGCATCGATGAGCGAGTCGAGTTGATGAACATGGAACGGCTCGTTGCCATGTTTCGACTTGCCGATATTGTTCACCTCGGCGCGATGCATGCGGATAACGTCGAGGAACGGCTCACGATTGACGTAGTAGCCGGGGCAAGCTCCGCCCTGCCGCTCCACAGATGCGGTAAGCGCGGTGGCTGAAGCCAGAGGCGGGCAGTTAGCTGCGATGACTGCCGACTGCAGATAGGCCTGGCCGCACATGATGGCCGTAAGCGCCGCCGCCAGATCGCGTCCCGCTTCAGAATCGTAGGGGAGACTGAAAGCCATAAGCAGCGCGCCAAGATTGGCGTAGCCAAGACCAAGCGGCCGGTAGTCGTGCGAATTGCGTGAAATCGCTTCAGTGGGATAACCGGAGTTGTCCACCAGGATCTCCATCGCGGTGATGACGATCGAGATGGCGTGGCGATAGGCTTCAATCTCAAACACGCCGGCTGCGTTGACGAACTTCATCAGATTGAAGCTGGCCAGGTTGCAGGCGGAGTTGTCGAGGAACATGTACTCCGAGCAAGGATTCGATGCGTTGATGCGCGCCGTGTTCTTGCTGGTGTGCCACTTATTGATGGTGGTGTCGAACTGCATGCCCGGATCGCCGCACTCCCAGGTAGCCTTGGCAATCTTGTGCATGATGTCGCGCGCTTTGTAGGTCTTTACAGGCTGGTGGCCTTTAACGGTGTAGGTTGTAAAGTCGCCATCGTTTTCGTAGGCGCGCATAAACTCGTCGCTCACGCGAACGGAGTTATTGGCGTTCTGGAAGAAGATGGACGAATACGCCTCTGAATCAGGACCCGAGCCGTCGTAGCCGGCCCTGATCAGCGAGAAGGCCTTGGCTTCTTCTTTGGACTTGCAATCGATGAAGTCCATGATGTCCGGGTGGTCCACGTTGAGGATCACCATTTTGGCCGCGCGGCGCGTTTTGCCGCCGCTCTTGATCACGCCGGCAAAGGCGTCAAAGCCGCGCATGAAGCTGAGCGGGCCTGAGGCCTGACCGCCGCCCGACAGATTCTCCATGGAACCACGAATCGACGACAGATTGGTGCCGGTGCCCGATCCCCACTTGAACAGCATGCCCTCGGTCTTGGCCAGGGTCAGGATCGAGTCGAGCGAGTCGTCAACAGCATTGATAAAGCACGCCGAGCATTGCGGGTTCTTGTAGCCGGTCGCCGAATAGCGTACACCGCCCGTTGCCGGGTCCCAGTGCCAGTTCAGGCCTTCCGCATCCGGTTCCAGGCGATCGCAGCCCACGTTGAACCAGACGGGCGAATTAAAGGCCACTTTCTGCGTCACGAGCATGCTCACGAGTTCGTCGTGGAAGATGGAAGCATCCTCGTCAGAGGCAAAGTAACCGCTGCGAATGCCCCAGTCGCGAATTGTTTCCGCAACGCGGCTTACCAGCTGCCGTACGCCCGTCTCCCGCTCCGGCGTGTCCATCTGCCCGTGAAGGTACTTGGAGGCAACGATGTTCGTCGCCGTCATTGACCAGTCGACAGGCACCTCTACATCCTTCTGCTCGAAGATCGTGTTGCCCTTGGTATCGGTAATCAGAGCGGTCCGGCACTCCCATTGGACTTCGTCGTAAGCCGAAACGCCTTCTTTTGAAAAGCGGCGGGTGAACCTTAGGCCCTTTTGGGTATAGGGGGACTGGAGGGCAGCGGCTGTTGTTTGTAGATAAGCCTCGTTCATCGGAATCCTCTCGGTCGGCAAATTTTGGTGAAACTACCCCGTCGCTCAGATGCGAACCACCTGAGAGGGGCCCAATCCTACATCTCAAACAAACGGGGGTACGGGGGGTTGGAAATCCTGCGAACTCTCGTATCTGAGCGGCACTTTATGGACCCTTTTAGGCCGGGGCTTCTTTAAAGTTCCATTACAGCCGCAGATGAAAACTTACCGCTGTCCATGGTACGTGTCAACAAGAAACCACAACATCTTGTATTTTGTTTGCATTCCCTGCACCAACCTCCTAAATACAGGCACTTAGCTGTGGAAAGCTCCAAACAGCCTTGAGCGGTGCGGGTTTCAGGGGCCCCAAATGCCCCAAACCTGATGCACAAACCAACGGGTATGCGCTCGGGGACCGACCCCTCCCGGCCCGCTTATTCCAATTTGCTATAACGCTTTTTGGGATTTTCGAAAGCCGGGTACCAACTCGGATTTGCCCCGCCTTGTGCAACAACTACTCATCCAGCCTAGAACTCACTGAGGTCGCGTACAAGGCGCATGAGTGGTGCAATTAACTGTGCATGAGTGTGGAGATGTGGACAATCAGGGACGCGAACACAGCAACTTCATCTAAGCCGGTCTAGTCGGCATTCGAGCAAGTAAAACGCCGCCCGTTTCCAGGCGGCGTTCTTTGGCTTGCCAGATAGCACTTACTTGCTTTCTTTAGTTTCGATCCTCATGCCATAGAACGATTTGTGCACGAAGAACACCGACACCAGGAAGAATGCCACTGCCAAAACATGTGTGAGCATCGGATTGTTGGCACTGAGAGTTACCGCGAGTTCGACTGCAAGTAGTCCGAACAGCGTGGTGAACTTGATGATCGGATTCATCGCCACGGAAGAAGTGTCTTTGAACGGATCACCGACGGTGTCTCCGATAACGGTTGCGTCGTGCAGAGGCGTCCCCTTCTGTTTCAGGTCGACCTCAACGACTTTCTTGGCATTGTCCCAGGCGCCGCCGGCATTCGCCATAAAGATCGCCTGGTACAGTCCGAAGATCGCAATCGAGAACAGGTAGCCGACAAACAAGAACGGCTCCATGAACGCGAACGCAAGCGTTGAGAAGAAGACGGCAAGGAAAATGTTGAACATTCCCTTCTGCGCGTACTTCGTGCAGATCTCTACCACCTTCTTGCTGTCTGTTACCGACGCCTTCTCTGCGCCTTCCAGCTTGATGTTCGCCTTGATGTACTCGACCGCGCGGTATGCACCTGTGGTGACCGCCTGCATCGAAGCGCCTGCGAACCAGAAGATGACTGCGCCGCCGCAGATCAACCCGAGCATGAAGGGCGCGTGCAGCAGCGATAGCTTATCCACGTTCGTGGTCAGCCCGTTGGTCAGGGCCATGATGATCGAGAAGGTCATGGTGGTTGCGCCCACCACAGCTGTGCCGATCAGCACGGGTTTTGCCGTAGCCTTGAAGGTATTACCGGCTCCATCGTTGGCTTCAAGTAGATGCTTGGCGCGTTCGAACCTGGCGTCGATGCCGTAGTCCTTCTTCAACTCAGCTTCGATGCCGGGGATGGTCTCGATCAGCGACAGTTCGTAAACGGATTGAGCATTGTCAGTAACCGGGCCGTAGGAGTCCACCGCGATCGTAACCGGGCCCATGCCAAGGAAGCCGAACGCGACGAGGCCGAACGCGAACACGGCGGGCGCAAGCATCATGCCAGTGGGTCCCGAAGGAATGCCCAAGCTGAAGTAATAACCCATTCCCATGAGCGCGACCATGCTAAGTCCCAGCCAATAGGCCGACATATTGCCGGCCACGAGTCCCGATAAAATCCCAAGTGAAGCTCCGCCTTCCTTCGCGGAGGTTACAACTTCCTGCACGTGGGCAGAGTTGGTTGACGTGAAGACCTTCACCAATTCCGGGATCAGCGCGCCCGCCAGGGTTCCGCAGGAGATGATCGAAGCCAGCTTCCACCAGAGCGTCGGGTCGCCACCGATATTGGGGAGCATCAGGTACGTGACGACGTAGGTCAGAGCGATGGAAACGATGGAGGTGATCCAGACCAACGAGGTCAATGGCGCCTCGAAGTCCATATCGTCGGAGGTGGCGTATTTCGCCTTGGCGATTAGACCATTCAGGAAGTAGGCGGCCGAGCTGGAGATCAGCATGGCCACGCGCATGACGAAGATCCACACCAGCAGTTGCGCTTGCGTGTCGGGAGTCCTGACGGCCAGCAAAATGAACGTGATCAAGGCCACGCCGGTCACGCCGTAGGTCTCGAAGCCGTCCGCGCTGGGTCCGACGGAGTCGCCCGCGTTGTCGCCCGTGCAGTCGGCGATCACACCCGGGTTGCGGGCATCGTCTTCCTTGATCTTGAATACGATCTTCATCAGATCGGAGCCGATGTCGGCGATCTTGGTGAAGATGCCGCCGGCGATACGCAGAGCCGCGGCGCCCAACGATTCGCCAATGGCGAAGCCGATGAAGCAGGGGCCGGCGAAATCGGCTGGGATGAACAGAAGAATGAAGAGCATAATGAGCAGTTCGACGGAGATCAGCATCATGCCGACGCTCATGCCAGCCTTCAGCGGAATCGCAAAGAGCGGATACGGCTTACCCTTCAATCCCGCGAATGCCACGCGTGAGTTGGCAAACGTGTTGACGCGAATTCCAAACCATGCCACCCCGTAGCTGCCCGCAATGCCGACGAGCGAAAACAACAAAATGATCGGCAACGTAACTGCGATTGGTTTTCCCTGCACTGGCGCCAGCCAGCCGAAGTACAGCGAGATGATGACCGCGATGAAAGCCCAGAGCACCATAATGAACTTGCCCTGCGTCACCAGATAGGTCTTGCAGGTCTCATAGATCAGCTCGGACATTTCGCGCATCGAGCGATGAACCGGCAGGTTCTTCAACTGCACATAGATCGCCAGGCCGAACAACAGGCCGCCGACGCAAAACAGCAATCCAACCGACAGAAGCTGATGGCCGTTCAAACCGAAAAAATTCGCGAAACTCACGCTCGACAAATCCGGCAGCTTCAGGCTCGCTTCGCCTGCCGGTTCCCCTTGTCCATGGGCGAAAGTAGGAAGCAGCAAGCCGAGGACCGCTGCAAGTTTGAAGTGCCTTTGTAAAAATGCCCCAGCGCGCTGTCTGATCGCGCCCAGATAGAACTCCACCGAATTCATTGCAGTCACATATCCTCCCGACATGAATGTTTTCCGGCCGCCTGAAAAAACGGCCTTCGATATCGCGCCCCCTGACCCGCTGGGGGAATGCCACCGGAAGGCTATCATCCGCATACACCAGTGTCGAGTGACTGCAATCACACGGTTCCCGAGGCTTTTTCCGGCTCACAGCAACGCCACCTGCGTAACGGTGTAAAGTACTCCCGTGGGAGAGAATCCCGCGCAATGGTCATGACCCCATCCAACCTTCTAACACCACGACAGGCAGCGGCTCGTATCGGCATCAGCTATCCCGCGCTCAAGCATTGGATCCTCGCCGGCCGCATTCGCACTGTGAAAACACCGGGCGGCCACCACCGGGTTCCAGCCGAGGCGCTGGATGAGTTTCTGCCTGCCGCAGCCGCCCACACCGGCGCCACCCGCATCAGCGGTCGCAACCAGTTGCTCGGCTCAGTAATTGAGGTCAGGATCGAAGGCCTGCTGGCAAAGGTGGTCCTCGCGGTAGGCAATCAGCGCGTCACAGCCATCATCACCGCCGACGCAGTGCGCGAGCTCGCCCTCAAGCCGGGCGATGAAGCGGTTGCCCTCATAAAAGCCACGGAAGTCATGATCGGCCGGCCCTAATCAAATGGCCTTGTTATTTCCCGGATTATGGGCGGCAAAATCAGGGATCTGCAGCCCTCGGTTCAGGCGAGTGGTTTGTTCCGTGGAATTTAAGATGGAGCGCCCCGACGCGTTCCTCGTTCCAAGGTTCAAATCGGCAGCCCAACTTAGGTAAGTTTCCGCTTTGATCGTTATTCCAGCCCAAACAATCCGGTTAAGTGTCCATCATTCCGTCGCGTAATTTTGCGCAATTTCGGACACTAATTGTCTATAATTCATACTAATTCGTATTGATTCAGGAGTTAATTGTTGAAACTCCCGACTTCCCTTCTTCCCCTTTTCTTTTTGCTTGCGTCTTCAGTCGCCATGCCCGGCCAGAGCCTCTCTGAAAGCTGGCAGGCCCGCGTAAACGCCACCCAGGCCGAACAGCCTCATTGGATGACGCCCATCGCAACCGTCACTCCGCGTCTCGAACAAGAGTTCCGTTTCGATACTGTTCACCAGCAAATCCCGACGGGGAATGTAACCAACGTCGATGGGGGAAAAGGGCTCGAGCTGATTCCTGCGCGTCACATCGAACTCTTGCTCAACCTGCCGCCTTATCTCTTTCATCAAAACCCGAAGGCGATAGACGGCATGGGTGACCTGTCCTTCACCATGAAATACCGGTTCCTTGCTCGCAATGAGGAACATGGCAGCGCCATTCTGACCGCGTTTCTGGGCGGCAGCATTCCTACGGGGACATACAAGAACGGCTCCACGAGTGCTGTTATTACACCGACCCTGGCGGGCGGCAAAGGGTGGGGCAAATTCGACGTGCAGACTACCCTCGGGGGAACGCTTCCGGTCAACAGCGTGAATATCGTTGGACGCACTATTGTTTCCAATACTGCGTTTCAGGCGCATGTCGTCAAACGGCTGTGGCCTGAAGTCGAAATCAACTCCACGAACTGGTTTGGCGGGGACAACGATGGCAAGAAACAAACGTTCGTCACACCCGGGTTGATCTTTGGCCGATTTCCAATTCACGGGCGTCTTGCGCTTTCGGCCGGGGCCGGTTTTCAGATCGCCCTGACGCATTACCACGCATACGATCACGCGGTTCTGGCATCGATCCGCATGCCGTTCTAGTCGGTTGGCACATCGATCTTGTCATCCGGCAGCGGCTTGCTCAAGTCTTGATCGCCATACATGCGTTCGCGATCACCAGGCAACGGGTGCAGCTTGAAAAGCACGATCACATTGCGATCGGGATCGTCGAACGCGGGAAACGACGCCACCTGCTCCAGCGAGAAGTGAGTATGCAGATCAGCAAGTATGCCGGGGTCGAGATCGTTCCATGCCGCATACCATCCCGGCATGTACCTGGCCAGCTTCGTCGGCATATCCACGGTTCCGAAGTCATCGCAGAGCGCCGGAAGATGCGTGACGAGCGAAATTTCGTCGCCGCTGATCGACAGCAATTGGCGATTGCCGTTGGGATGCGCGTCGATATACGCCGTTAACTGCTGCGCCGCGTTCACGAACGTATAGCTGGGACGCAGCGCATACTGTATGGTTCGCACACTGTTGACGCCCACTGCGGCCATCGTGGCCGCAAGCACCGCCCAGCCCACAACGCGCTCAAATTTCGGATGCGTGTACAGCCCGCGCTCTGTTCTGCTGACCAGCACTTCCATGCCGCGCGTGAGCTGGATGAAGCTGAAGACCGCCACCACGGTGAAGTAGCGCGGCTGCGGATGATTCTGAAATGTCATGAAGAGTACGTAGCCAGTCGAAGCCACAATGGATGCTCCGAACAGCGGATCGGCCATCAGCCCTCTGCCGCGAATGATCCATGCCAACGCTGCTGCAAATGCCACCAGTACGGCTAGCGGCATCAGCGCATGATCTGCCCACAATCCGCCATGAAGCGACCAGAACGCAGCAATCAAAGGCCAGTAAAGTTCCTTAGGCTTGGGATAGGCATTCACAAAGAAAAGGTAGCGATAATCGGCGAGCAGCCCAAGTCGCACCACCATCGCCAGCCACATCCCGTAGGTCAGGATGGCTGTGCCCACTGCGGTCAAAACGCATTGCACCATCGGCTTCCGTTCCTGCCGCAGCGCTGCTACAAGCGCCCACAGCGGCGCAGGAATTAAAAATAGAGCCGTTGTTTTGGTCAGCATCATCACTGCGAACAGCACACCAAGAGCGACTGACATCAACATCGACCGGCGCATCCGTGGCATACGCACCGCAACATTCAGCGCCAGCAGCGTGAGCGCCACCAGGATCGGCTCAAGAATCGCGAGCCGGCTGAAACTGTACAAGAAAGGACTGGTCACCATCAGCGTGACGGCCATCAGTCCTGCCCAGCGCGTGCCCTTGTCTCTCACCAGCCGGTAGGTCAGCAGCAGACTTAAAAAGAAAAACGCCACATCGAGCCCGCGCGCAGCCTGCGGCGACACACCGGTAAAGTAGAACAGCAGCCACTCAAGAAACGGCAGCACGGGCAGTGCCACCGCCGGATTGAAGTCTCCGGGGACATACCAATTGCCAAACAGATGGGCGCGAATGGCGGCGTTGCCGTACCAGCCTTCATCGGTGTATTTTGCCCAGTCAAATATCCAAGGGGAATGGTTGGGAAAATCTGCATTCAGGTGCAGCGCGGCCAAAACGGCAAACGCGATCAGGACGGCGACCCATGCCGCATAGCAGCAGCGTTCAAGCGCGCCAATCGATTCATCCTCACGAGTTGAACTAGCCAATGGCTGCGTTCCCTCCAATGAAAAGCAATGAGACGGCTATACGCTTCGATCCTGCTATTTCGGGGCAACGGACCAGGAAAGAAGGACGCCAGGAAAGGATGCTTCAGTATAGCGCGCCGCTTTTTCGTGGCGATTTGAAGCCCGAAGCACTCATGTTTACCCAGTGCAGGCCGATGACTTCAATGTCGGCCTGCGGAGCATAGGCCGCGAACCGAGGTGCGTTGAGGCCAATGAAGACCACTGCAATGTATCAGCCTGTTGCTGCCGGAATTTCCCTGGTCGAAACGGACTCGCAACCTCTTCTGCAAATCGCGGGCGTGAGCGTGGCCTGGAACAAGCTGTTGCAGCAGGCAGAGATGACCGCGCCTTACCTGCAGGTTGCAGTGCTGGAGGGCGAGCACGGCAGCGGCAAACATACGCTGGCACGTTTTCTGCATAGCCGCTCACCCTTTTCGCGTGTGACGATGCAGCGCCGTGACGCGCGCGAGTGGCTTGCCACGGATGGCGAAGCCGCCATGGTCAATGGCATTCTTTATCTTGATCGCGTTGACCTTTTGGCGAGTCTGGGTCAAGGCCTGCTGGCCGGAGTACTGCGCGCCTTGCAGGACCGGCCCGCCAGACAAGGCGTCATACTCGCGTCCTCGCACACGCCGCTGCGCCAGATGGCGGCACAGGGCCAGTTGTTGCCGGATCTCGCTTTTCGATTGACTGCTGTTCGTTTTGCGATTCCGCCGCTGCGCCAGCGCCGCGAAGATATAGCCCCAATTGCGCAGGCCTTGCTGGAACGACTTTGCGCCCGCTATCAGCAGCGACCGGTCATGATGGGCCCGGGTGCGCTGGCGCGCCTGCTGCAACACACCTGGCCCGGCAATATCCGAGAGCTTGCAAGCGCGCTTGAAAGCGCCTTGCTTAACGCTGAAAACGGCGTAATTCTTGCCGCAAATCTGCCTCTGCGCACGGACATTGAAGTGCATGCGGAGATGCAACCGGGAACTCGGCCTGAGGAACTCTCGCTCGATGCAGTGATACGACGCCACGTTGAATACGTGCTCCATCTGAACCACGGCAACAAGCTACGCGCCGCGCGGCAGCTTGCCATCAGCCGATCCACGCTCTATCGCATCCTCGCCAACCAGTCGATCGACCCACACTCACCTGGCGCTTAGTCGCGATACTTCATTGAGCATCCATATGCGCGACAGATGAAGTTGCATGCGGCAGCTTGCCCACTGCATCCAACACGATTCCTGGTGTGAGGACTTCAGGAAGCATCTGCGGTTCACTCTGCCCCGGAACATAAAGCGCATAGGCCGGGACTCCGCTGCGATCCAGAGCCGCCAGCGCCTGCGTAATGGCCTCATCGTGCCGCGTCCAGTCTGCTCTAAGCAGCGCAACATTGGCTGACTGAAGGGCCTGCTTCACGGATGGCTGGCTAAGGGCTACTCGCTCGTTTACTTGGCAGCTCAGGCACCAACTCGCGGTAAAGTCCACCAGCACGGGCCTTCCCTGCGATTGATATTTGCTGACGGCGTCCCGCGACCACGGCTCCCACTGCTGCTGTGTTTGTTGTCCCGTCGTCTGCACTTCCGGCGCAGCGGCCAGATTGCCGGGCGCGTAAGCGCTGATGCCGATGACGCAAAGCAAAATTGCCGCGGCAATGACCGTGGCCCAGCGTTGCGCCGGCCAGCGGCCCAGGAACCATCCCGCAACGGCGAGCAACAACAGACAAACCAGTAACGCCGCCAAAACCGCCGCACCATAAGCCTGCGCAAGCACCCACGCCAGCCAGATCACCGTTGCAAAAATCGGAACAGAAATTGCCTGGCGCAGAATCTCCATCCATACACCAGGCTTGGGCAAAAGGCGCGTCCACGCAGGCTGCAGCGTGAGCGCCACGTAGGGCACAGCGAGTCCGAGCGCGATCGCCGTAAACACGCAGAACGTGACAATCGCGGGCTGTGCAAGCGCATAACCAATGGCCGCGCCCATAAACGGCGCTGTGCACGGCGTAGCCACAATCACCGCAAGCACGCCGGTAAAGAAGCTGCCCGCGTAACCCTGCTTCGCTGCCAGCGATCCGCCTGCAGACGTCAGGCTCAACCCAATTTCAAATTGCCCGGCAAGTGAAAGCCCAAGGAAGAAAAGCAACCCCGCCATGAGCGCCAGAAATACCGGCGACTGGAACTGAAATCCCCAGCCCAACGAAGCGCCTGCAGCGCGAAGCCCAAGCAGAGCGCCCACCAGAATCCAGAACGAAACCAGAATGCCGGCTGCATAAACAAATCCGTGCATGCGCAATCTGTGCCGCTCTTCGCTGCCCGACTGGCACAGCGCCAGCCCTTTCAAAAAAAGCACAGGAAACACGCAGGGCATCAGGTTCAGCAGCAATCCGCCTAGAAACGCGAGCGCGGACGTTTTCGCCATCACGCCCCAATCAAGCTCTACCGGGGCAGCAACGGTTCCGGGTAACGCGGCAAGAACGTAGGCGCGACCACCGGAGAGTTCGAGTACTCCATTCAATTGTTTCGGATTCGTGGCGAGGTTTGCATCTTTCTTGAGTTCCATCACCGCGCCCCTTGGTGTAGAAGTCACTTTTTCGGGAGCAGCGTTGGCCAGCGTGTCTTGATCGGCTGGGAAGAACTGCGCCGCAGTCTCGCGCTTCCCCGATTCAATACCTAACCGGAACCCATCCTGCGTTGGCTGAAATGCGACTTTGACACTGGGCGGCAAGGGCTGCGGCAATGTGCTGGCCAGCCGCTGCATGAGAGCCGCATCCTCACTCGAGCCGGAAACGACCGGCGGCTTGTCAGAGGAGAGTTGCAGCATCAGCTTCAACTCCGCCTTGCCGGGAAGGCAGACTTCGCGGCAAACCAGCCAGTCAACATTCGCGTCCAGCACCGCTTTTCCGTTCTTCACGCGGGGCGCAACGTCAAGCTTCATCGGGTAGAGAACTTCATCCTCATAACCGAAATCCATCAGCGGACCGAGCGGCAACCGTTTGGGCGCTGGAAACTGCAGCGGCCCCGCGGTCACGCCGTCGGGAAGCGTCCAGCGAATGCGCGGCGGCCCACCTGCATCGCCCGCGTTCTTCCAGTAGACGTGCCATCCCGGCTCAAGCTTGAAGTAAAGACCAATCTGGTTGTTTCCGCCGGGATAAATCTCGTCTTCGGGCGCCACCAGTTGCACGTGCAGATGCGGAGCGTCCGCAGAGTTCGGACCTGCGTTCACTGTCACTCCCGCAACGAGCGCAATGAACACTACGAAGAGGATTCGAAAAAGGCGCATGAAGGGTGTTGAAAGCTCCTGACTATTGGACTCAGTTTAAGGCACCGAAGTTACAGCCGGCGAATCCCAACTCAATGGGTGAGCCGGCAGCGTTGAAACTCGAAGTCCTCTGAATTTGATCGTCTTCTAACTAAATTCCGTCGTGGGCAATCCATCGGTGTGCTACGTTTGGACATCGGTTCCCCGCCCCCAAACAAAAATCCAACGGAGGTTGTTCCAATGAAAGCTCTCTCAACACTGGTTGCTCTGGCGGCGCTTTGCGCAATTCCGGCTCAGGCCATTCACGCTCAATCGGCCGCTCCGGCCCAGGCTTCAACCAGCACTCCGGCATGCGAAGGCGCCTACAACATCCTGCGCATTTCAGAAATCACTCCGACGGGAAGCATGGATAAATTTCTGGCCGCGGTGGCCGCACACCAGGCTTGGTATGTCAGCCACGGCTACTCTGACGTGATTTTCGCGGCCAAAATAGCTGAGCGCGATCCGCAAACCAAAACGTGGGCCTACTCTGACAAACTGGTGATGACCTACCATTACAGCAAAGGGTCAGTGCCGAAGAGCGCGCAAGATGCTGCCTGGGATGCTTACGTGAAGCTGTACAACGAGACTTCGAGCATCAAGGAGTCGCACATGAACTGCGTACCCGCAGCAGGTTTACCCGCATCGCTCAAGTAGAAATACGCGAAAAGCCGCGCTGGCCTGGTGCTATTGATGCAGTTCAGGCCGCGCAGCATGCTCGCGAAAGATGCAGTCGTTCTGAATGCATTTAACTCCGGCTTCTTGTGCCCGCGCCACAGCCTCATCATGCATGACTCCGTCCTGCAGCCACAGGTAAGGGATTCGGAGTCGAATCACATCATCCACGATCGCCGGCACGTACTCTGAGGCGCGAAACACATCGACAAGATCAATGCCCTTACCGGCCTGCTCGCGCGCGGCCGCCTGCGCCGCTTCGAGATCTGCATAGCACGCCATCCCATTCACGGTTTGCAGCATGGGATTGACCGGCAGTACGCGATAGCCGTTCTCCGCAAGGTAATGCCCAATGCGATTGCTGGCGCGCCAAGTCTTGTCGCTCATGCCGACGACGGCAATCGTTTTCGCATTACGCAACATTTCGTCAACAAGGTGGGGATCAGTCATTGCCATATTATCCAATGTTGTTCCGTGTCATGGCAGCCTCGCGTATCGGCCATCATCTGTGCGAACCCAGCGGATGCCGTTCATGTCCAGCCACGGCCCGATAGGTTCATTGCTTTTAGGGTCGGAACCGAAGCGCAGCACATTGCCATCGATATCTTCAATTTGCATTTCGAGCGCCCAATCGTAATTCGTGGGCGGATTGCGAATCCTTGCCCCCGCAGCCTTGAATTCCTCGTGCAGAACCTCCACGTCATTGCCGTCGATCCACACCCAGCTGCCCGCGTGCCCTTGATCGCCTTCGCAGAGGAAGAGTTCACAACGTCCACGCTTGAGTGAAGCAAAGGACGGATGATCTTTGTCAGGAGCCAGAAATTTGATCGTGAATCCGAGCTTGTTGACGTAGTAGTCGACACTCGCGAGCGTATTGCCAACCCGCAGAATGGGGATGACCCCGCCCAGTTGAATCGCAATTGATTCCGCCATCTTCGGTAACCTCCCTGATGACTCTGCCTGCAAGCCCTACACATCAAGATCGTCGTCCGCCGCTGGTGGACCCGCGGTTCCGCGGCGCTTGGCCAGCAGATAGCCGCGCAGGAACGGTTCAAGGTAGCCGTCGAGCACTTTGTCTACATCGCCCACTTCAACCTTGGTGCGGTGATCCTTTGCAATGCGATAGGGCTGCAAGACGTACGAGCGAATTTGCGAACCGAAATTGATTTCCAGTTTCGAGTCTTCAAGCTTCTTGCTCACGGCTCGCTTTTTTTCGAGCTCATATTCGTACAACCGCGACCGCAACATCTTCATCGCTTTTTCGCGGTTCTTATGCTGCGAGCGCTCGTTCTGGCACTGTACGACGATGCCAGTGGGCAGGTGCGTCATGCGCACGGCAGAGTCGGTTGTGTTAACGTGCTGGCCGCCCTTGCCACCTGACCGATAAGTATCGATGCGCAGGTCATCCAGCTTCAGATCGACGTGGATCGTTTCATCGATTTCCGGTGAAACGTAGACTGACGCAAACGAAGTGTGACGGCGCTTGGCTGAGTCGAAAGGCGAAATGCGCACCAGCCGGTGCACGCCGCTTTCGCCGGCCAACATGCCGAACGCATTCTCGCCAAAGATGGTGAAGGTAGCCGACTTGATGCCCGCTTCTTCGCCATCCTGATAGTCGTTGATTTCGGTCTTAAAGCCCTGCTGCTCAGCCCAGCGCAGATACATGCGCATCAGCATCTCAGCCCAGTCCTGGCTCTCAGTTCCGCCGGCTCCAGGGTGGATCGTGACGATAGCATTGAGCGGGTCGGCCTCGCCTGAGAGCATGATGCGCGCCTCAAGGCTTTCGGCAAATGTGGCCAGATCCTTGATCTCGCGTTCGAGGTCGGCTTCAATATTCTCGCCTTCGCGCGCAAGGTCAAAATATGCGTCGATGTCGCCAGTGCGGCGCACCAATTGGTCGTCGTCTGCAACAAGCGCCTCAAGCCGCTTGCGGTCGCGCATCAACGGTTGGCTGGCTGCGGGATTGGACCACAATGCCGGATCGGCCAGCTTGGCTTCTATTTCAGAGAGTTCCTTGCGGATGCGGGCGGGGTCAAAGATACTCCCGCAGGTCGTGCACTTGATCGCGCACGGGAGCATAAGCGAATTCGAGGTCGTTTACCGACATTTTGCTCTCAAAACCTGGCTTGATTAGACATTGCGCCGCCGGCTTGCAGACAGAATCTTTCTTCCTGACCAGCCCGCTGCGACTAATCCCAGTATGGCACATGCCATCGCGAACACATCGCCGTGCTCGGTGTAGAAGGTGGTGTCGTCGCAGAAGCCGTATTCGGCAGGCAATGCGTCTTCGGAGTGGCGAAGAATGCTTTGCCGCACGCGCCCATAAGGATCAATTGCCGCGGTTACGCCATTGTTGGTGTCGCGCAAAATCCAGCGGCGATTTTCGATAGCGCGCATACGATCCATATTCAGGTGCTGCCACGGCGCACTGGTGTCGCCGTACCATCCGTCGTCGCTGATATTGACCAGCACCTCGGCGCCGAGCTGCGCAAACTGGCGCACTTCATCGGCGAACACTGCTTCGTAGCAAATGAAGACGCCATAGCGGTGACTCGCGCCACTTTGCGTGCCGAGCCGGAACACTTTGCGTTCTTCCCCTCTATCGAACTTCGATACTTTCCCGGTAAGCTTGCGCGCAAAAAACAAGAAGCGGCTGTATGGCACATACTCGCCGAACGGTACCAGGTGAATCTTGTCGTAGCGTCCTACACGCAAACCGGCCGGGCTCATCACTAGGGCGGAGTTGAACTGATTCCATCCTGCTTCCGGGTGAAAATCCATTCCGATAGAGCCAACCACGAGCGGCGCCTTCATGTCCTGGGCAATTTGCGCAGCGGCTTGCTGAAAACGCGGGTCGCCTTCGAAGTAAGGTGCGGGCGACTCTGGCCACACGACCAGATCAGGATGCGTCGGGTGAGGCGGGCACACGATTTCGCCTGAAGGCGCGCCAGTCTGCGGTATTCCGGCAATGTAGGTCTTGCATTGCTCATTGGCCAGCTTTGCAAATCCGACGATATGTTGATTCCACTCCGCCGGATCTGTCCACAAACTGGAACCGCCCACATCGAGATTCGGCTGAATCAAAACTGCTGTCGCTGTCGTTCTTGGCCGCGGAGGCTGATGCAGCAATCCCGCCGTGCCTGCGGCTGCCGCAATGATTCCGATTGCCGCAAAAATGAGTTTCTTCGCGCTGCCGTTCAGCGTCAGGCCTGCCGCGATCAACGCGTTTACCGCGACAAGCAGAAAGCTGATGCCATACTCGCCCGTCCACGGCGCCAGTTGATTTACGACGGAATTATCCACTTGCGAATACCCAAGCTGATCCCACGGAACAGATGTAATGCGCGCTGCGGCCAGTTCAAAAGCCACCCAGAAGACTGGCGCGGCCACCAGCGCAAGACCAGTGCTGTTGGTGGCCTTTCGCACCAGCGCAACGGCCAAACCAAACAGCCCAAAATACGCGCCCAGCACCAGGCTGAAGCCAAGCAGCAACAGATCCGGAGCGAGCGGGGGCATATCGCCGTACTGCAGCATTACATCGCGAACCCAGTAGCAATTGCCCGCATACCACAACACTCCGCACAGGTACGAAAGCAGAAACGCACGCCGCAGAGGCTTGGGAGAGTCATTTTCCTGCGAAGAAAGAATTGCCCACAAGAGCGGCGCCAGCCCGAACCATGCAAACACTGAGCGCCATGGCGGCAGAGGTCCGGCCAGCGGAAAAGGCAACTCGAGCAGTCCGGCGGAAAGGCCGGCCGCAGCCCACCACTTCCATGTCGCGGCATTCAATTTCGAGCGGTGCATACAGGGCAGAGTTTAAAGCATTCGGCCGGGTAACGATGCTCACGGCATCCGCATCGACGTGATTGCAAAGCGGCTACGTCGGAAATGTGGGCCTGAATGTATCTTCTCAGGCTCCCTCGTCGCGCTGCTTGTGCGATAGCAGACAATTTCCGGCAAAGGAATAGCGCCAAAAGACGCAATAAAGCGGCAGATCCTTATTCCATTTTGATTGACACCATCATCAGTCAGACTTAGACTCAGCCAAGGGCGCAAGGGTGATGGCGCCCTTTTTGTCGAGTGCGCACGAGAGGTCACCCACAGTAACCATAACGATGGCATCTACCCGAACGACCGTAGCCCCTCCGTCTGACCGCGTCCGATTGATTGTGGCATCCTCCGTGATGCTCACCTTCATCTCCTTCTGGCGTGCTGCCGCTATTGTTCTCAATGACCTGGGATCATCTGCCTTTTATGCGGGCGGTATTGCCGAGCAGGCGATTGGCCCCGCAGCACCATGGTTCATTCTCGGCATCATGTTGTTCAGCTTTGCGGTGCGCGCCGTTTACATCGAAAGTTGTTCGATGTTTACCCGCGGCGGCGTTTACCGCGTGGTCAAGGAGGCGCTCGGAAGCACGTTTGCCAAGCTCAGCGTTTCAGCGCTGATGTTCGACTACATTCTTACGGGACCGATTTCGGGTGTGTCCGCCGGACAATACATCGTCGGCGTCATGAACGAGCTGCTCATGGTGGCTGCCCACAGCAACTGGCTGCCCCCGGCTTTGATGGACGCACACCACAATCCAACCATCCAGTTTGATATGAACTACACTTCGGCCCTGTTCGCGGCCGCGGTGACCATCTACTACTGGTGGCAGAACATCAAGGGCATTGAGGAGTCCAGCGGCAAGGCTCTGCGCGTTATGGAGATCACCACCGTGATGGTGGTCATCCTGCTCCTCTGGGGTGTTTACACCATCTTCGTTCGTGGCGTTCACCTGCCTCCGCCTCCTATTCCTTCAAATCTCAGGTTCAGCGAAGACGCACTCGGTTTTCTGCGAGGTAGGGGACTGCCCATCATGGGCCTCTTCGGCATCCTCATGGCTTTCGGTCACTCCATCCTGGCTATGAGCGGCGAGGAAAGTCTTGCGCAGGTCAATCGCGAAATCGAGCATCCCAAGCTCAAAAACCTCAAACGCGCCGCAATCGTCATCGCCATCTATAGCCTTGTATTCACGGGCGGCGCCACGCTGCTGGCGTCCATGATCATTCCGACATACGAGCGGACGCACATCTACCAGGACAATCTGATCGCCGGTCTGGCCATGTACATGGTGGGGCCCATGTTCTGGCGTATTGCCTTCCGCATTTTCGTTGTCGTCGTCGGATTCCTCATCCTCTCCGGCGCTATTAATACTTCCATGATCGGCTCAACCGGCGTGCTGATGCGCGTGGCTGAGGATGGTGTGCTTACCGACTGGTTCCGCAAGCCGCATACACGCTTCGGCACCAGCTACCGCATTGTCAACCTGGTGTTCATCCTGCAGATGACCACCATTATTGCGACGCGCGGCAACATCATAATGCTGGGCGAGGCTTATGCCTTCGGCGTGATCTGGTCGTTCACGTTTAATGCCCTTGCCATGCTTGTATTGCGCTGGAAATACCATGGCGAGCGCGGCTGGAAGGTTCCACCCAATATTCGCATTGGCAAGACGGAGATTCCGCTCGGCCTGATCTCGGTCTTCATGGTGCTGGGCACCACCGCTGTGGTCAATCTGTTTACGAAGTCGGTGGCAACCGTTAGCGGCGTCATTTTTGCAGCCACGTTCTTTGTTATCTTTACAGTTTCTGAGCGGGCCAACCTGCGTAAGCACGCCCTGACCGCGCGGCAGATGAAGGACCACTTTCAGCTTGAGCATCAGGACACGGTCAGCCGCGAATCTGCGGACATCCGTCCCGGCGGCATCATGGTTACCATGCGCGACGCCGCCAACCCGGTAGCCTTGAAGTGGATCCTCAGCCGCACCAATACCGACGATCGCGATGTGGTAGTGGTCAGCGTGCGCATGATGGGCGCCGGTGGTCCCGAATATCTGAGCGCCGAGGATCAGAGCTTTAGCGAGCACGAGCAGATGCTCTTTACCAAGGCTGTTTCAGTGGCCGAGAGCTTCGGAAAAAAAGTGTCGCTGCTCGTTGTGCCTGCCGGCGATGTTTTTGCCGCGCTGGCCCAAACTGCCAATTCGCTTGAAGTGGATACAGTACTCTCCGGTGTCTCCAACTCCATGACACCCGAAGATCAGGCCTTCCATATGGGCCAGGCATGGGAAGCTCTGCCGGAGCCCAAGCGCCAATTTAATTATTTTGTGATTCCAGCAAACGGCGAGCCCAAAATCTTCTACATCGGCCCGCACGCGCCTGCTCTCAGTCCGGACGATGTGCAGCTTGTGCATCGCCTATGGCTGAACATGCGCCGCGATCCCTCCGTGCCCGATCTGCATCACAGCGACATCATTACCTACGCTCTGACGCGATTGGCCGGTCAGTACGCGCGCGAAAAAGGTGACATCCTGCGCGAGCTGCGCAATGTTCGCGCCGCTTCTGGAGCGCCGGAAGGGCCCCGCCTCGGCAATCCGCCCGACAATGAAGAACTCCGCCAATCGCCCAAGGCCATTCGTCAATCGCGAGATCAGTAAGGCAGTTTACAAGTTAACAAGTTGTCGAGGGAATCAGCTTCTCACCTTTTCAACTTGTTAACTTGTCGACTCGTAAACTTCTCCGGGCTTCCAGTTCACAACCTTCACATTGGGATCGATCAAGGCCTGCAACTGATCCGGCGTGCCCTTCAGCGGCGGAAACGTTCCGAAATGCATTGGCAGCACCACCTGTGGCGCTAGCAACCGCACAGCCAGCGCTGCCTCCTTCGGGCCCATTGTGTAATGGCCGCCAATCGGAATCATGATCACTTTCGGCGCGTAGAGTTCATGAATCAGCGCCATGTCTCCAAACACAGCCGTGTCACCGGAGTGGTACAGGACCGTGCCGTCTTCAACGGTCAGCACAAATCCGGTCGCAACGCCTACCTCATGCATTCCGTTCTCATCCTGTGCGGCCGAGGAGTGCTTCGCCTCCACCATCGTCGCTGCCACGTCGTTTAACTGCACGGTGCCGCCCAGGTTCATGCCAATCGTATTGGCGACGCCTTTGCCGCCGACATACGCCGCGAGTTCGTAGATGGCCACAACGGTCGAACCGTGCTCCCTGGCAACGGGAACTGCGTCGGAGATGTGGTCGCCATGACCGTGCGACAACAAAATGTAATCGATCTTGGGAGGCAAGGAAAATTGCTTGGGATAACTCGGATTCTGAGCGATGAATGGGTCAATGAGGATGTTGGTTCCCTTCGCGGTCTGAATCAGCATGGTCGAATGGCCAAGCCACGTAATGCGTGTTGCATTGCTGCTCATGTTCTCTCCTCTTCTTTCCACGTGCGCCAAGCATTTTAGATGGCGCCAGGGGGTCCCAGCGTGTTCAAAAAAAACGATTCGGCTAAGTTTACACGCCACAGATCGGCCCAAACCGATTCCTGCTTGACGACCAGTACGCCTGGCGCTACTCTAACCCGGTAGGCGAATATATGGCGAAAATAGAAACACCCTCCCCCGCCCTGTTCCCCATCCTTGAACAGGACTTCCCGCAGAAACGCCTCGGCCCTCTTGCTAGAACCGCCGCACAGGCTCCGCTCGACTCAACCGGCTGCCTTACCGAGTATCGCCCGCTTGCCTCGCGCTCCATTCTGAGCAAGACGACCTCGAAGCGCGGCTTGCCTTTCACGCACGCCATCAACCCTTACCGTGGCTGCGAGTTCGCCTGCCGCTATTGTTACGCGCGCTACACCCACGAGTTTATGGACATGCGCAACCCGGAGGATTTTGAACGCAAGATCTACTTCAAGCAGAACGCCGGATGGCTGCTGGCGCAGGAACTCAAACGATTGAAGCCAGGCACAGAAATCGCTCTGGGCACCGCCACCGATCCCTACCAGCCGCTGGAGCGAAAGCAGGAAGTCACCCGTTCCTTGCTTGAGGCGTTCGCGCACGAGAGCGGCTTCCGGCTGGGCATTATCACTAAATCCACGCTCATTGCCCGCGATATCGAGTTGCTTAAAGAGATCGACACGCGCCACAAGCTCACCGTTCACATCACCGTGACCACCATGAGTACAAAGCTGGCGCGTGTGCTTGAGCCGCGTGCGCCGCGTCCCGATCTGCGCATCAATACCGTCGCCGCTTTGCGCCAGGCGGGATTGCGCGCCGGTGTTTTGTGTTCGCCGCTGATGCCGGGCATTACCGATAGCCGCAGCTCCATTGCCGCAGTGGCGAAGGCCGCATCGCAGGCGGGCGCATGTTTTATGGGTGCGGGAGCGCTGTTCCTCAAGCCATGCTCGCAGCCAACATTTCTCAGCTTTGTGCGCGAGCATTTTCCTGCGCAACTTGCCGCTTACGAGCAACGCTACGGCAAGAGCGCGTTTGTTTCGCCGGAGTATCGCAAGCGCATCTCTGATCTCGTCGACGCCATTCGTCGCGAGTATAAGTTGGGAATTCGATATGGAGGGGACGCCGATAGCTCGGCGGGCACGGAACGGCCCGCAACTGTGGAATTGCAGCCGTGGCTTCCGTTTACATGAGTCGGGGTTAGTGCAGGGTTATTTCCGAGTGGGCGGTGACACGTCCGAGACTAGTGCAAGGTGATCAGAATTGCCCAGACTGCCAAGCCAATCGATGGGCTGATCGTCGCACCGGATCGCCAGCGGCCTTGCGCTCGCTTTGCTAAAACGATCGCGAGGATACATGCCGGAATTCCGGGAATGGCGAAGCGGAGAGAGTAATCGAGCGTCAGCACATTTCTGGCGACGGAAATGATGAAGATTGTCTGCAAGCAAGCACTGAAAGCAACCGCGCTCATTGCCTTCCAGAATTGACCTGAGAGCGGATCAGGACGAAGCAGTGGTATACACACCGGGACAAGGCTCGCTGCAATCAAAAGTAGAAACAGTTGGGCCATATTTGTGAATGTTGCTGTGAAACAGAATACCGCTGTGATCAACCGATTTCGGGCC
>Ga0265339_10000800_pt1 | contig 24256 bp, 20 predicted proteins | sample 4CB219metaG_FD_202085 | JGI IMG/M metagenome (GOLD analysis project Ga0265339, IMG submission 202085) | Rhizosphere microbial communities from Carex aquatilis grown in University of Washington, Seatle, WA, United States - 4-CB2-19 metaG | ecosystem: Host-associated > Plants > Roots >... | reverse complement strand
TTCGCGATTGACTGGCAAATAGGGAACGACCACAAATACCCGTCCGCACTGAATCCACCAATCCCTCTCGCCGACCTGGCCGTTGACAACCGGCAGAGGCTGATACCCCCCGCTGGTCTCGAATAGGCTGGGAGTCCCGCGATCGTCTCATGCCGACCGCTCGTGCGCGTGTCAGCCCACACACAGCGTGTTTCGGCTGACACGTTCCCCCTTCTCGCTTCTCTCCCTAACTCTTTTATTTTCATCCTATTTCGGTTGGCGTCCGGCTTGCACTTCACCTGTGCGCAGGCAGTTGAAACCGGATTCAGCGGAGGGAAGCGATGAAGAGAATGAGCCAGAGCGGATGGGCAGTGGCAGCGGCGGCGAGCGTTGTTCTGAGCATGCAGGCAGCAGGTCAGCAAAGCCCCGCGCCAGCGCAGACTCCGACCCCAACTCCGGTAAAGCGCACCATCGTGGTGAGCCTGGAGGACCGGAAGCTGGCGCTGCTTGAAGACGGCAAGGTTATGAAGACCTACACCGTGGCAATCGGCAAGCCGTCCACGCCGAGCCCGGTGGGCACCTTCACCATTGAGCGCCGCGTCATGAACCCGACCTACTCCCACGACGGTCGCGTAGTTCCTCCCGGGCCGAACAACCCCGTGGGCAACCGCTGGATGGGTCTGAGCATTCGCGGCTACGGCATTCACGGAACCAACGTTCCCAGCTCAATCGGCAAGGCGGCGTCACACGGCTGCATCCGCATGGGCAAGGCCGACATTGAAGAGCTCTTCTCGCTGGTCGAAGTGGGCGACACGGTTGAGCTGATCGGAACGCCCAACGAGCAGACCGCCCAGTTGTTCGGCGAGGCGCCGAAGCCGGGGCCTGCCACGGCCCAGCCGCAGGTGGCGCTTGCGGCGGCGCATCCCGCGCCGGCAGCCACCGCGGCAATGGGCTCGATGTAAGGAGGGCTGCCATGACCTGGCTCGATTCTGCTCTCTCATGGATTGGCGCGGCGCTGCTGCCCATATCAACAGCGCTACTTCTCGAAGAGTTGACATTCGGAGGACTGGTCCGGCTACTGCTGGCTCCGCGGCCGAAAACCGGCAAACCTGGGAGCCCAAAACCTGGAAGTGGAGGCGGGAAATGATCGCGTTGAAGTTGTTGTTGATGATTGCCGGAGCGCTGATGCTGGTTGCGGCAGCAGTGGTCCCTCTGCACTTTGTCCGGCTCCGCGTGAAGGCTGCGCGCAGCACCATGGATGCGAACGAAATCGATCAGACAATCCGTGAGCCCAAACCGGTCGCGTGGCGCCGTTCCATTGCACAGGCCGTTGCCGGATGCCTGCTGCTGATTGTGGCTTCCGGAATCGTCGTGGTGCCGAGCGGCATGGGTGGAGTACGGGTGAGCCAGATGAGCGGCACTTTGCCGGGAACGCTCTATCCTGGCGCACATTTTGTCACGCCAATGGTTCAGAGCGTAGAGGTCTTTGACCTGCGCGACCACTTGTTTACGGCTGGCCCGCTTGAGGACGCCGCGAAGAGGGCTGGAGTTAAAACGGCGATGCTGAACGTGCAATCGATGGAAGGGCTGAACATCGGCCTCGGCGTAACGGTGCGTTACCGGCTCGATCCTGCCAGGCTGGCCAGCGTGCAGGCCCACCTGCCCCAGCCGGCCGACAGAGAGATTGTGCCGCCGGTGGTGGCGAGCGCATGGCGGTCGCTGGCGCCGCAGTACACGGTGAGGGAAATCTTCTCCGCCAAACGCGAGGAGGTGCGAGCCAAAGCGGCGACAATCATCACGCAAAAGCTGGCCGCCGATGGCATCGTGGTTGAGGAGGTAATGCTCTCTGACATCCAATTGCCCGACGAATACGCAAAGGGACTCGAAGGCCTTTTGCTCAAGGAGCAGCAGGACGACCAGATGGGCGTTGATACTGACATCCAGCAGAAGCAAGTGAAGATTGCGGAATTGCAGGCCGAGGCCGAAGCCGTCCAGAAGGTAAAGCAGGCGGAGGGCGAGGCGCAGGCTAAGGTAGTTGAGGCTCACGGGGAATCCGACGCCATGCAGTACACGCTGCCTCTCAAGGAAAAACAGATTGAGCAGAGCAAGTTGGAGGCGCAAGCGCGTAAGGAGGCCACCATCCAGAATGCTGAGGCCGACGCCCAGGCCAAGGTGATTGACAGCAAGGCAGAATTGGAGCGGCGCAATCTGTTTGCTCAGGCTGAAGCCAGCCGCATCAAGCTGGTGGCTGACGCCGATGCAGACAGGATGCGGAGCGAGGCCGAACTGCTCAACAAGTCGCCGCTGCTCATCAACAAGATTGTGGCGGAGCGGCTCTCTGACAAGATCCAGGTGGTGATGGTTCCTTCAGACGGAAAATTCTTCTTTGCCAGCGATGTCTTCAAGAGCGCGGCGACGAATCCGATTGTGAAGCAGGAGATGGACTCGGAGGCGGCGCCGGCACAGAAGAACGGCCAATAGAAGCGGATGGGCCGCGCGGGGCGGTAGCGCAAGCTGCCGCCTCACGTTATCTCCAGTCGAACCGCGCGCCGCTCGGCCGATGCAACAACGGTTATAATTCGCGCAAACGCAGAAACGGAATTGAGATGAGGGCCATGATGCGGACATGGTGGCGGAGAATTGTGAGGGTGGTATTGCCGGCCTTTGCTGCCAGTGCTTTCATCCAGTCAGACCTCGCGCAAAAAGGCGCGGTCGCGCAGGGCTTCTGGACCTCGCCGGCCGCGGAACTCGCCGGCAGAATTGCTGACATCCTCGGCCCCGGGCAGGCGCGGCTAACGGTACGCAATATCTCGTCCATTCCGGCCACCCAAGTGGCGCCGATCCGGATTCTCCTCGAAGCGAACCTGAAAACACATGGAATTACCATTGCGGGCGCAGAGAGCGCGAACGAAATCAAAGTCACCCTGAGCGAGAACTCGCGCGAACGGCTTTGGGTGGCCGAAACAGGCGAAGGCAGCTCGAGCCAGGTGGCGATGGTGCGTTTCCCCATCATACTGCCGGAAACCGCCGCCGGTCATGCGCAAATGCACCTTCACAAAGAACGATTCCTCGGTCCCTTTGAACTGGAGAGGCTTCTCTGTTTTCCCGTCACTAAGCCGCCTCTCCTTGCCGTGCTCGAATCACAAAATGGCCTCATGGTTCTAAAACAGGGCTGTCTCCTCGCGCTGGATCGAACTGCGAACGGCTTCCTCGACGGGAAGGGCTTTTATCATCTCGATTCCGCGCAACCGGCGACGCGCGACCCACGAGGGATTCTCGCGGCCGGCACAGAACCTGATGCTTTCGTTGCCTATTTCCCGGGAATGGCGTGCGCAGGCAGTTTCACTCCATCACAGGACCCGAATCGTGCACCCGGCGAAGGCTGGAAGCTCGCTTGCCTCGCCTCCGACGACCCATGGCCCCTCGCAATGGGAACGTCGCCGCCGCTGAAGGCGTTCTTCAATGCATCGCGCAACTACTTCACCGGAGTGGTTACGCCGAGCGTTGGCGTGAATCTGCCGCCGTTTTACTCCGCCGCGTGGGTTCCGCGCGCCGGTGGAGCGAGCGCGCTTCTCATCGCAGGCATCGACAGCAAGGTGCAGCTTGCAGAGAACGGCGCACTCAGGGCCGTCGCCGGAACGCGCGACTGGGGCAGCGATTTCGCCGCGCTCAACTCGGGTTGCGGTGCCGGCACGCAAATCATCATCTCCGACTCCGGCGATGCGGCAAGCGATAGCCTGCGCGCCTACGAACTGCCGTCGTATGAAGCCTCGCCCGTAAGCGATCCGCTCGACATGGAAGGAACTGTGACGGCGCTGACCTTGGCCGCTAACGGAAAGTCGGTGCTTGCCGTTGTGCGCAAATCACAGGAAGAATACGAGGTGGACCGTGTTACGGCGCTGTGCAATTAGCCTCCTGCTGACGGCCATGGCTTTGCCCGCGCTGGCGCGGACACGCCCGCATTATGGCGGCGTGTTGCACGTGGAGATTACCGGCGATCCCTGGCGCGGCGAGGACGGCCTGGCGCGCAGTCTCGCCTTCGATGGCCTCACCACCCTGGACGCAAACGGCATGCTGCAGCCTGCACTCGCTGCAAGCTGGCAGTCGGATGGCAATGATCATCGCTGGGACCTCCGGCTGCGCCCGGGCGTGCATTTTCACGATGGCTCGCCGCTCACCGCAACAGCCGTGGTGATGTCGCTGAATCTTGCCTGCATGGGCAACTGCCCATGGAAGGCGGTGCGCGCGGCCGGCACGCTGTCTCTGATTTTCACCAGCGACTCACCGCTTCCCAATCTTCCGGCGCTGCTGGCTGGCAATGCGTTTCTGATTGCGCTCACGCGAAATGCCGACGGACAAACCCCGGCTCAACCCATCGGAACGGGGCCGTTCCAGGTCGCTTCGACTGCCGGCAACGTTTTGACTCTCGCGGCCAATGAGAATTGCTGGCAGGGGCGGCCGTTCGCTGATCAGATCGTCGTCACTTCCCATCGGTCCATTCACGATCAGTGGCTCGACCTGGGTGTAGGCCGCGCCGATGTTGTGGAGGTTCCGGCGGAGCAGTTGCGCCAGGCCCAGCAGCAGCGCCTGACCGTGGTTTCATCGCCGCCGGTAAGGTTGCTGGCACTCGCCGTCTCAGACTCCGGCACGCTCGCAAACCCCATGCTGCGCGCGGCCATCGCGCAGGCCGTCGATCGCAGCGCAACCTACAACGTCATCTTTCAAAAGCAGGGCGAGATCACAGCAAGCCTCTTGCCGCAATCGCTCACCGGATACGCCTTCCTCTTCCCAGCCACTCGCGACCTGAACAAGGCGAACGAGTTGCGCGGCGGCCTCAACCCTCTGCCTCTCATGTTGAAGGCCGATGGCAACGGCGCAATCGAGCTCACGGCGCAGCGGCTGGCGCTCAATCTGCGCGAAGCGGGTTTCAATGTGCAGATTGCCGGCAATGCGCAGCGCGCGGATCTGGTCCTGATGGACCTGCCCATTGCCGGCTCCGATCCCACCGGCGTATTGGCGTCGCTTCTACTCAACGCGGGACAGCCGGCCGCGGTCTCTGCTCGCAATCCCGAGGCGCTGTTTCGCGCAGAGCACGACTTCCTCGAACTGCATACCATAGTTCCGCTCCTCAACCTGCCGCGCGCGTACGCCGTTGGCGGCCGCCTGCACAACTTCGCTCTACACGCGGACGGGACCCCCGATCTCGCCTCCGCCTCGGTGGAGGAAGCGCCGTGAGCCTGCGCCAGAAGCTCCTGCTGCTCTTCTCGCTCACTGTGGCCGCCGCGGTGGCAGCGGTGGCCTGGACGGTGCTCCTGCGCGTGCGACTCGTCTTCGAACAGCGCGATCAGGAAGAGACAGCGCTGTTCGTGAGCCAGTTTCAACGGGAATTCCAGCACCGGTCGACGGAGGTTGCGGCGGCCTTGGACCATCTGGCGGGGTCTGAGCACGCGCGCGCCTTGGCCTTTCAGATCGCGCAATCGGGCGACGCCTCGCCGTTCCTCACCGAGGCGCAAACCATGGCCCAGGACGCGCAGCTCGATTTCCTCGAGATCATCGGACCCGATGGAAAGATAGTCAGCTCTGCGCAATGGCCGGCGCGTTTCGGATACGTCGAGCCGATCGCCTGGGAAGACCAGCCCACATTCCTCAAGACCGAGGACTTGCCCGACGGCAGTTCAGCACTTGGGCTCTTCGCCTATCGCGCGGTGGGCAGCTCCAGCTCACCGCTTGAGACCGTTCGTCTTCTCGGTGGGAAGCGGCTCGACAAGTCATTTCTTGCCGATCTACCCATCGCCCCCGGAATGCAGATTGCGCTTTATCGGGACGCTGACCAGGATCCTTCCACGCAACAGCCCCACCTCGGCCCGGACGCCGCCTTATTCGATCCCAGACGCCTGATCAGCGCGACAGGCGAGATCCCCAACAGCAAACGCTATGGATCGCTGATAAGTTCAGCGATAAGCTCGGGACAACAAACAAGCGCCATACTTTACTTGAGCGATCGCCGCGAAGATTCAGTCAATGCTACTGCCATTCCTCTCAAGAGCGATCAGGGAAACGTGCTCGCCGTCCTCACCGTCGCCATCGCGCGCCGCGGCATGGTGCAGGCCCAGCAGCATATCCGCAACATTGCCTACGGTGTCGCCGCAGCCGGCATCCTTCTGGCCATCGCCTTCAGTTTGTGGATTTCCGCTCGCGTTTCGCAACCCATTGAGCAACTGGCGCAAGCTGCCGAAGAAGTGGCCGCGGGCAACTGGGATACACGCGTTCCGGAGCAGGGTCGGGGCGAGCTCAATGTGCTGGCGCGCAGCTTCAATCACATGACAAGTGAGCTCCTCAACCAGCGCGAACAGCTCATCCAAAGCGAGCGCGTGGCTGCGTGGCGCGAGCTGGCGCGGCGCCTGGCGCACGAACTCAAGAACCCGCTCTTTCCGCTCCAGCTCACGGTAGAGAATCTCGTCCGCGCTCGCGCGCTCCCAGCCGAAGAGTTCGACGAGGTGTTTCGCGAGAGCGCGGCCACACTTGGCACGGAGATCGCCAACCTCAAGACAATCATCGGCCGATTCAGCGACTTCAGCAAAATGCCCAAACCGGAATTGGAGCGCATGGATGCCCGCGACGCCGTGAAACGCGTGCAGGCGCTCTATGAGGGCGCGGCTCCCTCCGCTGCGAAAATCGACTTCGTTCTCCACCTTCCCGACACTCCGCTGCTCATCAATGCCGATCCTGAACTGCTGCACCGCGCGCTCTCCAACCTGGTGCTGAATGCCATGGACGCAATGCCCGACGGCGGCGCGCTTACCATCTCCGCGCGCTCCACTGGCGACCACATCGAGCTGCGCGTAGCAGACACGGGCAAGGGCCTCACTCCCGAGGAATGCGAGCGGCTCTTCACCCCCTACTACACCACCAAGCAATACGGCACCGGGCTCGGGCTGGCCATTGTGCAGTCCGTAGTGTCCGATCACGCAGGAACAATTGCGGTGGAGAGCGTTCCGGGCGGCGGCACAACCTTTACCATTACCTTGCCCAGGGCGGAAGCATGAGCGCAAAAGCAAACATCCTGATCGTCGACGACGAAGCAAATACGCTGGCATCGCTCTCGCGAGCCTTTCGCCTGGCCGGCCACGAAGCCGTGGTTTGTGACAACGCAACGCGCGCGCTTGAGCTGGCCCGTTCGCAGCCATTCGATTTGATCCTCAGCGACGTAGTGATGCCGCGGCGCGACGGCCTGGCGCTGCTTGAAGACCTGAAGACCGCAGGCGTCGCCGCGCCGGTGGTAATGATGAGCGGCCAGGCGCACATTGAGATGGCGGTCAAAGCGACGCGTCTCGGCGCACTCGATTTCCTGGAGAAACCCCTTACCACTGAAAAGCTTCTGGTCACTCTCGAAAACGCACTCAAGCTCACGCGCCTGGAGGTGGAGAACCGTGACCTGCGCGCCCGCGTCGGCAAACACACTTTGGTGTTTGCCGGCGACACCATGCGCCGCGTGATGGCGCAGATCGAGCGCGTAGCGGCCAGCGAATCGCGTGTCTGCATCTACGGCGAGACGGGTACCGGCAAAGAGCTTGTAGCCCGCACGCTGCATGAGAAAAGCCATCGCGCGGGCGGTCCCTTCGTCACCCTCAACTGCGCGGCCGTTCCCGCTGAGCTGATTGAGAGTGAGCTCTTCGGACACGAGAAGGGCAGCTTCACCGGCGCAGCCCAGCGCCACGCCGGCAAATTCGAGCAGGCGCATCGCGGAACACTGTTCCTCGACGAAATCGGCGACATGCCGCTCGCCATGCAGGCAAAGTTGCTGCGCGTGCTTGAAGAAGGGGAGGTCGAGCGCATCGGCGCGGACAAACCCATCACCGTGGATGTGCGCGTCGTAGTCGCCACGCACCGCAATCTGGAAAAGCTGGTCGAGGCCGGCGATTTCCGCCGCGACCTCTACCATCGTGTGGTTGTGTTTCCCATGGAGCTGCCGCCGTTGCGCAAGCGCTGTGAGGACATTCCGGCGCTGGTGGAGCACTTCGCCGGACAAATCTGCGCCCAGAACGGTTGGAAGCCCGTTGCCTTCACCGCTCCCGCCATTGCGTCACTGGCGCAATACAGTTGGCCGGGAAACATCCGCGAGCTGCGCAACATCGTGGAACGCCTGCTGCTGCTGGCCGATGCTGCAGTGGACGCGGACGCGGTCATGCTGGCTTTGCCGGTCTCTTCGCATCGCCACGATGAAGTGGACGCGTCAACCGCCATGGAAGGCCCGCTGGCGCAGCGCGTCCTGGCCTTCGAACGCGCACAGGTGCTCGCCGAGTTGGAGCGGAACAATCGCCAGGTCACGCAGACCGCAAAAGCCCTCGGCCTGGAGCGAAGCCATCTCTACAAAAAATGCCAGCAACTCGGCATTGACCTCGCCCACCTGCCTCCTCGCGATTCACTGGCAAAATGAGCCGTTCAGGAGAGAATCCTCCGTGCCCCACCCTTGCGATTTCTCTCTAGCGCAAGGGTGGGATGCGCAAACGCTGCGCTTGATATCTCCGGATCCACTTACCCCCCTGCAATCATCCGCGCCCCATGATGCACAATTGCCTTATGCGCTTCTCCGCAGCTTCCCTGCCCATGCTGGCCCTCGTATCTCTGTTCGCTGCTTCTTCCTCGAGTGCGCAGCGCCCCACTCCACCCACGCGCGATCCTCACGCACCCGGCTATCCCTTTGCCACCGACCTGCACGACGGCGCCGTCCCTCCGTCAGTCGCTGACGGCAACTTCGTCATCGGCCCCACGCACACGCCCGCGCCTGAGTCGGTCCCGCACGATGACGCACCGCATGGCAGGATTGTCGAGTTCACCATGCTCTCCTCTGAGAGCAAGTTCTATCCCGGCATCGCCCGCGATCGCGGCACCTTCGGCGCCGCCGACCCCAATGAGCCCGCGCGCCTCATCGTCACCACCAGCCACCCTGCTCCGTACAGCCGCAAGGTTGCCGTCTATGTCCCCTCGCAGTATGTCGCTGGCACGGCCGCTCCGTTCATCGTCGGCGCCGATGGCCCGGATCTCCTGCTCTTCACCGTGCTCGACAATCTCATCGCCCAAGGCAAGCTCCCGCCCATCGTGGCCATTTCCATCGCCAACGGCAGCGGCGACGCACAGGGCAGCGAGCGCGGCCTCGAATATGACACCATGTCCGGCCGTTATGCCGAATTCGTCCAGAAGGAAGTCCTGCCGCGCGTCGAGCGCGAGGCCCACATCCGCCTCACCCACGACCCTGACGGCCGCGCTGCCATGGGCGCCAGTTCCGGCGGCTCATGCGCGCTCGCCATGGCCTGGTACCACCCTGGGTGGTACCACCGCGTGCTCGCTTACTCCGGCACATTCATCAACCAGCAGTGGCCGCACAGTGACCGCACCCCCCACGGCGCCTGGGAATTTCACGAGCGCCTGATCCCCAACAGCCCGCGCAAGCCCATCCGCCTCTGGCTTGAAGTCGGCGACCGCGATCTCTACCTTCCCAACGTCATGCGCGATGGAATGCACGATTGGGTTCTGGCCAACGAGAATATGGCCCGCGTGCTCGCCGCCAAGGGCTACCGCTACCAGTTCGTCTTCGCCCGCAACGCCGGCCACGTGGACCGCCCCACCCGCGAGCAGACCCTCCCCGAGGCCCTCGAATACCTCTGGCAGGGTTATCACGTCCGTCGCTGACACCTCCGGGCTCTCGAGGGCCAGTCAATCCTGGGCGAAAAACAAAGCCCGCCAGATCGGCGGGCCATCTTTCATTGAAATCTGGTAGCGCTACCGGGAATCGAACCCGGGTTTTGAGATTGAGAATCTCACGTCCTAACCCCTAGACGATAGCGCCATATTCCTGCGGGGGATGGCCGTCAGGCCACTCATTTAATTTACCAAAATTCCAGCGCATCCCAAAGCGCCGGCGCCCCGGGCATTACCCGTCTGCTTTCGGGGTCCCTTGTTACCGCAGTCCCTGCTTCTAGATCCCCAGCTTCCGCACTTCCTCGTTGTAGTACTTGCGGTACAGGATTTCCCACTCCTGCGAGCCCTCGAGGATGATCTTCCGTTGGCTGGCAATCTTGGCCCGCGCGGCCGTGTCGATGCGCGCCTCTTCGGTCAGCAGCGTCTCCAGTTCCTTGCGCGCCTCCTGCCGAATCGTGTTGCGGTCCTCCAGGAACCCCACGGCGTCAATATCCGCCAACGTGTCGGCTGCCGTGTGCGCCAGCTTGTTCAGTTTGTCGCGGCTGATCCTCATAGAACCGCCTTGTACTTGCGCGTGAGCTCGCCCTTCACCTTCTTAAACATCTCGGCGTACTGCGCTCCGGTCTTGCGCATCTCTTCTGAGTACGCGTCCAGAATCAGGCGCACTTCCTCGTTGATGCGGTCCTCCAGCGACAACTCCTCCGTCAGGGCCGCGGCCACGCGCTCTTCGGTCCCCTTCAAGTCGCTTGTGGTAATCAACTTGGCGTCGATCAGGTGCTTGACCGTGCGGCGGCCAAGATAACCAATGTATTCACGGGAAAATATCATGGACTAGTCGTCAGGATAGCGCATTCAGCCCCGGTCTGTACATCGCCGCGCACACGGCGGCCCGCCCTGGGAAATCCTCTCACATCATGATCGTTAGTCGAAGCGCAGCAGCCGCACCGGCCCTCAACGTTCCGGTCTTGCGCTCCAGGCTTCCTTCGGCCGTAACCGCGTCCATCTGGTACACGAGTGTCACCTCGCCCGGCGCAACGCCGTCACGCCAAACCAGCGGAACTTCCAGCGCGCACCCGCCCGCCGGTCCCGGAACCACCACAGAAACCTCTCCCGTCCGGCCCTGTGCGCCCCGCATCAGCGGAACAATCCGCGCCCGGCAGGTGAGCACGTCTCCAGCGGCCAGCGGAACAGGGCCGGCCCAGCGCAAGTTCAACACCACAAGGCCCTGAGCCGTCGCACAACTCGCCGACGCTTCGCGATCCGGCGGCGCAGCCCACACCGGAACAGCAATTAAAAAAAAGGCAACGCAAATCGGAATGCGGTGGCTCATTCGGGAGTCCTCCGCACTCGCTTATCGGCAATCCCACAAAGACGATTAGCCGAACCTGCTCGCCCAACCCAGTTTCGCCGTTACCAAGGTCAGCCGGCCGCGGTTCCCGTGCCGGCTCCGCTTATTCCGCTGTTCCGGTGCGGGCACGTCTTCGCGTTCACGCAGCTCTCTGCCATCCGCAGCCGTTCCACCGGCCGCCCATTCACCAGGTGCTCCTCCACAATCTCCGCCGCGTCTTCCGGCCGCACCCCGCCGTACCATACCGCCTCCGGATACACCACCACTGTGGGCCCGTGCTCGCACTGGTCAAGACACAGGCTTTTGTTAATGCGCACGCGGTCGGTAATTCCCGCCGCCCGCGCCAGCGTCTGCAACTGCGTGTGCAGTTCGCTCTTTCCATCGCTGGTGCACGAAGGCCGCGGCGCCCCCTCCGGGCGCACATTATGGCAGACAAAAACGTGGTGTTCGTACAAAGGCAAGCAGGTGTTCCTCCTTCTTCCAGCTTAACCGCACCGCCGCTCCCGGGCGGCATCAGGGATCTTAAGACCGCCCGTAACGCGGGACCGGGCCAAGCCAAGTGGAATGGGACTCACCTCAGCACCCGTCCGCTGCGGAGAACTGGAACTTTCCACAATCGCCCCGCCACCCCGCCCCCATCTGAGAGAATGATCCCTTGAGAGTATGAGCAAAGATAATCTTCTTGCGCTGAAAGACGACATGGTGGCCTTCATTGAGGGCCACGGCATGCGGCGGCTTCCCGGCTTCGTCACTGAGGATATCTCTTCCGTCCTGTGGGACGGCAAAGACAATCCCGACGCCTGGAAAGACTTCGTGGAGATGGCCAAACACGTCGGCGCGCCCTTCATCACCTTCAGTGAAGTCGCCCTCGAGCACGACGAGTTCGACGCCCTCGTTGAAGAAGCCGGCGAGATGAACTTCCCCGACGAAGAGGCCACTGAGTTGGTCGAGGCGCAGTGGCTGCGCAAATACGTCGGTATGCTGGGCTACATTCAGTTGGGCTTCGTCTACCAGGGCCTCGTCTTCCTGCATGAAACCACCACCGAGTGGTATGAGCGCTATCAGTCGCTGCTTGAAGACATTGAGAGCTTTCACGACATCGTGATTGACGAAGCGCACGGACACGGCGACGACGAGGAAGTGTGAGCGCGGCCGCATCTCCGCACCCTGCCAAAGCAATCGCGCGCCGCTATCCCACGCAGCGCTGGGTCGTTGCCCCGGCCCATCGTGAAGAAGCGGCCGCACTCGCCGCCTCCGGCCATCTGCCGCCAGTCCTCGCCGAGCTCCTGCTGGCCCGCGGCATCAACAATGCCCGCGAGGCGCACGCCTTCCTCAATCCAGACCCCGCGCACCTGCATGACCCCTTCCTGATGCTCGGCATGCGCGCGGCCGTCGATCGCGTCCAGCGGGCGATTGAGCAGCGCCAGCCCATCCTCCTCTACGGCGACTACGACGTGGACGGCACCACCGCCGTCGTCCTCCTCAAAACCGCTATCGAAATGCTCGGCGGCCCAACCGCCGCCAATCTCGTCCGCTTTCACGTTCCCCACAGGATTAAAGAGGGCTACGGCCTGCAATCCAGCGTGCTTGAGGCTGCGTACGCCGATGGCGTGCGACTCGTCATCACCGTGGACACCGGAATGCGCGCCTTTGCTGAAGCGGAAACCGCGCGCCGCCTCGGCCTCGACCTCATCGTCACCGATCACCACTTGTGTAGCGCCGACGAGAAGGTGCCCGACGCCCTCGCCATCCTCAATCCCAATCAGTCCGGCTGCGGCTACCCTGAAAAATCGCTCTGCGGCGCCGCCATCGCGCTCAAGCTCGCCCAGGCGCTGCTTGAGGCCCGCGATCCCGTTCGCACGCGAGAAAAAACTCTGCCCAGCTTTCTCAAAATGGCCGCCATTGCCACCATTGCTGACGCAGTCCCTCTGCGCGGTGAAAACCGCGCCCTCGCCGCACTCGGCCTGCGTGAGCTGCGCCGTCCCGTCGGTGCCGGCCTGCGCGCGCTCTTCCAGGTCGCCTCGCTCGATCCCGCATCCAAGCCCATCACCGGCTTTGACGTAGCCTTCCGCCTCGCCCCTCGCATCAATGCAGCCGGCCGCATGGACGTCGCCTCGCAGGTCATCGAGCTTTTCACCACGCGAGACACCGCCCGCGCACTCGCGCTCGCCACCAATCTTGAACTGCTCAACCGTCAGCGCCGCGAAGCTGAAGCCGCCGCGCTCACCTCCATCGAAACCCGTCTCGCCGAAGACCCTGAGCTTGCCGCTTGCCGCCTGCTCGTCATTGACGGTCAAGGCTGGCATCGCGGCGTCATCGGTATCCTCGCCTCCCGCGTCGTCGAGCGGACGGCAAAGCCGGCCATCGTCGTCAGCGTGGAAGACGGAGTCGCCCACGGCTCCGGCCGCTCCGTCGACGGCTTCCAGCTGCTCGATGCCATTGAAACTTGCGCCGACCTCTTCACCCGCTTCGGAGGCCACGCCTTCGCCGTCGGCTTCGCCCTGCCCGCCGATTCCCTGCCCGAGCTCAAACGCCGCCTCGCCGCGTATGCCGCCGAACGCCTGTCTGAACGGCAGCCTGAACACCTGCTACGCATCCACGCCGAGTTGCCCATCGACCGCATCACGCCCGTGCTCGCCGGCTGGCTCACCCGCCTGGAGCCCCTCGGCCACGGCAATCCCGAGCCCATCTTCGCCGCTCGCAGCGTCCGCGTTATCGCCCCACCCCGGGTCATGAAAGACCGCCACATCGCGCTCGATCTTCGTCAGGAAAACCACGGCATCTCCGCCGGAACCGCGGTCATGCGCTGCGTAGGATGGGACTGGGCCAGCCGCTGCATGGACCTCGGCATAGAGGCCGGAAGCCTAATCGACGTGGCCTACAAGATCCGCCACAACGATCACCCCGAATACGGCGGCATCGAGATCGAGTTAGCCGGCCTCCGCGACACCAGCCAGACCTTGTAAATTGACATGGCTTCTAACGTGCCGATAAGCGCTTGATAAAGAACCGGGCTTTGTTACTTGAGCAATTCCCCACCAAAAAGAACGGCCCACGGGACACCGTGGGCCGGAGGCTGTTTTCCGCTGAGAGTGTTGCGTTCAGAGCATCATTGCCGGCGCGGTTCCTTCTCCTTGGGCGGACGCGGCTGCGGATGCGACTCCGGCCGAGGCAGCGGATGTGACTCAGGCCGAGGCTGAGGCTGATACTGTTGGCGCCCCTGGGGTTGCACGCGCCCAGGGTTCTGATTTCCCTCCCGATTCATGGGTTGCGTACGGCCCCCCTGCTGCCCGCCGGGCCGGTACCCGTTCGGCTGGTTGGGCGCAAGGCGGCTCTGGCCACTGGTGTTGCCCATGGTGCCGCCGGGGTGGGCCTGAACACCCGTGGTGGTGCGGCCATTAAAGCCCATCGGCCGCTCCATGGCCGCATGCTGCGGCTGTCCGTGGTTGGTGTTGAAGTAGCTGGAGCGGTCAGACCGTGCAGCCTGAATGTGCGCCTGTTGCACTTGCGTCGGCGCCATGTGCTGCTCATGCATGTAAGTGCGTTCCTCGCCCGACGGCAGGTGGTGGATGCCGCCAGGACCACCGCTGTAAGCCACGCGGCTGTCGCGGACCACGGTGTTGCGCTCCACCACTTCGCGATCGATGTAGGTGTTGTGAATGAACCTCTCGTTCACGTGCATCACGGCTCTGTTGTAAGCGAACTCACGCCCGCGCCAGGCGCCGCCCACGAAGCCGACACCCATGTACCCGAATCCGTAGTTGACGCCGCCGTAGTAGCCCACATGGCGGCCCCAGTAGCCGGAATGGAAGACAAAGACAGCGCCTTCATATCCCCAGTAGGGCGGGGTCCAGAGAGCGCCGTAGTAAGGCGCTGGCACCCAGGCGCCGGGAACCCAGTAGTAGCCGTCTGGACCGTAGGCCCAGAAGCCGGGGGTCCACATGTAGCCGGGCTCGGGGCAATCTGGTTGCACGTAAACGGGAAGCACGGGGGGCGCAAAACCGACGCTGATGAAGACGCCAGCGCGTGCCTGGGAGGCTGGTATCAGGGGGAGCAACAGCGCCAAAACCAGCCAGCGTACAGAGCGGAAAAGTCTCATCGAATCCTCCTCGATCGTAAGCGCCCGCCTGCCGGATTAGGAACTGCGGTTAAGGCAGCGGGAGGGTTCGGTTTTTTCAGCTTTACGGCCACCTTGCGGCCGGTCCGGAAGCTCGCCTTGGCACCCGGTCAATCGATTGGACCCCGGGAGCGGTTAGAAGTTGCGAGAAGCAGGGAACCAGGGAACAAGAGAACGAGGGAACAAGAAGACCACAGAGCAGCATTCCTTTGTCCATCGGTCCCGTAGTCCCTCTAGTCCCTGGTCCCTACGTCCCTTAGTCCCTACACCCCTACGTCCCTGTCGTCACGTTCCAGGCGCCGAGCATGCGCCGGAGCAGCAGAAACTGGCCAAGGTGGTAACTGTTGTGGTCGGCGGCCACCAGCGCCTCGCGAAGTATGGTCTGGCCGCTGCCATGAGGAATCCGCGTCAGCAGGTCAGTGGTCTCATCCGCGATGAGCAAACAAAGCGAATGAAGGTCGGTACAGAAGCCGTTGACGCTTCGGTCCCAGGCCTTGTCGTCGGGAGGCTCGGGGTCTGTGGGCCAGTAGCCGTCAGGGAAGGACGGCGAAACATGGTCGGGGTTGCGCGAGAACTCCAGGATGTCCCACTGGGCAATGCGCATGTGCTCCAGCAGCTCCCATGGGGAGTGAGGCGAACCTTGGGGCCGCTTGCCCCGCAGCTCGGCAGGGAAATCCTTGATGGCTTCGGCAAAGTCGGTGTGGGCGTTGCCGCCGCGGAGGTTCTCGACGAGTTGCTGTCGCAGGGCTGACTGGTTGTCCATGGGCGCAGGCTCCCCTCTTCATGCGGTTAGATGATAGAAGGCGAAAGCTGGAAAAACAGAAAAAGGGCGCGGAGTGCGAGCGGGCGCCTGAGCCGCCGTGGGGAAAGTGCCAGAACCCCCTGGATTTCGTACCATATGGCGGGAAATATCACGATGCGGCACGAATTCTAGCCTTGATTTTTAATTAACTGTTTTTGATTCAGCGTTGATTGTCTTTTTTTCCCACATCGTGACACATAGTGGAGGGGGGGAGGGGGGGTACCTTCTCCCTGAATGCCAATGGCCGGATCCTGGCGGATCCGGCCACAGCTATTTGTAGCACCGTTTCGATCCCTGGACAAGGAAATTCGTGATTCATTTGGGGCTTCCCTGGCTACAAAACCGGGGGATCCCGAATCCCGGCAAGGATTGGTGCAACCGAGGCGCGGCCCCATGCTTTCATCAGGCGCCCATTTCATCCAGGAAAGAAGACGGCCGGAGAGACTTTGAAACGGCGGCTGAGAGCCTCAATGTGTATTGCGTTCAGCTTGCGCTTGCCGGAAAGGACTTCAGAGACAACACTCTCGCTGCCAAGGTCTTTGGCGATATCGCGTTGGCGGAGGCCGTGGCTGTCCAGGAGGAATCGCAGCACCTGGGCGGGCGAGGCCTGCGGCACTTTGAAGTTCTCCGCTTCGTAGCGCTCGACCAGGAGAGTGAGCAGTTCGATGGCTTCAAGCTGAGCGGATGTGGGATGCGGCTCAGCGGTGAGGCGATAAAGCTCTCTGGTGTAGGCAGCAAGCTGCTCTTCGCTACGAATGATGTGCGGCGCGCCGCGCTCAATCATTCTGGCCGGGTTTGCTAAAACGGTAGCCATTTTGTTCTCTCCCTGCGGGTAATTGCGCTCCAGCGGTCGTACTCGCGATGGGTGAGAAACGCACCGATGTAGACGTGCCCAAGCGTCAATCTTCCGTCAATCAACTTCGCGTAGTGCACCGCGGCGATCAGGCGGTATCTGTTATGGCGGATGTTGAAGACAACCAAGCCGTCAACATGATCCGCGTCCGGTAAAGTGGCTCGGAGTTCTTCGAAGCTCCGCCAGCGTGCGGACTTGACGATGCGGATCCATGCCCCGATCTCGGCCGCTGCTTCCCGGTATCGCTGGGATGCCTGTTGCAGGCGCTTGATCGTGACAATATGCACAGGACCATACTACTTCGCAATTTGCGAAGTGTCAATGTCCCTTCGTAAGTCCCGGAATTGGGATCTTTGGCATCCGGCGATAATGCGCGACAAACCGCGATGAACGGCGCACAGCTTCATTTTGTTCCGGTCGAGGTCCTCACTGTTGAAACTTGAACGACTTATCCGGGTGCGCAGGCGGCGGCGGCACCGGCCTTGGATCGGCCTTGATCTCCGCCTCCAGCTCCTTGATCGCCGCATCCAGCTGCGCGTCATTCCCCGAGAAGCTGTCGTGGGGCATGTTGTCCACCACAATATCGGGCTCGACGCCGTGGCCTTCGATCAACCACTTGCCGTCGGCGTAGACGCCGGTCTCCGCAGCCGTGGCCACGCCGTTATCGGCCTGTACGTTTGAGCCGCTGAGCCAGATTTCGCCGCCCCACGTCCGCATGCCGATGACCTTGCCCAGATGGAGCCGGCGGAAGCCCTCGCTGAAGGCCTCGCCGTCGGAAGCGGTCTCGTGATCGCACAGGACCACAATGTGCCCGCGGAAAGCGTACTGCATGTTCCAGGTGGGGTTGCCCACGCGCGGCTGGAAGTAAAACCAGGCCTGGCGGATGAGCTTTGACAGCAGCCAGCTATCGATGTTGCCGCCGTGATTGTGGCGCACATCGACGATGAGGCCCTGGCGGTCGAAGATGGGATAGAAGTCGCGCGCCCACTGGTCAATGTCGCCGGAGCCCATGGCGCGCAGGTGGACGTAGCCGATGGCGTTGTTTGATTCCTTGTCGACGGCGAGGCGGCGCGTGTATTCCCACTCGGCGTAGCGGAGCTGCCCATCCTGGCGGAAGCTGATGGGCTTGACGAGCACGTCTCGCCCATCGCCTTTCTCGTTCTTCACGTGGATGAGGACCTGCTGGCCGACTTTGCCGCGCAGCAGCTCGCTTTCGTCGAGGACACTGAGAGCGTCAACGCCGTCGATGGCGGTGATGACTTCGCCCTCCTTCACCACCGAGTCAGGCCGGGCTAAGGGCGGCGCCTGGTCGGGCAGGTCGGGATCGTGGGCGTAGATGTGTTCGACAACAAAGCCGCCGGCCTTTTCATCGCGGCGCAGGCGGGCGCCGAACGTGGCAATGTCAACGTGGTCGCCGGGCTGGCGGGCATCACCACCGCGAACGAACGTATGCAGAGCGGAGAGCTCGCTGACCATCTGTGCGATCACGTCGTTCAGCTCGTCGCGGTCGGCAACACGATCCACCAGCGGCAGGTAGCGATCGCGCATCACGGGCCAGTCCACGCCATGCATCTTGCGGTCGTAGAAGTAGTCTCGCTCAAGGCGCCACGCGTCAAGAAAGAGCCCGTGGTACTCCTGGCGCGGGTTGGTGGTGATGGTCCAGTGAGAGAGATTGATCTCGGCCTTTCCCTGGGCCTTGGGATCGGGACTTTTCACGTCGGCGTCGAAGATGTAGAACTGCTCTTTCTTTGCGACAAGGACCTTCTTGCGATCGGCGGAGAGCTCAAAGCCGCGAACATCGCCCATGACGGTGTCCGCTTCATCGCCCTTGTTGGCAATGTCGAGACACTGGAGAGAGAGATGCTCGCCCTCGTCATCGGCCGCATTGAGCCAGCACAGGCGCTTATCCGCGGCCTGGAGGTTGCCGTAGTTGCCCGCTGGCACGGGGACTTCCGTGACACGATCGGCCAGGCCTGCGAAGTCGATTTTGACCTCGGGCGGCTTCTTGTCGTCGGGCTTCTTCTCGCCAGGTTTGGTGTCGTCGGGCTTCTTCTCGTCCGCGGCGGCCGATGCACTCTTGTCCGCGGACTTCTTGTCTGCTGCCTTGGACTGCTTCGAATCCGCCTGCTTTGTGTCCGGCTTCGTCTCGGGTTTTTCGGCCGGTTTTTCGTCCTTCTTTTCTTCCTTCTTGTCGGGGTGTAACTCGTCAGGCGGAAGGAATGGCGAGCGCAATCCGTCAACCAGCGCAATCTGATAAATCTTGACGGTTTTGTCAAAGTGCGGCTCGGGCTCACGCGGTCCCCAGGGGCCCGGAATGGTGGTCTTCAGCGAGCGGTCAGAGAGGAAGTAGAGCCATTTGCCGTCGGCGCTCCACGCCGTGCTCCCGCTGTTGTACCGGTCTGAAGTTATAGCTTCATCCTTGCCTGTCTCCACTTCATAGAGGTGAATCTGCTGGAAGTAGTTATCGGCGTTTTCAGAGTAAGCCAGCCACTTGCTGTCCGGCGACCAGCTCAGATCGCCGAACTGGTCCGACATGGATTGCGCGATGCGTTTGTCGGTCTTCGCCTTGATGTCATAAAGCCAAAGCTCCTGGTCCTTGTTGGTGTGCGCCAGCCACCGGCCGTCGGGAGAAACCACCCCATCCCAGCGCAGCACCTTGGCGTCGTTGGTCCACTGCTCGGGCTTGCCGATACCGTTGGCCGGAAACTTCCAGAACTCCGTTTCGCCCGACTGCGTGGAGAGTGCGAGTATCGACTTGCCGTCGGGCAGGAAGCGCGCTTCGCGGAAGCGGACGCCGGAGTCCGAGGCCACCTTGACGATGCGGCCGAATTTGGCGGGGATGGCGAAGACCTCGCCGCGCGCGGTGAAGACCGCTTCGGATCCGTCAGGCGAGATGTGCACGGCGGTGAGATATTCGAGCGGCTTCTTCACCCAGTGTTCGCGCATCTGGTCAAAGTCGGATTCAAGGGTGACGGGAATCTTGTCTTCGTGGCCCGTGGCCAGGTCGATGAGCCAGAGGTCGGCGGCGGAAGCATACACGATGTGGCCATCGGAGACGGAGGCGGACTCGACGTCGAAAATCTTCTGATGGCTTTCCTGTTTCAGGTCCTTGCCCTGCTCGTCCATTGACCAGACATTCATGATGCCGTCGCGGTCAGAGAGAAAATACACGCGGCCATTCCACACCATGGGATGGGCGGAGGTGCCGTCGTAGTCCGCGGTCAAGGGCTCGGCTTCATGCGTGCCGTCAAAGCGCCACAGGTTCTCAGCCCACCCGCCTTTGTAGCGCTTGGTCTCGCTGAACTGCCTGCTCCAGCGGGTGAAAAAGAGCGTATGCCCGTCCGCAGACCATGCGCCCTCCGCGGCTTCAGCCAGGGGAACAATTTCCCGCTTGCCGGTGGAGTCGATGAGGACCAGCTTGTCGCCAGGCAGCGTGGAGTAGCGCTCAGTCGCGATCATCAGCCGCCCATCGGGGGCCCAACCCTCGGGCTCCACATCGCCCTCCCAGGTGCGGCGCTCCGGCATGCCGCCGCCAATCGGCATGGTATACACCTCGCTGGGGCCTTCGTAGTCGGCGAGGAATGTCACCGTCTTGCCGTCGGGCGAGATCATCGGCTCGCTTTCCTGGCCTGCGCCGGTGGTCAGCCGGTGAGCCACGCCGCCCTCCATGCCCACCGTCCACAGGTCGCCTTCGGAGTTGAAGACGATGGTGTCGCCGTGCACGGCGGGGAAGCGGTAGTAGCCGTGGCGGGTGGTCTCGGCGCCGCTTGTGTCAGGCGGTGCGGCCAGGAGCGGCAGGGATACGGAGGCAATGAAGCAGGCGGCAAAGGCAACGGCGGCGCGGCGCAAGTTCAATCGCATGTTGAAAACTCCCTTTTCATGAAGGGTGAATCTGAAGGAGACCGGTCGGGCATGTCCCCGAAAGAAATGCGTTTAATCGTTCCGGAACCTTGGTTCTGTTGATCTGATTTTGAAGCATACTACGGCGCGCAGGCGGAGTGAACCTGCCCCACTCGTTGAAAATCGCCGGAACTTCAGCGCAACTCCTCAACCCTCCAGGTCTCGCCGGCAGCGCCGTGTGTACAAAAGTGATCAGACGAAGGGTGAACGGAGCAGCCAAACTTGTAATTGTCCAGGTCGTCCCTCGCAGCTATCCATTTGGGGGAAGCAGCGGGGAAGCACCTCCCAATAATTGCAAGGCGCCAACTAGAGGAGTCGGGCTTCCTGGTGGTCGTTTGACAATCAACGGGCAGCTAGTTCGTCTCACTCACAATTGGAGCTCTCAATGAAATCAATGCCTGGGCAAGACATCGGTGTAATGACAGGCGGAAACGGTACGGGGATTCGCGAAATAAGGCAGCCCGTGCCTGTCGAGTTATTCACCATGGGCGTCGCCGGACTTGACAACATTCTGGGCGGGGGCGTGGCTCGCAATCACCTCTATTTGATTGAAGGCGATCCGGGTACGGGGAAGACCACCATCGCCATGCAGTTTCTCATGGAGGGCGCACGACGCGGCCAAAAGGGCCTCTATGTCACGCTCTCTGAATCAAAAGCAGAACTGCTGGAGATCGCCGATTCGCACGGCTGGTCGCTCGATGGGGTCGATCTGTTCGAACTTGTGGCGGACGAAACGCGGCTGCAGCCGGAAACCCAGTACACCGTCTTCAGTCCTTCTGAAATCGAACTCGCCGACACCACCAACGCGGTGCTGGCGGAGGTGGAACGGCTGCAACCGGCCCGCGTAGTGTTCGATTCCCTCTCTGAGTTGCGTCTCCTTGCAGGCAATTCGCTGCGCTATCGCCGGCAGATCCTGGGACTCAAGCATTACTTCGCGGGACGCCAATGCACCGTACTCCTGCTCGACGATCGCACCGCCGATGGGCACGATCTGCAGCTCCAGAGCATCGCGCACGGCGTCATCATGCTGGAAAGCGTGGAGCGGGAGTACGGCATCAAGAAGCGCCGCCTTGAGGTCAAGAAGCTGCGCGGCGCTCAGTTCCGCGAGGGCTTTCATGACTACTGCATCAAGCACGGCGGTGTTGAAGTCTATCCCCGGCTTGTCGCTGCGGAGCACATGTTCACCTTTGAGCCCACCCAGCTGAAAAGCGGCATCGAGGCGCTTGATACGCTGTTGGGCGGCGGACTTGACAGCGGTACCAGCACGCTTCTTCTTGGACCCGCGGGCTGCGGGAAATCCACCATCGCCGTTCGCTACGCCGTCTCCGAGGTGGAGCGCGGCGGCCGTGCGGCGCTGTTTACATTCGATGAAACACTGGCCACCCTGATCGTCAGGGCAAAGGGCCTGGGCCTCGATGTTAGAAAACACGTTGAAGACAAGAAACTGTTCCTTCGCCAGATCGACGCCGCGGCACTCTCGCCCGGCCAATTCGTTCACGAAATCAGGAACCTGGTAGAGCAGCAGGATTTGAAGCTGCTCATCGTCGATAGCCTCAACGGCTTTCTGAATGCCATGCCCGGCGAAAAGTTCCTTGCCATGCAACTGCACGAACTGCTTGCCTACCTCGGCCAGAAAGGCGTCGCAACGTTGATGACGGTTGCCCAGCATGGTTTTGTGGGAACCATCGATACCCCCGTGGATGTGAGCTACCTGGCCGACACTGTCCTTCTGTTCCGATATTTCGAAGCGGCTGGCGAAGTCAGGCAAGCCCTCTCGGTCATCAAGAAGCGCAGCGGTGAACACGAACGCACCATCCGCGAACTGGTGATGAAGAACGGAAAGATAGTCGTAGGCTCGGTCCTCAAAGAGTTTGAGGGCGTGCTGACCGGCGCTCCCACCTACCGCGGCGGACTCGAAAGCTTGCAAGGCTCAAGATTGCCCGCAGAGCAGAGCGGAATGAAATGACCGCCAAGGTAGATGAACTTCGCGTCCTCGTCGTTGCTCCCACCGGGCGCGACGGCGACCTGATTTGCAGCCTCCTCGGTGACCACGACATTTCATATCTCCTGTTCTCTAACTCACAGAAGGCGCGTATCGAGATGGAGGCCGGAGCAGGCATCGTCATCATCGCGGAAGAGGCTCTGCCCCAGTCTGAAATCGAATTGTGGATGGCGGAGGTCGCCGGCCAGTCCTCCTGGTCCGAGCTGTTCTTCATCCTCCTCACAATGCCCGGCGAACGCAGCCGGAGAAGAATGCTGGCGCAGCAGCCCCTGGGCAACATGGTGCTTCTGGAGCGGCCCATTCGGCCTGAGACGCTTATCAGCACAGTGCATGCCGCGCTGCGCAGCCGTCGCCGTCAATATGAAATGAGAGACCAGTTGGTCGCGGCCAGGCTGGCGGAAGCTGCTCTTCGCAAATCGGAGAAACTGGTGGTTGCCGGGCGACTGGCGCTCAGCATCTCGCACGAAATCAATAACCCCCTTGCCGCGGTCACCAATCTGCTCTACCTCATCGGAACATCGTCTTCGCTGCCAGAGGCAAAGGGCCTGGCCGAGATCGCGGCCCAGGAGCTGGCGCGCGTGGCTGAAATTGTCTCCCAGACTCTCCGCTTCTACCGCGACCCCGGCAAGCCCACCGTCGTCCACATCGACGAGATTGTGAATTCCGCCCTCACACTCTATCGGGGCAGGCTCGCCTCCGCTGACATTGTGATTGAACGCGATTTCCGCGATTGCTCGCCGATTATCGCCATGTCCGGCGAACTTCGCCAGGTCACTCTCAACCTGATTGGAAATGCCGTCGATGCCATCGGACACAGCGGCAGGCTCAAGATCCGCGCCGCCAATGCCCGCCAGCACAGCAACGGTTCGCTGCGCGGAGTCCGCTTGACAATTGCCGATACCGGATCGGGGATCCCTCCCGAGGTCCGCAATTCGCTCTTCGAGCCGTTTGTCAGCACCAAGGGAGATACCGGCACGGGACTGGGCCTCTGGTTGAGTTCGCAAATCGTCCGCAAACACGGCGGAACCATCCAGGTAAAGAGCCGCGCGCTTCCGCCCTATTCGGGGACGGTCTTCTCGGTCTTCCTTCCGTTGGAACTTCAATCCGGAGGCCATAGCGCGGCCCACGATGGAGATGCGGCGCACAACGGAGACGCCGCACACGACGGAGATAAGGGGTCTGCGCAGGCCCTGCCGGCGCTGCATGGAGATAAAGGGTCGGCAGAGGCCCTGCGGGCGTTGATCTATCCGGACAATCTGCGGTCGCTGCCCTCATTAAAACTGGCCCGTTAGGCCAACATCTCCCGCTGCCCCCAAACCGCCGTCATCAGATTGATAACAAACAGCTTGCAGCTAACAGCTAACCAGCTTGCAGCTAACAGCTAAAAGCTAACAGCTAAGTGCCGCAACGCGCCGTCATCAGATTGATATCAACGCTATCATTGATATCAAAACGGGGGGAGGGGGGTACTTTTTCTTCCTCCTGTGGAACGGCCTTTGGCAGCCAGTTCACTCCTTTCCCTGGACTGATATCAACGCTATCACTGATATCAAAAC
>Ga0265339_10000799_pt1 | contig 24271 bp, 20 predicted proteins | sample 4CB219metaG_FD_202085 | JGI IMG/M metagenome (GOLD analysis project Ga0265339, IMG submission 202085) | Rhizosphere microbial communities from Carex aquatilis grown in University of Washington, Seatle, WA, United States - 4-CB2-19 metaG | ecosystem: Host-associated > Plants > Roots >... | reverse complement strand
GTTGAGGTCTTGCGCTCTGGGCACGTTGGTCCGAACTTTGGTGATCCTAATCACAGATTCCCATCCCCATCCCCTGCTCTCCTAATGGAGTTATCGGAATCGCCGCCCTTCCCTTCAAGGCCGAGCGCCGCCGATTCCCCACGAGGAGGCCTAAATGCAGCCCATGATGCACTCGATTCCCGCCCGCGGCGGTCTCAATTACGACGAAACCCCATTCCTTGCCATATGGGAGGTGACCCAATCCTGTGACCTGTCCTGCAAGCACTGCCGGGCCGCGGCCCAGCCCATTGCCCACCCTGACCAGCTCTCGACTGAAGAAGGCAAAGCGCTTATCGACCAGATTGCCGAAATGGGAGTGCCCATTTTCATCTTCACGGGCGGTGACCCGCTGAAGCGGCCCGACCTCTACGAGCTGATCCGCTACTGCGATCACAAGGGCGTGAAGGTTGCCGTGACCCCATCCGCAACGCCGCTGCTGACCCGCGACGCCATCCTGAAGATGAAGGAAGCCGGGGTTGTCCGCCTTGGCATCTCTCTGGACGGCTCGACTCCCGAGATTCACGACAAGTTCCGCGGTCTGGAGGGCGCGTGGGCCCGCACCATCCAGGCCATTGAGTGGGCGGGCGAGGCCGGCATGCCCATCCAGGTCCACTCCACCATCAGCCGACACAATGCGCACGATCTCGACGGCCTCTGCAGTCTCTTTGAGCGCCTCAACATTGTGATGTGGAATGTGTTCTTCCTGGTTCCGGTGGGCCGTGGCCAGCTTGGCGACCTGCTGTCAGGCGAGGAATTTGAGGACGTCTTCGCCAAGATTTACGAGCTAAGCCATCGCGTCAATTTCCAGATAAAGACCACTGAAGCCATGCACTACCGCCGCTACCTGCTGCAGCACAACCTGGAGGAGCGCAAGCTCGGCCACGGCCATCCCGGCGGCCATCCGGGAAACGTGCCGCGCCCAACCGAATACGAGCCCGGCGCGCCCACGGCCAGCGCCCAAACCCGCACCCAAGGGTGGGCCACCCGCCGCGTAAATGACGGCAAGGGCTTCATGTTCATCTCTCACACCGGTAATGTTTATCCGTCCGGTTTTTTGCCGATTCACGCCGGCAACATCCGCCAGACCCCGCTGGCCGAGATCTACCGCAACGCGCCCATCTTCAAGGCTCTGCGGGACACCGGGCGGCTGGAAGGCAAGTGCGGCGCCTGCGAGTACAAAGAGATCTGCGGCGGCAGCCGCGCGCGGTCCTACGCCGTCACCGGTGATCCGCTTGCGCAGGAGCCCTGCTGCATCTACGAGCCGCGCAACTGGCACCCGGAGTCCACGACAGTGGATGTGAAGGAGCAATCCGAGTTCGCCAACCCGCTGCCGGTGCTGTGACGCAGGGGCGAGGCGGTCAACAGGCGGGGAGATGCGCCTGGGAAATACCTAGGGAGAGAAAGGCGTGACGAATTTGAAATCACAAATTGTGACTTCAAGTTCGCTTATTCCGCCGGAGCGAATTGAACGGCGGATTCTGCTCATCCGAGGGCAGAAGGTTATGCTCGATGCCGATCTGGCTGAGCTCTATGAAGTTGAAACCAAGATCCTAAACAGAGCAGTAAGGCGCAACCGGTCACGGTTCCCCGAGGATTTCATGTTTCAGCTCACCTCGGAAGAGTCTGAAAACTTGAGGTGCCAATTTGGCACCTCAAGTTTGTGGGGCGGCAGGCGCTATCAACCGCTCGCCTTCACCGAGCAGGGCGTGGCGATGCTCTCAAGCGTGCTGCGCAGTCCGCGTGCGGTGCAGGTGAACATCGCCATCATGCGCGCGTTTGTAAAGTTGAGGGAGATTCTTGGCTCGCACCGCGACCTGGCCCGGCGCCTGGACGAGATGGAAAGCAAATACGATAAGAATTTCAAGGCTGTGTTCGACGCGATTCGAGAGCTGATGCGGCCGCCGGAGAAGCCACGGGCGAGGATTGGATTCCGTCCGCCAGGCCGGGGCTGAGCCGCACCTGGTTGAAAAGGCTGCTGAAGAAGGCCAGCGGGGTGATCCGCATGAGAGAGACATTCCACAGGGGCTACTGCCCGGCTGGTTGTATCGATCGCTTACCGGCACCCCTTCAGGCTCATCTTGCGTTGGAAAAGACTCGGGTTTGACCACGAAGCTCCGAACCCGGTAAACTACTTTAGTTTGGCGCGTCCTGCCTGTCGCCGTGGAGTCAGACGCTCGCTCCTGAAGTTCGAGTCCTGGGCTTGAGCGCACTACGGCGCGGAAGTTTCCGCCTATTCTTCTGGTTTTGGAGCAGATTTCGCCCGGGCGCGAACTGCCCTGGAGGGTTTATGTACGCGGTTTTACGCACCGGTGGTAAGCAGTACCGTGTCGCTCCCGGCGACGTTGTGAACATCGAGACCGTCGCATCGGAGGACCAGACCATCGAATTCAGCGATGTGCTTGCGGTGTCGGGCGAGCAGGGCATCCTGAAGCCCGGATCGGCCAAGGTGACGGCCGAGGTAGTCAGCCAGGGCCGCGGCGACAAGATCCTGGTGTTCCACCTCAAGCGCAAGAAGCAGTACAAGAAGATGCAGGGACACCGGCAGAACTTTACCCGGGTGCGCATCAAGGCCATTGAGGCCGACGGCGTGACGTATACGGCGCAGTAAACTGCGCCAGCTTCTAGCCGCTAGCCTCTAGCTTGTTCCGGGTGGAACGAACAACAGTGGCGGAGAGGCTAGAAGCTAATAGCTTGCAGCTAGAAGCTGCTTTCAGGAGATTCAGGCAATGGCACACAAAAAGGGTGGAGGCAGCTCCACAAACGGACGCGATTCCAATGCACAGCGGCTGGGCGTAAAGGCCTTTGCCGGAGAGCTTGTCACCGGCGGATCCATCATCATGCGCCAGCGCGGCACCAAGATCAAGCCTGGCCCCAACGTAGGCAGAGGCTGCGATGACACGCTCTTCGCCAAAGTGACCGGGCGCGTGGTATTCAAGGACCGGGGTGGCCGCGGGCGCTTTGCTTCCATCGAGCCTGCCGCGGCGGAATAACCCGCTTTTCAGCGCATCGGGGCCGCGGTGTATCGCCGCGGCCCTTTTCGCGTCTGCTGCGCAAATCCCCCCCGCCCCTTGGTCACGCAGCTCACATCGAGAGACGCCGCCCCACCTTGCGGTTTGCTCCTCGAAAGCCTCGGTTGCTATTCTTCATTTACCGCTGGCTCGGTGCCTCGCCCGTTCCGCTTTCTATTGAACCGGCCCCGCAATCCCCAAATCTCAGCGGCTCTGGCGGTTCCAACCAACATGAAGATCCACGAATATCAGGCAAAGGAAATCCTCGCGAAATACGGCGTTCCCGTACCCAAAGGCGAGGTGGCCAACACTCCTGAAGAGGCAGCCGCGGTGGCGCGCAAGCTGCTGACTGAAGGCGCATCGGGAGTCGTGGTCAAGGCGCAGATCCACGCCGGCGGCCGCGGCAAGGGCGGCGGCGTGAAGGTGGCCAAAACCCGCGAAGAGGCCGAACAGCACGTCAAGAACATCCTGGGCATGCAGCTAGTGACCCACCAGACTGGCCCCCAGGGGCAGAAGGTGCAGCGGCTGTTGATCGAGGAGACCGCGGCCATCGACCGCGAGCTCTACCTCGGTATCGTGCTTGACCGCGCCACCGGCGAGCTGGTCTTCATGGCATCGCAGGCGGGCGGCATGGAGATTGAAGAGGTGGCCGCCAAGACTCCCGAGGCGATCTTCAAGGAGTCGATTGACCCGGCCGTTGGATTCGGCGCATGGCAGGCGCGTAAGCTGGCTTTCGCGCTGGGCCTCAAGCCCACGCAGATCAACCAGGCGGTCGCGTTCCTGCAGAGCCTGTACAAGGCGTACATCGAGACCGATGCGTCGCTGGTGGAGATCAATCCGTTCATCACGACGAAGGACGACAAGCTGTTCGCGCTCGATGCCAAGATCAACTTCGATGACAACGCGCTCTTCCGCCATCCCGAGATCAAGGCGCTGCGCGATACGGCCGAGGAAGATCCGCTCGAGGTGGAAGCAAGCAAATACGCGCTCAACTACATCAAGCTCGACGGCACCATCGCCTGCATGGTGAACGGCGCGGGACTGGCCATGGCCACCATGGACATCATCCAGTACGCCGGCGGCAGCCCTGCCAATTTCCTGGATGTGGGCGGCGGGGCCACACAGGAACAGATCGAGCACGCGTTCGAGATTTTGCTCAGCGACAAGAATGTGAAGGCAATCTTCATCAATATTTTCGGCGGCATCCTGCGGGTGGACCGGCTGGCGACGGGCGTGGTGGCAGCGGCGCGGAATCTCAACGTGAAAGTGCCGATCGTGCTGCGGCTCGAAGGGACAAACGTGGAAGAAGGCAGGAAGATTCTGAAAGAGTCCGGGCTCAATTTCCAAGTAGGCGCAACCATGACGGAAGCCGCCGATCTAGTCGTGAAAGCGGCAGCGGAGGTGGCAGCATAATGGCGGTCCTCGTTGATAACAATACGCGGCTGATTGTTCAGGGAATCACAGGTAAAGAAGGCACCTTCCATGCCAAGGGCTGCGCCGAATACGGCACAAAGGTGGTTGGCGGGGTTACGCCCGGCAAGGGCAGGACCACGCACGAGAGTTGGCCGGTATTCAATACGGTGGCCGACGCGGTGAAAGAAACCGGCGCCAACGCCACCATGATCTTTGTTCCTCCGCCGTTTGCGGCTGACGCCATTCTTGAGGCTGAGGATGCAGGCATTCCGCTCATCGTCTGCATCACCGAAGGCATCCCCACGCTCGATATGGTGAAGGTGTGGGCCAAGCTGAAGAATTCGAATTCGCGGCTCATCGGCCCCAACTGCCCCGGCGTGATCTCGCCCGGGAAGGCCAAGATCGGCATCATGCCCGGCCGCATCCACAAGGAAGGCTCGGTCGGCATTGTGTCGCGCTCGGGCACGCTCACCTATGAGGCGGTCCATCAGCTCACGCAGCGCGGCATCGGCCAATCCACGGCGATCGGCATCGGGGGCGACCCCATCATCGGCACCACGCATATTGACGCGCTCCGGCTGCTCAATGACGATCCCGGCACCGATGCCATCATCATGATCGGCGAGATTGGCGGCACCAACGAAGAGAAGGCTGCGGCCTTCGTGAAGGAGCACGTGAAGAAGCCGGTAGTTGGGTTTATCGCCGGCCAGACCGCGCCTCCGGGGCGCCGCATGGGCCACGCCGGCGCCATCATCTCTGGCGGCGAAGGCACCGCCTCAGGGAAGATGGAGGCAATGCGCGCAGCCGGCATTCACGTGGTGGTTTCGCCGGCGGATATTGGCGAAACGCTGGCGCGGGTGATCGGCAAGGCGTAAGGCAGCTTCTAGCCTTTAGCTCTTAGCTCTCATTGTTTGCCTGTTCGGGCGTTCCCTGTTTACTTGACCGTCAGCACCATGGTGGTGGTGTGCGTGGTGGCGGTTACGCCGTTGCTGGACTGCGCGGCGACGGTCAGGTTATAAGTACCCGCAGGCGTGGGCAGGTTATAGGGCGGCCCGTGGTTCTGGTAGTTATACAAGGGGTTGCACGCCGTTGTTCCCAGACAGGTGATCAGCGCCAGGAATCCCAGGAGCGCAAGCCGGCTCAACCAGCGGCGGCGGCGAGCCGAGAACGCCAGCCCAACCATGCCGAGGGCGCCGGGAAAGAGCACGGCCCATGCCACCCGGTGCGTTCCCGGCCGAGCCGGCGGATGAGCCGCCGACGATCCACCATAATGCGGCGGCATTGCCTGGGTTGTGATGACGATTGAACTGGTGACAGCCACCGTAGCGTTGGGCAGAATCTCAAGATTCTCCGGCGTAAACGAACAGGATGACTGATCCGGATTGCCAGAGCAGGACAGAGTAACGAACATGGGCGCCGTAAGGGCGCTTGAATTGATGGGAGTGACGGATGCTGTCACCGTTCCCGATTGGCCGGCGGTGAGGGTAAGCGATCCGGGGGCCACAGCGACCTGAAAGTCGGGCGCACCGCCTGTAATGGCGCTTACAGGAGCGACATCGGAATGCGACCCCTGGTGCGCCGCGTCGCCGTTGTAGACCGCGCGCAGGGCGTGCTCACCCGGCAAGAGTCCCACCGTAATCTGGGCCTCGCCATTGGCGTTGAGCGCGGCGCCGGCGAGCTGGCGGTAGTTGTCCAGGATGACCACCGCGCCTGAAGCCGGCAGCCCATCCTCGCCCCGCACGGAAACGGAGAGGGTCGCCTGGGTGCTGTTGTGGTCAACGGTCTGCGAGCGCAGGGTGGTTTGCGTTGCCTGGGGATGCGCCTGAGCCGAGGCCGGGATGGCCAGCGCCAGTGCCAATGCCGCAATTGGTAAGGTCCGCATTTTGCGGCAGAAGAAACTCGTCACGTGCACCTGCTCCAAAATCAAAAGAAAATCGCCGTTTGTCCGTTTGTGGCAGCCAAAGATCATTGTATCCGGCGCAGCCCCGGAGCGGCCAACCGCGCGAAGGGGAGTGCTGGTTGGACGCACCCGGGCGGCAATCGTAATTGGCCCAGGCCGGCGGCTGCTTTGGCCTGGCGGATTGGCAGCGGGCCTGTTGCCGCTATTCACTGCGCAGGGCCGCGATTGGATCCGCGCAGGCTGCGCGCCGGGCCGGCACCACGCAAGCGATGATCGCGATTGCCAGAAGCAGCGCCGCCACGGCGCCATAAGTGAGAGGGTCAAGGCTTGAGGTGCCGTAGAGCAGTGCGGCGACAGCGCGGCTGGCCAGGGCCGCGCAGCCCAGACCCACGGCAACGCCTGCGGCGGCCAGCGCCAGGCCCCGCCGCAACACCAGGGCCACAAGGTCGCCGCGCGATGCTCCCAATGCCGCGCGCACGCCCATCTCCCGCGCCCGCTCGGCCACGCTATTGGCCAGGACGCCGTAGATACCCGTGCCGGCCAGCACCAGCGCCACCAGGGCGAAGGCCTCAAACAGGATCAGCACAAAGCGGCGCTCCGCCACGGAAAGGTCCAGCAGCCGGTGCATGGTGGCGAGGCGAACCACAGGCTGGTTCTTGTCTACGCTCCAGATCGCATCTCGAATGGTGCCGGCGAGTGGCGCGGCATCGCCTCGGGTCCGGCTGACGAAGGAGACTGCGTCGTCTGCAAACCACGACTGCGCTTCGGGGATGTAAACAGCATCCGCGTCGTCCAGCGCCAGCGAGTTCTGGCGCACATCGCCCACAACGCCCACGACGGTGAACCATGGGTAATTGGTGGGGCCGACGTGGAGGCGCTTGCCCAGCGGGTCGCCGTTGCCGAACTCGCGCTGTGCCAGGGATGCACTAATCAGGGCCACGAACGGAGAGCTGGCCGTATCTTGTTGGTCAATGAAGCGCCCGCGGAGCAGGGGGATTTGCATGGCCTGGCAGAATCCGGGGCTAACTGCGTAACGAAAAACGTTGTGTCCGCTTCCGGGCGGGTCCTTTTCAAATTGCGAGCCGTAGACTGCAATCCAGTAGGGATCGCCGCTCAAAGGAAGCAGGCTGGAGTATCCCGCGGCAGTGACCCCAGGGACCTTGCGGACCTCATCGAGAGCCTGATCAAAGAATCGCCGGCGTGCCGCGTCTCCCGCGGCGGGATCGAGGGGTTGGTTGTCGAACTTGTGGCCGGAGATCTGCACCTGCATGGTGAGCAGGTTGGCAGCGTTGAATCCTGGGTCGACGCTGAGCAGGCGTTCCATGCTGCGCAGCAACAGGCCAGCGGTCACCAGCAGCATGAGTGCGAGCGCCACTTCAGCAACTACCAGGAAATTGCGTGTCGCACGTCCAGCGCGGCTGGCCGTTCGCGCGGCCTGGCGAAGGCCGGTTTGGAGGCGCGCGCCCCGGGTTTCCAGCGCAGGGATCAGTCCGGCGGCCGCGCCGACCAGCGCGGAGATAGCCAGGGCAAACAGAAACTCCGGCCCATTCAGCGTGATTGCATCCACGCGCGGCAGCCCCGGCGGGCTTAGAGCGACAAGAAGGCGCACGCCCGCCGCGGCAATGGGCAGACCCAGCGCGCCGCCCATCAGCGCAAACAGCAGGCTTTCCGTGATCGACTGGCGAATAAGGCGCGACTTTGCCGCGCCGAGGGCCGCGCGCATGGCAAACTCACTCTGGCGCAACACGCCGCGCGCCAACAGCAGGTTGGTCACGTTTACGCAAGCAATGATGAGCAGCAGAGCCACGGCGCCCATTACTGCCAGGAGCGCCGGCCGCACCGCGCGCACCATGTCCTGTTGCAGCCCGTCCACCATCAGGCCATCCCTGAGCGACGCCCAGCGCGGCCGCGGAAAATCGTTTTCCGGATTGCGCGCGATTCCGTCCAGCTCGCGCCGCGCCTCGTCGAACGTTGCTCCGGAGCGCAGGCGGCCGGCCAGGCGGAAGTGATGGCCCCAAGCACTGCTGCTGAAGTCGCCCAGCGTCGCGGGATCGTATTGCATCGCGGTCCACACCTCGGCGCCGGGGTCGAATGCATCTTCGAATCCGCGCGGCATGACGCCGATCACGGTGTAGAGATCGTCGTTGAGCCGGATGGTCTGGCCCAGGGCGGTTGCGCCGGCGCCATAGTGACTGCGCCAGAAGCGGTCGCTGAGCATGACTACATTCGGCCCGTGAGGCGTGTTGTCTTCAGCATTGAATTCCCGGCCCAGCGCCGGCGCAATTCCAAGCACATGGAAATACTCCGCGCTCACTGACTGTCCGTCGAGACGCTCCGGCGTCTGCTGGCCGGTGAGCACCGGTTGCCATGGCTCAAAAGTTGTCAACTGTTCGATGGAATGGCTGCGCGCCGCGAGTTCGCGGAACGTGCCGAACGTAGCCTCAACCCGTTGTCCCCGGAAGCTATCCCAAATGGTCACAATCCGGCTCGCGTTGGGATACGGCAGAGGCTCAAACAGGATGGGGTTCACCGCGCTGAAGATGGCCGTGCTTGCTCCGATGCCCAGCGCAAGGATCACGCTGGCGGTCAGCGCAAAACCGGGCGCGCGCCGCACTTGTCGCGCTGCGTATCGAAGGTCCCGAAGCAAGCCTTCCAGCCCGAGCGCCGCGTCGGCCCCCGCCGTCCGCTCCCGCATCGCCGTGGGATTTCCGAAGCGAAGAGTCGCGGCGCGGCGCGCTTCGCCCGCAGACATGCCGGCGGCCATATTCGCCTCGACGCGCATCTCGATGTGCGCTTCGATCTCCGCGGCGATCTCGCTATCGATGCGTGAGCGGCGGAAAAGATTGGCGATGCGGCGAAGAACGGCCATGTTGATTCTCCTCTCATTCGCAATGAAGGACCTGAACCGGATCAATCGATGCCGCCCTGCGCGCGGAGAAAACATGCCATCGCGCGCGGGGGATTCACGCAAAGCGCAATACCGCCTTGACGCCCTTCACCAGCTCGTCAAAGCTGTGCTCAGCCTTGGCCAGTTCCCTCTTGCCCGGATCGGTGAGCCGGTAGTACTTTGCCTTTCGATTGGTTTCTGTCAGAGCCCACTCGCTCTTGATCCACCCGCTCTGCTCCATGCGGTGCAGCGCCGGATACAACGACCCTTCTTCCACCCGCAGCAGATCGTCCGATACGCGCTGAATATGCAGGACAATTCCGTATCCGTGCAGCGCGCCCGTTGAGGCCAGCGTCTTCAAAACAAGCAGATCGAGCGTTCCCTGAAAATCTGTTCGCGCCATTCCCTTACCCCTAGACAACTTGGTATGAAAGACAGTACCCCTAGATAACTAGGGATGTCAAGAGCAGATTCTTTCTGCCGGTTTCCTCTGTTCGCCGCCGTTCGGGGACAGCGAAGGATGCGATTGCATCGTCGGCGCTGGTCGCGCATCCTAAAGCCATGGAATATCGACTTCTTCCCGGTAGCGGACTCAAAGTTTCCGCGCTCAGTTTCGGCTCCGCCACGTTTGGCGGCGCCAACGAGTTCTTCAGCGCCTGGGGCTCGACCCAGGAGGAGGAAGGACGTCGCCTGGTCGATCTGTGCATCGACGCGGGCATCAACTTGTTTGACACGGCCAACGGCTACTCTGACGGGCGCGCGGAGGAGATTCTGGGCGCGGCGCTGAAGGGCCGCCGCGATCGCGTGCTGATTTCGACCAAGGCGTGGTTCCCCACCGGTCCGGGTCCGAACGACATGGGTTCGTCGCGCTTGCATTTGCGGCGCGCGGTTGAGGACAGCCTGCGCCGGCTGGGCACGGACTACATCGACCTCTTCCACCTGCACGGCTTCGACGCGCTGACGCCGATTGAGGAGACGCAGCAGACCCTGGACACGCTGGTGCGCGAGGGCAAGCTTCGCTACACGGCGTGCTCGAATTTCAGTGGGTGGCAATTGATGAAATCGCTGGCGGTGGCCGACCGGCACGGCTGGCCGCGGTTTGCCGCGCACCAGGTGTACTACTCGCTGGTGGGGCGCGAGTACGAGTGGGAGCTGATGCCGCTCGAGAAGGAAGAGCGGATCGGGGCGATCATCTGGAGCCCGCTGGGTTGGGGACGGCTGACGGGGAAGATCCGGCGCGGGCAACCGATGCCGGCCGAGAGCCGGCTGCCCAAGACCTCCGCGGCCGGGCCGCCGGTGGAGCAAGAGCATCTCTACCGCGTGGTGGACGCGCTGGATGCGGTAGCGAAGGTGACCGGCAAGACCGTGCCGCAGATCGCGCTGAACTGGCTGTTGCAGCGGCCCACGGTGTCGTCGGTGATCCTGGGCGCGCGTAATGAGGATCAGCTTAAGCAGAACCTGGGAGCTGTGGGATGGAATCTGACCGCGGAGCAGGCGAAAAAACTAGATGACGCGAGCGCGGTCACGCCGGTGTATCCATACTGGTGGCAGCGGAACTTTCCGGAGAGGAATCCGGCGGCGGTGTAAGCGGAGTTTTCAGTTGTCAGTTTGTCAGCGCTGTGCAATGGAAAGATGTCTCCCTTACTCTTCGCGCAGTACCTTGATGGGTTGGAGGAAAGCGGCGCGGAGAGCCGGCGCCAGCGATGCCATTGCGGCGACGAGAAGGAGCAGTGCAACCACACCGGCATACGTGACGGGGTCGAGGTTGGAGACGCCGTAGAGCATCCCGCGGAGGAAGCGGCTGAGGACGATACCGAGCGCGAGTCCGGCGGCGCAGCCAACGGCGGCTACGCGCAGACCCTGGAACAGGAAGCCGGTGAGAATGCGTTGGCGCGGCGCGCCGAGGGCAAGGCGCACGCCCACTTCGCGCTGACGCAGGCGGCCCATGTAGCTGAGCGTGCCGTAGAGGCCGATGCAGGCCAGCGAAATGGCGGTGACGGCGAAGAGCGTGAGCAGCATGGTGCGCAGGCGGTTCTCAGTGAAGGCGTCGCTCAGGTGCTGCTCCAACGGCATAATGGCGTAGACGCTGCGCGCAGGTTCGAGCTCGTGAATGCGCCGGCGAATGGCGTCTGCCATCTGCATCGGATCGCCGTGGACGCGGACGAGGTAGTTGGGAAACGGGTTCGGAGCGCTGAAGCAGGAATAGATTGTCGGGGAAGGTGTCTCAGTCAGGCCCTGCTCGCGCGCGTCGCCCACAATCCCGCGGACGATGCCCTTCATCGGGAAATTGCTGGGAGCGGCATTTTCCAGGATGTGTCCGGCAGCCGCAGATCCGCCCAGGTAAAGGTTGGCGAAACTGCGATTGACCAGGACATCGAAAGTTCCCGGCGAGGCTTCTTTGCAGTCCTGGCCTGCGAGTAAAGGAATTCGAAGGGACTCGATGTAACCCGGCGAAACGGTGCGCGCGTCAGCCATTACCCTGCGGTTCGGATCGAGCCTGCCGTCCACTTTAAGCTCCATCTGGTACTTGCTGGAAACTCCGGGCAGCATGGCGGCGGTAGCGGCCCCATCCACGCCGGGCAGCGTGCGCAGGCCGTCCAGGGTGCGATTGATGCGGCTGTTCACGGCTGCCATGTTTGCCGTCTCGCCCCAGGAGCCGCTGACCTGAAGTGTGATGACGTGCTCAGGATCGAAGCCCGGGGAGACGTGGCCGAGGGCGTCGAGCGAACGCAGCAGAAGGCCGGCGCCAACCAGCAGCGTGACTGCCAGCGTAACCTGCGCACCCACCAGCGTCCACTGCATGGGGTTGCGCGTGGAGGCCTGGGTGCGGCTGCCGGAGGCAAGTCCCTGCACAAGGCCGCGACGCGTGCCCTTGAGCGCTGGGAACAAGCCACAGAGCAGCGCAGTGAAGAGCGCGCAAGTGAGCGAGTAGCCGGCGATGGTCCAGTTGAGCGAGACTTCCTCAGCGCGGGGCAGCCGGCCGGCAAGCAGATGGAACGCGCGTGCCGCGCCGGCAGCAACGCCGAGGCCGGCCGCTGCGCCGAGAAGCGCAAGACCCACCACTTCAGAAAGCAGTTGCAGGACGATAGTGCGGCGCGACGCGCCCAGCGAGTAGCGGATGGCGATCTCGTGCTCGCGTTCTGCGGTGCGCGCCAGCAGGAGCGCGGCAATGTTGGAGCAGGCGATGAGGAGCAGCAAGGATACTGAGCCGTAGAGGAGCCAGAGGGAGTGCGCGGAATCGCCCACGATGGTGCTCTTGAGCGGAACAGTCTCCGTGGTGAGCTCTGCATCGGGCTTGGAGAATTGCTTGCCAAGGCGCGACTGCACGGTGGCGATGTCCGCGGCCGCCTGCGGAACCGCTACTCCGGGTTTCATGCGGCCGATGACGGTGAACCAGGTTTCATCGCGGCGTTGCGCGTAGGGTGCATCGGGCGGACTGGGCGCCCAAATCTGCACTTCCCGGTCTGGATACTGGAAGCCGCGGGGCATGATGCCGATGACGGAATAGAACCAGGAGCCGATCTGGAGCTTCCTGTTCAGCGCATCGCGATCGCCGTGGAATTTTTGCTGCCAGTAGTCGTAGCTGATAAGAACGGCGTTGGGTCCGCCAAAGCGCTCTTCTTCAGGCGCGAAGTTGCGGCCCAGCATGGGCGCGACACCGAGCACCTGCAGGAACCGCGGCGCCACCAGCGCTTCTGTGACTCTTTCAGGGAGTGGGCCGGAGAGTTCGGCGAGGTCATCTTTGTAGTAGCCGGTAACGCCGGAGAGCGCTGTGGACATGCGGTTCCAGTCCTCAAGGCGCTGCGGAGCGACGAACGTGTTGGCGTCGCGGCCCTTGCTGTCGTGCTGGTAGATGCGGACCAGCTCATTGCCATGCGGAAAAGGCAGCGGACGCAGAACAATGGCGTCGATGGCGGAGAAGACGGCGGTGTTGGCGCCAATGCCGAGCGCGAGCGTGAGGATAACTGCGAGCGAGAAGCCGGGCGCCTTCACGATGAAGCGCAAGGCGGAGCGGGTGTGGAATCGAAGCGATTCGGCTAGTGCGGAGAGATGTACCTCGCGAACCTGCTGGCGAACCTGCTCGCGGCCGCCGAAATCAATAAGGGCGCGGCGGCGGGCTTCATCCGGGTCCATGCCGCGCGCGATATTGGCGGCTACCATGCGCTCGATGTGATCGGCGATCTCGCGTTCGATGGGATCGCGAACGCGGCTGGATTTGCGCGGCCACAGGCTCATTGGAGACCTCCTTATTGCGCGGTGTTGAGGATAAGCTGGACCGCCTCGGAGAGCCGATTCCAGGACTTTTCTTCAGCGGCCAGCTGGCGGCGGCCCTTGGCGGAGAGCTTGTAAAAGCGCGCCTGGCGGCCGTTGTCTGATTCGCCCCAGTCGGCTGCGAGCCAGCCGCGCTCTTCCAGCCGATGCAGCGCGGGATACAGCGACCCCTGCTGAACCTGGAGAACGTCGTTGGATATCTGGCGAATGCGCTGGGCGATGCCGTAGCCGTGCACCGGGCCGAAGGCGACAACTTTAAGGATGAGCAGGTCGAGCGTGCCCTGCAGCAGATCGGTCTTTTCCATGGGAGTCATGAACAGGTTCTCTCCTAGACGTTCTACACATTAGGCGCATGATAGGTAGAATGTCAAGGGGAGCGGCTCCGGAGCTAGCGTAGCCTGCGGAGCGGGCGGACCACTGATCACTGACCACTGATCTCTGCAGTTACGCGCTCAAGGGCAATTCCGCGCCCAGGATATTCATCGGCGTGATGCCGCGCTGGCGGAGGGCGCGGATGCTGAGCGCATCGTGGCGCTTGGCCAGGCGCCGTCCGTTCTGGTCGAGCACCAGGCGGCAGTGGAACCACTGGGGCGGCATGAGGCCGAGGGCGCGATAAAGCAGAATCTGGCGCGCTGTGGATTTGAGCAGGTCCGCGCCGCGCACCACTTCCGTAATGCGCATGGCGGCGTCATCTGCCACGCAGGCAAGCTGGTAGCTGGGCGTGCCGTCGCGGCGCCACACGGCAAAGTCGCCAAAGTCAACGCCGGCCACAAAGCGCTGGCGGCCGAGGTTGCCGTCGTCGAATTCGATGACCTCGCCATCGGGCACGCGGAAGCGCCAGTTCATGCCTTTAGGCGTCTCGTAGTCAGTCACGTTAGGACCGGGAAGCGGCGGCGAACTCTGCCTGCGGCATGTACCTGGATAAACGGGTTCATCGTCAAGCGGTTCAAGCTTGCCGCTGGAGCGGACGCCTGCCACGCTGATCTCGTGCGGCGCGCTCAACGCGGCCTCCAGGTCCTTGCGCGAACACTGGCATGGAAACAAGTATCCGCCCCGATAAAGCTTGCGCCACATGTCGAGGTAGAGGAGCATGCGCCTGCTTTGCACATAGGGCGCGAAGGGCCCTCCGCGATCGGGGCCTTCCTGCCAGCGGACGCCGAGCCAGCGCAGATCCTCGTACGCAGCCTCGGCAAACTGCGCCTGGCTGCGCTCCGGGTCAAGATCTTCCATGCGCATCACCAGCGTGCCGCCGGCGTCGCGGGCGCGCTGCCACGCGGTCCAGAAAGTGCGCGCATGCCCCACATGCAGGTAGCCGGTGGGCGAAGGCGCAAGCCTGCCGCGATAACCGGGGTCATGCATTGGGACGAGAGTAGCCATGCTGCCCTGATTCTAGAGAGATGCCGGCAGCCGGGCGATAGCGCGCTTGATGCTTGACTCTTGTGGTTCCCGGATCGGATTCGGGAATCCTGTTCGGGAATCGTAGCTCCTCGGCTGCGCTCCACTCTCCGCACAAAACCACGAACTTGAAGCTCAGGGAAATTCGAGCTGCGTCAATTAATCCTCGTGCCCCTCGTCCCCGTCGTGATGATGGCCGTACTGGTTGATCGTGGCGTTCAGGTGATCGGGATCGACGCTGGCTTCTACAACGTCAAGCTCGTGGCCGTCGGAGTCGAGGATGAAGAGTCCCATGCGCGAGCCTTCGGGACGCATGAAGACGAGTGTCTGTTCATGGCCGCCGCGGCTGGTTTCGCGGACCACGCGCGCCCAGGCGGGTCCCAGTTTCTCCTCGACCATGCGGTTCAAATCCTCGCCGTCTATGGGCGCGTTGAAGTCCTCGAACTGCGCCAGGTGCAGGTCGCTCACTCCGCCGCCCGTAGCCTTCCCGGAGACCAAGCTGATGAGGCCCATGAACGGGATGCGTGTGGCGCGGACGTGATAGGTGCGCTCAATGGAGCGCACCACTCCGTCAAAGCCGCCACCGCCGCCGGAGGCCAGCACGGCCACCGGCACAATGAGCGCCGCGGCGCAGACGAGGAAGAATACAAAGCGCCTCATTGGTCATCTCCCTTTTTGTCCCCGGACTTGTCCTTGGTCTTGGCCTTGTCATTCCCGTGCGGCGCGTGGTGGGTGCCTTCAATATCGCCGAGGGCGCTGAGACCGCTCAGGCCGCGGAGTTCGCCCAGGTCTTCCATGCGGATGGGGCCGAGGATCAGAACTATCGTCAGTTCCTTTGGTTCAGCAGCCAGGACGAAGATCCCCTGCGGTTCGCCGTTCACCATCTTCATCATCACGTCAGTGGTTTCGCCGGACTTGCGCTCGCGCTCCCGCACAATCGGCGACCACTCGGGCGTCTCAAATTGAGCCCGCAGCTTGGCCACGTCGTCCATGGAATACTGGCCTTCCTTGTCGAACTCGTACTCGCGGACGTAAACGCTCTGCAGGCCCGAGATGAGCTTGCGCGCGTGCGCCTCATCTTCGTCCTTGTCGGTCATGAACCTGGCGGCAAAGCCGAGCATGTTCTTGTCGAGCGTGACCTCGGTGACATCCACGGCGCGCGCGGCAAGCTCCTTCTCGACAGGCGAGGGAAGCGGGAGCCCGTTCTGAGCGTGGGCCAGAAGCGCGAGAGCCGCGACAGCCAACGCCAGGGCTCCGATTCGCATTGCAACCTTATAGCGATTCATCTTTCTTCATCTCCATTTCCGCGGTTACGGGCAGACAGCCGTTGCTGGACAAGTTCGAGCGCGTGGCCGGTAATGCGCAATGCCGTGAGTACCTGCTGCCGGGCTTGCTCCCCGCGGCGGCGCTCCTGGATGCGTTCATAGTCCCAGCGAACGGCGCCGCCGATGACCGCGACGATCAGCAAAGCCGCGGCCAGGCGCATCCACAGCAGCGAATGCGAGTGCCGCGTCTCCTGCCGGCGTTCGCGCCGCGCCGCCATGATCCTGGTTTTGAGCCCCGGAGGAGCCGGCCGGCGTTCCAGTGCCTGCTTCAGTTCCCGCTCAAACTGGTCTTCCATCCCGCGCATCGGTTCATGCTCCACGAATAAACTCCTTCAACTGGCTGGTGGCCTTGGCCCGCAGCAGCTTGAGCCCGCGCTGAAGCTGGCTCTTTACCGTGGCCACCGGCGTTTGCAGCAGCTCTGCAATCTCCTCCGGCAGCATCTCCTCCTGATAGCGCAGGATGAGCGCCGACCTCTGTGCCTCAGGCAGCGTAGTGAGCAGCCGCTCCAGGCGCACGGACAAGGGTGAGCTGCGTTCTTCGGCTTCCATGCCGTGCTGTTCCTCCAACTCAACCCAAAGATCGGTACCGCGAACGCGGCGGCGGCGAAGAGCATCGGTCGACCGGCTCATGGTCACCCGCCGCAGCCACGCCTTGGCATGGTCTGGACCTTCAATTCGCGGCAGATTCCGGTCGAGCTCCAGGAAGACGTCCTGGGAAATCTCCTCGGCGAGTCCGCGATCTCCGGTCATACGAAATGCGAGCGAGTACACCATGGCCTGATGCTCGTCCACCAGGAATTCGAATTCCGGTTGCCAATCACGGGCCATGATTTTCGCTTCTACTCTCTAATCCGCATGAGGACGCGGTCGGGGATGCAGAGAAGTACGGATGGGCTGGAAAAAAGTTCTGGGAAGTGCGGCGTTGGCGGGCGGCGAAGATTATTCACGATGATGCGCAGCGCTGGCACGGTTTGGGGGTAGGATTGGTACGACTCTTGTAAGAGACCCCGTGAAAAGCGCCAGCCGGCTGGTGGAAGTTCGACCGAGAAGGGAGCGCGCAGACCTGCGCGCCCGGTGGCTATGGCTTGCCGCGGGAGCAGTCGCGATGGCCGCGATGCTGGCGGCGTTGCCGCGGATTGAGCGCAGGCTGCATGAATCCAGGTCTCAAATTCGAGCGGCGGGCCACCCGAACAAGGTGGCGCCGGCATGGACCGATCGTTTCGGGGATGGAACGCCCGACTTCCTTCGGCTGACGGATCCGGCAGACCAGGCGGCGTTCCGGCGCTGGTTCACGGCGATTGCCCAGTACCAGGCAGCGCGGCCGCGAGCTGAAGTTCCTGCGGAGATTGTGGACTGCGCCGGCTTGCTGCGCTACGCGTATCGCGAGGCGCTGAGGCGGCACGATGGGCAGTGGTTTGCGGCCACCGGCATTGAGGTTGCAGCGCCGCCTGGAGAGATCGCGGCATGGCATTACCCGGCCACTCCGCTGGGCCTGGGGCTGTTCCGGATTGCACCGGGGCCGTTTGAGGCGGGGGATGCGGCGGACGGGGCGTTTGCCCAGTTTGCCGATGCCAAAACGCTGGTTGAGCGGAACGCGTACCTGGTGAGCCGTGACGTGCGAGCAGCGCTGCCGGGGGACCTTCTGTTTTGGCGGCAGTTCGGCCAGTCGTCGCCGTGGCACTCAATGATCGTGCTCGACGGTGGTGAAGTGGTTTATGACACTGGCCCCGATCATCCACCCCACGGACATGGACCCGTCCGTGGGGGCCCCGGAGACCACGGCAAGCCCGGGGACCTGCGACGGGTGCGGATTTCGGAGTTAATGGAGCATCCGGATGCGCGCTGGCGGCCGCTGGCGGGGAATCCGAATTTTCTGGGCGTGTACCGGTGGAATATTTTGCGAGGCATGCAATGAAAGTGGCAAATGAAATCCTGCAGGGGCTGAACAGGCTGCGAATAGATGTTGAGGAAGACCGGAAACCGTGTCAGGGCACGACTTCAGTCGTGCCGCCACCTGAGCAAACAATTGACCTGGGCTTCAGCCCCTGCGGTCTCTTGCCCCGCCTTAAGCGCTTGACCTTTCTGGTCCTGTCTCTCGTTCTGCTGGCGGGCACGGCTTCGGCCAAGGATGCGCCACGGTCGTTCTCGCTATCCACGTCGCGGACGTTTGCGCCGGGTGAGAGCGTCAAGATTCAGCTCTTCGCGCGCAACGTACCGCAGTTCGAGTTCCGCGTGTACAAGGTGAAGGACCCGGTAAAGTTCTTTGCCGGACTGAAGGATGTGCACAGCTTCGGCGAGCACAACGAGTCGCCAGCAGAGCAAATTGAGCAGGAGACTTGGCTGGAGCGGATCCACGACTGGAAGGCGCACCTGTGGTGGGAGATGCGGCACTTCTTCCGCGGCCAGTTTGACGACGCTGCGCGAGACAGCTTCCGCGAGGATCAGGGCAAGCTGGGCAAAAAGAGCCGGGTGGTGGGTGCGTCGCAGTTTGCACAGGTACCCATATTGAATTCGTCGCAACTGGTGGCGCGCTGGAAGCTGGAGACCCCGCCAACCATATTGAGCGAAACGCAGCAGTTGCCCATCGACGGACTGAAGGAAGGCGTGTACCTGATTGAGGCCACCGATGGAACCTACAAGGCATACACGGTCGCCATTGTGACCAGCATTGCGCTGGTGGAGCGCAGCCAGAACAGCGGCGCCAGCGTTTACGTGGCGGACCGCAAGACTGGTGCGCCGGTGGCCGGGGCTGACCTGGCGATGTATGCAGATGGAAAACTGCAAGCCTCAGGTAAGTCGGACGCGAACGGGCTTGCGGATCTGAGCCTTACTCCGCGGGCCGTTGCGGCGACGCAGACGGTACCCGAACTGGACAATGTGTGGATCATGGCGCGGCACGGAGACGACGCAGCTCTGGTAACGCCGTGGGGTTACGGATTCAGCAACAACGGGCAGCAGAATGAGCGGGCGTTCCTGTACACGGATCGGCCCGTGTACCGGCCCGGCCACACGGTGCACATCAAGGGAATCCTGCGCAAGGAACAGAACGACGCGCTGCTGCTGCCCGACGAAAAGACGGTGACGCTGACGGTTTCGGACGCCGCCAACAAAACGGTTTTCAAGCAGGACGTCCCGGTAAGCGCGCACGGCACAGTCACGGCAGACTTGAATCTGGCCACCGACGCGGCGCTGGGCTACTACTCCATTTCGATCACGAGGGAGCACGGAGAAATTGGGCCGGGCAGCTTCTACGTGGAGGAGTACAAAAAGCCCGAGTACCAGGTAACGGTGAATGCGACGCCGCGCGTGCTTGAAGGAAACTCGATTACCGCAATCATTCAGGCGCGATACTTCTTTGGCGAGCCGGTGGCCGGGGCCAAGGTCAAATATGTTGTGCACACGTCGCAGCACTGGTGGTGGGATGAAGACCAGGAAGACGAGGCCAGCAATGACTCGGCGGACGCGAACACTGAGGAATCCGACGCCGACGTGGAATGGGACGCTAGCGAGCAACAGGAACATGAAGGCGTGCTGGACGCCAACGGCCGGCTGACGGTGCAGATTCCCACGCGCGTGGACCCCAGCCACAATGACCAGGATTACCGCATTGAAGCGCGGGTGACGGACGCGGCCGACCGCGAGGTGAGCGGGCATGGTACGACACTGGCGACGTATGGATCGTTCCGCGTGAGTGCGGAGCCCACGAGCTACGTCTACCAGGGCGGCCAGCCTGTAAAGGTGAAAGTGCATGCGCAGGACTACGACAGCAAGCCGGTGCAGACACAGGTGCATGTAGCAGCCGTGCTCATCAAGTGGGATTCAGTGACGCACCAGCGGAGCGAAACACAGGTTGCAGCAAAGGATGCGGCGACGGGCGCGGATGGAACCGTGACAGTGGAACTGCCGATCAGCGGGAGCGGCGATTTTGAGGTGAAGGCGAGCGCGACCACGCCGGAGCAGCGCGTGGTGGAGGGGCGCACCTGGGTGTGGATCTGGAACGGCGCGGGCGAGTTCTACAACGCCAACACGCAGATGCAGATCATCGCGGATAAGAAGAGCTACGTGGTAGGCGACACGGCGCATCTGCTCCTGGTAACGGGGCTGAAAGAGTCGTGGTCCGTGGTGAAGGTCGAGGGCGATTCAGTGCAGTCGCAGCGCGTGCTGCATGGCGCCAGCGAAAGCGTCGCATTCGATGTGCCGATCACGACCAAGTCGCAGCCCAACGTGGTGGTGACGGCCATTACCGTGAACAACGACCAGGTGATGACGGCGCAGAAGAGCATAAGTGTGCCGCTGGTGGAGCGCACGCTCACCGTGACGGCCACTGCGAGCAAGGTCAAGTACCTGCCCGGCGAACAGGGGAGCTTCGATGTATTCACGGCGGACTCGAAGGGCCAGCCGGTGCAGGCGGACCTGAGCTTCGGAGAAGTGGATGAGGCGCTCTACTCGGTGCGGCCGGATACCACCGGCAACATCGTCAACTACTTCTATCCCAAACGGGACGTCTACGTGCAGACGCAGAACTCATTCGAGTTCTACTTCAGCGGGCAGGCGGGCAAGCAGAGCCCGCTGCTGGCACAACTGAATGCGGGGCTCTATCACCCGCGTATGGCGCAGGTAAAGCCGGGTTCGGATCTGGTTGTGCCCAAGGTGCGCAAGGCGTTTCCGGACACGGCCTACTGGAACCCGAATGTGCGCACGGGGCCGAACGGGCACGCAACAGTAACGTTCAACTTCCCTGACGCGCTGACCACCTGGCGCACAACCATCCGCGCCATGACTGACGACGGCAAGGCCGGCGGCGCGGTAACCCGCGTGCTGGTGCGCAAGAACCTGATTGTGCGCCTCGCCGCGCCGCGCTTCTTCCGCCAGGGCGATGAGACGGTGCTGCGCGTGATTGCACACAATTACCTCGAGTCCGCAAAGGACGTAACGTTCGCGCTGGACGCGGCCGGCGTGGACGTAATAAGCGGCAGTCAGCAGACGGTGAACGTACCTGCCAAGGGCGAAGCCTATGTGGACTGGCGCGTGAAGGCGCGCGCGACCGGCAACGCGGTGCTGACGGCGAAGGCGCTGACCAACGAAGAGAGCGATGCACTGCAGATGACGCTGCCGGTGTTGCCGTTTGGCGTCAAGCAGCGCGCCGCAGGATCCGGAGTGGTGTTCTCAGGCGCGGGACAGAACCAATGGTCCTTCGGATATCCGGCAAACTCTGACGCGGGCACCCGCGGCCTGACCATCACGGTGGCATCGAGCGTCGCAGGCACGGTGTTTGACGCGCTGGATTACCTGGCCAGCTATCCGTGGGGATGCACCGAGCAAACCATGTCCAGCTTTCTGCCGGACGTGATCATGGCGCACACGCTGGACGCGCTCAAGCTGAAATCGCCGGTTGATCGGGCCACTTTGAACGACATGGTGAAAGCTGGACTGGAGAAGCTGAATGCGTTCCAGCACGAGGACGGCGGCTGGGGCTGGTGGCCGGACGACGAGAGCCGCGTGTTCATGACTGCATACGTGGTCAGCGGACTTGGCCAGGCTCGCGACGCGGGCTATGCCATCGACGCTGACCGCTTGCAGAAGGGTCGCGACTGGCTTGCCGCAGCGCTCGGCAAATACCCAAATATGATTCCCGATCTGCGCGCGTACGTGGTCTATGCGCTGGCAACCACCGGCGGCGCGGACAAGCCCGCCATCGAGAAGGCCTGGGGCGATCGCAGCAAAGTCAGCGATGAAGGCCTCGCGCTCATCGGCCTCGCGCTCGATGCGGCGCACGATGCTCGCGCCAAGGACGTCGCCCAACAGGTGGAGAAGAAAGCAAAGGTGACCGACCACGACGCGCACTGGGAGGGAACCTACGATGGCATGCTCGAGTACTGGTATGACACCTCGGACGAAACCACCGCGTATGCGCTGAAGCTGCTGGTGCACCAGGACAAATCGAGCGGGTTGTTGCCCAGGGCCGCGGTGTGGCTGGCGGAGCATCGCGACGGCGATTACTGGTACACCACCAAGCAGACGGCGATGGTGATTGGCGGGCTGACCGATTACCTGGGGCTGAGTGGAGAGCTAGCCAACGAGAGCGACGTGGAAGTGCTGGTCAACGGGACCAGCGTGGGCAAGCGGCACTTTGCGCCGGCGGATGCATTCGGCCTACCGTGGAAGATCAGGGTGCCCGCGGCGCAAGTTGGCAGCGGCGGCCAGGTCACCATCCGCAAATCGGGCAACGGGATCACCTACTGGTCGGCGGAGAACGCGTGGTACTCCGCGGACAAGCGGCTCTACCAGCAGGGCAAGCTGGCGCTCAACATCACCCGCGACTACTACCTGCTGAAGAAGCGGCAGGACAAGCCCACCGATCCCATCACCTACGACCTCGCGTCGCTCACGGGCCCGGCGCACATCGGTGACATCATTGCCGTGCGCCTCGCGTTGAACGGCAGCGATTGGAAGTACCTGCTTGCCGAGGACCCGATTCCGGCGGGGACGGAATTCCTTCCCAACACGGGCCTCTACACGCTGAACCAGAAGCCCGCGTGGTGGGCAGACTGGTTCACGCGCGAGGAGTTTCATGACGACCGCGCCGCTTTCTTCAACACGGACTTCAGCGGGCGGCGCGAGTACGTGTACCTGCTGAAGGTGGACAACGAGGGCAAGTTCGCCATCAGCCCGGCCTCTGCCGGACCAATGTATCAGCCGGCCACGCAGACCACCACTGATCCGGCCTCCCTGGAGGTGCTGCCATGAAAAGCAGGGAACATGGAAACAACAGAGATGAATGCCTGGAGGTTGTGGCATGAGGATTTTTGAGGCTTGGGGTCATCTGATCAGGGATGGAATCGCGCGGCTGAAGCATGCGTGGCTCTGGATGGTGGCGCAGTTTATCGGGCTCGCGCTGCTCATCGCGCTCGGAATTCTGTGGACGCGGATCCCGGAAAAATACATCTGGCAGGTGGCGCTCACGTTCCTTGTGCCGGCGGCCATCATCTTCGCGTTTCTCATTTTGCAGGCGGGCACGCTGCGGGCATGGCTGCGCCCGGAGACGGCAATTACAACCGAAGCGCCCTCCGGCCTCGAGGACGATGACGAGCGCCAGCCGCAGCGCGTGCGGCTCATCTGGGGTGCGCTCACGCTGCTGCTGTGGATCGCCGTGGGCTGGGTGTTGTGGGCCTTGCTGGATCGGGCGGACGACCAGACCTACCAGTGGGCGGGATATTTGAACTCGAAGTTCTGGCCCCAAGCGCGTGCCACATGGGGCAGCTTCGAGCATCTGAATCGCGACCTGGAATGGGCGCTGTGGGCGCTGCGCTGGATCGTCGTTCCAGGGCTGCTGATTCCGCTGGGCTGCTGCTCGGCAGCAAGGGGTCTGCTGCGATTGCCGTGGCGGCGCGCCCTGCCAGTCTGGGGCAACTGGACCTGGTGGCCGGTAGTGATTGCCTGGGCGCTGATTGGCGAAGCCTGGCCGCAGACGTGGTTCAATGCGGACCCGCATGGGACGGTGCATGAACAGGTGTGGCGAGTGGTGCTGAAGCTCGTCGGCGCGTATCTACTCGCGGTGATGGGGTGGAACAAAGTGCTGGGCTGGTCGGCGATGCTGGTGGATCCAACGCCGCGGACGAAGCTGGATGATTCATTCCTGAGGTTGGGTTTGAGTGAAGCAGCAACGCCGGCAAAGGCTTTTGCTCCGGTTGTGGAAGAGCCCGCGAATGAGTCTGCCACTGAACCTCAGCCGCCACCGCCGGATGGCATTGTCGGACGGCCGTTACCCAAGGGCACCGACGACACCCCCGGGAACTCCTGAACGGAGCCAGGCAAGCACCTGGTCGCGGCCGTAGCGCACGAGCAAGCGGGCCGCATAAATTGCGGCGTCGCGGTGGGCGGCTTCGGATTGCGCCTCGCCGGACGTATGGGCGAGAGCGGCATCTACGGATGCAAGAGGCTCGCCCGGCGTGCGGCGCGCAAGTGCGGCCGCGGTTGAAGCGCCGTCGGACCACACCTCAACCAGCCCTTCGCGCAGCCATAACGGCGCCTG
>Ga0265339_10000798_pt1 | contig 24287 bp, 10 predicted proteins | sample 4CB219metaG_FD_202085 | JGI IMG/M metagenome (GOLD analysis project Ga0265339, IMG submission 202085) | Rhizosphere microbial communities from Carex aquatilis grown in University of Washington, Seatle, WA, United States - 4-CB2-19 metaG | ecosystem: Host-associated > Plants > Roots >... | reverse complement strand
GACGTCACGCCGAGCGCCAAGCCCATCAAGGCGTCCGATCTCATGTCGACGGCAAAAACCTGGCGCCTCTGGATTGGCGACGACGACGGGTGCACCGCGCACGGTTGCGTCGGCCAGGAGATCTGCGAGATCGATCAGCCGCTCGAGGCGAGCGCGTTCGTCGCGGGGCAGATCACGCGCACGAACCTGGGCAGCTGCATCTCGGTGACCGTCAAGTTCGTCTGCGCGCAGTGATGATCTAGAACCACTTCACGTTGACGTGAACGTGGTGGTCCTAGGCGTAGTCGCTGACGCTGTCGTGTGCCTGGACGCGTGCGTACAAGCACACGACAGCGACTACGACAGCGTTTAGGACCACGACCATGTCCACGTGAAAAAGCCCTAGCCGGCGACGGCGAGGCGGCGGGGGGGCGGCTCGGGGGTGCGCACGGCGGGCGCGGGCACCTCGGCGAAGGCCGCCTTCCAGTCGGCGAAGCGGCCGCCGGCGCGCGTGGCCCGTGCCGCGGCGAGGCCCGCGGCGAAGCCGCCCTGCGCGAGGCGGTACTCGACCCAGGCCCACTTCGCCGAGGTCGGCCGCAGCTCGACGCGCCCGCGGACGGCGGCGCGAAGGCGCGCGAGGCGCCCGTCGATGACGTCGATGGCCTCGAAGGGCGCCTCGTCGAGCGGCGTGTTCCGCTTGGCCACGAAGGGCGCGATGCCGAAGGCGACGCGCGGCGCGACGCGCGCGAGCTCGAGCCCGAAGCGGGCGAGCTCTTCGAAGTCCGCGTCGGTCTCCCCGGGCAGGCCGACCATCATGTAGAGCTTGAGCTGTCGCAGCCCATGGTCGCGGCAGAGCTGGGCCGCGCGCAGCAGGTGGCGCTCCTTCGTCTTGCGCTGGATGACGTCGCGCATGCGCTCCGACGCGCCGTCGGAGGCCGTCGTGAGCGTCTCGTAGCCGCCGCGCTTGAGCAGGCCGACGATCTCGTCGTCCAGGCGGTCGGCGCGCAGGCTCGAGATGCCGACCTCGCGCCCCGTGTCGACGAGGTGGCGGAGGATCTCGGGCAGGCCCGGGTGGTCGGTCACGGCCGCGCCCACGAGGCCCACGCGGCGCGCGTCCGCGGGGATGAGGCTCTTGACGCGCGCGGGCTCGACGAGCCGCATGCCGCCGTTCGTCGACCGGCGCATCACGCAGTAGGTGCAGCCGCGGTGACAGCCGCGCTCGGGCTCGATGAGGAACATGTCGCGCAGCTCGGTGTGCGGCGTGAGGATCTGCGAGTGGGCGGGCAGGTCCTCGTCGGGGGCCTTGGCGATGTCGGGCAGCGTCTCGCCGTGGAGTGCGGGCACGTAGAAGCCGGGGCGGGTCGCGAGGTCGGCCAGCAGCGCGTCCCGATCGCCGAAGCCCAGGATGGACTCGACGAGCACGGGCAAGAGGCGCTCGGCCTCGCCGAGGAGGATGACGTCGGCGTAGAGACCTGCCGGCACGGGGTTCGAGAAGGTCAGCGGGCCCCCGATGATGACCAGCGGATCGCGGGCTGCCGTGCGCTCGGCCGCGAGGGCCGGGATGCCGGAGAGATCGAGGCAGTCCACGAGCCCTGCGAGCTCGAGCTCGTAGGCGAGCGAGAACGCCACGACGGGGAAGTCGCCCACGGGCCGCGCCGACTCGTACGTGCAGAGCGGTTCGCGCGTCTGCCGAGCGGCCCGCGCGTCATCGGGGAGAAAGGCACGCTCGGCGGAGACGCCGGGGAGCGCATTCAGGAGGCGGTAGACGGTCTGGTAGCCGAGCGACGACATGCCGACCGTGTACGGGCTCGGGTACACGAGCGCGATCGGCAGGTCGCCTTGCTTGCGCAGGGTGCCGATCTCGGCGGCGAGGCGCGCCTCGCGGATCTCACGAAAGGACTGCATTTCGGCCCGTCTTGGGCCCCCAGTGTACGTCACTCGGCGGCGTCGCGCCCGGGTGGGTTCACGGTCGCCTGGCCGTGTCCCGTCATCTGGAGCCGGTAGAGCAGGGCGTAGTGGCCGCCGCGCGCGAGGAGCTCGTCGTGCGTCCCCTCCTCGGCGATGCGGCCGTGATGGATGACGACGATGCGTGACGCGCGCTGCACCGTCGAGAGCCGGTGCGCGATGACGATGGAGGTGCGCCCGCGCATGAGCTCGCCGATGCCGCGCTCGATGACGCGCTCCGTCTCCGGGTCGACGCTCGCCGTCGCCTCGTCGAGCACGAGCACCTCTGGATCCCGGGCGAGGGCGCGCGCGAAGGCGAGGAGCTGCCGCTCGCCCGACGAGTAGTTCGCGCCGCGCTCCACGACGGGCGCGTCGAGGCCGCCCGGCCGCCGCTCGATGACGCGATCGGCGCCCACGCGGCGCGCGGCCTCGAGGAGGCGCGCGTCCGTGATCGTGGGATCGCCGAGGCCGATGTTGTCGCGCAGCGTGCCCGAGAACATGAAGACGTCCTGGCTCACGACGACGACGCGACGGCGCAGGTCCTTCTTGGCGAGGGCCCGCACGTCCACGCCCCCGATCCGGATCGCGCCGCCGCCGATCTCGTAGAGGCGGGGCAGGAGCTTGATGATGGTCGACTTGCCGGCGCCCGTGGCGCCCACGATGGCCAGCGTCTCGCCGCGCCGGATCTTCAGCGAGACGTCGTCGAGGACCGGGCGGTCCTCTCGATAGCCGAAGACGACGTGGTCGAGCTCGACGAGGGGCGGCTCCTCACCGGCGCTTCGAACGGATGGATCCACCTTCGCGGCGGCGTCCGGGGCATCCGTGTCGAGCAGGGTGAACACCCGCTCCGCGGCCGCCATCGCCTGCTGCATGACGGTGTACTTGGTCGAGAGGTCGCGGATGGGCGCGAAGAACTTCTCCAGGTACTGGATGAACATGACCACGACGCCGAAGGTCAGCGTGCCGCGCGCGATGCGGCCGCCGCCGTACCACAGGAGGCTGGCCACGGCGATCGAGCCGACGGCCTCGACGATCGAGTAGAGCGAGGCGTCGGCGAAGATCGCGCGCGAGTTCGCGCGTCGGTACTCGACGTTGATGACGTCGAACTCGGCCTCGACCTTGGCCTCGCGCGCGAACACCTGCACCACCTTGATGCCCGACAGGTGCTCTTGAAGAAAGGCGTTGAGGCGCGCCAGCTTCGCCCGGATCTCGCGAAAGGCGTCGCGCACCCAGCTGCGGAAGTACGCGGCGACGGCGTAGAGCACGGGCGCCGAGGCCAGCGAGAAGAGCGCGAGCCGCCAGTCGATCCGGACGATCACGACGAGGATGAACCCGAGCCGCACGAAGTCGCCCACGAGGCTCACGAGGCCCGACGCGAACATCTCCGTGAGCGCCTCGACGTCGCTCGTCAAGCGCGTCATGAGCCGGCCGAGGGGCGTGCGATCGAAGAACGCCGCCGAGAGCGCGAGCACGTGCGCGTGGACCTGGACGCGCAGGTCGTTCATGGCCTTCTGGCCGACCAGTTGCGTGAGGTAGGTCTGGGCGAAGCCCGCGAACGACTGCCCGAGGAGCGCGCAAAGGTAGAGCACGCCCAGGCGGTCCAGCCCGGCGAGGCGCTTCACGGCGATGTGCTCGTCGATGGCCTTCTTGAGCAGGTACGGCTGCGCGAGCTCGATGGCGGCCGCGATGGGCAGGAGGGCGATCGACAGCGCGATGAGCGTCCGGTACGGCCAGACGTACGTGAAGATGCGGCGGAGCAGGGCGCCGTCCAGGGCCTTCCCGATGGCGTCCTCTTTGTCGGGGACCCTCACAGGGTCCCCGCGCCCCCCGGCGCTCGCTCCGCGCGGCGAAGCCGCGCTGCGCTCGAGTTGACCTTTCACGCAGCGTCCTCAGCGACCGCCTCGGCGGCGAGTTGCTCGCGGTAGAGGGAGGCGTAGAGCCCGCCCGCCGCGAGGAGGGCCGCGTGCGTGCCGCGCTCGACGACCCGGCCCGCGTCGAGCACCAGGATCTGGTCCGCGCCCTTGACCGCCGCGACGCGGTGGGAGACGACGATCGACGTGCGCTCGCGCAGGATGGGCTGCAGCCGCGTGAGGATCTCGCGCTCGGTCTGCGCGTCGACCGACGACAGCGTGTCGTCGAGCATGAGGATCTTCGGGTCCGCGGCCAGGGCGCGCGCGAGGGCGACGCGCTGCCGCTGGCCGCCCGAGAGCGTGATGCCGCGCTCGCCGACGAGGGTGTCCCACCCGTCGGGGAGGATCGCGACGTCGGGCCCGAGGCCGGCCGCCTCCCCGGCGCGCACGACCCGCTCGCGGAGCGCCGACTCGTCGAGCGTCGCGCCGTCGCGCACCCCGAAGGCGATGTTGTCGGCGACCGTGGCCGAGAACAGGAACGCGTCCTGTGGCGCGTAGCCGAAGAGCCCGCGCAGGCGTGCGAGCGGCAGCGTCGTGACGTCGTGCCCGCCCACGGCGAGGGCGCCCGGGGCGACGTCCTGCAGACGCACGAGCGCGTCGACGAGCGTCGTCTTGCCGGCACCCGTCGGCCCGACGATCGCGAGCGTCGTGCCGGCGGGCACCGAGAAGGAGACGTCGTCGAGCAGGCGCCGCTCGTCGATGGCGATCGTGAGGCCGCGGACCTCGATCGACGGCGCGAGCTCGCCCGACGGCTCCGCCTCGGACGCGACGTCCTTCACGCGCGGCTCGGTCTCGAGCAGCTCGCGCACGCGGGCCCAGCCGGCGACGCCGCGCTGCCACAGGCTGATGATCCATCCGAGCGCGATCGTCGGCCACGACAGCGCGACGACGTACGCGTTGAAGGCCACGAGCGCGCCCAGCGTCATGCGCCCCGCGATGACCTGCCGCCCACCCGCCCACAGCACGATGAGCGTGCCCGTGCCCGCGAGCATCGCGAAGAGCGGCCCGAGCACGCCACGCGCGCGCACGAGGCGCAGCGACCGCTCGACGTAGGCGTCGTTGATCGCGCGGAAGCGGCGATGGCGGAGCTCCTCGAGCCCGTAGTGCTTGACGACCGAGACGCCCGCCAGGTCCTCCTGGATCGACGTCGACATGAGGCCGAGCTGCTCCTGGATCTCGCGGCTCGACTTGAACACCACGCGACCCGACAGCCGCGCGAGGACGAGCAGGAACGGGTAGGGCAGGAGCGCGTAGAGCGTCAGGCTCGGCGAGAGGCCGACGAGGAGGACCAGCGTCGAGATGTAGATGATCGTCGAGTTGACGACATTGAGGACGCCGGGCCCGAAGAGCCCGCGGACCGCGCCGAGGTCGTTCGTGAGCCGCGACATGACGTCGCCCGTGGCGCTGCGCCGGAAGAAGGCGGCGTCGAGGCGCACGAGGTGCCGGAAGAGGTCGCGCCGCATGGCGTACTCGATGTTGCGGGCCGCGTTGAAGATGAGGACGCGCGACGACGTTCGGATGGCGGCCTGCAAGATCGCGAACACGACCATGAGCGCGGCGTCGCGCACCACGGCGGCGTGAGCGGCGGCGCCCGAGCCGCGGAGCGCGTCGATGGCGTTCTTGAGGAGCCACGGGATGGCGAGCGCGAAGCCGTTCGTCGCGACGAGCGCGAGCGCCCCCGAGGCGACCCGGCCAGCCTCGGGGCGCATGCGCCCGCGGAGCGTCAGCGATCTGTCGTGGCGGGCGGGGGCGGGCGGTGTGGATGTCGGCGGGGGAGTCAAACGACGGGGCAAGTATTCAACACGAAACGCCTTCCCGCCGCGAGCACCAAGGTTCGCCTGGGATCTTCGCGATTGAACCGATGAAAGCCTGGGGCTTATAGTTTTTGTCCTTCGTCATGAACATCGACGTCTCCACTGCGCTCGCGAACCTCCAGGCGGACCCCGACAACGCGCAGGCGCTCAAGGCGCTCTCGGGCCTCAAGCCGGGGAACGGCGCGGGGGTCGACCCGGAGGCCCTGGCCAAGGCGCTCGCCGACGCGCGCCGCTGGCACCGCGAGCGCGGCGACTTCGAGCTGTGCCTGCAGCTCATCGACCTCGAGCTCGCCTGGACCAAGGAGGCGCCGCGCCGCGCCGACCTCCTGCACGAGAAGGGGCGCCTCCTCTCCGACGAGCTGCTGCGCGGCGAGGCGGGCCTCGAGTCCGTGCAGGAGGCCCTCAAGGCCCACCCCGACCACGGCCCCTCGAAGGAGTCCAGCGCCCAGATGTCGCTCTTGCGCGGCAACTGGAAGCCGATCTCCAAGCGCTACCTCCAGCAGGCCCAAGAAGCTGAGAAGGCGGCCGAGGCCGGCGGCAAGGACAAAGGCCTCGCGGCCAGCCTCTACGTCTCCGTCGCCGAGCTGCTGCTCAAGTACGGCGGCGCGGACGCGGCCGCCGAGGGCGAGGCCCACCTGCGCAAGAGCATGGAGCTCGATCCGGGCAGCCGCCGCTCGGGCGCGCACGTCGAGCGCCTGCTGCGCGACAAATCGCGCTGGGACGAGCTGCTCGCCCTCTACTCGCAGCGCGCCGAGGCGGCGACCCAGCGCGAGGACCGTGCGCTCGCCGAGGTGCTGGCCGGCGAGGTCTCGGCGAAGATCGGCAAGGGCGACGAGTCGCTCGCGCACTTCAAGAAGGCGCTCGAGGCGAGCCCGTACGAGTCGCGCGCGCTGCGCCCCGTGCGCGACGCGCTGGCGAAGAAGCAGCAGTGGGCCGACCTCGCGAAGATCCTCGAGGCGGCGGCGCGTACGAAGCGCGGCGAGCAGGACGTGCTCCTGCAGACCGACCTCGCGTCGCTGCTGTGGAAGAGGCTCGACGATTCCGAGGCCGCCGAGGCCATCTTCCGGCGCATCCGCAAGATCGATCCCGCGAACCACGACATGGTCGAGTTCTACCGGACCTACTACGGCTCGAAGAACGACCAGGCCCACCTGCTGCAGGTCATCGCCCAGGCGCAGAAGACCGAGACCGACGTCGATCGGCGCGTCGCCATGGGCATGGAGATGGCCCGCGCCGCCGAGGCGCGCCCGCAGAGCGCCGACAAGGCCATCGAGCTGTGGAAGGGCCTCCTGCGCCTCAAGCCGCGGCTTCCCGAGGCCATCGCCTCGCTCAAGACGCTCTACACCAAGACGGAGAAGTGGAACGCGCTGCTCGAGATCCTCAAGGAGGAGCTCGACGCGCTGCCGGCCGAGGCCGTCGACGAGAAGGTCTCGCGCCTGCTCGAGATCGTCGCCATCTACCGCGACCGCCTCAACCTCGACGTCATGGTGGTCAACACGTACCTCAGCGTGCTCGCGCTGCGGCCCGACCACCCCGACGCGCTCTCGGCGCTGTCGGCGCGCTACGAGGCGCAGGGCCGCTGGAGTGACCTCATCGGCGTGCTCGGCAAGCAGGCCGAGGCCGAGAAGGACGGCGCGGCGCGCGTGGCGCTGCACCGGCGCATCGCGACGTTGTGGGCCGACAAGCTCGGCAAGCACGCCAACGCCGTCGCCAGCCTCGAGAAGATCCTCGAGGCCGACCCGCGCGACGCCGAGACGAGCGCGAAGCTCAAGGACCTCTACGCCAAGAGCCGCGCGTGGAAGCAACTGCTCGAGGTCTACCGGCGCGAGCTCCCTTACATCGAAGGCGCGGCGCGAGCGCCACGCCTCCAGGAGATGGCCAAGATCGCGGGCGAGCGCCTCAACGACGTGCGCGAGGCCATCAACCTGTGGAACCAGGTGCTCGCCCTCGCGCCGCGCGACGCCGACGCGCTCGCGGGCCTGGCGACGCTCTACGAGCGCGAGCGGCGCTGGCCGGCGCTCGTCGAGATCCTCGAGCGGCAGCGGCAGAACGTCGAGGGCAACGCGGCCGCCGAGCTCGCGCTGCTCGAGCGGCGCGGCATGCTGCTGTACGAGAAGCTCGGCGCGACCGAGGGCGCCATCGACGTATTCCGGCGCATCCAGACGCTCGCGCCGCAGAACGCGCGGGCCCAGCGCGCGCTGCGCGAGATCTACGCGCAGTCGGGCGACTTCGCGTCGCTCGAGACGATGTACGTCGAGCAGGGCGCCTTCGGCGACCTGTGCGACCAGCTGACGTCGCTCGCCGACCGCACGGCCGACATGGCGGCGCGCACGCGGCTGCTCGAGCGCGTCGCCGCGCTGTCGATCGAGAAGCTCCACCAGCCGGAGCGCGCGCTCAAGGCCTACGAGCGCATCCTCACGACGGACCCGCAGAACCGGCGCGCGGCGCTCGCGCTCGTGCCGCTCTATCGCCAGGCGCAGAAGTGGCCGCGCCTGCTCGCGACGTACGAGGCGCTGCTCGGCCCGGCGGCGGCCGAGGGCGGCCCGCCCCTCGCCGAGCGCCTCGAGCTGCTCGCCGAGGCGCGGCTCATCTGCGAGCAGCGGCTCGGCTCGAAGGGGCTCGCGTACCAGTGGGCGGCCCGGGCCTTCGAGGCGGCGCCCAAGAACGACACCGTGCGCGCCGACCTCGAGCGCGTCGCGGGCGAGGCCGACGAGTGGGGCCCGCTGGCGACGCTGTTCGCCAAGCGCGCCGAGACGACGACCGACGCCGAGGAGCGCCTGTGGCTGCTGCGGCGCGCGCTGCGCGTGAACTCGACGCGGCTCTACAAGCCGACGGAGGCGCGCGTCTTCGCCGAGCGGATCCTGGCCGAGGTCGGGCAGGACGACGAGGCCGAGGCCGCGCTCGAGCAGATCTTCACGCAGACGAAGGCCTGGCCGGACCTGGCCAAGCTGCTGCGCGTCCGCGCCGATCGCGCGCCCGACATCGGCCAGCGCGTCGCCCAGCTCTTCAAGATCGCCCAGCTCGAGGAGGAGCGCGTGGGCGACCCGGCCGCGGCGGCGCGCACGCTGGGCGCGATCGTCGAGGCCGAGCCGGCGAACGACCGCGCGCTCAAGGCGCTGGCGCGCCTCGCCGAGGCGCGCGGCGACTGGGCGGGGCTCGTCGACGCCCTGCAGAGCGACCTCGAGGTGCGCGGCGGCAACGCCGACGCCCGTGAGGAGCTGCTGCTGCGCATCGGCCAGATCCAGGAGACCCGCCTCAAAGATCTCGAGGCGACGTTCGACTCCTACCGCCAGGTCCTGCAGGCGAACCCGCTCTCGGCGACGGCCGTGGCCGGCCTCGAGCGCATCGCCACCGCCCGATCGACGCCCGCCCAGCGCGCCGAGATCGCGACGCTCTGCCTGCCGTATTACGAGCGCCTCGACAACGCCGCCAAGCTCGCGGGCGCGAACGAGGCGCTGCTCGCCGTCGCCGACACGACCGGCGAGAAGGTCGAGCGCCTCGAGCGGCTGCGCGGCCTCTACGCGGGCCCGCTCGCCGATCCCGCCTCCGCCTACCGCGCCGGCCTCGCGCTCTTCGAGCTCGATCCGTCCGACACCGCGAACCGCGGCCAGCTGGTCGCCTTCGCCGAGGCGGCCGGCAAGACCGCCGAGCTCGTCGCCAAGGCGCGCGAGCTCGCGACCGACACGACCGACGCCATCCTGCGCCGCGACCTGCTCGTCACCGTCGCCGAGCTGCAGGAGCAGCGCCTCGGCAAGACCGGCGACGCCGAGCAGGCGTACGTCGAGATCCTCTCCGTCGAGCCGCTCAACCTGGGCGCCTTCAACGCCCTCGCGCGCATCTTCCGCGGCGCGCAGCGCTGGGCCGACCTGCGCTCGCTCCTCGACCTGCGCCAGGGCGCGACGCTCGAGCCGCGTGAGCGCCTCGACCTGCTCGCGCAGATCGCCGAGCTGGACGAGCAGGGCCTGAACGACGCCACCCACGCCGTCGCGACCTACGAGAAGATGCTCGAGCTCGATCCGGCGGACATGCGCGCCCACCGCGCGCTCGATCGCCACTACGCCGCGGGCGAGCGCTGGCGCGACCTCGAGGAGCTGCTCGGGACGCGCGTGTCGTTCGCGACGCCCGCCGAGGTCGCCGAGCTCGAGTTCCGCCGCGCCGACCTGCGCGCCACGCGCTTCGGCGACGTCGAGGGCGCCCTCGATCTGCTCGAGGACATCGTGCAGAAGGCGCCCGCGCACGAGGGCGCGCGCCGCCTGCTCGAGAAGCTGCTCACGTCGGCCGAGCACCGCCAGCGCGTCGCGCGCGTGCTCGAGCCCCTCTACGAGGCGAGCGGCGCCTGGCAGCGCCTCGTCGCCGTCCTCGAGGTGCGCCGCGAGGCGCTCGGCCCGACCGGCCCCGAGGCGGCGGCCATGCTCGCGCGCATCGCCGACCTCCAGGAGAACAAGCTCCAGGCGCGCGCCAACGCCCTCGCCACCTGGCGCGAGGTCCTGGCCGCCGACCCGAACAACCCGGACGCGCTGCCCGAGATCGAGCGCATCGCCACCACGCTCGAGCGCTTCTCCGAGCTCGTCGACGTCTACCAGGAGGTCGCGTTCAAGCTCGAGGCCGGCGACATCAGCGGGCGCGCCGACCTGCTCTCGCGCGCGGCCAAGCTCCACGCGGGCCGGCTCAACAACAAGCGCGCCGCCATCGAGGCCTGGAAGCTCGTCCTCGGCCTCGACGCCGACAACCCCGAGACGGGGCGGCCGGCGGCCGCGGCCCTCGAGGCGCTCTACGCCGAGACGGGCGACGCCGCGTCGCTCGTGAAGATCCTGCGCACGCAGGCCGGGTGGGCCGACGGCGCCGACGAGCGCAAGGCGCTGCTCTTCCGCGTCGCCGGGCTCGAGGAGAAGTCGCTCGGCGACCCGCAGGCCGCCGTCGCGACCCTGCGCTCGATCCTCGAGATCGATCCGCAGGACCAGACGGCCATCGACGGCCTCGAGACGATCTTCGAGGCGGGCTCGCAGCACGCCCAGCGCGTCGAGATGCTGCGCAAGCGCATCGACCTCGCGCGCGATCCGGCGGCACGCCAGGAGCTGTGGCGGCGCGTCGCGGGGCTGCTCGAGAAGGACGTCGGCGACGTCGACGAAGCCATCGCGGCGTGCGTGGCGATCCTCGACGAGAACCCCGAGGACACCGCGGCGCTCGAGACGCTCTCCCGCCTCTATGAGCAGCAGGCGCGCCACCAGGACCGCCTCGAGATCCTCGAGCGCCGCCTGGCGCTCGCCAAGGGCCCGGCGCGCGCGGAGCTGCTGCGGCAGATCGCGGCGCTGTACGAGGGCCCGCTCGGCGATCCGGCCAACGCGCTGGATCGCTGGCGCGAGGTGCTCGCCGCCGCGCCCGCGGACGCGCAGGCGATCTCCGCGCTCGAGCGCTTCCTCCAGCCGGCCGTCGACGCGATGCTGCGCCTGCAGGCGGCGCAGGCCCTCGAGCCGCTCTACGAGAAGGCGGGGCGCTTCGCCGAGCTGGCGGGCGTCGTCCAGGTCTACGTCGACGCCGCGGACGACGGGCGCACGCGCCTCGAGCAGCGCTTGCGCCTCGCGGCGCTGCAGGAGTCGAAGCTGCGCGACGCCGAGGGCGCCTTCGCCACGACGGCGCTCGCCATCCGCGACGCGCTCGCCGAGGCGGAGCTCCCCGCGCTGCTCGACTCGTACGAGCGCCTCGCGGGCGCGGCGCGCGTCGGCGAGGTCGCCACGCTCTACCGCGACATCAGCCCCGACGTGCTCGACGAGGAGGTGAAGCTCCGCCTCGACCGCTTCATCGCCGAGGCCGCGCGCTCCTCGGGCGACGCCGCGGGCGCCGCCGACTTCTATCGCCGCGTGCTCGACCGGCTGCCCGAGGACGAGGCCGCGCTCGCCGCGCTCGATCGCCTCTACCGCGAGGCGAACGACGCCGAGCGGCTCGTCGAGATCCTCGTGCGCCGCGCCGACATCGCCCGCGACGTGCGCGTGGACGCGGTGGCCGAGCAGCGCTTCCGCGGCCAGCTGGGCCTGCTCGCCGAGGCGCCGCTCGGGCGCCTCGACGAGGCCATCGCCGCCTTCGAGCGCGTCCTCGAGCTCGCGCCCGCGGATCGCGAGGCGCGCGAGGCGCTCGATCGCCTCTACACGCAGACCGAGCGCTGGACGGATCTGACGCGCTTCCTCGACGAGACGCTGCAGCGCGGGCGCCTGCCCGAGCGCGACGTCGTGGGCATCCGCTTCCGCCTCGCCCAGATCGAGCACGACCGTCAGGGCGATCGCGAGGCGGCCATCGCCCACCTGCGCGTCGTCCTCCAGGGCGATCCGGACCACCCGGGCGCCATCGCCATGCTCGAGGGCATGCTCGACGACGTCGCCGTGCAGGGCGAGGCCGCGTCGCTGCTCGAGCCCGTCTACGCGGGCCGCGGCTCCTGGCCCGAGCTCATCAAGATCGGCGAGATCCGCCTGCTGGCCGTCGAGGATCCCGCCGAACGCGTGGCCTGGACGAAGCGCATCGCGCTGCTCTACGAAGAGCAGCTCGAGGACTTCGACTCGGCCCTCAAGTGGTACGGCAAGGTCTTTCAAGAGGCGCCCACGGAGCGGCAGAGCAGCGAGCCGCTCTTGCGGCTCGCCGACAAGCTCGGGCGCTGGCAGGACGTGGGCGCGCTCTTCGGGAGCTACGCCGCCGACGAGCTCTCGGACGAGCCCGCCGTGCTCGAGGTCGTGCGCCGCACGGCCGAGATCTTCGACCACCGCCTCGGCGACAAGGACGAGGCGCGCAAGCACTACCGGCGCCTCTTCGACGCGATGCCCGAGGACCGCGCGGTCGCGCAGCTCTACGAGAGCGCGCTCGAGCGCTGGGAGGACTGGAACGACCTGCGCGAGCTCGTCGACGAGCAGGCGGGCCGCACGATCGACGCCATCGCCAAGCTGACCTTCCTGCGCCGCAGCGCCAAGATCGACGAGGAGCGCCTCGGCAACCGCAGCCGCGCCATCGGCACGCTCCAGGAGGCGGCCGAGATCGATCCGACCGATCGCTCGACGGACGCCGAGCTCGAGCGCCTGCTCTCGGCCGAGGAGCTGTGGCACGACCTCGGGGATCACCTCGCGCTCGTCCTCACGCGCGTCACGGAGCCGACCGACCGCGAGGCGGTGGGCCTGCGGCTCGCCGACGTCCTCGAGAGCAAGATCGGAGACGTCTCGGCGGCCATCGACCGCTACGCCGAGATTCTCGAGAAGAACCCGGGACGCCGCGAGGCCATCGCCGCCCTCGAGCGCATCGCCGGCGATCCCGATCACCGCCACCGCGTGGCCGTCGTGCTCGAGCCCGTCTACCGCGGCGTCGGAGATCGCGGGAAGCTCGTCGGCGCGCTCGAGGCCCAGCTCGAGACGATCGACGACCACGAGCAGCGCGTGGCGATCCTGCGCGAGATGGCCGACAACTACCAGCGGCTCGGCCGCCTCGACCTCGCCTTCGACGCGCGGGCGCGCGCCTGGCTCGTCGACGTCAGCTCGGCCGACACGCTCGGCGAGATGGAGGCGCTCGCCGTCCAGGCCAAGCAGTACGCGCCGCTCGTCGCCACGCTCCAGAAGGGCGCGGTCGAGGCCAACGATCCCGAGCTGCAGGGGCAGCTCTGGGGCATCTCCGCCAAGCTCGCCGAGGAGAACCTCGGCGACGTGCCCCAGGCCATCGAGGCCTGGCGGTCGGCGCTCTCGTCGCGGCCCGAGGACGTCGACGCGTTCCTCGCCCTCGAGCGCCTGCTCGCGCAGGCCCAGCGGCCCGCCGAGCTCGTCGAGGTGCTCGAGCGCCACGCCGAGATCACGCTCGACGCCAACGAGAAGAAGGCCATCACGAAGCGCGTCGCGCTGCTCTACGAGGACGCGCTCAAGCAGCGCGACTCGGCGCTGCGCGCGTGGGAGACCGTGCTCGACATCGACGCCAACGACGTCGAGGCGCTCGACGCGCTCGCCCAGCTCCACCTCGCGGCCGGCTCCTTCCGCGAGCTCTCCGAGATCCTCGAGCGGAAGCTCCAGCTCGTCGAGATCCCGTCGCACCGGCGTCAGCTCCGCCTCGACCTCGCGCGCCTCTACGACGAGAAGCTCGACGAGGCTGACCAGGCCGTCTCGCACCTGCGCTCGGTGCTCGACGAGTCCGCCGGCGACAAGGAGGCGCTGGGCGCCCTCGACGGCATCTTCTCGCGCGACGAGCGCCACGCGGACCTGCTCGAGGTCCTCGACCTGCGCGCGGCCGGCGAGGCCGGGCCCGCGCGCGAGTCCCTGGCGCTGCGCGCCGCCAAGCTCACCGAGGCCGAGCTCTCGGACGTCGAGGGCGGCATCGCGCGCTACCAGCGGCTCCTCGCCGAGGCGCCCACGAACGCCGGGGCCCGCGAGGCGCTCGCCACCATCGCGCGCGGCACCGACTACCGCCTGCCCGCCGTGGCGGCGCTCGAGCCCGTGCTGCGCGCCGCGCGCGATTGGGCGGGCGTCGTCGAGCTGCTCGAGCTCCGCCTGGGCGCCGAGGACGGCGCCGCCGAGCGCATCGCGACCCTCGCCGAGATTGCCCGCATCGAGGAGGTCGAGCGCCGCGACACCGCGCGCGCCTTCGACGCCTGGGCGCGCGCGCTCACCGAGGAGGCGACCGCCGAGGAGCCGCGCCAGGCGCTCGAGCGCCTCGCCGCCACGACGGGGGACTGGGCCGGCCTCGCGCGCGTCTACGCCGAGCGCATCGACGCGACCTTCGACGCGGGCCTGCAGCGCGTGCTCGCGCTGCGCCTCGCCGAGCTGCACGAGAACCAGCTCGGGAACCTCGAGAAGGCGGCCGAGTACCTTCGCCAGGCGTTGAGCCTGCCGGGCGACGAGGCGGCCGCGCTCGCCTCGCTCGAGCGCGTGCTGCGCCGGCAGGGCAGCGCCGCCAGCTCGGAGCTGGGCGAGATCCTCGCCCGCGAGGCCGAGGTCGCCGACGATCCGGCGGCGCAGGCCGACTTCCTGGCCGCGCTGGGCGAGCTGCGCCTGCGCGCGCTCGAAGACGCCGAGGGCGCGCTCGCCGCCTTCCGCGACGCCCTCGAGCGCAACCCGGCGCACGCGGCGGCGCGCGGCGCGCTCATCGAGCTGCTCGAGCGCGCGGAGACGCGCGAGGGCGCGCTCGAGATCCTCGAGCCGCTCGCCGAGGCGCGCGGCGACTTCGAGGAGCTGCTGGCGCTCTACGAGTACCGCGTGGGCCTGCGCGACGACGCGGGCGAGCGCGCCCACTGGCTGCGCAAGATCGCCGAGCTCTGCGACACCCGCCTCAACGACGCCGGGCGCGCCATCGACGCCCTCGGCCGTGCGTTGAAGGAAGAGCCGATGCCGGGCGCGGCGCTCGACGACCTCGAGCGCATCGCGGGCGCGGGGAAGCTCTCGCTGGTGGGCGCGGCGAGGATCGAGGCCGTCCTCGACGCCGCCGAGCCCGACGCCGCCAAGGAGCTCGCCCTGCGCGCGGCGCGCCTCTACGAGACGCCGCCTGCCGACCTCGGGGGCGCGGAGCGGCTGTACCAGCGCGTGCTGGCCGCCGACGCCGAGAACGTCGACGCGCTCGGCGCGCTCGAGGCCCTCTACCGGGCCGCGGGCCCGCAGGCGACGGAGCACCTCGCCTCGATCCTCGAGCGGCGCGCCGCCGTCGAGCTCGACCCGCAGGCCCGCAAGCGGCGGCTCGGCGAGGCCGCGCGCCTGCACGAGAAGCGCGGCGACGTCGCGGCGGCGATCGCGGCCTGGCAGACGCTGCGCACGGCGGAGGAGGGCGACGCCGAGGCGCTCGCCGAGCTGGCGCGGCTGCACGAGGCGACGGGGCAGGTGGCCGAGCTCGTCGGAGCGCTCGCCGAGCGCGCGCGCTTCGCCGAGGCCCCCGCCGAGCGCGCCGCCCTCTGGGCCCGCGTGGGCGCCCTGCGCCTGCAGCAGAACGACGTCGACGGCGCCGCCGAGGCCTACCGCGAGGCGCTCGAGGGCGCGCCCGAGGACCTGGCCGTGCTGGGCGCGCTCGAGGCCATCGAGGAGCGCCGCGAGGACTGGACGGCGCTGCAGGAGCTGCTCATGCGGCGGCTCGGCGCGCAGACGGGACCCGCGCAGATCGGCGTCCTGCTCAAGCTGGCCCAGAACGCCGAGACGCGCCTCGACGATCTCGATCAGGCAGCCGGCTACCTGCGCCAGATCCTCGACGCCGACGCGAACAACGGCGCCGCCTACCTCGAGCTCGAGCGCCTGCTGCGCAAGGGCGAGCGGTGGTACGACCTCGTCGACATCCTCGGCAAGCACGCCGACACGGAGGCCGCCGCCAAGCGCAAGCCGAGCGAGCTCGCGCTGCGCGTCGCGATCGCCGACGTCTGGGAGCGCGAGCTCTCGTCGCCGGAGAGCGCCGTCGAGGCGCTCGAGAAGGTGCTCGAGGTCGCGCCGACGAACGTCGCGGCGCTGCTCTCGATGGCCCGCATCCACGAGGGCGCGGAGCGGTGGGACGAGGCCGCCGCCGCGCTCGAGCGCGCCGCCTCGAACGCCTCGTCGGGCCCCGAGGCCGCCGAGATCAACTTCCGCAACGCGCAGATCCTGAAGGCCAAGGAGGCGCCCGCTGAGGAGATCGAGGCGCTGCTCCTGCGCGCGCTCGACGCGTCGCCCGCGCACGTCCCCACGCTCGAGGCCCTCGAGGCGCTCGCGCGCGACGCCAAGGACGACGACCGCCTCGTGCAGCTCCTCGAGCTGCGCCTCGAGGCCCAGAAGGACGCCAAGGTGGACGTCCAGCGCAAGCTCCTCTCGGAGATCGCCGGACTCTACAAGAAGCTCGGGCGCGGCGCGCAGGCCGTGCCCGTGCTCGAGCGCCTGGTCGCCATCGCGCCCGACGAGATCGGCGGCCGCGAGGACCTGGCCGACGCGCTCATCGCCGCCGGCCGCACGGCCGAGGCCGTGGCCATCGCCCACGAGCTCATCGAGCAGCTCGGCAAGGCGCGCAAGGGCAAGGAGGCGGCGCGCTGGCACCAGCGGCTCGGCGCGATCGCCATCGCCGAGGGCAAGCTCGACGCCGCGTCGGAGTCCTTCAACGCCGCCTACAAGCTCGACCCGGCGCACCCGCTGACGCTGTCGGCGCTCGGCCGCCTCGCCTACGAGAAGAACGACCACGAGACGGCGCGCAAGTTCTACCGGTCCCTCTTGCTGCAGAGCTTCGACGAGGCGACCACGGGCGTGTCGAAGGCCGAGGTGTACCTGATGCTCGGCCGCATGCACGTCGCCGCGAAGGAGATCCCGAAGGCGCGCAACATGTTCGAGCGCGGCCTCGAGGCCGACGCCAAGAACGATCTGCTCAAGCAGGCCCTCGCCCAGCTGCCCAAGGCCTGACGATGGGCACGCTCGAGGGCTACGAACCGTCACTCGACCTGCAGGGCGAGGAGCCCACGAAAGCCAGCGCCGCGCTCAAGGTCTACGGCACGACGACGTCACCGTACACGCGCAAGATCCGCATCCTCGGCGGCGCCGCGGGGCTCGCCGTCGACCTCGTCGACACGCGCACCGAGGAGGGCGCGGCGGCGCTCGCGCGCGTCTCGCCGCTCGGCAAGGTGCCCGTCGTCGAGCTGCCGGGGCCCGTCGTCCTGCCCGACTCGGGCCTCATCGCGGCCTGGCTGTGGACCCATCACGCGCCCGCGCTGCGCGCCGCGGGTTTCTCGGCCGCCGCGCCCGGCTCCGACGCCGAATTCGCCGAGCGCGAGCTCCTCCTCGTCGTCGAGGGCGCGCTCGACTCCGCCATCAACCGCTTCTACCTGCTGCGCGACCAGCTGCCCGACCAGGGCTACGTGACGCGCCAGCGCGACCGCGTGACCACGACGCTGACCTGGCTCGACGCGCACATGCCGGCGTTCGCACGTCCGCTCGCGCCCGCGTCGCTGTCCCTCGGCTGCGCGCTCGACTGGATGGTCTTCCGCGACGTCACGGACCTCGTGCGCTTCCCGCGGCTCTCGACCTTCCGCGAAGCGTGGAAGGCCTCGGGCGTCGGCGCCGGCACCGAGCCGGGATAGCTACCGCTCGACGCGGCAGTAGCGCGCGACGACGGAGCCCGAGAAGGCTCCGCAGTCCGAGGTGATGGTGAGGTCCATGCGCGCCTCGCCGGTGACGCCGGCGTCGGCGGGCGGCGCGTCGGCCGCGCTCGTCACGTCGACGTGGACCATGACCGGCGTGACCACGCCGTCGCTCTCGAGGAAGCCCGCGACGTCCTGAGCGCCCGCGAACCCGCCGGACGCGCCCGCGGGCACGTCGAAGGCGAGCTGGATCGCCGAGGGCGGCGCCTGGGCGAGCGTGACCTGGAGCTTCGCCATCGGCGGCGGCACGACCTCCGTCGAGAGCTCGTCCGGCGCGAAGAGGCCAAAGGGCGTGACGCCCGCGAGCGCGATCGAGCCGCCGCAGAAGCCCGCGGGGCCGTCGGGCGGCGTGCCCACCTCGAGCGCGGCGTCGACGACGGGCGCGGCCACGTTGCACGCGCCGTCGTCCGTCGCGTCCGCGTCCGGCGCCGGTGCTGAGCCGCCGCCGCACGCCGCGAGCGCGCAAGCCGCGAGGGCCGTCAGCGCGCGGAGCCGCATCGCTTGTCCGCGTTCTGCGCGGCCAGCGCGAGCGCGCCCGGGGGGCCCGCGGCGAGCTCGCGCAGCGTCGCCGCGCCGGCCCCGGGGTCGCACAGCATGCCGAGCGCCTCGACGGCCGTGGTCTGGAACGGGTGGCGCGCGTCCTTGGCCAGCGTGACGGCCGCGGCCGTCGCGTCCGGTCCCCCGAGGTGCGCGAGCGACCGCAGCGTCGTCTCGGCGACGCCCTCGACGGAGAGGTCCGCCTCGGACTCGGCGACCTGACGCGTGAGCGCCGCCGCCATGGCCGGCGCCGCCGAGCGATCGCCCATCTCGCCCAGCAGCGCCGCGGCGAGCTCCCGCACGGTCGAGGCCTCGTTGCGCCGCCCGAGGACGCGCAGGAGCAGCGCGCGGGCGCGCGGATCGTGGCAGCGCGCCAGGCCCACGAGCGCCGCGCGCCGGACCTCGGCGACGTCGCGGTCGACGGCGCGGACGAGCAGGTCGGCCGCGGGCGCGCCGCACAGGCGCCCCAGCGCCTCGAGCTCGGCGCGGCGGACGAAGGGCCAGGGCTCCTGCTTCGCGCCCGCGATCAGCGCCGGGCTCGCGGCGACGGCGCGCTCCTGGCCCAGGCCCTCCGCGGCCGTCGCGCGCACGCGCGGATCGCGATCGGCGAGCGCGTTCTGGAGCGCCGTCACGGAGGCCGCCCCGCCCACCGTCGCGAGCTCGCGCGCGGCGAGGTGCCGGAGCACCGGCTCGTCAGCGCCGGTGCGCACGCTGGTCAGCACGGGGAGGGCGTCGGGCCCCAGCGCGCCCAGCGCCATCACGGCGCGCGCCCGCACCTCGAAGGGGCGCGCGGGCTCGAGCGACGACTGCAGCACGGCGAGCGCCCCTGCGCGCGAAGCGGGCGCGCGCTTGATCACCGCCGGGACGACGCGCAGCAGGTCGGCCTGGCGGCTCTCGGCGCCGCCGCGCTCGACGGCGGCCAGCAACGCCCCAGCGTCGAGCCCCCGCGCCCCCGCGAGCGCGAGCACGACCGCCTCGCGCTCGGGCGGCGACCCGAGGCCAGCCGAGGCCAGCAGCGCCTCGGCCGCGCGCGGATCGTCGAACGCGCCGAGGAGACGCGCCGCGCGCGCGCGGTCGTCCACCGTCGCCGCCGCGCTGCCGAGCAGCCCCGCGAGCGCCGCCACGGGCGGCTCGGCGGCGCGCAGCAGCGTCTCGCGGACCTGACGCTCCTCCTTCTCGCTCGCGCCCGGCACCGCGGCGACGAGCGCCTCGACGACGATCGGGTTCTTGGGCTCCGGCTCGAGGCGCGTCAGCGCGTCGACCAGGCACTCGCGCTGCGCCGAGTGGCCGCCCGCGGCCATGATCGCCTGCGCCGTCGGGAGCACGGCGGCCGCGCCCAGCGCGACGACGGCCGGCACGCGCGCGGCGCAGTCGCCCGCGCGCGCCACCTCCGCGACGACCTGCTCGGCGCCGCCCGGACCGTCGAGCTCCGTGAAGAGCGCCAGCTCGGAGATCGCCGTCTCCCCGTAGCTCCGCGGGGGCGCGGCGTCCGTCCCCGGCGTCACCTCGGTGATGACCACCGTCGCGCACGACGTCTTCACCGGATGGGGCAGGGCCACCCAGAAGGGCTCGCGGAACCGCGTGCCGCCGCTGTCGTCGGGGAGGTCGACGTCGAACCGCTGGTCGTCGCGCGGCCCCAGCGACAGCTGGAGCTTTCGCACGCGGTTGCGCCTTTTGAAGGTCGCCGCGCTCGCGGCGTCGCCCGGCACGATGCGCAGGCCCCGCACGACGGCGCCGCCCGCGCCCGCGCGCGCCGTGAGGAACTCGCCGCGCCCGTCGCCGCCCAGGCCCTCCGTCCACGCCGTCGCGGGATCGCCGTCGTCGACGGCCACCGGCGCCGTGAGGTCGCGCGCGTCGCTGCCCGCGCCGGCGGTCGTCGAGGCCGCCGTGAAGTGAAACGCCGCGACCGGACGCCCCTGCGGCATGGCCGGATCGCCGCGCCGCCCGACCAGCGCCTCGTGCGCTGGCGGCGGCAGCGGGGACACGACCGGCCGGAAGCGTCCCGCATCGAAGTCGAACGCGCGCGGGAACAGGCGCACCGGCGCGCCGTCGCACCGGGTGACGTGGCTCGCGGTCTGGAACTCGAGCACGCCTTCGGCGCCGACCTCGTAGTCCAGCGCGGCCTCGCCGTCCGCGTCGCGCGGACCCACGAGCCCGCGGAAGACGACGCGCGGCGCGCGCCCGCCCACCTCGCCGATCCAGAGCTCCTCGCGCGGCGTGCCGCGCACGGCGACGCGCACCTCGACGACGCGCCGGCCGTCGATCGAGACCTCGCGCGCGCGTGGCGGCCCGCGCCGCAAGGGGGTCGTCTCGAGCGGCACGTGCGCGACGACGGCGCCGCCCTCGCGGACGTCGAGGGCGCCGTCGGCCGCCTCGGCGAGGGAGAGGGGCGCCGCGGCGCGCGCCGAGACGGACCAGAAGGAGAGCAGGGCCGCGAGCGCGACGGCGGCTCCGGGGATCACCCTGCGCATGTCTCCGGATAACATGACATCTGGGCTATATAGAAGCCCCACATGAGCACCCCGCAAGAGCCCGGGACCGTCGCGGGCACCGTCGCCGGCACTGTCGCAATCCTGGGCCGCCCCAACGTCGGCAAGTCGACGCTGCTGAACGCCCTCGTCGGCGAGAAGCTCGCCATCGTGACGCCCAAGCCGCAAACCACGCGCAACCGCATCGTCGGCGTATGGAACGGCCCCGCCGGCCAGATCGTCTTCGTCGACACGCCCGGCGTGCACGGCTCGTCGAAGGCCCTCAACCGCTTCATGGTCCAGGAGGCGCTCGGCACGATCGAGTCGGTCGACGCCGCGCTCCTCGTCGTCGACGCGGGCGATCGGCGGCCCGGCAACGAGGAGCGCCAGATCCTGCGCGAGCTCCAGGCCGCGAAGTGCCCCACGGTCCTCGCCGTGAACAAGGTCGACAAGGTGAAGGACAAGTCGGCCCTGTTGCCGCTGCTCGCCGACTGGGAGCAGACCGCGAAATTCGCCGCGCTCGTGCCCATCTCGGCGCTCAAGGCGAAGAACCTCGAGCCCCTCGTGCGCGAGCTGGCGAAGCTGCTGCCCGAGGGCCCGCCGCTCTACGGCCCCGAGATGCTCACCGATCGCACGGAGCGGTTCCTGGCCGCCGAGCTCATCCGCGAGCAGCTCTTTCTCCTCACGCGCCAGGAGCTGCCGTACGCCGTCGCCGTCGACATCGAGTCGTGGGAGGAGCGCGCGAAGCAGGACGGCACCAACGACGTCGTCATCGAGGCCACGATCCTCGTCGAGCGCGACTCGCAGAAGGCCATCGCCGTCGGGAAGGGCGGGGCGATGATCAAAGAGGTGGGCACGAAGGCGCGCGCCGGCATCACCGAGCTGCTCGGCCGCCCGGCGCATCTCAAGCTCCAGGTGAAGGTCGACCCCGAGTGGACGACCTCGCCCGCGGCGCTCGCGCGCCTGGGGTACCGCCCATGACGGTGAAGGCCGGCAAGCGCGCGGCGGGCTCGCGCCGGCCGCCGCCGTCGACGGTCGACGATCCGTCGCTGCCGCTGGTCGCGCTCGTGGGCCGCCCCAACGTGGGCAAGTCGTCGCTCTTCAACCGGCTCGTCGGCGGGCGGCCCGCGCTCGTCGAGGACATGCCGGGCGTGACGCGCGACCGCCGCTACGGCGTCGCCGAGTGGGGCCCCACGCGCTTCCGCGTCGTGGACACGGGCGGGCTCGATCCGTCCGCGGAGGGGATCCTCAAGGCGATGCGCCGGCAGACCCTGCGCGCCGTCGACGAGGCGGCCGTGCTCGTCTTCGTGCTCGACGCCAAGGAGGGCGTGACCTCCGTCGACGGCGACGTCGCGCAGGCCCTGCGCCGCGCGGGCAAGACGGTCCTCGTCGCCGCCAACAAGGTCGACTCGTCGAACCGCGAGGCGGCCGCCGCCGAGATCTTCACGCTGGGCTTCCCCGAGGTCTTCCTGGTCTCCGCCACGCACGGCCGCGGCATCGGTGATCTGTGCGACGCGATCGTCGAGGCGCTCGGGCCGCTGACGAAGCAAGCCGGCGACGAGGGCGGCGAAGACGACGGCGACGACGGCGACGCCGGCGAAGCCGCCGAGGGGGAGGGCGCCGAGGCGCCGCTCCGCCTCGCCTTCGTGGGCAAGCCCAACGTCGGCAAGTCGTCGCTCGTCAACCGCCTGCTCGGCGAGGAGCGCGTGCTGGTCCACGACGCGCCCGGCACGACCCGCGATCCCATCGACACGCCCTTCAGCTACGGCGGCCGCGAGTTCGTCCTGGTCGACACGGCCGGCCTGCGCCGCCGCCGCTCGATCGACACGCTGACCGAGCACGTCGCCGCGAAGATGTCGCGCGACCAGCTCGCGCGCTGCGACGTCGCCGCGCTCGTGATCGACGCGCGAGAGGGCGCCACCGCCGAGGACGCGCGCCTCGCGAGCCTCATCGAGGAGTCCGGCCGCTCCGCGCTCCTCGTCCTCAACAAGAAGGACCTCGTCTCGCGCTCCGACATCGACGCCCGCATCACCTCGACGCGCGAGCAGCTCCAGTTCATGAGCTACGCGCCCGTCGTGCTCACCTCCGCGGCGACGGGCGCGGCCGTGACCTCGATCCCCGGAGAGGCCGCGCGCCTCTACGCCGAGGCCTCGAAGCGCGTCTCGACGGGCCAGCTCAACAAGCTCTTCGAGGACATCGTCACGCGCCACCCGCCGCCCTCGGGCCCCGGCGGCCGGCACGTACGCCTCTTCTACGCCACCCAGACCGCCGTACGCCCGCCGACGTTCGTCGTCAGCACGAACCAGCCTGGCGACATCACCCAGGCCTATTTGCGCTTCCTCACGAACCAGTTCCGCAAGGCCTACGGCTTCGAGGGCACGCCCCTCCGCATCGTCCTGCGCGCCCGCCGCAAGAAGCAGTTCGTCCGCAAACCAGATGACGACTAAAAGATCCGCGACACGCGCAGCGTGAGCGAGAAGGCGAGGGGACGCTCGCCGAACTGCATGACGTTGTTGAACAGGTCGGCGGGCGAGAAGATGTACTGCGCGCTCGCGCCCGTCGCCCAGTGCGGCGTGATGAGGTAGTCGGCACCGATGCCGAGCTCGGTCCCGAACGACGTCTTGGGCGCGCGCGGCCCGCTCCACGACAGCAGCCCGACGCCGACCTCCATGTACGGCAGGAGCCGGAGAACGTCGAAGGTGTACGTCGCGCCCACGAGCGCCGTGCGCGCCTGCAGCGTCCCGGCGGGCGAGACGTTCTTCACGGCGTCCACCGGGTGAGACGTGACGCCCACCGACACCCGCGCCGCGAACGCCTCGAGGAGGCCGTACTCGAGGTCGAGCGCGCCCGCGAGCCCCCATTGCTGGATGGGGTACCCGTTGGCGTTGCCGCCCCCCGCGCGCGCCGACAGCTGCCACTCGTCCTCGCCCACCGCGCGCGCGTCCCCCGCGCCCATCGCGACGAAGAGGGCGGCCCCAAAGGCCGCGACGAACGCGCGCTTCACGCGCGGGACTATACACGCGCCGCCGTCCCGCGGCCCTCCCGGCCCGGCCTGGCGGGTTCCGCCCGAATTGACCCGGGGAGACCGCTCTGTTATCTCCACACCCCGTGGCAAAGCGCATCTCCTCGAAAGAGCGGAAAGACCTGAAGCACCCGGACGAGTTCGTCAGCTTCTGGACGCACGCCGCGGAGCGGGCCAACAAGCTCGCCACCGAGTATCGCCGCGCGATCCTCGCGGGGTCGACGGCGCTCCTGACCGTCATCGTCGGCGTGGTGATCTTCTCGAACATCTCCGAGCGCCGGGCGACGACCGCCTCGGACGCGCTCGCGCGCGTCGGCCGCATCGCGACCGGCGAGCTGCGCCCCGAGGGCACGCCCGCCGCGAACCCCGACGGCACGCCGCTGCCGGACGACGGGCTCCCGCACTTCAAGACCGACAAGGAGCGCGCCGAGGCCGCCCTCAAGGAGCTCGACGCCTTCATCGCCATGTCGGGCAATCCCCTGCGCACGGAGGGCAAGCTCCAGCGCGGGCCGCTGCTCCTGTCGCTCG
>Ga0265339_10000797_pt1 | contig 24292 bp, 19 predicted proteins | sample 4CB219metaG_FD_202085 | JGI IMG/M metagenome (GOLD analysis project Ga0265339, IMG submission 202085) | Rhizosphere microbial communities from Carex aquatilis grown in University of Washington, Seatle, WA, United States - 4-CB2-19 metaG | ecosystem: Host-associated > Plants > Roots >... | reverse complement strand
CACGCAGGAGTCGCGTCTTGGATTCACGCAGGGTACGGACCATATCTCATTCGACATCGATGAGACGGTGTACCCGCTTGAGGCGCTCTACGGTGCGTCCTACCTGTTCCTCGACAAATGCTTCGTGTTTCTCTCGCGGCCGTCGCCCCAGGCGGTCTCTGTTCGTCTGACGCTTCGTGATGCGGGCTCGCCGGCTGAGTTGGATCGACTCGCCGGCGAGTTCGCGAACGAGCTCTTGTCCCAAGTCGCGCGCTTGCGACTGACGCAAGCGACGGCGCGTATTCGCGAGTACTACACCGCCGCCGCGTTGCGTGCGGCTGCTTCGGCGCCCTCGGTCGACGACCTCCTGGCGGAGCTCGAGGCGGAGGAGCTGCTCGAGGATCCTCTCGAGATCATGGTGCCGTGGGAAGAGAAGCACGGCGCCAAAACGGACGACCCCGCAACGAAGTAGGTCCGAGACGTCGATTCATGCTCGAGCGGATCACCTTCGATCGGTCGCTCTATCTTCCCGAGGCCGTTGAAGCGGCGGCGGAGGCGTATGCCGGGCATGCGCAGATTGAGCTCGTGGCCGGCGCCGATGCGGTTGTGGCAACGATTCGCGACGTGCGCGAGCACGATCCGCAGCTCGTCGCGCATGCGTTCTGTAACCACGTCTTGCACGAGACCATCGCTCGCCAGCGACAAACGGCGCTCGACGAGGCGGTCTAGTGGAGCGACGTACACTGCCCGTGGCGCCGCTTGAGTTAAATGAGGATGCGCTAGGGTTCTTCCGCTGGGGACGAGTCGCGGGGCACATGATCGTGTCCAACGACGCGGGCGATTGGGCACGGCTGACCGATGCCGAATTCGCCGATCTGCTGGCTGGTCGCGTCGTCGATGGTCACGCTCGTTTCCTCGAGCTGCAGAGCAAGGGCTTTCTGCGCGACGGATTGGATCTCGACGCGCTTGCGAGTCGCTTGGCGCAGCGAAGTCGCCAGCTGCGTCGTGGTCCGTCCCTGCACGTCGTAACGCTGACCGCAGCCGATGCCGCGATGACGGCCGAAACGGCGGCTGCGATCGCCGAGTTCATCCTGCAGACCACGTCGCCGTCGGTCAGCGTGGAATTTCAGGGCCACGCGGGCGAGCCCCTGCGAAATCTCGCGGCCTTGCGGCAATGCTTCGAGACCGCGCAGCATCGCAACCAGCGCTCGACAGGCAAGACCCTGCGATGGCGCGTCCTGACCAATTGCAGCGCGATGACCGACGAAGTCGCCGACTGGCTGGTCGAGAACGACATCACGGTCGTGACCAGCCTCGATGGTCCTGCGGCACTGCACGACGCGAATCGCCGCTGGTTCCCCGGCAGCCCACATGCGCTTGTCGTGCGCTGGATCGAGTATCTGCGGCGCCGCGCCGCCGAAGCGGGCCGCGACGCGCGTGTGCCGGTCGAGGCGCTGCTGACGACCACCCGACAGACGCTAGGTGCGGCGCGCGAAGTCGTCGAGGAGTATGCGGCGCAGGGGCTGGCGACGCTGCGGGTTCGACCGCTCGATCGCGCGCGTTTCGCCGCCGACACATGGAACGCGATTGGCTACGGTCTGGACGAGTATCTGCCGTTCTATCGGCGCGTGCTCGATGCGGTTCTGGAGGTCAACCGACGCGGCGTCTCGCTCAGCGAGCGCACCGCCGCCGCGATCCTCAGCAAGATGCTGACCGGCGACGATCCGGCCATCGTCGACCTGCAGTCGCCGCATGGCGCCGGCACCGCGCAGCTCGCGTACGATTTCGACGGTCGCATCTTTCCGTCCGATGAAGCCCGTATCGTCGATGCGATGGGAGACCCGTTCTTCGAGCTCGGCCGAGTCGGCGAGCTGGCGATGCAGGATGTCGCTCGCCATCCGACCGTACGCACGATCGCCGCCGCCTCGTTGCTCGATGCGCAGCCGATGTGCGCGGACTGTTGGAACAAGCCCTTCTGTGGGTTCAGCCCGGTGCGCAATTTCCTGACGCAGGGCGACCTGGTCGGCCAACGCCCGCACTGCGTCGAATGCAAAGAGCACATGGCGGTTTCTACTCGGCTGATGGAGCTGCTGGCGGACGCGAACGACACGGTGACGACGCAGACGTTGACGCGCTGGACAGCCGGGCAGGCGGGTGAGGGTCGGATCGGCGCCGACGCTCCCTAGTGTCCTGTCCCGAAGTTCCCTGACTATTTCGGCGAACGATCGACGTCTCTGGCCAGGCGCGCCGACAGCGTAATATTGGGAATATTTCCAGGAGGCGCGACGGCCGCAAAGCAGCGTCGCGGCCGGAGAGAAATAATTAGCGAACTTCGGGGACAGGACACTAGGTACAAACGCCACCCGACGCGGTGCGCCGTGGCGATTCGTTGTTCGGAGAGGGGTGTAGCATGAAGAGTTGCACGGCGAGCTTGTTCGGATGCGTCGCGCGCGGCGCGGTGCTCATCGGTGTGCTGAGCGCAGGCCCGGCGGCGACCCTCGCCCAGCCCCAAACGGAAGCTTCAACGCCGGTTGCGCCCACAGCGATGCCGACGGCGCCGCTGACGCCGCCGGCGCAGGGCGCCGGATCGGGAGTGAAGGTCAACTCGCTGCTCGCGGGAGTGAGCGCGGCGACGTGCGAGAAGAATATCGCCGTGCTGACCGGTAAGAATACGGATCAGGCATTGCTGAAGAGCGCCGACGTTCAGGCGTTGGCGAGCGCGGTGCCGGACCTCCCCACCTGCGGCGCGATTGCGGCCGACTCCGACGCGCTTTGCAAGATCCTGCCGACCGGCGAGGCGGGGGGGAAGAAGAAAGACGACCCCCGCCAGTCGTGTCGGAAAACCTGGGCGCAGTTCCATGAGCTGCGCAAGGAGACCGGCAAGCCCTTTGTCACCGAAGTGCAGCTCGAGGACTGCCGCGCTTCGAAAGACTCGAAACCCTATTGCGACGCCATTGCCGAGGCGTTCCGCACCGGCGACCCCGACAAATGCCCGCATGGCCCGGTGGAGCTGATGTGCAAAGCGGGCGTCACCTTGGATCCGTCATTCTGCCGCGGGCCGGGTACGACGACTGATGACGAGGTGAAGCGTTGCCGCGAGGACCTCGACAAGACGCGCGCGCTGACCAAAGGCCTGAAGGTGATGGCAGAGTCTGGACAACCGCTCGATCGACAATTCGCCGCCGCCGCGCTCGGCAAACCCGACGCGTGCGCGCCTTTGGCTGCGGAGGCGATGAGCGCCTGCACGAACGGTACTGCGAAGGCCCCTGCCAAGGCGCCGGCGAAGCCCTGAGCCGACTGCGACGGCCGTTCCGTCCGCAGTCGTCGCCACCTGCTGCAGCGCCGGCTAGGTCGCCGTGGCGGTGACGATGTCAAACGCTCGAGTCGGGTGGCGCGGCGCGGGCCTGCGCATCGCGGCCGGCGTCGTCGCGGCGTTTGTCCTCGCCGAGCTGGCCACGCGGATCGTTACGCGCTCGCCGTGGTCTTGGCAAAGCCCGGATAGCGACCGGTACGTGACCATCGATCCGCAGATCGGCCGCGTGCCGCGGCCCGGGCTGTCGATCCGTCATCCCAAGGGCTTCACCATCACCACCGGCGAGTACGGCACGCGCAGCAACGCCAATCCACCCCCACAGTCAGAGCGGCCGCTCACGCTTGCCGTCGGCGATTCATTCGCTTTCGGCGATGAGGTCAACGACGCTGAGTCTTGGGAGGCCGTGCTGGAGCGTCTGTCCGGCCACCGCGTCATCAACGCCGGCGTGCCGGGCTTTGGCCTCGATCAAGCCGTGCTGCGCGCCGAGCAACTGGCGGCGGTCTACGCGCCGGACGTCATCATCGTCAGCTTCATTCCGCACGACGTGCTGCGCTGTCAGATGTCGTACTGGTCGGGGCACGCGAAGCCGTACTTCGACATCGACGGCAGCGCGCTGCGCCTGCGCCCGGCGCCCGTCGCACCGCCGTCGCTGTTGTCGAGAGTCAAGGGATTCTTGTCGCTCAGTGTCCTTCTGGACTTGTCATTTCCGCAATTCCTGCACTGGGACGGGCCGCGCGAGCTTGCGGCGCACGCCCGCGGCCGCGAAGTCGCGTGCCGCCTGATGGAGCGTCTGGCCCAGCTGGGCGCCGAACGTCACGCGTTGGTCGTGGTGCTCGCCCAGCCCCAGGTGCCGGACGCCACCGATGAACAGCTCGAGCTCAAGGACGGCGTGCTCACCTGTGCGCGCGCCAACGGCTTGGTCGTGTTGGATCTCTTCCCCACGGTTGCCGCGCTGACGGCGGAGCAGCGCGCTCTCTTGTTTCACGGCCACATGAGCGCGGCTGGCAATCGTCTGGTCGGCGAAGCGTTGGCCAGGCTTCTCGCCGACTCAGGTCTGCCGACCCCTCAGTAGCAGGCGTCAAAAACCGGCTGGCAAGGCTGCAGGTTGTCGTCGCCCCAGGCCCGCGTCAGGTCGGGCGCGCGGCCGTCGGAGCGGCTGAGCAACTCGGCGCGCATCGCCGACCAATAGCCGCGCATCGGCGGTTCCGGCACGGCGCAGCGCGGCGGCGCGAGTCCCTCTCCGGTGGCGATGCGCGTGTAGAAGTCACCGAAGACCAGGCATTCCATCTGCATCGCAGCCAGGCAGTCAGCGGCCAGCTGCGGGTCGGCGAAGTCGTTGCACGCGGCGGAATTGCCTTTGCGATGAGTTCCGTACACGTAGGCGTACGCTCGCCGCTCCGCCGCATCGAGCTCGGCCGGCGGCTCGCCGGCCACGCTGCCCTTCTGGCGCCAGTTCAGCTCGCGGGCGATGCCGCCGATGCAATCAAGGCGTTGGTCCGCTGTCGTGAGCGAGCGACACCGCGCGATCGCATGCTGCTCTCGGGTGTCGCCCAGCGCGGCAAAGCCGTAGTCGAACTCGCGCTCGAATCCCTCGCCGAAGCGCCAGGAGCACACTGCCCCGACGCGGTTGTTCCACAGCGCCACCGCCTTGGCGGGGTTCCACGCGAACGCGTCTGGCCTGTACAACAGCAGCGCGATGAGTGCTGCCGCGATGCCGCTCCACGCCGCCGCGCCGCTGCCCCAGCGCGTCGCCACCGCATTGCAGGCGTGCGCGACCAGCAGCGCAAACAACACCGACAGGGTCGGATAGCCGTAGATCACGTACGCATCGAGACCCGTCTTCGCCATGAATGTCAGCGCGAAGAGGTGCAGCAGCGTCACGCCGACGACCAGCGTCAGCGCAACTGGCGGGCGAGCGCCCGCCGAGCGGCGCAACGACCGACAGAGCGTCGCAAAGCCCGCCGCAACTGCCACGCCCCAGACGCCGAGCAATGCCGGTCGGTACTCGCCGAGAAACAGCAGGGTGTCGACGAACGCACGCGGGAACGCCTGCGAGTTGCGCTCGCCCTTCGATGCCACCGTCGCCCATCCCATGACATCGCGGCCGGCGCGATGCTGTTGCAGCACCACCAGCAGTTCCGGCGAGACGCCAAGCACGAATCCCGCGAGCGCTGCCCCGAGCCGTGCGGGAGCGCGCCAGGCCAGCCAAAGCTCTGCTGCGGCGAGGACCGGGACGACCAATACCGTGCCCTTGTTCAGGTAGAGCGCGAGGCCGACCAGCAACCAGAAGGCGGCGGTCCGCGCTGCCGAGCGCGTGTGCCAGCGGGTCGCAAACAGAGCCAACAACAGCGTGTCGATGGCGGACCCTTCGGCGTGATTGCCGACCGCGTAGGTCGAGAACAACGTCACGACGCGCGGCGCGAACGCGAGGCTCACGACGAACGCCGCGACGGCGCTGCCGCGTACATACCGATCGTACCAGCTGAGCTCGTCGAGGCAGCGCCGCAGCAACGCGAGCGCCGCGACCGCCCCGGCGGCGACGATCGCGTGCGTCACCAGCTTCAGGGCCAAGACGCTCTGTCCCAGCAGTGTGAACGAGATCGCGGCCAGAAGCCCGCTAAAGAAGGAGCCGTTGTCGTATTCGTTTGGCGAGTACGCCAGCAGCGGAAACCGTACACCGTGCGCGAGCACGTCGAGCGCGATGCCGCCGATGTGGCATTCTTGATCCATCTGTTGCACGAGATGCGCCCGTCCGACGAAGCGCGTGCAGAAGAGCAACACTGCGAAGCCGACAAACTGCGCGAACAGGAGAGCCGCAGTTCGCAGCCAGGCTGGAACGGCGGCCGGGCGTGTGCCGGTCATCGCGCGATCAGCCGAGCGGATGGCGCGCAGGCATCAGATTGGCCGAGCCGTCACGCCGACGCCGCACCCGACGCTCGGCGCACCAGCCGAACCCACCGACCACCGCGGCGGCGATGCCCCACATCTGCGCCGCACCTCCCACGGCAACGCCGGCGTGCAGATGGTCGACGGCGAGCCCGATTCCGACCAACGCCAACGGCGCACAAAAGACGAGCGAGGTGCGCCACGGCGACAAATGGATTCCCAGCCGGATGAGCTGTTTGCCTATCCGTGCCGTATCGCGCAGCGGGCGGATCTTGCTGCGGCCGATGCGCGTCTTGTAGTCGACCGGTTCGAAGTAGACCACCAGCTGCTCGGCCAACGAGGCGACGGTAATGGTCGTGGTGAAGCTGAATCCGTCCGGCAGCAGCGACAGAAAGCGCTCCGCGATGGTGCGGCGGAAAACGCGCAATCCGCTGTTGAGATCCGGGATCGCGGCGCCGGTGATCCATTGGGCGAACTGGCGAAAGCACCACTTCACCGCGCCGCGCGCCGGCGTCGAGTGCACCTCGCTGCCGACGCGTGCGCCGACCACCATATCTGCGTTGGCACAGCGCGTGACCAGCGCTGGAATCGTCACGACCGGGTACGTACCGTCGGCGTCGACGACGACGATCAGCGGATGGCGAGCGGCGGCGATGCCTGTTTTCAACGCGGCGCCGTAGCCGCGATTGTGGGCATGGCGCAGCACCGTCAGCCCCTTATAGCCTGCCAAGATCTGCGGGGTCGCGTCCGTCGAGCCGTCGTCGACGACGACGATCTCGTACGAACGATTGGCGAACGATAGGGCCTTGGCGATGGCGTCGAGCGTCGAGCGCAGCGCCTGCTCTTCGTCGAAAACCGGGATGACCACGCTAAAGCCGTTGTCGACCTGATCCATGCCGCCCGGAGCATCGCGCGCAGGCCGGTCAGCGCCTGGCGATCGCACGTCGACGGGGCTCATGTGGCTGCGCGTGTGGATGGACGGCGAGACATACAAAGCGGAGTGTGTGGCAGCCAGCAGCCGAATTCCAGCGTATATCGGGCGCGTTCTCTATACGGGACGGCCGGGCAGAGGGCCAAACCGCAGGCGTCAGGGATGCGAACACGCTTGCCCGGCCGTAGCCAGCGGTCTAGCGTTCGCCGGCGTGGGCGGCGTCGGTACTGCGGGTTGGCCGGGCGACGGCAAACGGGGAGCGCGTGGAACGCCAGGCCACTGAGCGGGGTCTCGACGCCATCGCGCGCCATTTCGTCGCGCCGTTTCACGACCCGCGCTTTGCCGCCGCCGGCTGGCGCCTGGTCAGTTGGGATGCCGAACAGGGAATCTGCCTTCTCTTCGAAGGCCATGCGGCGCGCGTCCTGCTGGAATTCGAGCGTCGCAACGACGCGCTCGAGTGCTATGCGCGCACGGCGCGATTCAACGTCTGCGCGCGTCGCGACGCGGGCGGCGGCGAGATGACCGATGCCGACCGTCGCTTCGTCGACACCGTCATCGCAATCGTTCGAAAGCGCGAGGCGGCGCTTCCCGACCGACCGCGCCCGCCGGCCGAGCGCAAGACGATGGTGCGCGAGGTGCTCGTCGAGCGGCTCCTGATGCCGGAAGGGGACGATCGCTACTACATCAATCCGTACGTGGGCTGCATGATCGCCTGTCCGTTCTGCTACGTCGCCGATCGCGCCGATTTCTCGCGCAGCCTGGAAGGCTTGCCGCAGTTGCCCTGGGGACACTTTCTCGACGTCAAGGTGAATGCTGCCGAGGTGTTGCGGCGCGAAATCCAGGCGGTCAGACAGGGGATCGTGCGCATGAGCCCGATCGTCACCGATCCCTATCAGTCGGCGGAGCGCCACTACCGCATCACCCGCCAGTGCTTGCAGGTGTTGCTCGAGACGGAGCTGGTACCGGTGCTGCTCACGCGGGCGCCGCGCATTCTCGACGACCTCGAGCTGTTGACGCGCTTCCGGCGCTTGCTGGTTGGCTTCAGCCTGCCGACCGACGCGGACGAGTACCGGCGCATCTTCGAGCCCCACTCCGACCCGATCGAAGAACGCTTGCATGCGCTGCGCGCGCTGCACGCCGCCGGTGTCGGCACTTTCGCCGTCATTCAGCCAGTATTGCCGATGAACGCCGATCGGTTGGTCGAATTGGTCGCTCCGTATGTACGCGCGGTGCGGCTCGACCGCATGTACTTCGGCGACAAGATGCTGCGCGTCTATCAGGACAACGGCCTCGCCGAATTCGCCACCCCGGCGTATGCCGACGCCACGCTCGAGCGTCTCGCGACGGGCTTTCGCGCTCGCGGCGTGGTGGTCGATCCCTTGGACGACTTCACCCCTTTGCTTGCCCCGTAGGACTGCCCGACGGCCGCCTGCCGCCATCGGGCCGCCAGTCGCCCGCCGCGCAACCATTGCGGCATTTGAGCTCGCTCACTACGCCGTCGCCGAGATGATGGCCCTGCCATGGATCTGACCACCCACATTCAACGGTCGATGCTCGCACCCGCGGGCCTCTGGACGCCGCTGACCCTTGGGGCCCTGCACCTGGTGGTCGCGCTGCTGCTCGTGCCGATCGTCTGTGCCTGGGCCCGGCACCCGGGTCGGCGGAGGGTGGCCCTGTCTGCGGTGCTGAGCGTCGCGGCCGTTGCGGTCGTTTATCTGAGCAGGGTGCGGCCGAGTGACATTCCAATCGAGTGGATCACCGTGCTGCACGAGGGGCTCGGCTACAAAACCATTCTCCACCTCTACACGCGCGGTGTGCATGCCGGGGTGAACTTCGCCTACGTTCTCGGCTGTATCGCGCGTGGCCCCACCGCCAACCTGCACGAAGTCGTGTGGCTCAACGTATTCTTGGCGTTCGTCAACGCGGTGATCTTTGCGCACGTTGCGGTGCGCATTGCCGGGGTGACGTGGGGCATCGTGTGGACATTGGTCTTCGCTTTGAACCCGGCCACCCTGCTGGCGGCATTTTCGGAGCTTCCGACCAATGTGTTGGCGCTCTACTTCTTCGTCGGATTGATCGCCTGGTTGGTCCTGACCGATCCGCTGCCGCAGCCACGACTGCTGCGCGCGGCGGGATACGCGGTGTGCGCCATCGTGACCTTATTGGTCAGCCTGACACGTCCGGAGCTTGGCTCGATCGGTCTCACCGCCCTTGGCCTCGAAACCATGCATTGGTTGGTGCCGGCCGGCACCTGGGACGCCGGCGTCGAGCGGCTGCAGGCCGTCGCGCAGCGCACGGTGGCGTTTCTCGCCGACCATCTCTTCGTCACCGCCGTCTTGTGCGCGACGGGCACGATCATCTCGAAAATCGGGTTGCCCGTATTGCTCGGTCGCCAGGAATTCGCCGGCCTGTATCCGCTCAATCCATCGGCGGTCTCGCTGTTCGCGTTTCTGCCGATGCTGCTCCTGCCGGTCGGAGTCGCGCTCGCCATATTCTTCGGCTACCTGCACGCCGCCCGACACTTTCGCCGCTTCGGCGGACTGGCGCTGTCGCTGTTCTTTCTGATCCGCATGTATTTCGCGGCGCAGAATCAATATTACGAAATGGGCCGCTACCTGACCTACGTATTCCCCGCGCTCTTTCTGCTCGGGCTCTACGGCTGGCCGCAGTTCAACGCGCTGGCGCGAGCGTGGCAGCCGAATTGGGCGCGTGCGGCGCGCATTCTGTACGTCATGGCCTGGTTCATGCGTCCGTTGCCGGGGGTGCCCGATTTCTATCTGCGCCCGCAATTCTATCCGGACGGCGGTCTCGCGCAGTTTCTGCCCGACCTGAACCTGCAGCACGAAGTGCGGGAGATGTTGCGCCTCACCGAGCAGAGTCCGGAATGCGTCTTCGTCGGCCGCGTGGTGATGAACTACGGCCAGCCCGAAGAAGCGCCGCAATACGGATTCGCGCTCTTCGGCGGGCCGATTGCGATGCCGGTGTTCGTCGACGAGCACGAGGCGCCGCTCGGCGATGTGATCGCACGTGCGGCGCCGAACGCGACGTGCGTGCGCCTCTATCTCGGCGGCGACTGCAACCTCGTGCGCAGCGACGGCTGCAGCGATTTCGTCGCAGGCCACCGCTTGATCGAGGAGCAGCGTTTCGGCTCGCGCCCGTACAACAACTCGTTCGACTACGGCACACAGAAATCGGAGATGGTGATCGCCGAGTACGCGTGGCCCTGAGCGCCGTGCCGGACGGCTGTGAGCAGCGGACCGCCCGCGACGCTCAGCCGTCGGTCGGCAGCAAGCCGTCCGCGACCCACGTCGAGGCGGCGACGCGGCGACGACTGTTCCACAGCTGCGCCACGACGAAGAAACCACCGCGCACGAACGACAACACGCGCGCAAACGAGCGCAGATCGCGCAGGTGCTCGAGCACTTTGCTGGGCCGCAGGTAGAAGCGGCGCAGCGCCTGTTGCTGCAACTCCAGCATGCGTTGCTGCGAGACGTTCTCGAGGTGGTGAACCGGCGCGGTGTACGGGCCGTATTGCGAGTAATCGCGATTGTCGATCAGCCCTTTCTCGTCGAGCTGGAAGTACACCTCGCTGCCGGGAAACGGTTTGAGAAAGACGAACTTCGCGTACTTCGGATCGAGCTCGATGGCGAAGTCGACAGTGTCGCGAATGCTCTGTTCGGTGTCGCCGGGCAGCCCGAAGATGAAGAATCCCCACGTCTCCAGACCGATGTTCTTGGCAATGCGGATGGCCTTGCGCACCTGGTCTTTGGTGATGCCCTTCTTGACCAGCTTCAGGACCTCGTCGTTGCCGCTCTCGATCCCGAACCCGACGTTGCGCAGGCCGACTTCCTTGAGCGCGAGGAGGATCTCCTCGTTGACCATGTCGGCGCGCAGGCCGTTGGCGACCTCGAGGTGCAGTTTGTAGGGCTCCTGCTTGAGCAGCGCGCAGAACTCGCGCACGAACTTCTTGTTCGCCGTGATGACGTCGTCGAGGAAGTGGATCTCGCGCACGCCGTACTGGTGCACCAACGTGCGAATCTCGCCGATGACGTTCTGCGGCGAGCGAAAGCGCGTGCGGCGGCCGAAGATATTCTTCGTCTGGCAGTACGTGCAGGCGCCCGGGCACCCGCGCGACACCATGATCGGCGCCGCCGGTAATACGGTGGCGTGCGCCGGGGCGTACTTGCGCAGGTCCTTGATCAGGTGCGTGGCCGGGTAAGGATAGTCGTCGAGATCCGGCACCAGCGCGCGCGCGCCGCTGGACACCACGGCGCCGGCGGCGTCGCGGTAGACGAGCCCCTTGATGTGCGCGACATCGGTCACGCCGGCCATGATGGCATCGACGAGCTCGACGACGGTGACCTCCGCTTCGCCAACAACGACGTAGTTGAACAGCGGATTCTTGGCACACGCGATCGGGTCGACGGTGGCGTGAATGCCTCCCAGCATGATCGGCATTTGCGCGAAGCGAGCCCGTGCCGCGGCGGCGATCTCGACGGCGTTCGGATAGGTCGGCGTCACCGCGGTGAGCCCGAGGATGTCGAAGCGGCCGCTGTCGAGGCGCTGCAAGACCGTCGCGAGCGTCGCACCGTCGGCGTCCATGTCGATGATCTCGCAATGGTGGCCGGCCTTCTCCAACATCGCGGCGATCCACAGGACGCCGAGCGCCGGATACGCCGGCTTGATGTTGGCGCCGTAGACGTTGAACTGCGACGGGATGACCAACAGCACGCGACCCGGTGTGCGTGGCCGGCCGAGGACGGCGGCGACGGTCTCCTCCGTCGGCAACACCTTGGGCGCCACCGGTGTGTTGAGGCGCACGTCGCTGAACTCGCCACCGAGATCCGTTTTCACGTAGCTGCTGACGACTTCGCCAAGCTTCGACTGCGAGCGGGCCAGGGCGTCGTTCTTCAGCACGCGGCCTTCATCCGGTGGCGCGCCTTGGCACAGATGAGCGATCTGCTCGGCGTCGGCGTCGGCGATGACCATGCCGAGCGATTTCGCCGTCTCGAACACCGCCGGCACCGCGTTGGACGGCTTCGCGGCGAGCAACACCACGGTAGCGGTAGGGAAGCTCGAGCGCGCCCGCTCGCTGAGCTCGACGAAGTCGTAATCGGGCGACGCGTCGTCGACCATTACGACGACGTCCGATTCCCGCATCTCGTTGGACAGCACGAAGAGCGCCTGCTCCATCGTCTGCACGCCCGGTTCGATGATCAACTCGGCGACATCGGCGCCGGCTATCGTGAGCGCCGCGAAGAGCTCCGCATGCCGCTGCCGAAAGGCGCCCTGCGGCGCCGGCAGCAGAAACGAAACAGCCGCACGGCTGTTGGTAGAACTGCTCACGAGCCAAACCCCCGCTTGACGCGTAGCGCAGCCACCCCACTACCACAAGATGAAACTCGGACGCTGGAGACGCCCTCTCCGAGCTCAAACGGCAGCTGTTTTGCGCGCGTACACCAGCAGGCGGAAGGCGCGTCCGAATGGCCGGCCCAACCAGTCGACCGCCGTCAGCGCGGCGAGATTGAGCGGCGAGACATATTGGCCGGGACGGCGCGGATCGTAGGGGACCTGGCGCTGATGTCGCACGGCGAAGCCCGCGCGCGCCAAGGCCTGCGCCAGCGAACGGTCGTCGAAGAAGCAGACGTGATTGCGACCGAAGATCTGGCGAATCGGATACCGGATTCCGCCCGCGGCAAGCAGACGCGCGAGGCCCACCACCGACCCGCGGTGATTGGGCGTGAATACCACCAGCTCGCCGCCGGGTATCAGCGCCCGCTCGCACTGCTGCAGGATTCGCAGGGGATTCGTCACGTGCTCGATGAAGTCGAACATCGTAATGACCTCGAAGGCCTCGCAGGCGTCGAAGTCTTCGGCCGCAGCGTGGTGCACCATCAGGCCTTTGGCGCGCGCCGCGTGTACGTTCGGCGCGCTGTGATCGAGCCCTTCCGCCGCGAAGCCGAGCCGCAGGGCTTCCTCGATCAGCACGCCCTCGGCCGCGCCGATGTCGAGGAGCCGGGTCGGCGCGCCGCTGCGGTGCGGCACGTCGGCCAGGAACTTCCGAAACAACGCGCGCGTCGCGTCGCTGCGCAGATAGGTGGCGGCGATCTGGTCGTCGCCGCTTTCGCCGGGATAGTCGTTCGGCAGGCCGGCCGGATCCGACAGGACTTTGAACCACATCGGACAACTGCGGCAACGCACGACCGCGCCAGGCACGTCCTCGACGCCGTCCGCGGCCGACAGATCGTAGACGACTTCACCGCCGACCGCGCCGCACAATGGACACGCGGCGGCGCTATGGCTCACGGAGTGCAACTGCGTTCACGGCACGGCATCTGGGGGGACGGCTGGCGCATGGGGCGAGTGCTGTCGGCCTAGCGGAAGCGGGCGCGCCCGTTCAAGCGTCGACGAATTGCGGCCGCTCAGCGAAGTTGGTAGCGCCTACCTGTACCGCGGGGGTCTGACCATTCGCCTGTCGCAACGCCGCTTCGGCGTGCTGTGCCTATTGGGCTATGTTGCGCTGGCGTGGTCGGTGCGCTTCGACATGCGGCTCGGCGATCAGATCGCCTCGCTCGTCTATCCGCTCGATACCTTCTCCATGTATGGGCGGATGCCGGGTCGCGACTCGAGCTACGCGCTGTTGCGCGACCGTCAGGGGCGCACGTATCGAGTGACGGACTTCAGCTCGTTCGATTGCGCCGAGCCGGTCGCGGGCGCCAACGCCCAGTGCACGGACCGGCGCGGCATTCCCTATCACGATGAGGAGATGGCGGAGTACATCCGCCTGCATCACGGCGCCGGCCAGCTCGACGTCGAGTTGGTTGCGCGTACCTGGACGCTCCATACCGGCGCGGCGCCGCAGCTCGATTCGGACTGCATCATCGCGCACTGCAAGGTGGCGCCGTGAACGATTTTCCGGCCGACCACGCGCCGGTCCTGCGCAGGTTGCTGACGGCCATCGTAGTCGTCGATCTGCTGTCGTTCGCATACTTCATCGAGAGCGCGCGCGACGCCGCGCTCGCCGCCGGCACCCTGAGCCCGTTGGCGGCCTGGCTTTCGCACCGCGTTCTGACGCTCCCGGTTGCGGGCGCCGGGACGGTGGCGGCGCTGGGGTTCGGCCGCGCGCCCGGCCGCCTGTGGCACGGGCTCGGCGCGCTGCTGGGACTGGCCGTCCTGAGTACCGTGCACGCGCAGGTGTTCGGTTCGCCATGGCGCCATCTGTTCTACAGCGGCCTGTGTCTCGCTGGATGGCTGCTCGGTCTGCTCGTCACGCGCCGTCGTGGCCGACCGACGGACGAATCCTACGCGCGCGTCGGCAGCCTGGCGTTGCTCTCGGCGGCCTACTTCAGCGCCGGGATCAGCAAGATGGTGTTTACCGGCCCCGAATGGCTGTCCGGCGTGCCGATCCAGGCGGTCGTCGTCTCACAGGACGGCTTGATCGCCGACGGCTGGCTCAATTGGTATCGCACCTGGGCCGTGACCACGCCGGCGGTGGCGATGCTGTTCTCCATCGCCACCGTCGGCTTCGAGCTGGCGGCGCCGCTGATGCTGTTCGGGCGCCTGCCGCGCGCCGTCGTCGCGCTTGGTCTGCTCTCGATGCACGCCAACATTCTGGCGATGACGCACATCCTGTATTGGGAATCGATGCTGCTCCTGGTCGCATTCGGCCTCTGCGGGCCGAGCCCAAGCCTCGCCGACGACGGCTCGGCCGCCCCGCCACGGTCGGCCGGGCCGCCGGCCTTCGCGCTGGCCGTCGCGTTGTTGTGCTGCGCTGCGGCACTGGCGGTCGCGCACCAGGCGCGGCGCTTTGCACGCGTCGAAGCGGCGAGGGCGCTGCCGGCCGCGCCGGCCGCCGCGGTGGTCGCGCCGGCCTCGGCCCCGGCGCCTCCGGCGCCGCCGCCGACCGTGCACGCGCTGCGGCAGGTCGGGCCGTTCTCGGTCGGCCAGAGCGTCGCGCCCGGCTGGTCGGTGACCGCGGTCGATGTCAGTAGTGACGGCATCACGACGACGTTGGCCGGCGACGCCGGGCGCGTCGAGTTCGAAATCACCTGCGCCGAGTCGGCCTATCACAGCCCGTACGATCTGCCCGCCGCACACATCTTCTACACCAGCGAGGTACCGGTTTCGGCGCTCGACCCGCCCGGACAGGCCTTGCGCGAGTTGATCGAGCGCGCCGGCGGCGCGACCCTCTGCGCGCGCCTGACGGCCTGGCGCGCCGCGGCCCTGGCCGAACGCGGGTGAGTAGGCGCGGCGCTCCCGCCGCAGATCGACGCCATGCGCGGGCTGAGGCTGCGTGCAGCGGGGCAGACCCGGCTTCGCCCAGAATGCCGTCGGCCATCGAGCTTCGGAGTTCAGCCGGACCTATGTCGTGGCTGTTGGAATTTCGGCAGCCGAAGCCTCGAAGGCGGACTGAACACGACTTGCTGGGCAAAGCCGGCAGGCCGCTCTCTATATCGTTGATTTCAGCCGGCGCGCGCTGTCAAGCTGCGAGAATTGCCGCTCGCAGGGCGACGAACGGGATCACATGTTGACGAGGCGTGTAATCGCAGTGACTGCCGGGCTGGCGGCCGCATTTGTCCTCGCGTCGTTTCTCTTGCGGAAGTCCGCGGGGCGCAGCGCGCCGGTGGCAGTGCGATACAGCGCCGCAGACGGCGGCCAGTTGGGCAATGCATTCCCCGACTTGGATTCTGAGCAGCTGGCGGCATTCGACGCCGGGCAGACGCTCTTCCGGCAGCCGTTGCCGGGATTCGGGCCGCTTTACAACGCAGCCTCCTGCGCCGACTGCCACGCCTACCCCACGATGGCGGGGAGCGGCGATCTGGCGCACGCCGCCTACGTCGGGCCAGGCACGGATACCGAGGTGCATTTTTACCGCACGCACGCGTTGCCCGGCTGGACCGTCGAGGCGCGCCCCGCCAGCGTTGGGCCGCGTCTCGCGCCGCCGCTCTACGGGCTCGGGCTCGTCGAGCTGATTCCCGACGAGACCATTCGCGCCGCCTGCGGCACGGGGCATCCGGATCCGGCGAAGCCACAGGGATCGTTGCCGCGCAATCTCGTCTCGCGCTTTGGCATCAAGCCGTTCCTCGGAACGGTCGTGGACTTCATCGGTTCCGAGTTGCTGGCGCAAAGCGGCGTCACCAATTCGATGGAGGGAACCAAGGATTGGTTCGGCCGCGACGACGACACGCATCCGGATCCGGAGACGGACCGAGCCTTGGCCGAATCGCTCGCCGCATACGTGCGCGGCTTGCGTCCGCCCGGGCGCAACGGCACCGATGTCGCAGGCGAGGCGGCCTTTCAGCGCCTGGGATGCGCCCGGTGTCACGTCCCGGACATGCCCCCGGCGCTGGACGTGTTCAGCGACTTTTGCGTGCATCACTTCGGCGAAGCCTTTGCGGACGGCATCGTCGATCACTCCGCGCAGAGCGACGAGTTTCGCACCACGCCGCTGTGGGGCCTGCGTTTTCGCAGCCGCTATCTCCACGACGGTCGCGCCGCGACCTTGGAGGATGCCATCGCCATGCACGGTGGCGAGGCGACCAATGCTGCCAGTGCCTACCGGCAAGCCGCAGAGGCTGACCGCGCCGCCCTGCTTCGCTTTCTCGCCACGCTCTGAGGTTGCCGGTGGTCAACGACGGGCTGTGGCGTGGATCTGCGCGGGAGACAGGCAAAACGATGTGCCATGCGGGGAGCGCCCCGACCGGTCACGTTTCCCGATGCGCCGTGCGAATGATACCGACGACACGTCTGATGGCGCCGTTCGGCAACGGGCGCGGCCCGGCATGGATGCGCGAGCAGAAGGGCGCCCGCCCGCTCGACGGACCCGACAGGCGCCCTGGCCTGGCTGGCCGGCGGCGATCGGCGCGCGCATGATGCCCTCGCGGTATCGCGACGTCGGCCGTCACGCCGCGGCAATCGTCGCCGTCGTCTCGGCGCTGATCCTCAGCGCGGCGGTGCTGGGCAGCCGCGACCTGCGCGGCCTTGTCGCGGCGATCTTCGGCGGCGCATGGCGCGCGGTCGCCGTTCTGCCAGCACTGCTGGCCGTGGACTTCGTCGGCACGGCGGGCAACGCGCTCGCGGTACTGGTCGTCGAGTTGCTCGTCGTCCTACCGTCGCTGCGTTTCTTCGCGCGTGGCTCGCGCCGCCGGCTGCTCTGGGTCCCGCTGTGGCTGTGCGCCCTTGCGTTGCCCGCCGCGGTCGCGCCGCTCGGCAGGTCGCTGCTCGGCAAACAGATCGCCTTGGTGGTGACGGCGCTGCTCGGTTGGGTGGCGGCACCGCGCCCGCGCTGGGGATGGCTGGCGTTTGTCCCTCTGCTGGTCGCGCTACATCCGACGATCACCACGCACGGCGGCCCGCTGTCCAAGTTCTTCGTCTCGACCGAGACCATGGCGTCGCGGTGCGCGGCCCGCGCCGCAACGCTGCCGCGCAACGTAACGGCCGATTTGATGAGTCCGCGCCACTACGCCGTCACGCCGCTCAGCGGCGACCGGGTGTTGTTGACCGGCGAGCACGGCTCGTACCGCTTGGACCGCGATGCGGAAGGGCGCTTCGTCTTCAACGCGCGCCTGCCCTTCGGCGGCGACCTGTGGCAGGGGTCGATCGGCGAGGGACGCGTATTCTTCACGCATCACGGATCGGGCTTGGTGTCGGCACACCTCGATTCGCTCGGCGACGGGGCGCCATACGATCGGCAAGCCATGCCGCCCCTGCCTGACGCTCCTCCAGAGCTCGATCTGCTCGACGCGGTTTACGAGCCGACGACGCGATCGGTGTTCGTGACCGAGATGGTGCGCGGCGGCGCATGGGAGATTTCGCTGGAGGATTCGGCGATGCGTCATCACGATCTGAACGCGTTCTACTTGCAGTTCGTGCGCCGCGACCCCGACGCGATGTTGGTCGGCATTTCCACCACCGACCTGCTCGTCTTCGATCCACGGCGCGCGCTGGTCACCGAACGGACGGCGGCAGCGCTCGGCGCCGGCGGACTCGACGTCTGTCAGCGCGACGGGACCGCGGCGGTGACCGACTTCGCCGGCCGATTGCGGCTCTTTCGCCGCAATTCGGATGGACGGTATCAGTTCGATCGCGGGGTCGCGTTGTCCGCGCCGCGCCGTGTCGCCTTCTCGCCCGACTGCGCGTGGATCGCCGTCACGTCTGCCGACGACGAAACGGCGTATGTATTGCGCAGCAGCGACTTGTCGATCTGGCGCACGTTCGCGCTCGGGCCGGGGCTGCGCGACGTCGTTTATACCGGCCCGCGCGAGGCGGCGGTGGTCGATGCATGCACGGTGAACACACTTGCCGGGGGCGAACCGTGATCAACTTGTGCGTCACGGCCGACGACTATGGACTGAGCCGCGACATCAACGGGGGGATTCATTCGCTCGTCGCGCACCGCGCCGTGTCCGCAGTCAGCGTCATGGTGCATCGCGAGGCCCGACTCGATGACGTGGCGGCGTTGCGCGGGCGCGTCGCCACCGGATTGCATCTCATGCTCGTCGGAGAGCGTCCGCTGCTGCCGGACCGGCTGGCTCCGCTGCTCGATGCGCAGGGATTTCTGCCGATGCGATATTGGGGGCTGTTCATGCAGCTGGCGCGCGATCCGCGCTGGATGGCGCGACTCAGTGACGAGATCATCGCCCAACTCGCGCGTTATCGGACCCTCGGCCTGCCGCTGCACTTCGTCAACAGCCACCAACACGTCCACTTGCTGCCACCGATCTGGCGCCGGGTGATGCGGGCGGCGCACCAGCAGGGCTTTCCGCCGCTGCTGCGAACCGCCGAGGGCACGGTGCGCGGGGGGATCCACCAGACGTTGCTCAGCGGCGCCTCTCGCCTCGCCGCCCGGCTGCATCCCGCGGCGCGTCGCCTGTCGCTGCAAGCCATCGGGCTGGGGTTTGCCGGTCGCTCGACGCTGCAGGACATCGACGACGCGCTCGCGCGCGTGGCGCGGACCCACAGCGAGGGTGCGCCGGTGATCTATGAGCTCGTCGTCCATCCCGGCTTCGAGCACGCGCCGGCGGCGGCGCGCCATCTGGCCTGGGGCATCCGCTGGCAGCGCGAGCACGATCTCCTCTTGTCGCCGGATTTCCACGCCGTCTTGCGGCGTCACGCAGCCGTACTGATCGCGCCGGAGCAGATCGCGGCAGCGTTGGGCGCATCGTGACAACGGCGCGCAGCCTGTCGCTCTTCCTGCCCGCCTACAACGAAGCGCCGTTGATCGAATCAACCGTGCGCAAGGCGGTCGCTGCGTTGGAGGCGATCTGTGACGACTTCGAGGTGATCGTGATCGACGACGGCAGCGCCGACGCCACCGGCACCATCGCCGACGGGCTCGCCGCCGCGGATCGGCGGGTTCGCGTCGTCCACCACCAGGGCAATCAGGGGTACGGCCAGGCGCTGCGCACCGGCTTCGCCGCGGGGACGAAGGATGTCGTCGGGTACACTGACATCGACGAACCGGTGGACCTGCGCGAGATCGAGGTGGCGTTGCGCCATTTGGAGACGCACGACTTGGTCATCGGCTGTCGCCTGGACCCCTACGGTACCTTCCGCCGCCGCATGTTCACGTGGGGCTACAATCGGCTTGTACGCGTGCTCTTCGGCGTGCGAGTTCGCGACATCAACTTCTCCTTCAAATTCATTCGACGCGCCGCACTGCAGGCGATCGAGCTGAGCGCCGACTCCGTCTTCATCGACGGCGAGCTGCTCGTGGAAGCGCGGCGCCTCGGTCTGAGCCTGTACGAGATGCCGTTACACGAGCAGGGGCGCACCAGCGGCACATCGCACTTCAACGGCCTGCGGCCGGCCGCGCATGCGCTGCGCGAAATCATGCGCTATCGCGTCCGCAGACTTTGGCGACGCTAGGACCGGCGGTGCACCGTGGTGCGCGCCGCGCGCGCCGGGACGCGCAGACGAGTTGCCCAGTCTGCGCAGACCTCGCGCAGGATGTCGTCCCAGCGATCCGGGAATGCCAGACCGGTCAACGCCGCGAGCTTCGACACATCGGGGCGGCGCACGTTCATGCGTTCCCAGGCGGCGTCGCCGGTCCGATCATAGGGAGTGAACGCGATCGCCGACGTGTGTTCGACATCGTAGGTCGCGCCAACGTGCTCGATGACGCGGCGCGCGACCGCGCCGATCGGCAAGCAGGGCTCGCGCGCCGCGACGTTGACGACCTCGCCGTACGCGGTCGCGGTTTCGGCCAGGCGCGCCAGGGCTTCGACGGTATCGGCCACGTGCGTGAAGGTGCGCAGCTGCGATCCGTCGCCGTGCACCGGCAGCGGCTCGCCGCTGAGCGCCGCTTTGGCGAAGATGGGCAACACGAAGCGATGTCGTTGCCGAGCCCCGGCGACGTTGAACAGGCGCGCGACGACGACCGGCACGCCGCGTTGGCGCCAGTACGCCAAGCCGGTGTGTTCCATGTGCAGCTTGCTGATCGCATAGCCACAGCGCGGCATGTGCGAGGGGCCGATGGTCAGCGCGTCGTCCTCGCTCATGAGCCCATCGCCGTTCCACTGATAGACTTCCGAAGAGCTCGCCAGCACGACCACGGCGCGCGCGCGCGCGCCGAGCTGGCATACCGCTTCGGCATGACGCGCATGCTCGGCCAGCATGGTCAGCGGATCTTCGACGACGACCGTGGGGCCGACGCGCGCCGCGAGATGGAAGATGGCGTCATAGTGGCCGCGCGGAACGTCCCAATCGGCCAATCCGTCGAGCGTCATCCCGGAGCGCAGCAGGCCGATCTGCTCGCCCGCCGCCGCCAAATACTCGCTGTCGGGATGGTGGTCGATTCCATCGACACACCAGCCGGCGCGCAGCAGATGCTCGGCCAGATGAGAGCCGATGAATCCGCCGACGCCGGTGATGAGGGCTCTTGGCTCCACGCTCACTCGCTGTGACCGGCCGCGCGCGTCTCGGCCGGCTGGATCGTCGATGGACGGTGACGATTCACGCCAGACTCTGTGCCAGGGGGGGCGAGGGCCGGCGCGCCGTCTTCAGTGCGACGTCGAGCGCGCCGAAGATGACCCCGACATCGAAGTTCAGCATGCTGTTCACTTCATGGAACGGCAGACAGGAACAGCCCGCGCCCTGCGGCGCAGCCAGCTGCTCGAAGGCGTTGACGAAGCCGGCGCGCCCGTTGCCGCGCTCCACCTGCGCCTGCGTGAAGATGCAATGCGAGACGGTGCCGTCGCTGAAGACGTATCCGTAGTAGCTGCCGGCGTGGCAGCGCTCGCAGGTCACCAGGTATCGCTGCGCGGCTTGGCGCTCGAGTGCGCGGAACGAATTGCCCACCGGCTCACCGCGCCGCTTGAGATCGATGAGATGGCGCGCCAACTCGGCGATGCGCGCCTGGCTCAGCTCGGGCGCCAGCGGCTTGGACACATCCATGTGCTTGTCGTGTTCGAGATGAAAGTACGCTTGGATCTCGAGCTCCCGCGCGATCGCCAACACGCTCTCGACGTGATCGATGCTGCCCAGCGTCACGACCGACATCGTGACGGTCGGAATGGCGCGGCGCCGCAGCGCTTCGAGCGCCTGCAGCACGCGCGCGTGCGACCCACGCCGCCGCTGCCGATCGTGCACCTCGGCCGGGCCGTCGAGCGACACGCACATCAAGTCGAGCTCGGCGGCGACGTCGATGCGGTCCGCGACCAGCCAGCCGTTGGTGTTCATCGACGTGTGGACGCCGCGCCGCTTGAGATGACGGACTACGACGCCGACGTCTTCGCGCAGCAGCGGTTCGCCTCCGATGATGCTGGCGCGTCCCATTCCACCGGCGTGCAGCTCGTCGATCGCGGCCAGCCAGTCGGCGGTCTGCATCTCCTCGCGCCGTTGCAGGGGAATGTCGCAATACGTGCAGCGAAAATTGCACCGATTGGTCAGCGACAGCGTCATCTGGAACGGGCTTTTGCGGCCCAGCAGCCGTCGCACACCGAGCTTGACGATCGGTAGGGCGATATCGGCGGCTCGACGCACGGCGCTGACGGGCTGCCCCGAGGCGAGTTCCTGACGCACCACTTCGTTCCCGCCGAGAACCATCACCCAGCCCAAAGTCGAGAGTCAAGAAAACTCGCCGACTAGAGGCCGCGCCAGGACAGGAACAGCGCGATGCCGAACACTGCCGCGGCGAGGCGGTGGGCTATGCGCAGCCGGGCGATGCGACGCCAGTCGTCGCGCAGCCACATGAGACACAGCGGGAAGGCCGCCACGAACACCAGCAGTCCGCCAAACAGGAACACCCGACCTGCCCAAAGCGGCGCCAGGCGCGCCGCGGCGACGGTGGCCGCGAAGCCTGCCGCGGCGGCGAATGCGGCCGTCCAATAAGGGCCGAAAGTGAGCCAGGTGGTGCGCAACTGACCGCCCCGATCCTCCGTTTGGTCGGCACCCTCGTGGATGAACTGGTTCTGGAGCAGCAGTGCGGCAAAGGCGACCGTCACGGACCCCATATGCGCCGGCAGGTCTGTGGTGCGCATGCCGACGAAGAGCAGTGGTGTGAAATTGCCGACGTTCATCAGGCTGCCGACGAGTGGAACCGCTTTGAGGCGCGGGCCGGCCGAGTACACATAGAGGATCGCCGTGCACAGCAGCCCGGCCAGCCCGGCCGGCCACGGCGCCAACCAGCACAGCAGCAACGTTCCGGCGAGCAGGGCCGCCAGCGCCCAACGGTGCTCGCCAGCGTCGGACTGGATGAGGGGATTCTTGCGCGCGTCGAGGTCCATGTGCCGATCGGCGACCGAGTTGATCAGATAGCCGAAGGCGAGGATGGTGCAGGCGCTCGCGACGCCGCGCCCGGCGGCCCACAGGCCGCCGCTCAGTGGTGCGGTCGAATCGAAAGTGGCCAGCGGCAACGGCAGAAAATGCATCCAGTCGCGCACGCGGCACAGACGCAGGAACGCGTGCAGTCGCGCAGTCACCGCGCTGCCCCGTGTGGGTCCGCCAGCGGCTGCGCCGTCGCGTCGCGAGCGATGCCGTCGCGAGAGGCCGTCATGACGGTTGCGCCGCGCCGCCGGGCACGACGTCGAGGACCGCGAGGGCCGGAACGCCAGCGCGGGTAGAGAATCGCCCTTCTTCGCGCACGCTGGCGCCGCGCGCCCGCGCCGCGGCTTCGATGGTCGCGACGATGCGGTGCGATGGCGCACGGTCGACCACCCCGACCAGCAACGGCACGAGAAAACGGACGTTCGGGACCGCGTCGAGCACCGCCGTCACGACGCGCAGCTCGCAGGCTTCCGCGTCGGGCCCGTTCGAGCATTGCGTCAGCGCCTGGTCGATGCAGACGCTGGCGTGTCCGGACAGCGCGTCCGGAACCTGCGACAACGTCTCGCTGGTGACTGCGACCAGGCCACCCGGGGTGCTGCGCAGATGTTCGCCGAGGCCCTCGACCGCGTAGAGGTTGAGCGCGATCGCGCCGATGTCGCGCGGATCGCCGCGGCGATACATGTTGATCACCAGCGTCGCGACCGTGGCGGCGCCCATCAAGGCAATTCCCAGGCGCGGCCGATTGGCCCAGCGTGCGAAAGCGCGGCCGACGGCCAGAATCGCGCAGCCCATCGACACGATCTGCGCGTAAATGATCGGCGAATAGTTCGCGCCAGGGGTTTGATTGTAGGCCAGGCAGACGAACACGACGTAGAACAGCTGCAGCGCGCCGCAGGCGGCGGCGACCGGCTCGTGCGCCTGCCGGCGCAGCGCGCGCACGAGCTCGTAGACCGAGTAGAAAAAGGCGAACCCGGCGACGACCACCAGGGCTGGTTGGAAACCGCCGTCGCCGCCGACGACCAGATCAAAATAGAATGGAAAATCTGCCGCGAAGACGAAGGAGTTGAGCGTCTCGGCAGCCAGCAGGCGCGGTTGCAGGCGCGACGCGGCGATGGCGAAGCGGCGGCCGACCTCGGAATTGAAGCGCGCCTGTGGATCGGCCAAGCCGGTGACGATCATGGGTGCGAGGACGAGCAGCGCCATCAGCCCCGCGGCCAGCCAAGCCCGACCCGAGGTGCGACGCAGGCTCGGGCTCTCGAACAGGGCAAACGCCAGGATCGGCAGTGCGACGACGGCGCCTTTGACGTTTGCCAACACCGCGAGCCCGGTCAGCGCGCCGGCCACCGCCGCCCGGCGGGTAGTCGGCGGCAGCGACCGGTCGGCGCGACTGGCGATCACCAGTGCAGCACAGGCGATCA
>Ga0265339_10000791_pt1 | contig 24441 bp, 12 predicted proteins | sample 4CB219metaG_FD_202085 | JGI IMG/M metagenome (GOLD analysis project Ga0265339, IMG submission 202085) | Rhizosphere microbial communities from Carex aquatilis grown in University of Washington, Seatle, WA, United States - 4-CB2-19 metaG | ecosystem: Host-associated > Plants > Roots >... | reverse complement strand
GCAACCCAGGTCATGACTTTCGAAAAGACATAATGCTTGCTGTCACCGCGCCGCTCCCAGATGCCGTGATCCGGCCGGTTCCACACCTCGGCAAGATGCTTGAGCACCTCAACTGCCAGGTCCCACGTTTCACTATCGAGCTCCAGCTTCATCATCCGCGCCTGATGGAAGGCATCGAGCAGCTCGCCATAGACGTCGAGTTGCAGTTGCGCATGCGCGGCATTGCCGATCCGCACCGGCTGGGCGCCACCATAACCCCGCAGCCAGTCCGCCTCCCATTCCGACAGCCGCCGCTGGCCCATGATGCCGTACATGATCTGCATGTTCGCCGGCGAGCCCGCCACCGAACGCAACAGCCATTGGTGCCAGGCGGTGGCTTCCGCGGTGTATCCCGAGTTCATCAGCGCCAGCAGGGTGAAGGTGGCGTCGCGCAGCCAGCAGAAACGGTAATCCCAATTCCGCGCGCCGCCGAGCTTCTCCGGCAGCGAGGTGGTCGGCGCCGCGACGATGCCGCCGGTCGGATCGTAGGTCAGCGCCTTCAGCGTGATCAGCGACCGCAGCACCAGATCGCGATGCTCGCCCTGATAGCGGTACTGCTTGCACCAGCCCGTCCAGAAATCCTCGGTGTCCTGCAACGCAACCGCGGGATCGATCGGCTTGGGGGGCGGCAGATGCGAGGGTCCGTAGCTGAGCACGAAAGGAATGGTTTCACCGGCGCTCACCACGAAATCGGCGACCGTGGTGAAGTCCTCGCCGCGGGTCTCGACCGGCGAGCGCAACACCGTCATGTCCTGCCCGCAGATCGCCAGCAGCGTTGTGCGATCGTCCGCCTTCTTGACCCAGGGAATATCGTTGCCGTAGCCGAAACGGATGATGAGCTCCATTCGCAGCTTCACTTTTCCGGCCACGCCGCTCACCAGGCGGACGATGTCGGAGCCGTTGCCCCGCGGCGGCATGAAATCGATCAGCGTGACCTCGCCGCTCGCGGTCTCGAACCGCGTCTCCAGGATCAGCGTGTGTCTTCGGTAACGGCGCGAGCTCGCGGTGATGTCGTCGGCCGGCGCGATCAGCCAGCGGCCGTTCTTGCGGGTGCCGAGCAATGCGGCGAAGCATGCATCCGAATCGAAAGCGGGCCAGCACAGCCAGTCGATCGATCCGTCGCAGCCGACGAGAGCCGCCGTCTCGCAGTCGCCGATCAAGCCGTAGTCTTCGATCCTGCAGGACAATGTCGTTCACCCGCTGCACTTTTGAAAACGTGACTCCCGGACAGGACGCAAATGTTGCAAGCGCATCGCCAGTGCATGATGAAGTCAGGTCGGCCGACGCATCGCTCCCTCCTCCTGAAAAGGGAAGGTGAGGAATAGCGGACGACCAATTCAATTAGATCTCATCATGCTTCAGCTTTTGGCGTGCCTCCGTTCACCCGTTGCGGCCTTGAGTGCGGCAACGTCGATTGCGGCGGCGATCTCGTCGATCGCAACCGGAAGGCGTTGCCGCCAGTTCGGATGTTCATTCACGGTGCCCGGAATATTGGGCTGATCGATCATGCCCAAAAGGTCCTCCAGCGATATGGCCAGCAGCCGGGACCTGGTCCGTGCCAAGAAACTCACGACCGAGTAAAAATCGTTGCGATCGATGCCGTGGCGGCGCAGGACGTCGTCCAGCATGCCCAGCGCCTGCCAGCGCGCATCGTCGCTTTCGCCGGGGTCGATCGCGAGCGAGCGTTTCAGTTTCAGATCGCTGAACGAGCGCCAGCCGGCATAGCTCGAAAGATCATGGGTGTTGAAGGTAATCAGGCCGTTTGCCGCATAATGGCCGATGTCGAAGAACCGTCCCTCGTCGTCACGCTCGAACATCATCACCCGATACGACCAGATGCCCCAGTCGGCCATCTGCTCGCGAAAGCCTTCCGGCACGGTGCCAAGGTCCTCGCCGATGACCACGCAGGCGTTCGCGACGCTTTCCAGCGCCGTCGCCGCCAGCAGTGCCTCGAACGGCATCTGCACATAGGCTCCCTTGTCGGGGCGGAAGCCGCGCGGCACCAGATAGAGCCGCTTCAGGCCGAACGCATGATCGAGCCGGATCGCGCCGGCATAGCGCATCGAAGCCCGCAGCATCTGGCGGAACGGCTCGAAGTCGCGCATCTCGAGCCCCGCGGCGTTGAAACCGGCGAGCCCCCAATCCTGGCCCACCGTGTTCAAGGGATCAGGCGGCGCGCCGACGGCGAGATGACGGGAAATCGCTTCCTGCTCGTTCCAGGCGTCGAAGCCGTCCGACTGCACGCCGACTGCGACGTCGAGATAGAGCCCGACCTTCATTCCGAGCCGGCCGGCGAGTTCCTTGCAGGATTGCAATTGCCGGTCGGCCGTCCACTGCACGAACTCCACGAACGCGATCTCGCGCCCATCGGCTCCCTCGCGCAGGGTCGCGCATTCGGCGTCGCCCGGCCGCTGCCATTCCTGCGGCCATTCCCACCATGGTTTTCCGAACCGGCGCCGCAGCGCCTCGAAGCAGGCGAAGCGCGATAGCAGCGACCCGCCCCGCTTGCGAAATTGTTCGAAGTCCTGCAAGCGCGCGGGATCGGGATCGACGCTGAACCTTTCGAACGCCAGACGCAGCGCCGCCCATTTCAAATTCGCAACCGCGACATAGTCGACGATGTCGGGCGCGCGCAGCCGGGCCAGCGCGTCGCGATTCGCCGCCAGAGCGGCGGGCGGACATTCCGGAATCTTCTCGACGTCGATGTAAAGCGCGTTCAAAAACAGCCGGCTGTTCGGCGAATAGGGGCTGCAATCTCCCGGGCGATCATCGAACAGCACATGCAGCGGATTGAGGCCGACGCCGTCCGCTCCCAGATCGTTCGCGAGCCTGAGCAATGCCTCGAGATCGGTGAAATCGCCGATCCCCCAGTTGCGGGTCGAGCGGATGCCGTAGAGCTGGGCGGCGAGCAGCCAGCAGCGGTCGAAATCGCCGGCGAAGGCCTGCGGCGGCGCCACGATCAGCGGCACCTCCTCTGCTGACGAGGCGGCATCGGTCAGGTGCAGCCGGTGGATGCCAGGCGGCAAGTCCTGTGGGAAGTCGATCGTGCGTTCCAGGGCCTCGCCCTCCGCCAGGAGCTTCCGACCCGCCAGGATGCTCCAGCGCAACGGCAGGCTGGCCGCCTCGCCCAGCCGACACCGCGCGGGCCGGCCCGAGCGGATCACCGCCGCATGATCGAGAAATCTGTGCGGCGCGGGCGGCGGCATGGCGTCGAGAATAACCTTCAGCGCGCCCGTATCCGTCACACGGCGGTGACCTCGGCCATCGATAAATTCGGTCAGGATTCCGAAAGTCCTGGCTTCTTTGAAAACATCCATTCGGCACGCGCCTTGCACGCAACGGCCTTGGGCGCGTCGCGAAATTCTCCAGATACGGGAACAAGATAGCCGTCTTTTAACTCATTTCCGCCACGGGCGTTCCCCCCAGGGAACCAAAAACCAGGAACCGGCTTTTCTTTATGGGCTGCCAGATCCCTTTCCCTCTAACGAAACGGCACCACATCTTCCTGTCAATGGCATCACCGTGGAACAAGAGAGATCAAATTGTCGAGCGCGCGCCGTGCCCCGCCTGTTATCAAACCGACGCGATCGCCGTGACGATTTTATTATCTCGCGACCTGCGCGAATTCCGGCTTCCGCTCTCCGACGTTCAGGCTAATGTCGGCGACGAGCGGCGGCACATTGCGGCGGTAGAGAACACCCGGGGCGACATTCGCCTGCGGATCGATCCGGACTGCAATCCCGCATTGCTCTTCCGCTGCGTGGCGTGAGTAAGAGCCATGAATGTGATGTCGTCCGTTGAAGCCAATGAGCTGCCCGTAACCGATCTCGACGGCGACGTGCTCTGGTACAAGGACGCCGTCATCTACCAGCTGCACGTCAAGGCCTTCGCCGACAGCAACAACGACGGTATCGGCGATTTCGCGGGACTGACGGAAAAGCTCGGCTATCTGCAAGAGCTCGGCGTCACCACGCTGTGGCTGTTGCCGTTCTATCCCTCGCCCGGTCGCGACGACGGCTACGACATCGCCGACTACGGTTCCGTCAATCCCGATTTCGGGACGATGAAGGACTTCAAGCGCTTCATCCAGGAGGCCAAGAAGCGCGGCTTGCGGGTCATCACGGAGCTCGTCATCAATCACACGTCCGACCAGCACGACTGGTTCAAGCGCGCAAGGCGAAGCGACTCGAAGTCGAGCGCGCGGAACTGGTATGTCTGGAGCGATACCGACCAGAAATACCTGGGAACCCGGATCATCTTCACCGACACCGAAAAATCGAACTGGACCTGGGATCCGGAAGCCGGCCAGTTTTACTGGCACCGTTTCTTCTCGCACCAGCCCGACCTGAACTTCGACAACCCGCGCGTCGTCAGCGCCATCATCCAGGTGATGAAGCGATGGCTTGATGCGGGCGTCGACGGGTTCCGGCTCGATGCAATCCCCTATCTGTGCGAGCGTGAAGGCACCAGCAGCGAGAACCTGCCCGAGACCCACGCCATCATCAAGAAACTGCGCGCCGAACTCGATACCTACTCCAAGGGCAAGGTGCTGCTGGCGGAGGCCAACCAATGGCCTGAAGACGTCCAGGAATATTTCGGCCAGGGCGACGAATGTCACATGGCCTATCATTTCCCGTTGATGCCGCGAATCTACATGGCGATCGCGCAGGAAGACCGCTTTCCGATCACCGACATCCTGCGCCAGACGCCGGATATTCCCGCGAACTGCCAATGGGCGCTGTTCCTGCGCAATCACGACGAGTTGACGCTCGAGATGGTCACCGACGTCGAGCGCGATTACCTGTGGTCGACCTATGCGCACGATCCGCGCGCCCGCATCAATCTGGGTATTCGCCGGCGCCTTGCGCCGCTGATGGACAACGACCGGCGCAAGATCGAATTGATGAACTCGCTGCTGCTGTCGTTCCCGGGAACGCCGATCATCTACTACGGCGACGAAATCGGCATGGGCGACAATATCTATCTCGGCGACCGCAACGGTGTGCGCACGCCGATGCAATGGACGCCCGACCGCAACGGCGGCTTCTCGCGCGCCGATCCCGCGCGGCTCTACGCGCCGCTCATCATGGACCCGGTCTACGGCTACGAGGCGGTCAATGTCGAGGCGCAGTCGCGCAGCCTGTCATCGCTGCTCAGCGCCACCAAGCGGCTGATCTCCGTGCGCAAATCGACGCTCGCCTTCGGCCGCGGCACCATGACCTTCATCCGCCCGGCCAATCGCGCGGTGCTGGCCTATGTGCGGCAATACAAGGACGAGGTCATCCTCTGCGTCGCCAACCTGTCGCGCGCGGCCCAAGCCACCGAACTCGACCTCTCTCCCTGGAAGGAGCGCATTCCGCTGGAGATGCTCGGCCGCACGCGCTTTCCCGCGATCGGCGAACTGCCCTACATGATTACGCTGTCGCCCTACGGGTTCTACTGGTTCCAGCTCCAGGAGCGCGAACAGTCGGAACCGGTGGCGCCGCGGGTGGTCCCTGAATTCGAGACGCTGGTGGTGCCGGTCAATTCGACCTGGGTATCGCTTGCCCGCGCCCGCGGCGTGTTCGAACGCGACGTGCTGCCGGGGCACCTGGCGCGGACACGCTGGTACCCGAACAGGAATCCGAAGGATATCCACCCCACCCTCACCTCCGCCGTGCCGTTCTGCGACATCGGCGACAACCGGCCCTGGCTCGCCTTCTTCGAGACCACGGACCACGACGTCAAGGAACGCTACCTGCTGCCGATGCAGATCGAATGGGTGCGCTTCGATCGCGAACACTACAACCCCCGCGCGCTTGCCGCCGTGCGCCAGGGCGCGCGCGAGGGCACGCTGCTCGATGTTGCGATCGACCAGATCTTCATTGCGCTGTTGTTGCGCAATCTGGACCAGAAACTGACCGTCGAAGAGAACGGCCTGCGGCTCGAGTTCCGGCCGACCAGCAAATTTGCCGACCGGCCGATTCGACAGCCCGAGCGCATCCGCGCGGTCGAGAACGAACGATCCAACAGCACGTCGATGATCGACAACGACTATGCAGTGAAGATCTATCGCAAGCTGTCGGTCGGCATCTATCCCGAAATCGAGATGGGCCGGTTTCTCACCGAGGTCGCCGGCTTCGCCAACACGCCGGCGCTGCTCGGCAGCGTCGAACTGGTGGAAGGAGAGCAACGAAGCGCGATCGGGGTCGTTCATGAATTCATCGAGAACCAGGGCGACGGCTGGTCCGTGACTTCGGCCTATCTCGATCGTTTCGTGGACGAACAGCGCCTGCTGACGGCGAGCAAACGACAGCCTGAAAGCGAGCAGCAGCAGCCCTATTTGCGCCTCATGTCGCAAACCGGACTTCGTCTTGCCGAGATGCACGTGGCGCTTGCCGGAAATTCCGCGCTTGCCGATTTTGCACCGGAACCGACCGGATCGGAGAACGTGCAGCGCTGGATCGCCGACATGATGTCCCGCGCCGACCGCGTTTTTGATGCGCTGGCGCAACGCCGCGACGCCGCCAGGGAAACCGATCGACCGCTGATCGACGAGGTGCTGGCGCTGCGCGCCAGCCTCCACGACCGGCTGACCGCGCTGCTGCTTCCGGATATCGGCGGCCTCAATATCCGCCTTCATGGCGACCTTCGTCTGGGCGAAACGCTGATCGTCAAGGACGATATCTTCATCATTGATTTCGAGGGCGAGCCGCACCGTCCGCTCGCCGAACGACGGCGCAAGGCGCCCGCCGCGCGCGACGTCGCCAGCCTGATTCGCTCGATCGACTACTCGGTGACCGCCGCGCTCGAGCGCGCGGTGAAGGCCGCACCCGACGAACAGGGCAGGCTTGCCGCGGCGCTGTCCGATTGGCGCGATCGCTCGAGCGCCGCTTTTCTGGCAGGCTATCACGAAAGCATGACCGACCGGCGGCTGTGGCCGGCCGATCCGCACGCGGCGCGTGCCCTGCTCAATTTCTTTCTGCTGGAGAAATGCTTCTACGAGATCGAATACCGGCTGCCGCAGCGGCCTGAATGGCTGCCCGTCCCGCTGAACGGGATACTCCGAATTCTGTCCGCGCCTGCAAACGAGGCCTCATGACCAAATTATCAGCCGAGGCCTATGCGATCGTGGAGGGCCGCCACTCCGATCCCTTCCGCTATCTCGGACTGCACACCGAGGGCGACAAGACCGTGGTTCGCGCCTTCCTCCCTCAGGCCTCGAAAGTCGAAGCGGTCGGCGAGCACGGCCGCGTCGCATCGCTGTCGCGCATTCACGATGCGGGCCTGTTCGCGGGCGCGCTGCCGAACGGCTCGCAGCGCTATCAATTGCGCGCGCAATTCGGCGACAATGTCGTCGAGCTCGAGGACCCCTACCGCTTTCCGCCGGTGTTGAGCGATTTCGACCTCTATCTGCTGGGCGAAGGCACCCATCAACGCCTCTATGACAAGCTCGGGGCCCATCCGCTTGTCCTGGACGGGGTCGACGGCGTGGCCTTCGTGGTGCTGGCGCCCAATGCACGGCGGGCCAGCGTGGTCGGCGATTTCAATTTCTGGGACCCGCGGCGCCATCCCATGCGCGTGCGCGGGGTAGGCTATTGGGAGCTGTTCATTCCGCGCGCAGAGGTCGGCGACCACTACAAGTTCGACATCATCGGCCCGCAGGGCCAGCGTCTGCCGCTGAAATCCGATCCGCTGGCCTTTGCCAGCGAGATCCGCCCGAAGACCGCGTCCATCGTCTATGACGAGGCGAAGATTCCGCATCCCCGTCCTGCACCATCAGACACCAACGCGCTGAGCGCGCCGATGTCCATCTATGAGGTTCATCTCGGCTCATGGCGCCGCAAGAACGACAACGAATGGCTGACCTATCGCGAGCTCGCCGAGCAGCTTCCTCGCTACGCGCGCGACCTCGGCTTTACCCATGTCGAGTTTCTTCCCGTCGCCGAGCATCCCTTCGACGGCTCCTGGGGATATCAACCGACCGGACTGTTCGCGCCGACCAGTCGCTTCGGCAAGCCGGACGACTTTGCCGCGCTGGTGGACGCCTGCCATCGCGAGGGCCTTGGCGTCATGCTGGACTGGGTGCCCGGGCATTTTCCCGACGATCCGCACGGGCTCGGTCAATTCGACGGCACCGCGCTCTATGAGCACGCCAACCCGATGCAGGGCCGCCATCTCGACTGGAACACGCTGATCTACAATTACGGCCGGACCGAAGTCGTGAATTTTCTGGTGTCGAACGCGCTGTTCTGGCTGGAGCGCTACGGCGTCGACGGCCTGCGCGTCGATGCCGTGGCCTCGATGCTGTATCTCGACTACAGCCGTCCGCCCGGGGGATGGATTCCCAACAAGCATGGCGGCAGGGAAAATCTCGAAGCGATCGACTTCCTGCGCCGCTTCAACACCGAAGTGTTCGCCCGTTTCCCGCAGGCCACGACCGCCGCGGAGGAATCGACGGCCTGGCCGCAGGTGTCACGGCCCGTCGAATTCGGCGGACTTGGCTTCGGCTACAAATGGAACATGGGCTGGATGCACGATACCCTGAGGTACATCGGCAAGGATCCGGTCCACCGCAAATATCACCACGGCGACATCCTGTTCGGCCTGCACTACGCCTTCTCCGAGAATTTCATCCTGCCGCTGTCGCACGACGAGGTCGTTCACGGCAAGCGTTCGATCCTGGGACGCATGCCCGGCGACGACTGGCAGCGCTTCGCGAACCTGCGCGCCTATTACAGCTTCATGTTCGGCCATCCGGGCAAGAAGCTGATGTTCATGGGCTGCGAATTCGGCCAGGAGCGCGAATGGAGTCACGATCACTCGCTGGACTGGCACCTGCTGGAGCAGAAGAAACATGCCGGCGTGCAGGCGCTGATCCGCGATCTCAACCGGCTCTATCGCACCCTGCCCGCGCTGCACGAGCGGGATTGCGACGCGAGCGGATTCGAATGGCTCATCACCGATGATGCCGATCGCAACGTGTTCGCCTGGATGCGCAACGGCAACGACGCTCGCGCGCGGTGCCTGGTCGTGGTGAATTTTTCGCCCAATGTGTACCACGATTATCGCGTCGGCGTGCCCTTTGCCGGCAAATGGCGCGAAGTTCTCAATTCCGATTCCGCCCACTACGGCGGCAGCAATGTCGGCAATACCGGCGAAGTCCGGACCTCGAACGACCTCGCGCCCGAGCTTTCTCTCACCGTCCCGCCGCTGGCCGCCATATTTCTCGTACCGGAAAGCTAGCGCATGCGACTGACCGCCGGAACCTACGCGCGCCTCGGCGCAAGCTGGGACGGCCGCGGCACCAATTTTGCGCTGTTCTCCGCCAATGCCCGGAAGGTCGAACTGTGCCTGTTCGACAGCCAGGGCCGCCGCGAGCTCGAACGCATCGAATTGCCGGAACGCAGCGAGGACGTCTGGCACGGCTACCTGAACGATGTGTCGCCGGGGCAGCTCTACGGCTATCGCGTCCACGGGCCCTACGAGCCGGAACACGGCCATCGCTTCAATCCCAACAAGCTGTTGCTCGACCCTTACGCCAAGCGCCTCGCCGGCCGGCTGGTCTGGAGCGACGCCCATTTCGGCTATCGCACCGGGAGTCCGCGCGAGGACCTGTCCTTCGACCGGCGGGACAATGCGCGCGGCATGCCCAAGGCCGTCGTCGTCGACGAAACCTTCAACTGGGGACGCCGCGAGATACGCCCCAACATTCCCTGGGAAGACACCATCATCTACGAGGCGCATGTCAAGGGACTGACCAGGCAGCGCGAGGATGTGCCGCCGGGCCTGCGCGGGACCTATGGCGGACTGTCGTCGCCCGCCATGATCGCGCATCTGAAACGGCTCGGCGTGACCACCATTGAGCTCCTGCCGATCCACGGTTTTGTCGACGACCGGGTGCTGGTTGAAAGGAAGCTGGCGAATTACTGGGGCTACAACACCCTGTCCTTCTTCGCGCCCGAACCACGCTATGCGCAGGACAACGCGCTCGACGCCTTCCGCACCGCGGTCGCGCGTCTGCATGACGCCGGCATCGAGGTCATGCTGGACGTGGTTTACAACCACACCGCCGAAGGCAACCATATGGGCCCGACGCTGTCGTTCCGCGGCATCGACAACGCCTCATATTACTGGCTCAAGGCGGACAACCCGCGCTACTACGATGATTTCACCGGCTGCGGCTCGTCCGTCAACCTCACCCATCCGCGCGTGTTGCAGATGGTGATGGATTCGCTGCGCTATTGGGTCGAGGTCTGCCACGTCGACGGCTTCCGCTTCGATCTCGCCGTCACGCTGGCGCGCGGGCCGAACGGCTTCGACCGCCGCTCCGCCTTCCTCACCGCGATCCGGCAGGATCCGGTGCTTGCGACGGTCAAGCTGGTGGCGGAGCCCTGGGACCTCGGTCTCGGCGGCTACCAGGTCGGCGCGTTCGGATCGCAATGGTCGGAATGGAACGACCGCTATCGGACGGCGATGCGGCGCTACTGGAGCGGCGAAGGCAGCCTGATCGGCGAAATCTCCAGCCGCATGACCGGGTCTTCCGACATCTTCAACCACGACGGCCGCACGCCGCGCGCGAGCGTCAACCACATCACGGTCCATGACGGCTTCACGCTCGTCGATCTGTTCAGCTACAACGAAAAGCACAACGAGGCCAACGGCGAGGACAATCGCGACGGCTCCAACGACAACCACAGCAACAATTGCGGGCACGAGGGCGCCACCGACGACCCCGGCATCGACGCGCTGCGCCACCGCCTAAGGAAGAACCAGCTGGCCTGCCTGCTGCTGGCGCAGGGGCTGCCGCTGATTCTGGCGGGCGACGAGGCCGGCAATTCGCAAGCCGGCAACAACAATGCCTATTGCCAGGACAACGAGGTGGGCTGGGTCTCCTGGCAGGGGCTCGGCCGCGAGGGTGAGGATCTGACCGAATTCATCGGTCACATGACGGAGTTGCGCAGACGGTTTCCGCAGATTCGCGCGCGCCGCTGGCTCGACGGCAGGCGCGCGGACGGATCGTACGGCGCGCTGTGGCTGAGGCCTGATGCCGCAGAGATGAAGGAGGCGGACTGGAAGTTCCCCGAAAGCCGCTTTCTCGCCTACGTGCTGGGCCCCCAGGAACGGGCGCAGCAGCCGATCTTTATCGTGCTGAATGCGGCCCCGGAGGAGATTGCGTTCAAGCTGCCGAAAATGGCGGAATACAAAAACTGGCGGCAGGTCCTGAACACGACCGAGGCCAAGCAGACCATCGCCGATTTCGCCTCCGGGGCCGACAACAAGGCGCCGCCCCGTTCGGTGCTTGCCTTCATGGGCCGAGCATGAGCGAGCCGCAGTTCGGCGCCAGGTTGACCAGGGATGGCGCCAGGTTTCGCCTGTGGGCACCGCATGCCAGTCACGTCGAACTGCTTCTGGACAAGCCGCAACCGATGCGGCGCGGCGATGACGGCTGGTATTCTACCGAAGTCGCGGGCGCGAAAGCCGGCACCCTCTACAAATTCCGGATCGATGACGAGATCGACGTGCCCGATCCTGCATCACGCTTTCAGCCGCAAGACGTAGACGGCCCGAGCGAATTGATCGATCATGGCCGCTTCACATGGCGGGCGGCCGATTGGCGCGGCCGGCCCTGGCACGAAACCGTGCTGCTCGAAAGCCATGTCGGCACCTTCACGCCGGAAGGCAGCTACCGCGCGATGATCGGCAAGCTCGATCATCTCGCCGAGACCGGGGTTACCGCGCTCGAACTGATGCCGCTTGCGGATTTCGCCGGGCCGCGCAACTGGGGCTATGACGGTGTGTTCTGGTACGCGCCCGACAGCGCCTACGGCCGTCCCGAGGATTTGAAGACGCTCATCGACGAAGCGCATTTGCGCGGGCTGATGGTGTTTCTCGACGTCGTCTACAACCACTTCGGTCCGGAGGGCAATTATCTCGGCCGATATGCGCCGGGCTTCTTTACGGACGCGCATACGCCCTGGGGCAGCGCGATCGACTATCGGGTGCCGCAGGTTCGCGCATTTGCGATCGAGAACGCGTTGTCGTGGCTGCGCGATTATCGGTTCGACGGCCTGCGGCTGGACGCGGTGAACACCATTATCGAGCCCGGCGAACTGCCGGTCCTGCACGATCTCAGCGTCGCGGTCGGCAAGTTCGCGGCGGCGAGCGGCCGATACATTCACCTCGTGCTGGAAAACGGCGCCAACCGCGCAAGCCTCCTGGATGACGCGCGAGGCGTGCCGAGCGGCAAATATCGCGCGCAATGGAACGACGACTATCACCACGTCTGGCATGTGCTTCTCACCGGCGAGTCCCAGGGCTATTACGGCGACTATCAGCAATCTCCGCTCGGCGATCTTGCCCGCGCGCTCTCGTCCGGCTTCGTCTATCAGGGCAAAATCTCGACATTCTGGGGCGGCGTGACGCGCGGCGAGCCGAGCGGGCATCTTTCGCCGACCGCCTTCGTCAACTTCCTGCAGAATCACGACCAGATCGGCAACCGCGCACTCGGCGACCGGCTGGAAACAATTGCCGCCGTAAGGACAATAGAGGCCGCGCTTGCGATCACCCTGATTGCCCCGATGACGCCGATGCTGTTCATGGGCGAGGAATGGGGCTCGAAAGCGCCGTTTCCTTTCTTCTGCAGCTTTCAGGGGGAATTGGCCGATGCCGTCCGCAAGGGGCGGCGCAGGGAATATAGCTGGGCCTATGCGCGATACGGCGACGACGTTCCCGATCCGCTCGAGCCTGCGACGTTCCAATCCGCCGTGCTCGATTGGCAATCCCGCAATTCACCGACAGGCGCGAACCGGCTTGCGCTGGTGCAACGGCTGCTCGCGATACGCAAACGGGAGATCGCTCCGCGCCTGGCGGGAACGGCCTTCGGCGACGCGCGGGCCAATGACAAGGGCGTGTTGACCGCGAGCTGGCGCATGGGCGACGGTGCGACGTTGCGCCTGCTGGCCAACCTCTCGGCCAACGAGATCGCCCGGCAGACCAGCGACCCGACGGGCATACCGATCTGGGGCGGCGCGGCGGAGGACATGATCCCGCCATGGTCGGTGTTCTGGCGCCTCGATCCACATCGAGATTGACGCCTTTTAAAGCATGATGAGTTTTAGTTGGATCGGTCGTCCGCGGCGCTTCACCTCCCCTTGAAAGGGGAGGTCGCTTTGCTCCGCAGGAGCAAAGCGGGAGGGGATCAGCCGTCGCGCAAAGTGGTCAATCTGCCCCCCTCCCCAGCCCTCCCCCTTTTAGGGGGAGGGAGCGAGACGTCCGTCTGTCGCAACTCAACCCAACTTCATTGCGCTTCAGCTTCGCTTGGTCAACAGCAGCCGGCCGCGATTGCGGATCGCAACCTGCGCGACCTCGGCAAAACGCTGCAGCAACCAGGGCAGCATGACCTCCAGCCGAACGTAGTCGTCGGCGACATCGACGTGACCCGAGGCGGCCTGCCCGAGCGCGCGGACGCGGAAGAACATGCTGTCCCCATCCCATCGCTCCTCATCGACCTTGATCACGGGAACGCTTGCGGCAGCGCGCATCAGTCCGCCTTTGAGGCGGCGCGTCGCCTCCTCGCGGCCGAGCTGATGCGGAATCGAAACGACGAGCGGTGCGGACATCTGGCACATCTCCTCTGTCTCAAACCGATGTAATTCCGCCTCACGCGAAAAGAAGGGGCCGGTGCGAGGCTACTGGATTTTCCCGGCGAGCTTTCCCATCGCCGCCTTGATCGACGACGACGCGTTCTCGTAACCTTGCCAGGCCTTGGTCCTGGCGAGCAGGCCGGGCACCGTGCGCACCGTGTAACGTTTCGGGTCGAGACCGGCTTTCACCTGCGTCCAGGTCAGCGGCATCGAAACGGTGGCGCCTTCGCGGGCCCGCGGCGACAGGGCGGCAACTGCGGTCGACATGCGGTCGTTCCGAAGATAGTCAAGGAATATCCTTCCCTTGCGCAGCTTCTTCGCCATGTTGAGCAGATATCGCTCAGGATTGTCGCTGGCCATCCACTGGCAAACGCCCTGCGCGAAGGATTTGGCTTCCTTCCAAGTCACCTTGTCCTTTGCCCCGTACAGCAGCGGCACGACCACGTGCAGCCCCTTGCCTCCCGTGGCCTTGCAAAAGCTTTCCATGCCGACATCGGCCAGGCGCTGCCGCATCTCGCTCGCCGCGGCGACCACTTGCGCGAAGTCGACGTCCGGTGCGGGATCTAGATCGAACACCAGCCGGCCCGGCGTGTCGTAGGCATTGGGCGCGCAATTCCAGGGATGCAGCTCAAGCCCGCCGATCTGCGCCACCGCCGCAAGTCCTTCGATGCGGTCGATCTGCAAATAGGGCTTGCGATCGCCGGAGACCTTTGCGAGTTCCAGGAGCTTCGATGTCCCTTGCATCGCGTGGCGCTGGAAGAACTGTTGACCGTTAATGCCGTCGGGCGCGCGCACGATCGAACAGGGCCGCCCCCTGATGTGGCCGATCATCCACTCGCCGACGGCCTCGAAATAGCGGGCGAGATCAAGCTTGGTCACGGGCTTTGCGTCGCCCGCATCCGGCCACAGCTCCTTGTCCGGCTTGGAGATGACGACCCCCATGACCTCGGAGGATCCGTTTTGCGCCACGTGCGCCCGCGTCGCCGCACGACGGGGTTTGGCGGTTGCGCCCGCGAGCGGCTCGGCGACCTTGATCATGACAGGCTCCTCCGCCCTCACCTCTGCCGCCGGCTTGTCCTGCCGCAGCGCCTTGAACGCCGCCTGCCGGATGTTGCCGTCGCTGGTGAAACCCGCAAATTCGATCTCCGCGACCAGCTCCGGCTTCAGCCAATGCACGTCGCGGGTCTTGCGCGGCGCGTTCTTGCCGGTAAACGGGCTTTGGTCCGACGCTGCCGCCTTCAGGGCCGGCATGATGCGCCTGACCGTGTCCTGCCCGAAGCCGGTCCCGACCGTTCCAATATAGGTAAGATGATCGTCGCGATGGACGCCCGCCAGCAGCGAGCGAAACTTGCCGTTGGTCGTCTTCCAGCCGCCGAGGACGACCTCATGCCCGGGCCGGCATTTGGCCTTGGTCCAGCTCTTCGAGCGGCCCGAATGATAGGGCGCGGAGAGTTTCTTGGAGACGATGCCTTCCACCGACAGTTTGCGCGCCGACTCCATCACGGTCCGGCTGTCGGCTTCGAAATGCTCGACATAGCGGATGTGTTTCGCCTTGGCCTTGGCGCGCGCGTCCAGCAGCCGCTTCAATTGCGCCTTGCGCTCGCCAAGCGGCAGGCGCCGCAGATCCATGCCTTCAGCGAACAGGAGATCGAACGCGAAAAAGATCAGCTTGTCAGTCTTGTCGTCCGCGATTGCCGCCTGGAGCGCGGAGAAATTCGGCACGCCCTTGCCGTCGAGCGCCACGATCTCGCCGTCGATCAGAGCGTCGGGCAGCGCGCCTGCTTCGCGGGCGATGGCCCCGAACTTGCCGGTCCAGTCCAGCCCCTTGCGGGTCTTCAACGTCGCTGCTCCGCCCGCGACGCGCAACTGCACCCGATAGCCGTCGAACTTGATTTCGTGGCACCAGTCTTCGCCGCTCGGAGGCTGATCAACGGCGGTACAAAGCTGCGGCGCGACGAAGGCGGGCATGTCTGCGACCTTCCTCGCCTTCTCCTGCACGACGGCCTTGCCGGCCGCGCGAGCCTCGGCGGCATCGCCGCGATTGGAATCCCAGACCGCGTCGGCTTTGGCGCGACCATTGCCTGCGGTCATGAACGGCTTTGGCGGGCGGCCCGTGCCCTCGGCGATCTGCTGCATCGACCGGCCCGAGGCAACCGAGCGGTCCTCGTCCAGGACGTTATTTGCCTCGCCGTCCCTGGCGAATTCGTCGCGGTGCTTGATCAACAGCCAGTTGGTGCGCTTGCCGCCATAGCGGTCGTTGCGCATGCGCACCAGCACCCAGCTGCCGTGCAATTTCTCGCCGTCCAGCGTAAATTTGAGATCGCCCTTCTTGAGGCCCCGCGCCGGATCGTCGGCGTCCCAATAGCCGCGATCCCAGAGCTGCACGGTGCCGCCACCATACTGGCCCTTCGGGATCGTGCCTTCGAAATCGCCGTAGTCGAGCGGATGGTCTTCCACCTCAACCGCCAGCCGCTTGTCATGCGGATCGAGCGACGGGCCGCGCGTAACCGCCCAGGATTTGAAGACGCCGTCGTATTCCAGCCGCAGATCATAGTGCAGGCGGGTCGCATCGTGCTTCTGAATCACGAACCGCCGCCGCTTCGACGGCGCGACCTTCGCGGTGCCCGATGGCTCCGCGGTCTTCTCGAAGTCGCGCTTCTTGCGGTAGGTGGACAGTTTTCCGGCAGGCACGATCAATCCCCAGCCCGAAATGAGATTATGTCAATCCGATACGCGACGAAAGCGCGCCCCTCTCTTCATTTTACTTCTCCCGCCGTCGGGAGGTAATTGTCGCCGTCAGCGAAAGTTCCCTGTCCTGCGGCCCGCAGCTAAAGCGCGATGGCTTGAGGTTGAATCGCCATCGCGCTTTAGCCTCTTGTTTGCGCATGATCTTTTCGGAAAACCGCTACACACTTTTCCGGATCATGCGCTAATCCGGTGCGCGCAGGCGATAGCCGATGCCGGTTTCGGTCAACACGTAGTGCGGACGCTCGGGATCGGCTTCGATCTTCTGCCGGAGCTGGCGCACATAGACCCTCAAATACTGCGCGTCGGTCAGCTCGTCCCAGAGCTCATTGAGCAAAAAGCGGTGGGTCAGCACCTTGCCGGCATGCTGCACCAGCACGCGAAGCAATTCGTATTCCTTCGGCGATAATTTCACTTCTCTCTCGCCGACCTTGACGATGCGGCGCACCAGGTCGACGGAGAGATCGCCCGAGCGAAACACCGGACGCTCGCCATGGACCTGCAACTGGTGGCGCAATGCCGCGCGCAGGCGGGCGAGCAGTTCATCCATTCCGAAGGGTTTGGTGAGGTAGTCGTCGGCGCCGAGATCGAGCGCCTGCACCTTGCCGGCCTCGTCGCCGCGGCTCGACAGCACCACGATCGGGACGCCGTCGTTGCGGCCGCGGATCATCCGCAGCAGGTCGAGGCCCTGAATGTCCGGCAGGCCCAGGTCGAGAATGATCAGCGCAGGACTTTGCGCAAGCAGCTCCAGCGCCATCTTGCCGTTGGAGGCTTCCAGAATTTCGTAGCCCTGGGTCGCCAGTCCCATCCGCAGCAGCTTTCTGATGGGAGGCTCGTCATCTATGACAAGCACCTTGATCGGTGTTGCGCTCATGCGGCGGTGTCCAAGGCTTTTGTCTCTGCCGGCACAGGCAGGCAGACGGTCAGCACGGCGCCGCTGCGATCGGTGCGGTTGGCGGCGGAAATCCTGCCGTGCATCGCCTCGACGAAACCGCGGGAGATGGCGAGTCCAAGTCCGGTGCCAGGGCGGACGCGATCGGTCTTCTGCGCCCGATAGAACTTGTCGAACACGCTCTCCAGCTCGCCCGGCGGAATGCCGTCACCCTCGTCAGCAACCTGCAAAAGGACCTGATCCTTGTCGCGCAAGCTCCTGATCGTGATCGTGGTGTCGGGCGGTGAATATTTCGCCGCGTTGTCGAGCAGGTTGAAGATCACCTGTTCGAACAGCACCGCGTCGAGACTGAGCATCGGCAGGTTGGCGGCAAGTTCAAGCGAGATCTTGTGCCGCGCCAGGATCTTGCCGGCGCGACGCAAGGCGCTGCCGACGATCTCGCCGATATCGTGCAGCGAGGTGTTCGGCACGATGGCGCCGGATTCGAGCTTCGTCATATCGAGGAGATTGGCGATGAAGCGGTTGAGGCGCTCGGATTCGTCGATCACGGTTGCCAACAAATCGTGCTTTTGCTGGTCGCTCAGGCCGGCAAGATCCCGCATCGCCGAGGCAGCGCCGAGCACCGAGGCCAGCGGTGTCTTGAGGTCATGCGAGATCGAGGTCAGCAACGCCGAGCGCAAACGCTCCGATTCCACGGTGCGCTTGACCTTGTCCATGTCCTCCACCAGCAATACCCGCTCGATCGCCAGCGCACCCTGGTCGACCAGGGCATCGAGCAGGCGGCGCTGGTCCGGCGTCAGCAGCGGCCCGGTGCGGTCATCGTCGATGCCGATCACGCCGATCGGCCCGCGTCCGGTCCGCATCGGCAAGAACAGCCGTTTGGCGCCCGGCAGCGTGTCCGAGCCGCGCCCGGCGGGGCGGTCATTGCTCCAGGCCCAGTTCGCGGCCGCGAGGTCCGCCTGATCGAGCTGATCCTCGGGCGGATAACCGGCCTTCACGGTCAGCAGACCTTGTTCGGGCAATAGCAGCACCACGCGCACCTTCAGCATCAGCGCGGTCTGATAGGCGGTCGCCCACAGCACGTCGTCGAGCGTGGCAGTGCCCGCGAGCTTGCGGCTGAACGCGTAAAGCTGTTCCGTGGTCCTGATCCGGCCGATCGCGGTGTCGGCCTGGGTGCGGACGCGGGCCGCGACGTTGGAGACCAGGATCGCGATCAGCATGAAAAAGAAGAAGGCGACGATGTTGGTCGGATCGGTGATCGTCAGGGTGTAGATCGGCGGTAAAAAGAAAAAATTGTAACAGAGCGAGGCCGCGACGCTGGCCAATAGCGACGGCCACACCCCGTAACGCACGGCAACGCCGACCACGGCGGTGAGAAACACCAGATCGACATTCTCGATGCCGAACAGCGGCCGGATGACCTCGGCGCCGGCCAGCCCGAGCGCGACGATCGCGAGCGCCATCAGGTAGGGGCGCGGATTGAACGGTTCGATCCGCGCCGCCGTCTGCACCGCGGCCTGGGTCGCCGGTGCCGCCGGCTGCTCCTCCCCAGCGATGACGTTGACGGTGATATTGCCGGCGCGCCGCACCAGGTCGTGAACCACCGAGCCGCGCATGATCTCGAACCAGCGCGAGCGCGTAGACTTGCCGATGATGATTTGCGTGACGTTGTTGGCGTGCGCGAACTTGATGATGTCGTCGGCGATGCGGCGTTCTACGCCAGGAATGGTCAGCGCCTCGCCACCCAGCGCCTCCGCCAGACGCAAGGTGTCGGCCAGCCGGTCGCGCTGTTCGTCGGTCAATTGCAGGCTACGCCGGGTCTCGATGCTGATCGCGGTCCACGGCGCGTGCACGCGATCGGCCAGCCGCTTGGTATAGCGCACGAGCCCCGCCGCGCGCGGGTCCTCGCTGACGCAGACCAGGACGCGCTCGCCGGCCGCCCACGGCCCGGCAATGGCATTGGCCTGCATGTGGGTGAGCAGCTGCTCGTCGACGCGCTCGGCGGTGCGGCGCAGGGCCAGCTCACGCAGCGCGGTCAGATTCCCCGGCGAGAAATAGTGCTCCAGCGCGCGCTCGGCCTGCTTGGGAACGTAGACCTTGCCCTCCTTCAGCCGCTGGATCAGGTCGTCAGGGGTGAGATCGATCAGTTCGATCGCGTCCGCGCGATCGAACACGGAGTCCGGCACGGTTTCGCGCACCCGCACATGCGTGATCTGGGCGATCACGTCATTGAGGCTTTCGATGTGCTGGACGTTGACGGCGGTGTAGACGTCGATACCGCGCGAGAGCAGCTCGTCGACGTCGAGATAGCGCTTGGGATGACGGCTGCCCGGCGCGTTGGTGTGGGCGAGTTCGTCGACCAGGACGAGCTGCGGGTGCCGCGCAATCACCGCGTCGAGGTCCATCTCCTCCAGAATCTGGTCCTTGTATTCCAGTCGCTTGCGCGGAACGAGCTCCAGCCCGCGCAACAGCGCTTCGGTCTCCGCCCGCCCGTGGGTCTCGACCACGCCGACCACGACATCGACGCCCGCCTTCAGCTTGGCATGTGCGCTCTGCAGCATCTCGTAGGTCTTGCCGACCCCCGGAGCGGCGCCGACGAAGATCTTGAGCCGGCCGGCGCCGGCGTGCTCGCGGCTGGCTGCCTCCAGCAAGGCTTCCGGCGAGGGGCGTTGATCGGGGTCGCGGCGTTGATTTGCCATAACGCATTATAAACAGGCGGATCAGGCTGGCCTAGTGGAGCGGATTTGACGTTCGCTACCTGCTTGCCGCGAGTCTCTCATGCGAACGTCAAATCCAAAGCTCCACTAGAAACAATAATTTGCTAGTGGTCCTTTGATTCTGACGTTTGCAAAGTGCCTCCCATAGCGGGATGCAAACGTCAGAATCGGACCACTCGCGCGTCTCATTTGGCCGCCGCCGCATCGAGCGCCAGATTGAGAGCCAGCACGTTGACCCGCGGCTCGCCGAGCAGTCCCGCCAGGCGCCCCTCGGTGTTCTGGACCACCAATTGGCGCACGCGCTCCTCCGGCATGTGTCGTGCTTTTGCGACCCGCGGCACCTGGAACAGCGCGGCCTCCGGCGACATGTCGGGATCGAGGCCGCTGGCGGAGGTGGTGACGAGATCAACCGGAATGGCGCTGCCGGGATTTTCTGCCCTGAGCTTGTCGACGTCGTCCTTGAGCCGGTCGGCCAGCGCCTTGCTGGTGGGCCCGAGGTTGGAGCCGCCCGAATTGGCCGCATTATAGGGGGCAGGGACGGTCTTGGTGGAGTCCGCAGGGTCCGGCGCGGTGGTCGCCGAAGGCCGGCCGTGGAAATATGTGTCGCTCTTGAACTCCTGCCCGATCAGGGCGGAGCCGACCACCTTGCCGTCACGCTCGATCAGGCTGCCTTGCGCCTGCCTGGGAAACATCACACCGGCGATGCCGGTTATGGCCAGCGGATAGGCCAGGCCCGTGATCAGGGTCAGCGCGACAAGAACGAGGATGGCCGGACGAATTTCTCTGATCATGATGGTGTCTCCAGACTGTTCTCGTCATTGCGAGGAGCGCGAGCTCCGAAGCAATCCAGACTGCGTCCGCGGTAAGATTGCTGGATTGCTTCGCTTCGCTCGCAATGACGATCCTTGTTTCAAGTTTCAAGCCAGATGCAAGGCCGCGACCACGATGTCGATGGCCTTGATGCCGATGAAGGGAATGATGATGCCGCCGACGCCGTAGATCATCAGGTTGCGGCGCAGTAGCGCGCCGGCGCCGACCGCCCGATAGGCCACGCCTTTCAGGGCCAGCGGAATCAGCGCAATGATGATCAGCGCGTTGAAGATGATCGCCGACAGGATCGCGCTCTGCGGGCTCGTCAGATGCATGATGTTGAGCACGCCGAGCTGCGGATAGAACGCCAGGAACATCGCCGGGATGATGGCGAAATATTTCGCCACATCGTTGGCGATGGAGAACGTCGTCAGCGCGCCGCGGGTCATCAGAAGCTGTTTGCCGATTTCGACCACCTCGATCAGCTTGGTCGGGTTGGAATCGAGATCGACCATGTTGCCGGCCTCGCGCGCCGCCTGCGTGCCGGTGTTCATGGCGACCCCGACATCGGCCTGCGCCAGCGCCGGCGCGTCGTTGGTGCCGTCGCCGCACATCGCCACCAGCTTGCCCCTGGCCTGCTCGTCGCGGATCAGGCGGAGCTTGTCTTCCGGCGTGGCCTGCGCAAGAAAGTCGTCGACGCCCGCCTCGGCCGCGATCGCCGCCGCCGTCATCGGATTGTCGCCGGTGATCATCACGGTGCGGATGCCCATCCGCCGCAGTTCGGCGAAACGCTCGCGGATGCCGCCCTTGACGATATCCTTGAGCTGCACGACGCCGAGCAGCCGGCCGTCCCTGGCGACCGCCAGCGGCGTGCCGCCTGATTTGGAAATATCGTCGGAGATCGACTGAACCTCGCGACCCACGTCGGATAGAGCTGCGGGCTGCACCGCTCGCGCGACATTGCCGGAGGCAAGCGTCGGCACACCGCCGTTGACATAGTTCAGGATTGCGTCGACCGCACCCTTGCGCACCGACGATCCATGCGCATCGACTCCGCTCATGCGCGTCTGCGCCGTAAACGGAATGAAGGTGGCGGCAAGCTCGCTCATGTCGCGGCCGCGGATGCCGTATTTCTCCTTGGCGAGCACAACGATCGAGCGGCCTTCCGGCGTCTCGTCCGCCAGCGAGGCAAGCTGGGCGGCGTCGGCAAGCTCCTGCTCGCTCACGCCGCGCACCGGACGGAAGGCTGTGGCCTGCCGGTTGCCCAGCGTAATGGTGCCGGTCTTGTCCAACAGCAGCGTGTCGACATCACCTGCAGCTTCCACGGCGCGGCCGGACATCGCCAGCACGTTGAAGCGCACCAGCCGGTCCATGCCGGCGATGCCGATCGCCGACAGCAGCGCGCCGATGGTGGTCGGAATCAGCGTCACGAACAGCGCGACCAGGATCACCACCGAAATCTGTCCGCCGGCGTATGCCGCGTAGCTCGGGATGGTGACGGTCGCGAACACGAAGATGATGGTCAGACCCGCGAGCAGGATGTTGAGCGCGATCTCGTTCGGCGTTTTCTGCCGCTCGGCGCCTTCCACCAGCCTGATCATGCGGTCGATGAAGGTCGAGCCCTGCTCGGCCGTGATGCGAACGCGGATCCAGTCGGACAGCACTTGCGTTCCGCCCGTCACCGCCGAACGGTCGCCGCCGGACTCGCGGATCACGGGGGCGGACTCGCCCGTGATCGCCGCCTCATTGACGGAAGCCACGCCCTCGATCACCTCGCCGTCGGACGGGATCAGATCGCCCGCCTCGACCAGGACGATGTCACCAACCTTCAGGCTGGTGCCGGGGACAAGCTGGAAGGTCCTGTCGGAACCCGTGAGCAGCTTGGCCTGGCTCTCGGTACGAGTCTTGCGCAGCGATTCGGCCTGCGCCTTGCCGCGGCCTTCGGCGACCGCTTCGGCAAAATTGGCAAACAGCACGGTGAACCACAGCCACAGGATGATCTGGAAGGTGAAGGCAAGCCCGGCGCCGCCGGTCACGAGCTCGCGCAGAAAGATCACCGTGGTGAGCGCGGCCACGATCTCGACCACGAACATCACGGGGTTCTTCATCATCAGCCGCGGATCGAGCTTGGCAAAAGATGCCCTGATCGCGGGGACCACGATCTTCGGGTCGAGCATCGTCGCAACCGGCGTCCGCTTGTTCAGTTTAAGGACAGGTTCCATGGAGGCAGCTCCGGATGAGATCGCTCAGAAAAGGTTGCCCGCGGTCATCGCGAGGTGTTCGACGATCGGCCCCAGCGCCAGCGCCGGGAAGAAGGTCAGGCCGCCGATGATCAGGATCACGCCGACGACCAGGCCGGCGAACAGGCTGCCGGTGGTCGGGAAGGTCCCAGCCGAGGGCGGAATCGATTTCTTGCCGGCCAATGAACCCGCGATCGCCATCGCCGGAACGATCATGAAGAAGCGGCCGACGAACATCGCGCTTGCCAGCGTCAGGTTATAGAAGAAGGTGTTGCCGGACAGCCCGGCGAAGGCCGAACCGTTGTTGCCGGTCGACGAGGTGTAGGCGTAGAGCACCTCGGTAAATCCATGCGGGCCGGCGTTGGCCATCGACGCCACCGCCGATGGGACCACGACGGCAACCGAGGTCCAGCCGAGATACATCAGGGGCAGCACCAGGATCGCGAGCATCGCCATCTTGACTTCTCGCGCCTCGATCTTCTTGCCGACATATTCGGGCGTGCGGCCGACCATCAGTCCGGCGACAAAGATCGAAAGGATGACGAACAGCAGCATGCCGTAGAGGCCGGCGCCGACGCCGCCGACGATGATTTCCCCCAACTGCATGTTGATCAGCGGGATCATGCCGCCCAGTGCGGTGAAGCTGTCATGCATGGCGTTGACCGCGCCGCACGACGCGGCGGTGGTCACCACCGCGAACAGCGCCGAGCCGACGATGCCGAACCGGACTTCCTTGCCTTCCATGTTGCCGCCGGTCAGTCCCAGCGCGTCGAGCGTGTGGGTGCCATGGGCTTCCGCCCAATAGGTGACGATCACGCCGGCGATGAAGAGGACGCCCATCACGGCGAAGATTGCCCAGCCCTGCCGCTGGTTGCCGACCATGCGGCCGAAAACATTGGTCATGGCGGCGCCGATCGCGAAGATCAGGATTATCTGCAGGAGGTTCGACAGCGCGGTCGGATTCTCGAAGGGATGCGCGGCGTTGGCATTGAAGAACCCGCCGCCATTGGTGCCCAGCATCTTGATCGCGACCTGGGAAGCGACCGGACCGACCGCGATGGTCTGCTTGGCGCCTTCCAGCGTCGTGATCTCGACATAGGGACCAAGCGTCTGGGGCATGCCTTGCCAGACCAGGAACAGTGCGCTGACGACGCAGATCGGCAACAGGACATAGAGCGTAGAGCGCGTCACATCGACCCAGAAATTGCCGATGGTGCGCATCGAGGAGCGGCAGAAACCGCGGATCAGGGCAACCGCGAGCGCAATGCCGGTGGCCGCCGACAGGAAATTCTGGTGCGTCAGTCCCAGCATCTGGACCAGATAGGACAGCGTGCTTTCGCCGCCGTAGTTCTGCCAGTTGGTGTTGGTGAGAA
>Ga0265339_10000788_pt1 | contig 24487 bp, 22 predicted proteins | sample 4CB219metaG_FD_202085 | JGI IMG/M metagenome (GOLD analysis project Ga0265339, IMG submission 202085) | Rhizosphere microbial communities from Carex aquatilis grown in University of Washington, Seatle, WA, United States - 4-CB2-19 metaG | ecosystem: Host-associated > Plants > Roots >... | reverse complement strand
GTGGGCTCGCTAACTGCCCGCGACAAGGGCTTCACCGAGGAAATCGCCGCCAAGTATCCGGACCTGAAGCTGGTGGCGACCAAGGTCGCCGACGGCCAGGCGACAACCGGTCTTAACATCACCACGGACCTGCTGACGGCGAACCCGAATCTCGTCGGCATCTTCGCTGACAACCTGATCATGGGCGAAGGCGCCGGCCAGGCGATCGCTGAAAACAAGGTTGCCAATAAGGTCGCTCTGGTGAACTTCGACAGCGACGACAAGACGCTGGGTTTCCTCGATGACGGCACCACCGCCGCCCTCGTCGTTCAGGACCCCTACCGCATGGGCTACGATGGCGTGAAGACGGCGCTCGCGGTTTCCAAGGGCCAGAAGGTCGATGCCAACGTCGATACCGGCGCCAACCTGGTGACCAAGGCCAACGAGAGCGATCCGAAGATTTCGGCGCTCATCCATCCCAAGCTCGACTGCAAGTAAATCGCAATTACGTCTGATTGCCACGCCCCTTGCTCCCTTCTGGACGGGGCGTGGCAATTGCAATTACCATGGCCCCTTGGGAGGGCTCCTGAGGGGGAGCAAGTATACCGAGATGGTTGCTGAGCCAGAGGCTCCAGCTGCGGGGGGCGGGCGGGCCGACGAAGGTCCGATCCTGGAGCTCCGTGAGCTCAAGAAAAACTATGGTCCTGTGCAGGCGCTGAAGCCGGCGACGCTGGCGTTCCGCCGGGCTGAGATCCACGCGATGGTCGGCGAAAACGGCGCCGGCAAATCGACGCTGATCAAGCTGCTCACCGGCGTCATCCGCCGTTCGGGCGGCGAAATCTTCTGGAACGGAAAGACCGTCGGCCTGGACAACCCGCAGGAGGCAATCGACCTCGGCATCAATGCCGTGCACCAGGAAGTCGTGCTCTGCCGCCATCTGACCGTCGCCGCCAACATATTCCTCGGCGAGGAGCAGACCTGGCACGGGCTGCTGAAGAAGCGCGAGATGACGCACGCCGCACAGCGCATTCTCGACGACATGGGCTTCCATCTGCCGGCCGGTGCGCTGCTGGAGACGCTGACGATCGGCCAACAGCAACTGGTGGCAACGGCGCGGGCGTCGCTGCGCGGCACCAAGTTTCTCATATTCGACGAGCCGACCGCCTACCTCACGCGCCAGGAGGCAGCGCAACTTTTCGCGCTCATCCGGCGGCTGAAGGAAAGCGGCGTCACCATAATCTACATCTCGCACCGGCTCGAGGAGGTGTTCGAACTGGCCGACCGTGTGAGCGTGCTGCGCGACGGCACCATGGTGGGTACGCGCGACATCCACGAGACCAACGAGACCGAGTTGGTCACGCTGATGATCAACCGGACAATCGAACAGATTTACCACAAGGAACACGTTGCCTTCGGGGAGACACTGCTCGAGACGCGGCATCTCTCCGGCAAAGGCTTTAACGATGTTTCGATCGCGGTGAGGCGGGGCGAAATCGTCGGGCTTTACGGCTTGATCGGCGCCGGGCGCAGCGAATTCGCGCTCTCGGTTTTTGGCCGCAATCGGCGAGCGTCCGGCGAAATTTTCTGGAAGGGCGAACCGGTCGACATCCATAACGAGCGGCAGGCAATCGCGCTCGGCATCGCACTGGCGCCGGAGAGTCGGCGCGACCAGGGGCTGAACCTCAACCTGCCGATTGGCTTCAACCTCAACCTGCCGATCTACGACCGGCTGACGCGCGGCATTACCATTTCGCGGCGCGAGGAGGCGGAGCGCGCCGATCGGCAAATACAGGATCTCGCAATAAAGACGCCCAGCCGGCGCAGTGTCGCCTCGTCGATGTCGGGCGGCAACCAGCAGAAGATCGTCATCGGCAAGTGGCTGAACCACGGAGCCGATCTGTTCATATTCGACGAGCCGACGGTGGGCGTCGATGTCGGGACCAAGGCAGAGATCTACCGGCTGCTCGGCGAGCTTCTCAAGAAAGGTGCGGGCATCATTCTGATCTCGTCGTACCTTCCCGAGGTTTACGAACTCGCGGACACGCTGCACGTCTTCCGCGCGGGCCGGCTGGTCGGCAGCAATCCCTTCCGCACGGTGAGTCACGAAGACGTTCTGGCGGAGGCCATCGGGGTATGAGGAGAAGCCGATGACAACGAGCGTCGATACGGTATCCGCACCGGTCCAGAAGGGGCGCCGGAACTACAGCTTCCTGTTTGCCCTGACGCTGCTCGGCCTGCTGTTGCTGCTCTGGGTCATGCTGAGCTTCGCCACGCCGAACTTCATGACAGAGCGCAACATCCCGAACCTGCTTCGCCAGGGGTCGATGATTGCTGTCCTGGCGCTCGGGGAGACATTCGTCATCATCACCGCGGGCATCGATCTCAGTGTCGGTGCCATCGCCGGCGTTTCCACGGTGGTGATCGCGATGTTGATTCAGGGCGGCGTAGCGGTCTGGCTCGCTATCCTGATCACGCTCGCGGTCGGGCTCGCCATCGGTGTCTTTCACGCCTTCGGCATCACGCGGATGGGGCTACCGCCGTTCATCATCACGCTGGCGACGCTGACGGCACTGCGCGGTATCGGCCTGCTGATGACCAATGGCTCGACGATCAGCATCACCAACAAGGCCTTCACCGATTTCGCGACGCTTGACCTGTTCGGAATTCCCAGCCTGTTCTGGATGGTGATCCTGGTCGCCATTCCATCATACGTATTCCTCTCGCACACGCGCTGGGGCCGCTACATTTTCGCGGTCGGTTCCAATCCGGAATCGGCGCGGCTCTCCGGTGTGCGGGTTCACTTCATTCTCTACCTCGCCTATTCGCTGTCGGGCGCCTTCGCAGCGTTTGTCGGCGTCCTCCTCGCCACCCGTATCGGCATCGGCAACGCCACCCAGGCGGACGGCTGGGAGCTGCAAGCCATCGCTTCAAGCGTCATCGGCGGCACCTCGCTGTTCGGCGCGATCGGCTCGGTCCACGGACCGCTGATCGGAGCCTTTATCCTGGCGACGATCAACAACGGCGCCAATCTCCTGAACGTGAATTCGTTCTGGCAGCGAATTGTGACGGGGGGGCTGATCATCGTTATTGTCTATTTCGATGGCCTTAGACGCCGACGCGGCTGACACGCTATAAGACGCCGGGCACCGCATCCGGACCGGCGCCGCCTGCGACGATATGGCGGCGGAATCCCGAGTCTTGATCGCCTTCAATTAACCGCATTGCCGCGGGTTCCATGGCAACACGCGACAGCGCAACGTGGGCGTAATGAAGATGCAGGGCATGAACCGCAAAGCTTCACTCGGGCTGGTGGTGGCGGGTATCGCGATCGGGTCGTTGGGCGCGCTGGCGTCAGCGCCGCCCGACTTTGTCGTGCGAGCGGCGAATGCAGCGGTCTCCGGGTTATCAGACCAGCTCAACCTCTTCGGCGAGGTGTTTCACAGGGTGCGGACCGACTACGTCGTTCAGCCCGACGAAAAGTCGATGGTCACCAACGCGCTCGACGGCATGGTGAGCGGGCTCGACGCGCAATCGGAATATTTCGCGCCCGGAGACGGTGCGCGGGCCGCGGAACGTCCGGGCGACGCGACGGCGACCGTCGGGATGCTGCTCACGATCGATGACAGCGCGGCCAAGGTGCTTTCGGTGGCCGACGGCTCGCCGGCAGCGGCGGCCGGGATTCTTGCGGGCGATTCGATCGTGGCGATCAACGGCAGCGATCTTGCCGGTGTCCATCTGCTCGACGTTGACGATGCGCTTCGCTGTGGCGACGGCAAACCGGTCGCCGTGACCCTGGTGCGCGACGGCGTGAACGAGCCGTTCACAGCCAAGCTGCAATGCGCGGCGCTGCCCGTAACGTCCGTCAGTGCGCGTGCCGAAGACGGAGTCGGCTATGTGCGCGTCAATCGATTGACGGGCCGGACCGCGGACGAGATCAGGTCGGCGGTCGCGCGGCTGGGGACCTCCTCGCCAAAGGGCTACGTGCTCGATTTGCGCAACAATCCGGGTGGATCGCTTGACGCGGCCGTAGCGGCAAGCGGCGACTTTCTCGGTGCCGGGGCCGTGGTTTCGCTGCGTGGTCGCGACACGGCGCAGGACCGCACAATCACCGGAAGCGGCGAGGATGTCACCAAGGGCGCGCCGATCGTCGTCCTGATCAACGGCGGCTCGGCGGCGGAAGCGGAGATCGTGGCCGGGGCGCTGAAGGACAGCCACCGCGCGACCGTGCTCGGAGCGCGGTCGTCGGGCACGGGATCGGTCCAATCGGTCATGCCGCTCGGCCAAGACGGAACGCTTCGTTTGACGACGGCGCGGTACTACACCCCGTCGGGTCAGAAGATCGAGGGCGCCGGCATCACTCCGGATATTACGGTGGCGCAGACCCTGCCGCCGCTGCCGCCTAGCATCAACGCCAAGCAGAGCCCGGCGAAGACGGCAGGCGCAAAGGCTCCGGCCGACCCGGCCTACATTCCCGGCGACCCGTCGCGGGACAAGCAGCTGCAGTACGCGCTCGAACTGGTGCGGGGCACGCTCTACAACCCCATCTTCCAGCCGCCACCGAAGAAATCCGTCGCCGGCTGAGCTTTGGTGGCTCGTTCGGGCTCGCCGGGCTTCTCGCCTGCAATGGTGCGGGAGGTGGTCGGCGCATGGTCCGCTTGCTGCCAGAGCATGCTAAGTTCCGGCCTTCGCAGTGAGGGATCGAACGTTTCATGCGTATTGCCATGCTGGGTTCAGGGTACGTGGGACTGGTCTCCGGCGCCTGTTTCGCCGACTTCGGCCACCACGTTGCCTGCATCGACCTCGACGGTGAGAAGATCAGCCGTCTCAAGCGGGGCGAGATGCCGATCTATGAGCCCGGCTTAAAGGAGCTGGTCGCCTCGAATACGGCTGCTGGACGGCTGGATTTTTCGACCGAGCTGGCGGCAGTCGCCGACGCTGACGTCGTTTTCATCGCCGTAGGCACGCCGTCGCGACGGGGAGACGGCCACGCCGACCTCGCCTACGTGCACAGTGCGGCAAGGCAGCTCGCCGGGGCGGTGAGGAGATTTACGGTGATCGTCACCAAGTCGACGGTACCGGTGGGCACCGGGGACGAGATCGAACGGATCATCGCCGAGACCAATCCGGCAGCAGATGTAGCGGTGGTTTCCAACCCTGAGTTCCTGCGCGAGGGCGCCGCGATCGAAGACTTCAAGCGACCAGACCGCATCGTCATCGGCACCGATGACGAGCGAGCGAGGCAGGTGATGGCCGAGGTCTACCGGCCGCTCTACCTCAATCAGGCGCCACTCTTGTTCACGTCCCGCCGGACGGCCGAGCTTTCAAAATACGCGGCCAACGCGTTTCTCGCCATGAAGGTGACATTCATCAACGAGATGGCGGACCTGTGCGAGGCCGCGGACGCCGACGTCCAGGACGTGGCGCGCGCCATCGGCCTCGACAAGCGCATCGGCGGCAAGTTCCTGCATGCCGGACCAGGATTCGGCGGTTCCTGTTTTCCCAAGGACACGCGCGCGCTGGTAAAGACCGCGCACGACTTCGGCACCCCGCTCAGGCTGGTCGAGACCACGGTCGCAGTCAACGACCAGCGCAAGCGCGTCATTGCCCGGAAGGTGATTTCGGCGTGCGGCGGGTCGGTGCGCGGAAAGCGCATCGGCATTCTCGGGCTGACGTTCAAGCCCAATACCGACGACATGCGCGATGCCTCGTCACTCGCGATCATTCAGGCGCTGCAGGACGCCGGCGCAACGGTGGCCGCGTACGACCCGGAAGGGATGGAAGCGGCGCGCCGGATGACCGATGGGGTGAACTTCGCGGCGGGGCCCTACGACGCGGCCAAAGGCGCGGCAGCGCTGGTGATCGTGACCGAGTGGAACGCCTTTCGCGCGCTCGATTTTGCGGAACTGAAAGCGGTCATGGCGGTCCCTCTGCTGATCGATCTGCGCAACATCTACGATCCGCACGAAGTGCTGCGTCACGGCTTCCGCTACGCCGGCGTCGGGCGGCCAAGCGACGCCGCCGTCGCCACACCGGTGGCGGACGCCGCGCAGTGAGATATCTGGTTACCGGCGCGGCGGGGTTCATCGGCTTTCACCTGACGCGACGGCTTCTGGTGGACGGTCACGCGGTGGTCGGCTACGACGGCATGACGCCGTACTATGATGTGGGGCTGAAGCAGGCGCGCCTGAACGCGCTCACGGCGATGCCGGGGTTCGCATCCGTCACCGGAATGCTGGAAGATGCAGCGACCCTGGCGCGGGCAGCTGACCTGGCACAGCCGGACGTGATCGTTCACCTCGCGGCGCAGGCGGGCGTGCGCTATTCGCTCGACAATCCCCGTGCCTACATCGAATCGAATCTCGTAGGGTCGTGGAACCTGCTCGAACTGGCGCGCGAGACGAAGCCCCGCCACCTCGTCATCGCCTCGACCAGCTCGGTGTACGGCGCCAATCAGAAGGTACCCTTCAGCGAGAACGATCGGGCCGACGAACCGCTGTCGCTCTATGCGGCGACGAAAAAGGGGATGGAGGCGATGGCGCACTCGACTGCGCATCTTTCTCGCATCCCGACAACGATGCTGCGCTTCTTCACGGTCTACGGTCCGTGGGGGCGGCCGGATATGGCGCTGTTCAAGTTCGTGGAGGCAATCGGTGCCGACCAGCCGATCGACGTCTACGGCTTCGGGAAGCCTCTGCGCGACTTCACCTACGTGAGCGACCTGGTTGAGGCGATGATCCGCCTGACCGCGATCGCGCCCAACGAGGCCAACCGGGTGCGGCAGTCGGGCGTCGAGGATTCACTCTCACCGCAGGCACCCTACCGGACCGTGAACATCGCCGGAGGCCATCCGGTGGCGCTCGACGAGCTGATCGCTACCGTTGAAGCTGCCGTCGGAAGAACGGCAAAGCGCCGGGTGCTGCCGATGCAGCCCGGCGACGTGCCGGTCACCCACGCCAGCCCGGCTTTGCTCGAAGCGCTGACCGGCTATCGCCCGTCCACGCCGCTGGCGGAAGGCGTAAATGCCTTCGTCGCGTGGTATCGGGACTACAAGCGAACAGGCGGTTGAGTCCAGTCAGGCATCACGCAGCACCGCATCAAAATAGGCGACGGTGCGGCGAAGGCCTTCGTCGAGCGCGATCTGCGGCTCCCAGCCAAGCTTCGTTCTGGCCAGCGTGATATCCGGGCAGCGTTGACGCGGGTCATCGGATGGCAGGGGCTTTCGGACAATGCGCGACCTGGAATTCGTCAGGGCGACGACCTTTTCGGCGAGTTCGAGGATGGTGAACTCGCCGGGATTGCCGAGGTTCACTGGCCCGACCATGTCGTCGTCCGACGACATGAGGCGCAGGAAGCCATCGATGAGATCGTCGACGTAGCAAAAGGAACGCGTCTGCTGCCCATCGCCGTAGACGGTGATGTCGTCTCCCTTCAGGGCCTGGACGACAAAGTTCGAGACGACGCGTCCGTCGTTGAGATGCATGCGCGGCCCGTAGGTATTGAAAATGCGGGCGACCTTGATCGTCAGTCCATGCTGGCGGTGATAGTCGAAGAACAGCGTCTCGGCGGCGCGCTTGCCTTCGTCGTAGCAGGCGCGGAGCCCGCGCGGATTGACGTGGCCCCAGTACTCTTCGGTCTGCGGATGCACCGCCGGGTCGCCGTAGACCTCCGACGTTGAGGCCTGGAAAACCCGCGCGCGCAGACGTTTGGCCAGGCCCAGCATATTGATGGCCCCATGCACGCTGGTCTTCAGCGTCTGCACGGGATCGTTCTGGTAGTGCACGGGCGACGCCGGACAGGCGAGATTGTAGATCTCGTCAACCTCGACATAGAGCGGAAACGTCACATCGTGACGCATCAGCTCGAAGCGCGGATTGGAGGAAAGGTGGGCGACATTCTGGCGCCGACCGGTGTAGAAATTGTCGACGCAGAGCACCTCGTGACCCTCGGCGATCAGGCGATCGGCAAGGTGCGAGCCGAGAAAGCCGGCACCGCCGGTGACCAAGATTCGCCTGGACTGCACTGCCGCTCACCCCATACCGCAACGACGCCGCACGGCCGGACCGGCCAGTAAATCGGCGGCGTCACGCTATACGAATCTGGTGCCGCGTCGATAGCTTTTGAGGTGCGGGAAATGCGCGGGCACATCCGCGACCCCCGACGGACGCCGGATTCATGGTGGCACCCGGCACACGCTTCGGTGAGGCGCTCCGTCGGCGAGATTCGACCGCGGCTACTCGGCCGGCTCGCCGCGCAGGCGCCCGGAGGCCATTGGCGCAGCCTCCGCGCGGCGGCGGCCCCTAATCATGGCGCCAAGGCGCCCCGCCGCTGACGACAGGCTCTCCATGTAGAGGTAGATCACCGGCGTGATGAACAACGTCAGCGCCTGCGACACGATAAGGCCGCCGACGACGGCGACGCCCAGGGGCTGGCGCAGCTCGGCGCTGGCACCAAGACCAAAGGCGATCGGCACGGAACCCATGATGGCAGCCATGGTCGTCATCATGATCGGCCGGAAGCGCACCAGACAGGCGTGGCGGATCGCGTCGTAAGGCGTGGCGCCCGCACGCTGCCTGACGATGGCGAAGTCGATCATCATGATCGCGTTCTTCTTGACGATGCCGATCAGCATCAGCATGCCGATGATGGCGATGACGCTGAGGTCGAAGCCGAAGATGCGCAGCGACAGCAGCGCGCCGACGACAGCAGCCGGAAGGCCGGTCAGAATCGTCAGCGGGTGGATGAAGCTCTCATAGAGGATGCCGAGCACGATATAGATCGTGAGCACCGCGGCGAGAAGCAGCAACCCCTGCCCGGCGGTGGCGTCCTGGAAGACCTGAGCGGTGCCGGAAAAACTCGTCGTGATCGTCGCCGGGAGCGCAATCTGACGCTTGATCACGGAGATCTCGTCGGTGGCGTTGCCGAGCGAAACCCCGGTCGGCAAGTTGAAGGAAATCGTCACCGCAGGCAGCTGGCCGACCTGGTTAACAGAAAGGAGGCCGGCGACACGCTCGACCTTGGCGAAGGCCGAAATGGGAACAAGCTTGCCTGTGGTGGTCGAACGAATTTCCAGTGAGTTCAGCAGATCGGACGTCCAGGGGATTTTCGGATCGAACTCTACTATGGCTTCGTAGCTGTCGCCGGTCTTGTAGATGGTCGACGCCTGATTGGTGCCGAAGCCATAGTAGAGCGAGTTGCGCAGCTGGTCGGCGCCGATGCCGAGCAGCTGGGCTTTCTGCGTGTCTACGATCAATTCGGCCTGCGGCGCGTTATCCTGAACATCAGTGGTAACGTCGGCGAAAAGCTTGTCGCGACCCATCGCGTCCGAGAGCTTCGCCGACCAGTCGAGCAACTCGTTGCGATCGATGCCCTGGACGACAAACTGATACTGGCTCGCCGACGACGTGCCGCCAATACGCAGGTTCTGCACCGGCGTGACGAAAGTCGAAATTCCGGGAACGGCGCCGAGCGACTTGCGCAAGTCGTCAAGAATTGCGGAGAGCTGAGGACGGGCGTTCTTCGGCTTGAGTTCCACGAACATGCGACCGGTGTTGAACGTCGAGGCGCCGAAGCCGCCGCCGACAACCGACGCGACATGGGAGACGTAAGGTTTTGCCTGGAGAACTTTGCGGACGTTGTTCTGCAGGGCGGCCATATCGTCGAACGAAATGTCCTGACGCGCCTGCGTGCTGATGGAGAGCTGGCCAATGTCTTCCTGGGGCAGGAAGCCCTTCGGCGAAACAACAAACAGGACGGCGCTGAGCGCCACGGTTCCAAAGAACAGAAGCAGGATCAGAAAACGCGAGCGCAGACAGAAATCCAGCGCTACGCGGTAGCCGGTCACCAGCCAGCCCGTGGGCGCCTCGTCCTCGGCATGATGACGCCCGCTCTTGTTGGCCGGCAGGCGCGCACACAACATCGGGGTGAGGGTCAGCGAGACCAGCGACGAGGCGACGATCGAAATTGTCACGACCATCGCGAACTCGTTGAAGATGCGTCCGACGACGCCACCCATCAACAGCACCGGCAGGAACACGGCAACCAGCGAAATGGTGATCGAAACGATGGTGAAGCCGACTTCACGGCTGCCCTTCAGCGCCGCCTCGAACGGCGGCACGCCCTCTTCGATATGGCGCACGATGTTCTCAAGCATGACGATGGCGTCATCGACGACGAGGCCGACCGCCAGCGTGAGGCCGAGCAGCGAGATGTTATCGATGGAGTATCCGAGCACGTACATCACGGCGAACGTGGCGATCAGAGAAATCGGCACGGCGAGCGTCGGAATGATCGTGGCGGAGACGCGGCGCAAGAAGAGGAAGATAACCAGTGCCACCAGGCCGATGGTGAGCAGCAACGTCAGTTCGACGTCGCTGACCGCCTGGACGATGGACTGCGACCGGTCGTTGAGGACGTTAAGGCTGCCGGAAGGGCCGAGGTCGTCGACGAAGCTCGGCAGCATAGTCTTCACGCGCTTCACCACATCAACGGTGTTGGCGTCGGGCTGGCGGAAAACGGCCAGCACCAGCGACACGCTGCCATCGTAGCTGCTGGTTGTCTGGGTGTTGGCCACCGAATCGATCACCCGCGATACATCATCCAGCCGCACCGGCTTGCCGTTTGGCGACGCGAGGATGATCTGGCCGAACTGCTTGGCCGTGGTCATCTGGGTGTTGGTCTGGATCGCGAGGTTCTGCGAGGGCCCGGCGAGGGTGCCAACCGGCGCGATCGAGTTGGCGGAAGCAACAGCGTTGGTGATCGTGTCGATGCCGATACCGAGACCCGAAATTGCGGTCGGATTGACCTCAGCGCGCACCGCGAACTTCTTCGCACCAAATACCTGCACCTCGCCGACACCGTCGAGCTGCGACAAGGCCGGCGAGATCACGTCCTCGGCGAAGTTGTCGAGATCGGGCAGCGCCATGGTCTTGCTCTGCAGGGCGAGCAGGACAATCGGCGCGTCCGCCGGGTTCACCTTGCGATAGCTCGGCGGCGTGGTCATGTTTGCCGGCAACTGGCGCAACGTACGCGCAATCGCGGCCTGGACGTCGGCCGCTGCCTGATCGATGTCGCGGTTCAGATCAAACTGAATGACGATCTGCGTCGACCCCTGAACGCTGGTCGCGGTGATCGACTGGATCGCCGGGATCGTGGAGAACTGCTTGATCAGCGGCGTGGCGACCGAGTTGGCCATGGTATCGGGCGAAGCACCAGGGAGCTGACCCGATACCGTGATGATTGGAAAGTCGACGTTGGGGAGTGCCGCGACCGGCAAATAGCGATAGGCGAACAGTCCAGCGCCGATCAAAGCGATCGCAAGCAGGATGGTGGCGACCGGCCGCTGAATGAAGGGTGCGGAGATATTCATCCGGCGGCTCCGGCAGCCGGACCGCCGACGGCCGTCCCCACTGTCTCCTTCACGCGAGATCCCTCGACAAGGCGAAGCTGACCTTCGATCACAACATGATCACCGGGGGAAACGCCCGAGGCGATGACGGCAGTTTGCCCGAGCGTCCGCGCGACAGTCACAGTGCGCTTGGTGACAGTGGAATTCGGCTGCATAAGGAAGACGAAAGACTGATCGCCATTCAGCTGGACAGCCGAGGTGGGCACCGTGGTGGCATTGTCGTAAGAACCGACCTCAGCTTCGACCTGGACGTAGGCGCCGGGCCACAGCGCCTCGTCTGCGTTGTCGAACTGGCCCTTCAGGGTGACGGTGCCGGAGGACGTATCGATCCCAGAATCGATGAACACCAGCGTGCCGGTGGCAATCGCTTTGTTCGTGTTGGCATCGATGGCAGTGACCTTGGGCGGCGTGCTGCCCGCCTGAGCCTTGCGGAAGGCCGCAAGATCGCGTTCGGGCACGTCGAACGAGATTCTGACCGGCGCCATTTCGGTGATCGTCATCAGCGCGGCAGTATCGCTGGCGCGCACCAAAGCACCCTGGCTGACTGAAATCGCACCGACACGCCCGCTGATCGGGGCCGTGATTGTAGCGTAACCCAATTGAACCTGGTCGGATTGCAGCTGCGCCTTATCGCTGGCAAGCGTGGCCTCGGCGACCTTGACCGTCACCTGCTGCTGCTCGACCTGCTGGGCGGTGGTGTCGCCATGACCCTGCAAGGTCTGGTCGCGCTGAAGGTCCGAGTTGGCCTGATCGAGGTTCGCCTGGTCCTTGGCGATGGCCGCCTGATCCTTGGCGATCGAGGCCTGAATGCTGGCGTCGTCGAGATGAAACAGCAGATCGCCCTGCTTGACCATCTGTCCCTCCTCCACCGGCTGGGCCACGATGACTCCATCGATGCGCGGCCGAATGGAAACCTGGGCAATCGGCTCGACCGTGCCGACGTAGTTCTGGGTGATGGGGACGGTTTCTTGTTTGGCGATTGCCGTGTAGACGGCAATCGTTGGCGCGCCGCCAGAGTGCCCCGAAGATGCCGACGAGGGAGCGGCCTGCTGTGCATTCGCAGAGCCCGGCCCGAACAGCGCGCGCACGCGCGGGTAAAGAATCGCCCCGCCCGCCAACGCAACAAAAATGACCAATAGAGCGAGTCGCTTGGCGCTCATCCACATCACCTCGAGGCCAACCGGCAAACGCGGCTGCTCACATGAAACTCACATCGGCGCGGTCTGGCTCGGCTGATCAGCAAAAAACGCACCGTCCATTCACCACGCACGGTCACACAAAGTCCGACGCGGGTTATACTCGTCGAATTAAATTGACGTTAGGGCATGGGGCGGGCCGGCGAGAGAGGACCATGCGGGGACCTCTATCGCGAAGATCGGAAATTCCCTGCTCATTCAGCATCTTAGGCGGTCGGACTGGGGTGGCGGCACGGCTGGCGCCGGCCCGCCTTAGGTGCGGCAACCCCCGCCTAAAGGCAGGATGTCGCAGGCGGCCGATGCCTTGCCGCCCGGGTCACGAGAATGTTACCGCAACCCGGCCGCCGACAGCCCCCACCCGACTGGCGCCTGGCAGGGATGGGCTCCCGCCCTTTAACGTTTGCACGGTATGAAGGAAGCCGCATGACCATTCGACTGCACAAAGGCGACCTGCCGGCCGACATCGGGTTCTCGGGCGCGGTCGCCATCGATACCGAAACGCTCGGGCTCAATCCGCTGCGCGACCGGCTGTGCCTCGTGCAGCTGTCCGCCGGGGACGGAACGGCCGACGTCGTGCAGATTGCCGCCGGGCAGAAGGCGGCACCGCGGCTGGCGGCGCTCTTGGCCGACACGTCGGTCACGAAGATCTTTCACTTCGCCCGGTTCGACATCGCGGTGCTGGAGCATGCGCTCGGCGTCATGGCGCAGCCGATCTTCTGCACCAAGATCGCGTCGCGGCTGACGCGCACCTACACCGACCGGCACGGCCTGAAAGACCTGGCGAAGGAGCTGCTCGACGTCGATCTGTCCAAGCAGCAGCAGAGTTCGGACTGGGCGGCCGCGACACTCAGCGAGGCGCAAGTCGCCTACGCAGCATCCGACGTGCTTTACCTGCACGCGCTGCGCGACAAGCTTACCCAGCGACTTGAACGTGAAGGACGGCTGGCGCTTGCCGAAGACTGTTTCCGTTTCCTGCCAACGCGGGCGCGCCTGGACCTGCTCGGCTGGGGCGAAGAGGACATCTTCGCGCATTCCTGAGAGACACATGACGGGCGTGCCGCCGAGAAAGATTGCAGCGGCAGCCGCTTACCTTCACAATACAAAGCGACACAACGGCATGGGGGCGACGGACAGCGCGACGGCAATCGCCTGGCGGCAAGAATGACCGACTATCGCGACCAAATCACCGAGGAGGCTCCGCGACCCGCATCGCGTCTGCGCTACAACCCGAAGCAGACACGGGACGAGGAGGCCTTCGCCAAGGCGGAGAAGCACAGCCGGCTGGTGAAGCGGCTGCGCATCATATTGCCGGCGATCGCGCTGGCGGCGATCGGCGCGCTGTGGGCCACGGCGCGCGTGATCCCCGGCGATCTTGCCTCGCTGGTCGCGCTGTCGGGCATCGACGTGAAGTCGAACAGCGTCGTCATGCAGCACCCGCATATCTCCGGATTCGAAGGGACCCGCCGCGCTTACGAGGTGCGCGCGGATTCTGCAACGCAGAACCTCGAGGATCCCAAAGTCGTAACCTTTCACCAGATCATCGGCCATTTCGGTCTCGACGAGAACGGCGAGGCCACCGTGAACGCCGCGACCGCCGTCTACGACGGCAATACCAACATGCTGGCGCTCAGGGATGGCGCGCAGATGCAGACCACCAACGGCTATACGGGCTCGCTTGCCGAAGCCGAGATTGACCTTGGAAAGGGGACGCTGGTGTCGCACAAACCGGTTTCCTTCACATCCAGCGACGGCAGCATCCACGCCAACGCGGTGACCATCACCGACCGCGGCAAGCACCTGCTGTTCAGCGACGGCGTCACGGTTTCGTTCGTGCCGCCCGCCGATCTCGTTGCGAGCCCTGCCCCGCAAACCCAGGCACCCCAACAATGAATCGATTTGCTGTGAGGATCGTTGCGGCGCTGGCCGCGCTGACGTTTGCCGCGGGCGCACGCGCGGACACCACCTCCGACATTTTCGCCGGCTTCCAGTCGAAATCAAAAGATCCGATCCAGGTCGACGCACAAGCGCTTGAGGTGCACGAAGACAACGGCCAGCGGGTATCGGTGTTCAGCGGCGGTGTGACGGTGACACGCGGCAACACGACGATGAAGGCCGGAACCATCTCACTCTATTCCGGCACGCAGGGCGCGACGGCCAGTTCCTTCACCCGGATCGAGGCGAACGGGAAAATTGTCGTGACTTCGGGCAACCAGTCGGTGACAGGTTCGAGCGCTGTGGTCGACATGAAGACCAACACGATCACGGTGTCCGGCGGCGTGGTGCTGTCGCAGGGAGAAAACGTGATCACCGGCAGCCGGCTCGTCGTCAACATGTCGACCGGCACGGCGCGGGTGGAGCAGGACCCTGGCAAGCAGATTCGCGGCGTCTTCTCGGCGGGCGGCCTTACGCCCGGCGCGGCGGCACCAAATACCTCCGGCCAGTAGGCGGGACCGATACAACCCTCTCGACACACCAAGAGCCGTCGGATTATGTCCCTGAACGTGCAACAAAGGCGCAGACCCGCTGGCGGCGTTACGCCGCCCGGTGCAGGGAGCTGATCGATTGGCAGAGCGCCAGCGCGGCGAACGGCAGGCAGCGAACGGGGCGGGCAACGGCTCCGGCGCCGCGCGACAGCAGAAGAAGCGGCCGACGCAGAAACCGCCTTCGCGGCTCATTCCGGATGCCGGAGGCCGCGGCTGGCTGGTGGCCCGCGGCCTCGCCAAGGCCTACCGCGGGCGGGTGGTGGTGCGTGACGCCAGCCTGGCGGTGGCGCGCGGCGAAGCGGTCGGGCTGCTCGGGCCGAACGGCGCCGGCAAGACCACGATCTTCTACATGATCACCGGCCTGGTGAAGGCCGACCGCGGCGTCATCGACATCGACGGCCACGACATCTCGCGCATGCCGATGTACCAGCGGGCGCGGCTCGGCATCGGCTACCTGCCGCAGGAGACCTCGATCTTCCGCGCGATGACGGTCGAGCAGAACATTCGCGCGATCCTCGAGGTGGTGGAGCCGGACAAACGCCAGCGGGAGGACCATCTCGATGCGCTGCTCTCCGAATTCCGCATCAGCCATCTGCGCAACGCGCCGGCGACGGCGCTGTCGGGCGGCGAACGGCGGCGGGCGGAGATCGCCCGGGCGCTTGCCAGCCGGCCGGCGTTCATGCTGCTGGACGAACCGTTCACCGGCGTCGACCCGATTGCGGTCGGCGACATCCAGAACCTGGTGCGCCACCTGACAAGCCTCGGCATCGGCGTGCTGATTACCGATCACAATGTGCGCGAGACGCTTGGCCTGATCGACCGCGCCTACATCATCCATTCGGGCGAAGTGCTCTACGAAGGCCGCCCGGACGACATCGTCGCCAGCCCCGACGTGCGACGACTTTACCTTGGCGAGCAGTTTAGCCTTTAAACTTGGCGCTAATTCAGCTACCAAGGAGTTTGTACAAGCAATTTCCGGACCAATATTCGGAATGCGTCGCGTTTCGTGGGGCTTTTGAGTCGATGGCGCTGTCGCACAAGCTCGAGTTGCGTCACACCCAGTCGCTGGTGATGACGCCGCAGTTGATGCAGGCGATCAAGCTCCTCCAGCTCTCCAATCTCGATCTCATCGCCTACGTGGAAGCCGAACTCGAGCGCAACCCCTTGCTGGAAAGGGCCGAGGAGGACGAAGGTTTCGACGACGACCGTGGCGGAGAGACCGACCGCGCGGCGAGCGAATCCGACGCCACCAACGATGGCAGCCCAGCGGCCGAACCGCGCGAAGACGGCGTCGAGGCGACCATCGACAACGATGGCGGGGACTGGCTGGAAACGCGGCTGAGCGCGGAACCCGACGATATGTCGGCGCGGGCGGATACCGACCTCTCCAACGTGTTTCAGGACGACGCACCGCGCCTCGACGCGGACGCACCGCCAATACCGGAGCCGTGGCAGACGCCCACATCACGGCCGCTGGCTGCCGACGACTACAACATCGAAGCCTTCATCGCGGAAGAACGCACGCTCGCTGATAGTCTTTCGACGCAGCTCGGGCTGGCCGTCAACGACCCGGCCATGCGTCTCGTCGGGCAGGCACTGATCAACGAGATCGACGAGAACGGCTACATGCGCGGCGACCTCGACGCAATCGCGCAGCGACTGGACGCGCCGCGCCCACTGGTCGAGGCGGCGCTGGCGATCGTGCAGACGTTCGAGCCATCGGGAGTGGGTGCGCGCGATCTGGCGGAATGCCTGGCGATCCAGCTGCGCGAGCGCGATCGCTACGACCCGGCGATGCAGAGCCTGCTCGAGCATCTCGACCTGGTGGCCAGGCGCGATATCGCCGCGCTGAGGCGGCTATGCCGGGTGGACGAGGACGACCTTGCCGAGATGCTGGCGGAAATCCGCATGCTCAACCCGAAGCCGGGCAGCGCATTCGGTTCGGCGCCCGTGCAGCCGGTCATTCCCGACGTCATCGTGCGTCAGGGGCCCGATGGTGCCTGGCTGGTCGAACTCAACGCCGCGACGCTGCCCAAGGTACTGGTCAACCAGTCGTACTACGCGACGGTAGCGCGCCACAGGAAGAACGACGGCGACAAGGCCTACCTCGCGGAAGCGCTGCAGACCGCGAACTGGCTGGTGAAGAGTCTCGACCAGCGGGCGCGCACCATCCTCAAGGTGGGGAGCGAGATCGTGCGCCAGCAGGATGCATTCCTCACCGAGGGCGTCCAGCATCTCAGACCGCTCAATCTCAAGACGATCGCGGAGGCGATCGGCATGCACGAATCGACCGTGTCGCGCGTCACGTCGAACAAATACATGGCCACCCCGCGCGGCATCTTCGAGCTGAAATACTTCTTCACCGCTTCGATCGCTTCGGCGAGAGGCGGCGAGGCGCACTCGGCCGAGGCGGTGCGCTACCGCATCCGCAAGCTGATCGACGACGAGCCGCCCGCCGCGATCCTCTCCGACGACACGATCGTGAAGGTACTGCGCGATTCCGGTATCGACATCGCGCGGCGCACGGTGGCGAAGTATCGTGAGGCAATGCGCATTCCCTCATCGGTGCAGCGCCGGCGCGAGAAGCAGCTCGTTTAGGCCAAGATGCTGATGCACTTCGCATTTCCGGTTCTGGTTGACTTGTCGGGCGGCCCTCCCTAGAAGGAGCGCCCAGCGGCCGCGGGGCTGCGGCGGGATGTCTGTTTTCGGCACGACGAGCCGGCCCGGCCGCGATCACCGCTGCTTCACGAACAGGGGCCGCTTCGGCCTCGAAGCCGGCCAAGCGAGCCATTCGTCGTCACAAGGTTCGATGCCCCCATGGGCCTGCGCATCTCCGGAAAAAGCGTCGACATCGGTCAGGCGTTCCGCAACCACGTCGAGGGTCGCATCGAAACGGCGCTGGAGAAATATTTCGACGGCGGCTTCAGCGGCCACGTCACGCTCGAGCGCGAGGGCTCGGGCTTCAAGACCGACTGCGCCATTCATCTCGACACCGGCATCATTCTGCAGGCGACCGGCTTCGGACAGGATGCGCGCGAGAGCTTCGATCAGGCGGCGGAGCGCATGGAGAAGCGCCTCCGACGCTACAAGCGGCGGCTCAAGGACTACCGCGAGAGACCCGCGAGCAAATCGGCGCCGGCCACCGAATACGTGATCGCCGCACCCGACGAGGAGACCGAGAGCGTCGAAGCGGAACCGACGATCATCGCCGAAGAACCGGCGGCGCTGCGCACGCTCAGCGTCAGCGGCGCGGTCATGGCGCTCGACCTCGCGCAATCGGCCTTCGTCGTTTTCCGGCACGCCGCGAACGGCGGTGTCAACATCGTTTACCGGCGGAGCGACGGCCACATCGGCTGGATCGACCCGTCACGCGCCGTGAACAAGGACGACGTGAAACACTAGGCAGCCGCATTCCGGATTACGGAGCGGCGGCCTTGCAGACACGAGTGGACAGGACATGGATCTGAGCAGCGTGATAACCCCGGAAGCGATCCTGCCATCGCTCAAAGCGAACAGCAAAAAGCAGGCGCTGCAGGCCATCGCGGAGAAAGCGGCGGCGATGACCGGCGTTGCCGAGCGCGACATCTTCGACACGCTGACACGGCGCGAAAAGCTGGGCTCGACCGGCGTAGGCGGCGGCATCGCGATTCCGCATGGCAAGCTGGCGGGACTGAATCGCATCGTCGGAATCTTCGCCCGGCTGGCCAAGCCGATCGATTTCGAGGCGCTGGACGAAACGCCGGTCGACCTGATCTTCCTGCTGCTGGCGCCGGAGAGCGCCGGTGCCGATCACCTGAAGGCGCTGGCCGGCATCGCGCGCCTGTTCCGCGAGCCCGGCGTCGCGGGCAAGCTCAGGGCCTCCTCGGACGCCAACGCGCTCTACGCCGTTCTGACGGCGGGCGCGGCCGATCACGCCGCCTGAAAATGCGGCGCCCTCCGCCGGGGAACGGCGAAGGGCGCAAAACCATCCAGAGATCGATCAGCCGTCAGTGCAGGCTGACGGTCTCAAGCTCTGCCTCGTGGGCGTTCAGAAGAACGGCCTCGCGGCTGTCGGCAAGCATGATCGGCGAACCATCGGCGCCGAGCAGCGCCCACAGCTCAAGGCCGGGCGCCACCGGCGGCATCTGCGGGAACATCCCGCGCGCCTCGTCGGCGTTCAGCGGGCGCACGTAAGCCAGGCGGCCGCCGCCCAGGCCGGCGAAAACCTCAGGGCTCATCAGAACCTTTTCATTGGCAGTCATAACGCACCTCCTGGACCGGCTTCAGCCGCGTCCGTTGATATCGATCTTGCGGGCGAGCCGCTCTGTCTGCGGGCGCGCCAGGTCGATCGACAGCAGGCCATCCTTCAGATCGGCGCCGACGACCTCGATGCCATCGGCGAGCACGAACGTTTTCTGGAACTGACGCGCAGCGATGCCGCGATGGAGATACTGCCTTGCCGGCTCTTCCCTCTGCCGACCGCGGACGATCAGCTCGTTTTCCTCGACCGTGACCTCGAGTTCGTCGCTGGAAAACCCGGCGACGGCCAAAGTGATCCGCAGGCTCTCGGTCTTGTCGGCAGAACGCCCGATGCGCTCGATGTTGTAGGGCGGGTAGCCGTCGCCAGCCTTGGTAAGCCGGTCGAGCGCCCGCTCGATATCATCGAAGCCGAGCAACAGCGGACTGGAAAACGCCGGAATGCGCGTCATTTCTCGTCAGGTCCCGATCTGAAGCGACCTCTCCTTCCGGGCCCGAAACGGCACCCGGAACAGCCTTAAATATGGGGGAATTGCGGCCTCGTTCAAGGCCGCCGGACGGGCGGGAACCTCAGGGCTTTTCCCAGTTCCCGGATCCCGCCGACCGGAAGATCGCGTCCAGAACGCGGGCCTGCAGGATGGCGTCCTCGACACCCCAGGCGAGCTTTTCCTTGCCGCGCACGACGCGCGAGAACTGCTCGCCCTCGAGCTGATACTGGTCGGCCCTGGGCAGGCGGATGGCACGGGCCGAGGCATCGCCGAGCTTGGTGCCCTTGTCGAGGTAGAGGGTGGCGGCGGACCCCTGCGGGCTGTTGAACGGAATCTCGACCTCCAGCCGCGCCCTGGTGCCAACGATGTTAACCCGCTGATACGGCGTAACCTGCGTCGAAACGGTGAAGGTGAGATGGCGACCCTTGCCGAAATCGACAAGGACGCTGGCGAGGCGATCGGTGCCGAACTTCGGATCGCGCTCGACCAGCGAAATGACGCGCTCGGGCTCGGCCCCGAAGATGTAGCGGGAAACGACGACCGGATAGCAGCCGATGTCGTAGATGCCGCCGCCGCCGATGTCGGCCATGTTGCGGACGTTCTTGGGGTCGACGTTGTAATAGCTGAAGAACGACTGGATCGCCCTCAGTTCGCCCAGCGTGCCGGCACGCACGAGGTCGCGCGCCTTGATCCATTGCGGATGGTGGCGGACCATGAACGCCTCGGCAATGACGACGCCCTTGGGCACGCCACGCAGCGTTTCCGCTTCCTCGGCGGTCAGCGCGATCGGCTTCTCGCACAGCACGTGCTTGCCCTTGGCCGCAGCGGCCAGCGTCAGCGGGACGTGCAGGTGATTGGGCAGCGGGTTGTAGACCGCCTCGATCTCGGGATCGTCGAGGAGCTCCTCATAGGAGCCGTAGGCGACGGGAATGCCAAGCTTGCGGGCGGCCTTCCTGGCTGCCGGCAGCGAGCGCGAGGCGATGGCGCGCACCTCGATCTGGCGGCTCTTCATCAGTCCGGGGATGACCTTGGCGACGCCGATATCGGCTGTCGAAATGATGCCCCACCGAACCCTGTCTGCGCCCGCTTTCGCCATGGTCGTCTCTCCCCTCGCCTGTCGTGGCTCTGTTTGCCGCGCGACAAGCAATCCCGGATCAGGGGAAATGGCAAGACGGTAGCAGGGAGGGCGCTGCTAGAGGGCCCGGAGGGCGGCGCGGCGCTGCCGGGGAGAAATCAGATGCCGGCGTACCAGTCGTAGCCGCGATCCTCCCAGAAGCCGCCACGGCCGCGGCCGAGCTTCGAGTAGTCGTCGATGATATCGATGCGGCGGACGTACTTCGCCATCTTGTAGCCGAGCTGGCGCTCGACGCGGACGCGCAGCGGGGCGCCGTGAGGGACGCCGAGGGTCGCACCATTCATGTCGTAGGCGAGGATCGTCTGCGGATGGTAGGCGTCCTCGAAGCCCAGCGTCTCGTAATAGCGGCCGGTGCCATCCAGCGTCTGCTCGAGCGTGTCGAAGCAGGTGAAGAGAACGTAGCGCCCCTCCGGCTTGACGCCAACCTTCTGCAGCACCAGCGCCAGCGGCACGCCGGTCCACTTGCCGATGCAGCTCCAGCCCTCGACACAGTCGTGGCGGGTGATCTGCGTGCGCGCCGGCATGGCGCGGAGGTCGGCCAGCGAGAACGACATCGGCTGCTCGACCATGCCGCCGACCTCAAGCCGCCAGTTGGCAAAATTGGAGGCGACCAGCGCGCGGTAATCGGGATCGTCGGGATCGGTGCTGCCGTTGGCGCGAAAATCCGTCGAGATGTCGGTCTCGGGGAACTCGCGGGCGAGCGACGTGGGCTTCAGGAAGAAGCGCTGGACGGTGCGGTTGAAATCCTCACCGAGATGAAGGACGCGATCACGGAACCACGAGCCCTGCTCGGCGAGCGCGTCGAGCCGGTCGCAGCCGGCAAGGAGCGCGCTGCCGGCGGTAGCGGCAATGCCGGTCAGGAGGCCGCGACGGCTGAGGCGTGACACGGGGTTGTCGGCATGGGGCTTCTCATTCGGCATGGGGTTCGGCCTCCGCCTCGACGGCATAGCGCCCGGTAATCATGGAGCGCAGGTTGTTCCAGACACCCGACAACAGAACCATGACGAGATGCACGAAGACGAAGGCGAGGATCGTCATGGCGCAGATGAAGTGGACGGTGCGCGCCGTCTGGCGGCCGCCGAAAAGCTCGACCAGCCAGGGGAACGCCGCGTCGAGCCCAGGCGACATCGCCATGCCGGCGAGCACGATCAGCGGCAGCACGACGACGACCATGATGAGGTAGGTGAGCTTCTGCAGAACATTGTATTCGCGCACATGCTCGAAATGCAGGCGCACATGCTCGGCAATGGTTCTGCCGATGGCGCGGAGGTCCATGCGGCTCGGCACGAGATCGCGCCAGAGGTGGCGATCGATGAGGCTGACGATCAGATAGACGGCGCCGTTGATGGCGAAGATCCAGGCGAAGAAGAAGTGCCAGCGGCGGCCGGTGGCGAGGTCCTGGTAGCTCGGCAGTGTTACCCAGGACGGGAAACCGCGCACGGCGAGGTGACCGTCGACCGTGGAGAGGCCGAGGAAGCCGGTGGTGTTGAAACGGGCACCCAGAATGTCGGTGATACCGATCGGTCCGGAGGGTGTGTTCTCGGCGCCGAGGCTGACGATCGGATGAGAGAAATCAGCCTTGTGGCCGAGGTAGAGCTGGGGCGTCGCGTTAAAAATCTGCAGGCCGCTCATCAGCAGGAAAAAGATCACGACGACGTTCACCCAGTGGGTGATGCGGACGATCAGCGAATGGCGCTTGACGAGCTGGCGCCGGTCAGGCGCAGCGGCGATCTCAGGTGAAGGCGTGGATTGCATCGTGGTGGCCCCGGGCTCCGAAATCCTCTCGGCAGCTACGACCGTGTGCCATTTATGGTTTCACGCCGCCAATCAACAAACGGTGGGTTTGGCGCTTCGCGGTGTTCACCGCCCTGTGACGACCGGGTGTCCAACTGCTTTTGGTGATCAAAGCGTTGCCGGTATCCTGCGGAGCGCGGGGAGCGGCCTTAACGATCGAAAACCTGCAACGTCGTAAGATCGGGCCATGACGCGACTTGCACTGCTGCAGGCAATATTGAGCATCGCGCTGGCGCCGGCGGCCGTCGCCGCCGATTATTGCGTCCGCGACATCCCGGCGGCGACGTATCGAACGTTCGTTCAATCCCGGCAGCCGTCACACGACGAACCGCGCGGGACGGTCGAAATCGACCTGCCCGACTTTTCCGCCACCGCGCTTCTCGGCCAACGTGACATTTCATTCCGAGACCAGACGGGTGCCACCTACAGCGTGGCAGAGCTCAATCCTGGTGATGACTACGGCAGGCTGGAGGACATAAAGCAGCTAGAGGACAACTGGTTGTATGTGCCCGGCGGGCAATACCAGAACATCATTCATCTCCGGACGAACCCAGCGGGCAAGTGGGAAACGGACAAAGTCATCAGTCTGCGGGAACAGCCCGAGGACGCCGACCCGTTCGACCGTTTCCTCGGGTGGGTGACTCAATTCGATGCGAACGCGATCAAGCGGGATCACCTGACGGCACTTATCAGGTTGCCGGTCCCTCTGTGGTCAGCCGAGCCAGAGTACGTGAGTTCGCTGAAGCGACTGTTGCTTCTTGAAAGCAGCCAAGAGTTTCGCGATGGCGCGTTCGTGCCCCTCGGATCAGCGATCCACACCTACGTAGGCGAGGTACCCCGGCTGAAGACCGCATTTTTGCGGTCTGACGACGGCCAACTTTACAGCTACGACGGGACGCATCTGGCGCCAGTCGGGGGCGGGAGCATTGCTCCGTACATCGTACGCGACAACGTCATCGAACAGGGGCGCCTGACCGATGTGCCTGCGTTCGGTCGGTTGTTCTACGGCATCCGGGCCGGCGTCTATGAGCTGATACCGAAGACGGGCCACTTTGAACTCGTGCCCCTCGCGCTGCCTCCTGAGACTGCGGAGCCGCGGCATCATGCGGAATTTTTCAGCACGCAGTTCCTACCGGCCCCCGACGGGAGCGATGTCCTGCTATTCACGCTCGGTAACATCTATCGGCTGAGCACACTCAGGGGCCTTTACCCGCGCGTCATACCGCGCACGCAAATCAACATATTCGGCGTCGACAATCCGACGCTCGTTCCCGAACTGGGCGGCATCGCATTCACCACGGGCGGGGAGTACGTCGACTCAGACCGGGTCAAGCACTTTCACCTGCTTACGAACTGTGACGCCGCCGCCGGCGGCTTGCCGCACTGAAGTGGAACGGCGGCACGTGGCAGCGCCAGAGCCATCCTGCCGCTCCTCCTCGTCTATATCGCCGCTTGCCAAATGCCCTATGAGGGATGACCGCAGCGGCTATAGTGCCGACCCTGTTCCAGGGAGGACGCTATCGCATGGGCGGCGACAAACCCACTTTCGTACTTATCCACGGCTACTGGCATGACAGCGGATCGTGGACACCAATCCTGCCGCTGCTGACGAGGGCGGGGTATGAGGCGCACGCGCTCGACCTGCCCGGCGCGGGCAGCAACGCAAAGGTTCCGCAATCCTACCGCCGACGGCCGTTCGATCCGGCGGCATTTGCGACCGAACCCTCGCCGAACGCCGGCGTTACCCAGGAACAACGGACACAGGCGGTTGT
>Ga0265339_10000787_pt1 | contig 24504 bp, 21 predicted proteins | sample 4CB219metaG_FD_202085 | JGI IMG/M metagenome (GOLD analysis project Ga0265339, IMG submission 202085) | Rhizosphere microbial communities from Carex aquatilis grown in University of Washington, Seatle, WA, United States - 4-CB2-19 metaG | ecosystem: Host-associated > Plants > Roots >... | reverse complement strand
CGAGCGGCGCTGGCAACTGGCCGAGCGCCACTTCGAGCACGCCCTGGCGGTCAACGAAGGGCTCGGCGCGCCACACCTCGCCGCGCACGTGCGTTACGAATTCGCCGAGATGCTGCTGGCGCGTGCGGCGCCACACGACCACGCCCGCGCGCGCGATTTGCTCAGCCGCGCCGCTGCAACCTATCGCCAACTCGGCATGGCGTCATTCGCCGAACGGGCCGCCGCGTTGCTCGCACAGAGCCGCAGCGCACGCGCGCGCCCAACGCAGAAGAGCGACCGCATCCGCCTGGTGCGGTGAAACTGCAGGTTGTCCGTTGTTGGGTTGGCGGTTGTCAGGGTTCAAGATCTACGCCTAACAACCTCCATCATCACGGATGCAGACCGGCGCCAGCAATCCCCGTGTCCTCATCGAAGCCGAGCATGCAGTTCATGTTCTGAATGGCCGACGAGGCGGCGCCCTTGCCGAGGTTGTCGAGCGCGCCGAAGGCGACGACGCGGCGGCGGCGCTCGTCGACGTCGAGGCCGATCTGCACGTAGTTCGAGCCGGCCACCGTGGCGACGGCCGGATAGGGCAGATACTGCCAGCTCGCTTTGGGATCCTTGTCGAAGCCGAGCACCTGCACGAAGCGCTCGCCACGATAGAAGTCCTCGTACAGCGCGATCAGCTCGGCGCGCATCACGTTCTTGGTCAGGAAGCCGTGGCAGCCGGCCAGGATGCCGCGCGTGAACGGGCAGTAGTACGGCGTAAAGTGGACGATCACCTCTTCACCGGCGACGCCGCTCAGCTCCTGCTCGATCTCGTAGGTGTGGCGATGCTCGACGACGTTGTAGGGAAACAGGCTGTTGCCGATCTCGCTGTGATGCGTTGGGGTGCTCGGCTCGGCGCCGGCGCCGGAGGTGCCGGACAACCCATCGACGACGATGCGCTCGCGATCGATGAGCTGCGCGTGTAGCAACGGCGCCAGCGTCAGAATCGCGGTGTAGGCGAAGCAGCCGGGATTGGCGACCAGGCGCGCCTTGCTGATCGCGTCGCGGTGCAGCTCGGTGGCGCCGTACGGCGCTTCGCCGACCAGCTCCCAGCAGGTGTGCTCGGCCTTGTAGACGCGCTCGAACGTCGGGCGGTCCTTGAGGCGAAAGTCGGAGCCGATGTCGACCACCTTGGCGCCGCGCTGCAGATAGGTCGGCGCCTTGAGCATCGATTCGCGCGCCGGCGTACACAGGAACACGACATCGGCCGCGCCGGCCTCTTCCTCGCGGATGAAGCTGAGACCGCTGCCGATCAAGTTGCGATGGATGGCGTCGAGGCGCTTGTCGCCGCGCGAGGTCACCCATGCGATGCGGGCGCGCGGGTGCGCCAGCAGGAGCCGCATGAGCTCGCCGCCCGAGTACCCCGAGCCGCCGACGATGCCGACCTGAACCGTATCCGTCACGATGCCGCACTCCTCATCAGATCTGCCTCCCTACCGCGCGTCGGCACGTCGCGAAAGACGCCGCCTTCCGCGTTCGTGGGATCGCCGCGGCTCACGAGTGCAGCTGGCGCTGCGCCGCCATGCTCCACAGTCGCACGCCGGTGCGTAGCCAGAGGAACAGCTGGCCCCAGATGAGCGACGCATTGAGGCCGATGAGCTCGGTGAGCGGCACGCTGAAACCGATGATTTGATAGACCGACCACAGCGCCAGGCCGCTGGCTTGCAGCAGCAAGGCCAGCGCGAAGGCGTTCTCGCCGCCGCCGGCGACGAAGCCGAGCGCCCAGCGATAGGCGCTCAGCGGGTCCGTGCGCGTCAACCCGGCGCGCAGGCGCGCATGGTCGTGCACGGCGATCAGCCACGCCGTGCCGAGCAACCACAAGGCCAGCGCCGGGACGGCGATGTGCTCCCACACATGCGGCGCCGGCGACTCGCGCGTCAGACGCAACAGCGACCACGCCGCAGCGACGACACTGGCCGTCCACGCCAGCCAGACGACGATGGCGATGGCGAACAGTCCCGCCATCGCCGGCACCAGCGCCGTGCCTCGGCGCCACGGACTGCCCGGGCTCGGCGCGATGGCGGCGATGATCACGCCGTCGAGCCACCACCACAGCGCGGTGTGCGCCACCGCAAACACGGCGGCGAGCACCAGCAGCATGCGCAGGCCCTCTTGATGGTGCATCCACAGATCGATCAGCACCTCGACGTCGAGGTGGCGCAGCAGCGTTTTGGTCGCCAGCGAGCCGTCAAGCGCATCGGACAGCCAGGTGGCGCTGGCCAGCGCGAAGGCGAGGCCGAAGGCGAGGCCGAACAACCACAGCGCCGTCACCAACGGCCAGCGCGCCGCCGCTAGGCGCGCACCGCGTAGATAGGCCCGCAGCATGCGTCAGCGGGACCGCGCGGCGCGCCGTCGCGCGCCATCCGAGCCGGCGCGCATCACAGCCCGCTGATCGCCAGCAACATCGCTTGCACCCACAGGCCCCAGCGGCCGGCGAGGCGCCAGATGCCGCGCGTGCCGGGCTCGCGCAAGCGGGAATTGTTCAGCCAGTTGACGTCGAGCGGCAGCTTGTGGTCGGGGTCGACGACCGCATACGCGGCTTGCCGCGTGCTGGTGGCATCGATGCGGTACCAGCGATCCTCTCCATTCCAGGTTTCGCGCGTCTCGCCGCCGTCTTCGTAGGCGACGAGCACATCGACCGGCACGCGCACGTCGCCGCGCCGGGCGATGACGATCTCGCTGCGGTAGCGCGTCGGCTCGTTCGACGGCGGCAGCGCGTTGCCGGCGGCCGGCGCATACGGCGGTACGGGATGCACGTCGACGCGCTCGACGGCGTAGTCGAGCACATCGGTGCCGTGCAGCAGCTGCTCCAGCAGCGGCTCGAGATCGCGTCCGGTGCTCTCCACCAGGCTGGTGCGAAAGTCGCGCTCGATCGGGTGGCGAAAGCGCCAGGTGCGCGCATAATCGCCCAACCCGGCCAACAGGCGCTCGGCGCCGATCTGTCCGGCCACCGTGCCGAGCGCCAGCGCGGTCTTGGCGTAGGCGGTCGACGCGTAGCTCTGGCGATCGAGCATGCGGAACGACGGCGTGGCGATCGCGTCCCACTGCCCGCCTTGCAGATACGACCAGCGCTGCGCCGCCACCGAGTCGACTTGCAGCCCGAGCCAGTCGACGTAGCTCCCGGGGCCGTACGCGGCATCCATGATCAAGCCTTCGACATAGCTGTTGACGCCTTCGTCGAGCCACGGCTCCTCGACCTCGTCGGTGGCCACGACGCCGTACCAGTATTGATGACCGAACTCGTGTACGGTCACCACCTCGGGCAAGCGAATGCCCGCCGGCAGCCAGCGCGAGGTGCCGAGCGTGATCAGCATCGGGTACTCCATGCCGCCGGCGGCGAACGCGCCCGGGCCCGGATCGACGAGCGTCAGCACGGGGTACGGATACGGCTCGATCCAGTCGCGATAGCGGGTCATCGCGGCGCGCAGCGCCTGCAGGTAGCGCACCGCTTGCACCCGGTGATGCGGCTGGATGAGCAGGCGCACCGGCGTGTCGCCGATGCGGTCGTCAATGACGACGAAACGCGGATCGGCGACCCACACGAAGTCGTGCACGGCGTCGGCGTGGACCTCGATCGTCTTGGTGCCGTTGCCGTTGTCGCGCGTCGTACGCGCCTCGCCGGTGTAGCCGACGACGTAATCCGCGGGCACGGTAAGCGCCACGTCGTAGCTGCCGAAGTCGGCGGAGAATTCGCTGGTGGCGTGGAACTGATGTGCGCGCCAGCCGCCGTCGCGGAAGGCGGCGAGCTTGGGGAACCATTGCGCGACGCAGAAGAACGGTGCGGCGTGACCGGTGCGCAGGAAGACGCGCGGCAGCGTGGCGATGAAGTCGACGTCGAGATCGAGCTCACCAAGTGCCGGCACCGGCTTGCTCAGCCCGATGCGCGCCAGCGTGCGATCGTCGGGATTGCCGTCGTCGGGCCGCACGAACTCCAGCTGATCGAGCACGTCGCGACCGTCGACGCGCAGCGCCGCCAGGTCGATGCGGCCCCAGCCGTCGGGATGGCGCTGGAACCAACGCTCGGCTTCGTCGCGCAAGCCGAGCATCAGGGTCGTGCGATTGTTGTCGAAGGCGTTCAGGTACAGGTGCACGTACAGCGAATCGACCGGCGCGCGCGACGGGTTGCGCCAGTGGGCATGCAGCCGCCCGGTGACGGTGCGCGCCTCGGGGTCGAGCGTCGCCTCGATGCGATAGTCGACGGCCGGCGTCGGAGCCGCCAGCGCGGCAGCCCGCGCGCCGTGCGGCAGCGCGAGCAGCAACAGCGCAGCCGCCGGCAAGGCAGAGCGGATGCGCGACGGTGGATGGGCGGCGCCGCGGCGCCGCGCCGGCAACCGGCGGGCGAGTGTGCGGACCAACCGGCAGCGGGAAGTGCGCCTGGGCAGCGCGAACCGGCGTCGCATCACGTCGACGCCGGCCGCGCGAGGCTCACTTCTTCTTGTCGGACGGCTTGCGGAACTGATCGTGACAGCTCTTGCAGGTCGCAAAAAGTTTCTTCGCCTTCCCGTGCAGATTTTCGTCGTCCTCGGCGCCGGCGGCGCGCTGCAGCGACGCCGCTTGGTCTTCCAGCTGCTTCGCCAGAGCGGTGAACTTGTCCCAATCGGTCCAGATTGCCGGCAGGGCGCGCGAATTCGGATCGGTGCTGCCCTTCGGATAGAGGTTCGGGATGCGGTGCGCGCTCATCGCGATGGCGCCGGCGGCGCGCTGAATCACTTCGGTGTCGAAGCCTTCGTCGCCGAGGTCGAATGCGTCGTTGATGTCCTCGGCCTGATCGCCGAGGTCTTCCATCAGCCACTGCCGGTCGCGAATCGGGCCCTTCGGCGCCTTGCTCGGATCGTGCGCTCGTCCGGCTACCGGAATCATCAGCAGCGCTCCCACCCCGAGCGCCGTCAGCCACCTCGCCGTGCTACGCATCTTCGCTCCCCTCCCTTTGCGATGCTCGGTTCGCACATCCCCCCGCGCAGCGCCGTTCGCCACGCGCGTCAGTCGCCGACCTTGTGCCGAACCGGCGGCACGGTTTTCAAGTATTTTGCGATCGAGCGCAACTCCGCTTCCGGCACGTCTTTGTAGCCCGGGCCGCCGCCGACTCCCTCGATCATTTCTTCCATCAGCCCCTGCACGTTGTCGAAGTTGGGCAAGCGGCCGGCGCGCAACAGCGCGACATAGTGCGGCTCCGACCACTTGCCGATGCCGGTCTCTTTGTCCGGCGTGATGTTCGGCACCGGTTTGCCGTCGGGCCCGACATCGGTCCCGGCGAGGTACATCGCCTCGTCAAGGTTGCCGAAGCGGCCGCGCGGCGTGTGGCAATCGCCGCAGATCGAGACGTGGTCGACGAAGTAGCGGCCGAGCTCGACCGGATCGCTTGGCGGCGTCGCCGGCACGGTGACCGCCGGCGCGAACAGAAAGCGCCAGGCGCGATACGCGAGGTGCGGCAACGGCAGCTTGACGTCGTGCGGCGTGTTGGCGCGCGACACCGGCGGCAGCGTGCGCAGGTAGGCGACCAGATCGCGCACGTCGCTGTCAGCCATGCCGGCGTACTCGTAGTACGGCATTACCGGCGCCTCGACGGCGCCATGGCGTGTCACGCCGGCGCGGATGGCGGCGACAATCTCATCGTCGCTCCAGCTGCCGATGCCGGTCTCGCGATCCGGCGTGATGTTCGGCGCATAGAACGTTCCGAACGGCGTCGGTAGCTTGTTGCCGCCGCCGCCGACCGGTCCGGCCGAGGTGGTGTGGCAACCGCAGCCGCCCGCCAGCGCAAAGACCAGCGCACCGCGCTGCACGTCGGCGGCGCGTGCCGGGCCGCTGCTCAGCAGCGACACACTCACCGCCAAGAAGCCGAGTCGCAGCGCGCGCCGAGCCGCCATACTCACGCCACCCCGCGGCGCCTCCGCGCCATCGCGTCGAGCGGCCGCTCAGACATTGAAGCGGAAGTGGATGATGTCGCCGTCTTGCACGACATAGTCCTTCCCCTCGAGACGCAGCTTGCCGGCTTCGCGGCATTTGGCCTCCGAGCCGAGGCGCGCGAAGTCGTCGAACGCGACCACTTCGGCGCGAATGAAGCCGCGCTCGATGTCGCTGTGAATCTTGCCGGCGGCGCGCACCGCCGGCGTGCCGCGGCGGATCGGCCAGGCGCGCACTTCGTCCTCGCCCGAGGTCAGGAAGCTGATCAGATCGAGCAACGCGTAAGCCGCCTGAATGAAGCGCGCACGCGCCGACTCGGCGACGCCGAGGTCGGCGAGAAAGGCGGCGCGATCGGCGGCGTCGAGCGAGGCGATCTCCGCCTCGATCTGCGCACACAGCGCCAGCGCCGGCACGCCGTCGGCCTCGGCGCGCGCCTGCGCCGCGGCCGACAGCGGCGCCGCGGCGTCGTCCTCGGCGACGTTGACCAGCACCATCAGCGGCAGGCGGCTCAGCATGCCGAAGCCGGAGAGCGTCCGTTCCTCCGCCGGCGTCAGGCTGATGTGGCGCAGCGGCGTTTCGGCATCGAGCGCGGCTTTGCAGCGCGCCACCAGCTCGGCTTCCTGCTCCTTGCCCTTTTCCTTCTTGAGGCGCTCGAGGCGCTTCTCGAGGATGGCGAGATCGGCCAGCAGCAACTCACCTTTGAAGCCTTCGATATCGCGCGCCGCATCGGCGGCGTCCTGCGACACCGGATCGGTGAAGCCGCGCACCACCTGCACCAGCGCGTCGGCATCGCGCATCTGCACCAGCGTCGTTTGATCGAGCACGCCGCCGCGCTCCCCGCCGGGAAAATCGACGAACACCATCTCGGCGTAGGTGGTCTTCTTCGGCGCGAAGATCTCCGTCAGGCGATCGATGCGCGCGTCCGGCACTTTGATGGTGCCGAGATTGGGCTTGCTCGGGTCGCCATAGCCGCCGACCTGCGCGTGCAATCCGGTCAGCGCATTGAAGACGGTGGTCTTCCCGGCGCGGGGAAATCCGACGATGCCTACTTTCATGTGCTCTCAGCGACGGGGCCGCGGCGCGGCGGCAGACGACGGAGGAGCCGCGCCGGTCGGCGGATCCGCGTCAGGGCATGCCGGCGAGTCAGTACACCCACTCGCCCTTGGTGTAGCGGAAGATCTCGGTGACCTCGGTGGCGTCGACGACCTTCGGGGTCGCCTGCTCGGCGTCCGGGCGCGACGCACCCCCCTTCTCGTAGATCAATTCCTTGTAGACGATGGTCGCCACCGGCGTGCCGTTCGACGAGCGCTCCTTCATGATGCAGTCGTATTCTTTGCTGTAACCGACGTACTGGCCCTTCACGCCGGCGCTCTCCGTCTGCCACTTGATGTTGTGCGTATTGTCGCTCTCGCGCTTGGCGAGAAACCCCATCCATTTAACGCAGAAGGCCTTCAAATCGTCGGCGACCTTTTCGTCGCTCGCCGCCGGGGCGCCGCTGGCGGCAGCCGCTTTCGGCTTCGCTTTTTCGGCCGCGGGCACCGCCGCGGCAGTCAGCGCGAGCAGCAGCGCGGGCAGCACCAGCCCCGCCCCGATCCTCAGCAGCCTTGTCCGCATGACATCCTCCCGTCGCTCACACAGCGTCTGCCGCCCGCCGCAGAGCAGCGCCACGGCCTATACCGAATCGCCCGACCGGTAAAGAGAACGGTTTACCACAGGTGCGGCGGTGCGCAGCACCTGCCGGCGCGCCGACGCGCAGCGGCGCGGCTCAATCCGGTTTGGCGAACGGCGCTGCCGGATTGGTGGCCGGCATGGCGAACGGCCGCTTGGCCTTCGACGCCATGATGCCGTGCGCGGCGCGCAACTCGACCATGCCGACGTTGCGGCCGGTGTAGCTCGGCGGCTGGCGCAGCATCCACAGGATGCCGTCGGCCGGCACGTCGGTCGGCTCCCAGTCGTCGTGGTCGACATCGGGCAGGTTGGCGACGAACCCCTCCGAGGCGACCGGCACGTCGATGCGAAACGTGTTCACCGCGATGCCGAACGGGCGCAGTTGCTCGGCGCAGTCGATCGTCATGCGCTCCAGCGCCGCCTTCGACATGCCGTAGGCCATCAGCCCGGGGTACGGATGCAGCGCCGCCGCCGACGAGACATTGATGATCGCGCCGTCGCGCCGCGCCTGCATGCCGGGCATGACCAGCTGCGTCGCCTGCAGCGCGGCGCGCAGGTTCACCTGCATGATCAGATCGTAGCGCTTCATCGGCAGCTGCAGATCGCCCGGGAAGGTGATCGCGGCGTTGTTGATCAGGATGTCGAGGCGGCCGAAGTGCGCGATCGCCTGCGCGACCATGCGCGTCACGTCGGCTTCCGCGGCGAGATTGGTCGGCACCGCCAGACCGCGGCGGCCGGTGGCGGCGACGGCGCGCACGGTGTCGTCGATGGTGCCGGGCAGCGGCAACGGTGCCGCTTCGGTTGCGCGCGCCGCGCAGGCGACGTCGGCGCCGGCCTGCGCCAGCGCAATCGCCACGGCGCGCCCGACGCCGCGGCTCGCTCCCGTCACCAGAGCCACCTTGCCCGCGATCTCCATCTGCCGATCCTCCGGGCGCTGCGTTTCGCACCGCGGCGGCGGCCGCGCAAGGGCGCGTTTGCCTCAACCGGATTGATCGGTCAGTCTTTTCGGAACGCCCGCGTTCCTCCGGAGGTTGTCTCGCCATGCTGCGATCTTTTGCGATCCTCGCCGCTGCGGCGCTGCTGTGCGCCACCGCCACGCATCCGGCCGCCGCGCGCAGCGCCGGTATCGTCGGCTATTCCGGCAAGGACGGCTTTTTCTGCACCGAATGTCACGAAATGCAGGATCGCGTCGCACCGACGGTCGAGTTCATCGGCGTGCCGGACACCGTCGAGCCGGGCGCGACGATCACCGTGCAGTTCGGCGTACATCCCAACGATGCCAGTCTGGTCGCCGCCGGCTTCAACGTGGCATGCAGCGACGGCGACCTGGAGCTCGGCACCGACACCGGGGTGCGCCGCGCGCGCATCTCGATGCGCGCCCTGTTCGAAGTGACGCACACCGAACCGCGCGACGTGACCGACGGCGAGGCGGTGTGGTCGTTTACCTGGACCGCGCCCACGACGCCCGGCGACTACATCCTCTTCGGCGCCGGCAACAGCGTCAATTTGAGCTTCGACGAGAAAGGCGACGCGTCGGCGGCGACGATGCTCACCGTGCACGTCGGCACCGTCGAAGCCACGCCGACCGCGACGCCGACGGTCGCGCCGACGGCGACCGCGGGCCCCGCCGGCTGCGCCGGCGACTGCAACGGCGACGGCAGCGTGGCGATCAACGAGCTCATCACCGGCGTCAACATCGCGCTCGGCAGCGCCAGCGTCGACGCCTGCAGCTCGCTCGATACCAACTTCGACGGCAGCGTCGCGATCAACGAGCTGATTGCCGCGGTGAACCACGCGCTCAACGGCTGCTGACGTGCGCTGAGGCGGCATGCGCCGAACGGACGCGGGCGCGCGAGCGGCGTACGCACTGAGCGCGCTGGCGCTGCTGACGTGTGCGCGCCCGGCGCTGGCCAACTCGGGCGGTATCACCGGCCGCTCCGGCAAGAACAACCAGACCTGCAACGCCTGCCACAACGGCGGCAACCAGCCGATGGTGGCGTTCGATGGGCCGACGGAAGTTGGCCCCGGCGACACCGTGACGCTGACCTTCTCGGTGCATGCGGCGAGCCCGGCGCAGCGCGCCGCGGGGTTCAACGTCGCCGCGCAAGACGGCGGCGGCAGCTTCGCCATCATCTCCGGCCAGGGCTCACGCATGTCGAACGGCGAGCTGACACATACCGAGCCGAAGGAAAACGACAGCACGCGCAGCGCGAGCTGGATGTTTCACTGGACGGCACCGACCGCACCCGGGCGCTATCGCCTGTTCGGCGCCGGCAACAGCGTCAATCTGAACGGCCAGAGCAGCGGCGACCGCAGCCGCGCCACCACGTTCGACATCGACGTCGTCGCCGGCGCGCCGACGCCGACGCCCACAACGCCGGCGCCGGTCGCCACCGATACAGCGCCCGCCACGGCCACGCTGTCGGCTCCGACCAGCACGCCGACATTTTCGCCGACCGAGATCTCGACAGCCACCGCCAGCATGACCGCGAGCCGCAGCGCGACGCCGACGATCACCGCGAGCCTGACGGCCACGACGACCACCAGCCCGACCTTGACCGTCCAAGCGAGCGACACGCCGACTGTTGCGCCGACGCCAAGCCCGCCCCCGAGCGCGACGATCACCGTACAGCCCACCGGCACTGCCAGTGCGGCGCCGACGTCCACCGGCTCAGCGAGCGCGACACCGACGCTTTCGCTCACGCCCGTACCCCCCGCGACGTCGACCGCGATCCCAACCGACACCGCGGTGCCGCGTACACCGACGGCCCCACCGACCGAGAGTCCGGCGCCTAGCGCGACACCGACGCCGTCGCCGAGTCAGACGCCGATCGACACCGCGATCGTCGACTGCGCCGGCGACTGCAACGGCGACGGTGTCGTCGCCATCAATGAGCTGGTCAGCGGGGTATCGATCGCGCTCGGCACGCAGCCGCTCACGCTGTGTCTCGGGCTCGACACCAACGCCGACGGGGCGGTCGCCGTCAACGAGCTGATTGCGGCCGTCAACGACGCCCTTGCCGGTTGCCCGAGGTGAGCCGATCACCCGACGACGCCGCCGTCGGCGACGGCACAGTCTAGTCGACCGGTTGTGCCAGCTCAGCGCTGCGACATAGAACGCCCCGAGCGCCCGACGCTGAACGAGGTGACGAACGATGAAGTTCGACCTGCTCTACGAGCTGCAAGTTCCGAAGCCGCACGACGAGCGCAGCGAGTGGCGCTGCTACAAGGAGGCGCTGGAGCAGATCGAGCTCGCCGACCGGCTCGGCTACGACACCGTCTGGGCGGTCGAGCATCACTTCTTGACCGAGTTCGCCCATAGCTCGGCGCCGGAAATTCTGCTGACCGCGGCGGCGGCGCGCACCAAGCGCATCCGCATCGGCCACGGCGTCGTGCTGCTGCCGTCGAAGTTCAACCATCCGATTCGCGTCGCCGAGCGCGTCGCGGCGCTCGACCTGATCTCCGACGGCCGCGTCGAATTCGGCACCGGCCGCTCCAGCCAGTACGAGCAGGCCGGCTTCGGCATCGACACCGAGCAGTCGCGCGACATGTGGCAGGAGTCGCTGGAGATCATCCCGCGCATGTGGACCGAGGATCCGTTCGAGTTTCACGGCCGCTTCGTCGACATCCCGTCGCGCTCGATCATCCCCAAGCCGCTGCAAAAGCCGCATCCGCCGATCTGGATGGCGGCGACCAGCCCGCAGTCGTGGGAGCTGGCGGGAAAGAACGGCATCGGCATCCTCGGCCTCACCATCTTCGTCAGCGTGCCGCAGCTGCAGGAGCGCGTGCGCGCCTATCGCGCCGCGCTGGCGAACGCCAAGCCGGTCGGGCGCTTCATCAACGATCAGATCGGCGCCTTCACCATCGTGCACTGCGCCGAGACACGCGCCCAGGCGATCGCCAACGGCGCCACCGACGCGGCGATCAATTATCTGCTCTACGCCTTCCGCATCCTCGGCGGCGGCGCCAACCCGGGCGACGCCGGCATGCGCCGCGAGGCCGCGGCGGACGAGATCAAGAGCACGCCTTACCGCGACATGATCGCCAAGGAATACCCGGTCATCCTCAAGATGATGAAGAACGAGTGCACCTTCGAGGATCTCGACGCCGAAGACATGGTCATCGTCGGCGACGTCGACGAATGCGCCCGCAAGGTCGAGCGCTACCAAAACGCCGGCCTCGATCACTTCATCTCGCTGATGCAAGCCGACCGCATCCCGCACGAGCAAGTCATGCGCTCGATCGAGCTCTTCGCCAAAGAAGTGATGCCGCGCTTTCGCTAGGGCGTTGAAGCCACAGATGAACACGGATGAACACGGATAGAATGCCACGGAGACGCGAACGATCGGCATCCGCCGACGTCGGCGTTCCACCGCGCCAGGCGAGCCTCTCGTGGGTTTTTATCTGCGTTCATCTGTGTTCATCTGTGGCAAATTTTTTGTTTCCTTGGAGGCTCGATGAAGGTTGAAGGTTCGGTGGCGTTGGTGACCGGCGGCGCGTCGGGGTTGGGCGCGGCGACGGTGCGCGAGATTCTCGCGCATGGCGGCAAGGCGATGATTCTCGATCGGCCGCAGTCGGAGGGCGCCGCCGTTGCGAAGGAACTTGGGGCCAATGCGGCGTTCGTCGGCGCGGATGTCACCAGTGAGTCGGACGTCGCCGCAGCGGTCGCACAGACGGTCGAGCGCTTCGGCACCATCCATATCAATGTGAACTGCGCCGGCACCGGCGCGGCGATGAAGACGACCAGCAAGGGCGGCCCGATGCCGCTGGAGATCTTCGCCAAGGTGATCGAGATCAATTTGATCGGCACCTTCAACGTGCTGCGCCTGGCGGCGACACAAATGGCCAAGAACACGCCCAATGCCGACGGCGAGCGCGGCGTCATCGTCAACACCGCCTCGGTCGCGGCGTTCGACGGCCAGATCGGCCAAGCCGCCTACTCGGCGTCGAAAGGCGGCGTGGTCGGCATGACCTTGCCGATCGCGCGCGATCTCGCCTCGATCGGCGTGCGCATCTGCACCATCGCGCCGGGCACCTTCGACACGCCGATGCTGGCCATGATGCCGGATCACATGCGCCAAGCGTTGGCGGCGCAGATCCCGTTCCCCTCGCGCCTCGGCCGACCGTCCGAGTTCGCCGCGCTGGCGCGCCACATCGTCGAGAATTCGGTGCTCAACGGCGAGACCATCCGCCTCGACGGCGCGCTGCGCATGCCGCCGAAGTGATCGAGGCACGAAACGCGCTCAAATGACGTGGGAGAACCTAGGCTGTCACGCTGTTGGGCTGTTGGCTGTCAGGGGTAAAGATGTTCTGCCCCTAGCCGCTGACAGCCTGACGGCTAACAACCTGGCGCCGGCTCAGCCGGCGACGCGGGTCTTGCGCCAACGCGCCGGTCGCGTCAGGACGATCTGGCGATGAAGACGTCCGACGCGGCGCCACTCCCGGGGATCAAGCCGTTCGGCGGTGGCGGCCTGACACCGCCACAGCGCTTCGCGGCGCGCTTCTTCGGCTTCCTCGTGCTGGCCAGCTTCTTCGCCTGGGCGGTCGCCCTGCCCGACCGGCTCGGCCCGCTGCAGCGCGCGCTGGCCGGCAGCGCCACGTGGCTCACCGCCCTGACCGGCAGCGCGGCGATCGCGACCGGCGACCAGATCCAAGTCGGCGGTCTGGTCATCGACATCAACTACGAGTGCACCGGCGTCTACGTGCTGCTCATCCTGTGTGTGTTCCTGCTCGCCTATCCCGCTTCGTGGCGCGCCCGCGCCGCCGGCGCCGGGCTCGGCATCGCCGCGCTGACGGCGCTCAATGTCTTCCGTATCGCCGTGCTGGTGCGCGTCGCCGAAGCGAGCCCACCGCTGTTCGACTACCTGCATGAATACGTCTGGCAGGGATTGTTCCTCGTCCTCACCGTCGCCTATGCGATGACCTGGGTCGAGCGCACGCGATGACCCGCGCCGCGGCGCGGCGCAGCGGCGCGCGCGCCCGCGCCGTCTTCGTCGGCCGCTTCCTCGCGCTGTTCGCGCTGCTCGCTGTGCTCGGTTTCATCAGCGACGCGCCGCGCCACTACGCCGACGCCCTCCGCGTCGCCGGCACCGTCACCAGCCCGCTGCTCAACGGCTGGTCGCTGGAGCAGCGCGACGCCGCAGCCGGCCAGCAGGAGATCTGGTTCCGCCGCGGCAACGACCAGCTGCGCCTCGCCCTCGGACTGCAGCCGATGGCGCTCAGTCTTTTGCCGCTGCTGGCTCTGCTCGGCGCCACGCCTGGCCTCGACGCGCGCGCCATCGCGCTGCGCGCCGCGCTCGGCATCGCCGGATTGTTCGTGCTCGACCTGTTGGTCTTGCTGCTCTACCCCTGGCTGGTCGGCAACCCGAACGCCGTCACCGACATCGTCGGCACCTTCCTCGGCCTGCTCACCTTCGTCGGCGCCCCGGTGATCCTCTGGTTCGTGCTGACGTATCGGATCCTGCGCGAGGTGTGGCGGTTGTAGGTCGAGGGGCCGGGTGGCTGGGGTCGGGTCTCCGCTCTGCGCCAAACAGACCGCGCGCCACGCGGCTGCCCGCACATACCCATCCAATATCGCGCTCAACTGGTCGGCCGATTCGTGCCTTCACGCGGCCAGCTCACGCGCCCGCAATCCAAACGATCGTTTGTGACGTTTGACAATCGATCGTCGAGCAGGTCAGGACTCGCGCTCCGAGGAGGGCCTGCCATGCATGATCATCCGCACCGCGACGGCATCGCGCTGACCGACGGCGGCTTTTACGCTGGCGATCTGCATCCGCACTTCGACTGGATGCGCGAGCAGGCGCCGCTGTACTGGGACGAGGCGGGACAGGTGTGGGGCGTGACGCGCTACGCGGATCTGCTGGCGATGGAGAAGGACGCACAGACCTTCCGCAGCAGCGGCGGTATCCGGCCGCATCAGCCGCCGATGCCGAACATGGTCGACATGGACGATCCGGCGCACAAGCAGCGGCGCGGGTTGGTCAGCCGCGGCTTCACGCCGCGGCGCGTGCAGGAGCACGAGCCGCGCATTCGCGAGATCTGCGTCGATCTGATCGAGCGCGCAGAAGCGCGCGGCCATGTCGACTTCGTCGCCGACGTGGCGGCGTGGCTGCCGCTCATCGTCATCGGCGATCTGCTCGGCGTCGATCCGGCCGATCACGAGCGCCTGCTGGCGTGGTCGGAGGCGATGATCCAAGGCGACGGCACGACCGATCCCGACATGCTGATGCGCGCCACGAGCGCCTTCGGCGAGTACCTGGCGTATCAGCGCGAAGTGCTGGTCGATCGGCGCGCCAATCCGCGCGACGATTTGATCAGCGTGCTGGTGCATGCCGAAGTCGACGGCGTGCGCCTCACCGAGGACGAGCTGTTGATGGAGAGCTTGCTGATTCTCATCGGCGGCGACGAGACGACGCGCCACGTCATCAGCGGCGGCATGTACGAGTTGGTGCGGCACCGCGACCAAATGCAGGCGCTGGCGCGCCAGCCGTCGCACATTCCCGCCGCCGTCGAGGAGATGCTGCGCTGGGTGAGCCCGATTCAAAACATGGCGCGCACCGCCTCGCGCGACGTCGAGTTGCACGGCCAGCGCATCGAGGCCGGTCAAAAGGTGCTGCTCCTCTACCCCGCGGCGAATCGCGATCCGAGTGTCTTCCGCGATCCGCATCGCTTCGACGTCACGCGCACCCCCAACAACCACCTGGCGTTCGGCATCGGCGCGCATTTCTGCCTTGGCGCCAATCTCGCGCGGCTGGAGCTGCGCGTCTTCTTCGAGGAATTCCTCAAGCGCCAGCCGCGCCTGACGCTGACCGGCACTCAGCCGCCGCGGCGCCGCCCGTCGAACTTCATCTGCGGCATCGAGCAGCTGCCGATGGAGTGGCGCGCGTGAGCCGAACGGCTGAGGCGTCGGCGCGGTGGAAGCGGCGCGGCGGTGGGTCGACCGGCGCAGCCGCCAACCGAGTGTCGTGAAGCGGCCACCGGCAGCAGAGACGGCGCGCATCCGCGCCGCGCTCGACCATCCGATCCTCGACGCCGATGGTCACGCGATCGAATACCTACCCTGCATCTACGACCTGGTCCGCGACCTCGGTGGGGCGAAAGCGGTCGACGGTTTTCGTTTCCTGATCGACGGCATGGGGATGATCCGCAGCCTGGCCGTCGAAGATGCGCTGCGCTTCGGCGCGTTTCGCATGGGCTGGTGGGGGCTGGCGGTCGACGCCACCGACCGCGCCAGCGTCATGCTGCCGAAGCTGTTCTACGAGCGCCTCGACGAGATCGGTCTCGACCTGGCGATCGTCTATCCGACCTACGGCCTGCTGGCGATCGGCATCCACGATCCCGACGTCCGCATCCCGGTGGCGCGCGCCTTCAACCGCTACTACGCCGAGGAGTACGCGCCGTATGGCGACCGCATCATCCCGGCGGCAACGATTCCCGTGCACACGCCCGAGGAAGCGGTGGCGGAGCTCGACTACGCGGTCGGCGAGCTGGGCCTGAAAGTGGCGATGTTGAGCGGCCACGTCGTACGGCCCCGCCCCGGCACGAGCGATCCGCGCGGCGCGCATTGGATCGACACGCTCGGCCTCGACAGCGCGCACGACTACGATCCGCTGTGGCGCCGCTGCGCCGAGCTCGCGATCGCGCCGACCTTCCACTCATCGGCGCTCGGCCTGGCCACTCACGAGTCGCCGACCAACTACGTCTACAACAAGCTCGGCTCGTTCGCCGGCTCGCTGCACGCGCTGTGCAAGTCGCTGCTGCTCGGCGGCGTGGCGCATCGCTTTCCCTCGCTGCGCTTCGCCTTTCTCGAAGGCGGCGCCGGCTGGGCGACGATGCTCTATGCCGATCTGCTGGCGCATTGGAACAAGCGCAACGTCGAGGCCGTGCAGCGCTACGATCCGCGCCGCCTGGACCGCCAGCGCCTGCGCGCGCTGTTCGAATCGCACGGCTCCCCCGCGCTGGTCGAACACCTGCCGGAGTTGGACGGCAGTCTGCATCCGCTGAGCGATCCAGACGACCCGATGCTCGACGACTTCGCTCGCTCCGGCATCGGCGGAGCGGACGATGTGCGGCGCATGTTCGCCGAGCAGCTGTTCTTCGGCTGCGAAGCCGACGATCCGGTCAACGCCTGGGCGTTCGACACGCGCGTCAACCCGCACGGCCTGGCGCTCAACGCCATCTTCGGCTCCGACATCGGACATTGGGACGTTCCCGACATGCGCGCTGTCGTGCCGGAATCGCACGAGCTGGTCGAGCACGGCCTGATCACGGCGGACAACTACCGCGCCTTCGTCTTCGGCAACGTCGTCGACCTGTGGGGCGGCGCGAATCCGCACTTCTTCGACGGCACCGTCGTCGCCGCGGCGGCGCGCCGCCACCTGGCGCTGCGCCATCCGCCTGACACCGAGCCGCGCAGCGCGCGTGACGGCCAGTCGATCTGTTGATGTGACAAGAGAATTCACCACCGAGGTACAAAGCGCAGACGGAAACGCCGGCGATCGGAGTGGGTTGCAAAGCGCATCAGCGATGCGCTTTGCCTAGGGCATCCCCGCTCGTTCACGCCTGCTCGGTGCACCCCCGCCGTGCTGAAAGCGGTGTCCGAGCAAGGTTAAGGCTCGACAGTTCCAGCGAAAGCCGGTACGCATCGCGCGCGTCGAAAGGGGGCCACGCCATGCGGCGAGTCGGTATGCGGGGCGGTTGGCAAACGGCTTTGGCCCTGCTGCTGCTGAGCGGCTGCGGCTCGAATGACGGAGCGCCGAAGGCGACACCATCGGCAACCGCGGTGGCCGCGACAGCGACGCCGTCAAAACCAGCCGCCGCGAGCCCGACGCCGACGGTCGCGGGCGCGGCGACCGACACGCAGGCGCCAGGCGCGTCGCCGACGCCGACCAGCGCCGCGGCGCATACCAACACCGCGGCTGCGACACCGAGCAGCGGCGCGACGCACACGGCGACGCGCCCGATCGCGACGTCGACGCCCGCCGCGCCGTGCACGATCACGCCCGGCGCATTGCCTTTCGAGCGTACCGAGTGCCGGCCGACCTGCCAGAACTACGATCCGCTCAGGCAGCCGTTCTTCGGCGAGACGCATCTGCACACCGCCTATTCGTTCGACGCCTCGACCCTCGACACGCGCAACCTGCCGCCCGACGCCTACCGCTACGCGCGCGGCGACATGGTCGGTCTGCCGCCGTGGGCGGATACGCGCGTCGGCACGCCGACGCCCGGCTCGACAGGCGCGACCGAGGTGACCGAGTTCCCCTACTGCCTGCCCGGCGAGGCGTGCGAGTTCAGCGCCACGCGCATCGCACAGTTGCCGGCCGGCCGCGCGCTCGACTTCGCCGCGATCACCGACCATTCGGAGCAGTTCGGCGAGAACAACATTTGCCTGTTCGAGGGCACGCAGCCGTGCACCTCCGATGCGGACTGCACCGTCGCCGGTCAGATCTGCGACGACGGCGTTCTCGGCAGCAATCTCTGCGTGCCGAACGGCTACAACGCCGATCTCTGTAGCGACGCGCGCCAGCAACTGTCGCGCATCCGCCCCGGGCCGATCGCCACGACCATCGCCGCGTTCGAGAACACGGCTGAGAACCCGTCGCGTCCGCCCGGCATCTGCGGCCTCGACGGCTCGCAGTGCCGCCAGCAGGCCCAACTCGTCTGGCAGCAGATCATCAATGCCGCCGAGGAGGCCTACGACCGCACGCCGGCGTGCACCTTCACCTCGTTCATTGCCTACGAGTACACCGCCATGGCCGTCGACGGCCGCTGCAGCGTCGATTTGTTGCCGTGCTGGGACGACACCGATTGCGCCGCCACGCCGCAAGCGCAGACGTGTCAGACCAGCTTCACCGGCAGCAGCGGCGGCGACAACCTGCATCGCAACATCATCTTCCGCAACGACGACGTCATCGATCTGCCGCTCAGCAACGTCGAAGCGCCGCTGACCTGCGGCGTCGGCACCAATTGCGATCGCATGGGACCGGTGGCCTCACCGGCGCAAATGCTGCTGGCGCTGCGCCAGGACTGTTTGCAGAACCCCAACCATCCACGCTGCGACGTGCTGTCGATTCCGCACAATTCCAACATGAGCCGCGGCAGCATGTTCGTCACCCCGGAGAATCTCGGCGAGGCGCAGATCCGCCACGATCTCGAGCCGCTGGTGGAGATGATGCAGGTGAAGGGCCAGTCGGAGTGCCGCTACTCGGCGCTCACCGGCACCTACTGGAGCCAGGATCCGAACCCGCCGGACGAGCTGTGCAGCTTCGAGAACGTCAGCTTCTCGCGGCTGAACGGCGCTTATCTGCCGGAGGCGGAGCAGACCACGGAGTGGCTGCCGCCGCGCGCCTACGTGCGCGAAGCGTTGAAGAATGGCATCGCCTACGAAGCGCAGAGCGGCATCAATCCGTTCCGCCTCGGATTCGTCGGCGGGCTCGACAATCACAACGGCACACCCGGCCAAAGCGAGGCGATCGACTACGCGCGCAACGGCGCGCACGGCATTCAGAGCTTCAGCGTCTCGGGGCAGATCCTGAACGAGAAGAACTTCCTCGGCCTCGAGACCAACGGCGGCGCGCTCACCGTGGCCTGGGCCGAGGAAAACTCGCGCGACGCGATCTTCACCGCCTTCAAGCGCCGCGAGACCTACGCCACCAGCGGCACGCGGCCGATCGTGCGCTTCTTCGGCGGCTACGACTTGCCGGCCGACATCTGCGCAGCGGGCAGCAATTTCGCGCAAAGCGGCTACGCCGGCGGCGTGCCGATGGGCGGCTGCCTGAGCGGCGAGCCGGATAGCAGCGGCGCGTGCAAGTCGGGCGGTGCGCAGGCGCCGAGCTTCGCCGTCAATGCCATGATGGATCCGGGCTGGCCGGGACACGACGGCACCAAGCTGCAGCGCGTGCAGATCATCAAAGGATGGGTCGATAGCGCCGGGGCGACGCACGAAAAGGTCTATGACGTGGCCGGCGACGCCAACGACGGCGCCGGCGTCGACCTGCGCACCTGCACCCCGACCGGCCCCGGCGCGGCGACGCTCTGCGGGCTGTGGACCGACCCGGAGTTCGACCCGACGCAGCACGCGTTCTACTACGCGCGCGTGCTGGAGAACCCGAGCTGTCGGTGGAACCAGTACTACTGCAACGCGCGCAGCGTCGACTGCACAGTGCCGATGGGGATCTGCAGCTCGGAAGATCCCGCCGTCAACGGCCGCGGCTGCAACGGCAATGACGACTGCGGGGCGAACGGCGTCTGTCAGCCGCCGCTCAGCTATTCGCAGTTCGAATACCAGCAATGCTGCGGCGACGCGGTGCCGAAGCAGGTCCAGCAGCGCGCCTGGACGTCGCCGATCTGGTTCAGCCCGCGCGCGAGCGGCTCGTGAGCGCGCGCGAGCTGCCGGCGCGACGCCGCTGGTGGCGCCAGCCGATGCTGCACTTCGCCGCCGGCGGGGTTGCCCTGTTGTCGCTGCATAGCCTGTGGCGGGCGCATGCGGCAGACGGCGCGCGGCGCGCGCCGATCGTCATCAGCGCCGACGACGTGCGGCAACTCGATGCCGACTTTCAGCAGCGCTGGGGTACCGCACCGAGCCCAGCGCAACTGCGCGCGCTCATCAACCAGCGCGTCGAAGACGAGCTGCTATACCGCGAAGCGCACGTCCTGGCCCTCGGCTTCCATGATGGCAGCGTGCGCCGCCGCTTGGTGGACAAGGCGCGCGCCTTGAATCTGCGACCGCCCAAGGGCGAGCGCGACGTCGTCCCCGAAGCGCTTGCCTTGGGGTTGGATGACGACGTGGTGATTCGCCGTTTGCTCACCGAGAAGATGCGGCTGCTGCTGCAATACGACGACCCGAGTGGCGCGCCGACCGAAGCGGAGATGCGCGCCTACCTGGCGCAGCACGCCGAGCGCTTCCTGCAGCCGGACAGCATCACCTGCACGCAGCTGTTCTTCAGCACACAGACGCGCGGCGAGCGCGCCGGCGCCGACGCCCTGGCGGCGCGTGCACAGCTCGGCAGCGCGCCGCCGTCGGCGGCAGCGCTGCGTCTGTCCGATCCCTTTCCCATCGGCGCACAGCTGACGGCGTACACGCCGACACAGCTCATGGGCCGCTTCGGCAAACCGTTCGCCGATCAGGTCCTCGCACTCGCTCCCGGCCACTGGTCGGAGCCGCTGGTCTCACCCTACGGCGTCCACCTCGTGTGGATGGACGAGCATGTGACCGCGCATCTGCCGCCGCTCGACAGCGTGCGCGACGCGATCGCGCTGGCCATCGCGAAACAGCGCGCGGCACAGAACTTCGCCCGCGGCGTCGAGCGGCTGCGCCAACTGTACGAGATCCGCATCGAATCGGACCGCGGCGAGAATGCGTTGGCGGCGTCGCCGCACACGATCTGACGCGCCCACGCCATGCGACGCACGCCGCGACTGAGCGGAGGTCTCGTTCGGCCGCGGGGAGTAGCTACGCACGGGCGGCTTGCTATCGTCGCGGCTGCCGAGCTCTTGCCGACATGACCCCCGACCAACGCGACCAGCTCTTTGCCGCCATCGAGCGCTATAACCGCGGCGCCTACTTCGAGGCGCAGCAGGAATTCGAGACGCTCTTCAACCAGGTCGAGACTGCCGATCGGGCGCTGCTGCGGGCGCTGATGACGCTGGCCACCGGCATGCACCTGCACTTCAATCGCGGCGGCGGGCGCGGCACGCTCAATCTGTTCCGCCAGAGCCTGGTGGTGCTCGACGACCTCAAGCCGGCTTGCGAAGACATCGCCACCGGCGAGCTGTTCGATGCGCTGGAAGCGTACCTGCACGAGCTGCAAGAGCGCCGCAAACCTGGCGCCGGCTTCTTCGACCGCTGGCTGGCGCCGAAGATTCGCTATCGCTGAGTCAGTGGAAGGCGCTCATGCATCCCGCTCGCGCTCGCGAAGCAGCCGTATGAGCGTTGGCAACACGATGCGATCTTTCGCTCGACCCGCTGCCGTCTTGATTTCGATCAAAGTCTCCAAATCGACGACGCGCGTCTGCCGCCGCACATCGCCGATCAACTCCGAGTGCGAAAGAAGCTCTTCGTAGCCGCGCCCGTCGTGCAGGCGTCCCAAGACGTCGAGCGGCCCAAGGGCGGTCCGAAGGTGGACCTGGCCGCGCGCGCCAAACAGCTCAGCCGTCGGCTTCAAGTGACGAGTCCGAGGCTCGCAAATTTCAGCGTCGATGGTAGCCAGGCCGGCAACCATGCGCTGTACGTTCTCACTCGCAAGGCGCGGGACGATGTCGAGATCCTGCGTCATGGCAAGGCCGCCGTGCAGGATCGCGGTCGCGCCACCGACGACGATGAAGTCGACATCGCTGCACAACAGCACGTCGAGCAATCCAACCAGATCAGCGTGCTGCCGATTTGCCGACACGCTTGAATCCGGACAGCACGCGATTGGTGTCGCTGCAGGCCTGCAGGCGCTCCCAGGGCGACATTGCCAGGGCGTGGTCGATCAACGTCTGATCGATCTCGTCCGCCGCGGCGACGATATCGGGGTCGCTGGCCAACAGCTCGCGACGCAGTCGCTCGTACGCACCGGTTGACGCCATTCGTAGGCGATAGACCGGTGGTACGCCTGGCCGCAAGCCTGCCGACGACGCGAGTCGTTCGGGTGGCGTGCGATCAACGCGAAAGCGGAGACGTGAAGAGATGATGGTCGAGCGCGCGCCTGATCGCACCTGAAGGCCCTCTCTCGGCCGGCAGCCAACATGGCGGCGTTCCTTCACGTCTCCGCGCCTTCGCGTTGATCCATTTCGTCACATCGCCGAGATCGCGCCGCGCTCAGTCGCCGCCGAGCGCGCTCGGTACGCTACCGGGCGACGCGGCCAGCTCGCTCACGATCTTCGGCGACAGCGTCCGCGCGTCGGCGGAGGCGCGCGCCAAGCCGTACTTGCGCACGCGCACACTGTTGCCGGAGGCATCGAGGCCGCTGACCAGCACGTCGGCGCCGCTGGTGGTGCTGGTGGTCGCGACTCGCACGCCGGGCGTGGCGGCGTCGGGAAACGGCGCGAAGCTCGCGGTCTCGCGGAATGCAACCTTGGCATCATGCGCGTCAGGGCTCTTCAGATAGACTTCCGGCTCGCCGTCCAGCGCGGAGCCGCTCGAGAAGATCTTGACGGTGCCGGCACCGGCAGTCTGCGCCAGCACGATCGACTGCGCGCCGCCGAGCGCGCCGCCGGCAATCCAACCGGTGGCGAGCGACACGCCGCCTGAGTAGCCGGCGTCGAAAGCCGGGAAATCGGCGGTCAGCCGCGGCACGCCCGGCGGCAACGGATCGCGCGGTGCGCACCAGGCCGACGTTCCGCTGTTCGGCGTGTAGAGGTCGAAACGAAAGACCTTGATCTGCGCGGCGCTGCCGGCCCCCGGCGCGGTGACGATGCTGAAACGGCCGGACACCGCGTCGATCAATCCGGCGGCGACGGTCACGCCGGTCGTCGCTCCCGGGTACGGCGAGAAGCTCGCGAAGACATCGGGCGCCGTGCCGGGCTGCGGTGGTCGCGTCGAGCCAAAGACCTTGACCGTCGACTCCATCCCGGCACCCGAGCCGACGATGACATTGTCCGCCAACGGGTTGCCGTCGATGCCGGCGGCGGCGACGTTGACGCCGCCGGCGAACGCGGCGTCGAAGGCGAGAAAGCGCAGCAACTCGGTGCTGAATTGGGAGCCGGCGGCGCCGGCGCCGGAGTAGACCACGACCTCGGGCGTGGCGCCGGCGCCCTTGCCGACGACGAGATCGAGAATTTGATCGCCGTCGACATCGCCCATGGCGACGCTCAGCGAGCCCGCGAAGCCCGCGAAGGGTGTGACCGTCGCCAGCAACGCGTCGCCGTTGTTGTCGTAAACGCGCACGCTGGTGTCGTGACCCGGCGAGCCGCTGTCCGCCACCGCGAACGACGATACCGCCGGGATGACGTTGACGAAGGTCATCAGCCCGTTGTCCTCGTGGTTCAGTCGGTGACAGTGCATCGCATAGGCGCCGGTGAAATCGAGGAACTGGCTGCGCAGCACCAGCTTGCCCGGCTCGATCACGGCTTCGCGCGGGCCGAGCAGCGGCGCCGGCAGGTTGGCGTTGTCCTCGACCCACTGCTGCACGCCGGTGGTGGCGTGCCGCGCCGCGTCGACGGTCTGCAGCACCTGGAAATCGTTCACGTGGATGTGGATCGGGTGCTCGTCGTTGTTGTTGTTGAGGAACGACCATTGCTCGACGCTGCCGAGGCGCGGCTGCAGCAATGGCGTGTTGGGAAAGGTGTTGTCGTCGAACTCGTAGACGAAGGCCTTGGGATCTTGATCGCTGGCGCGCTCGTTCTTGAAGCCGCCTGAGACCACCAGAGCGCGTTCGACCGCTGGTGCCATGTTCTGCAGGTCGACGAACGGCGCCGCGCTGTGCAGCTCCTGCCCTTCGACGAACGGCACGCCGACGCCGACACTGCTGTCCGGCTCGACGCGCGCCAGCACCTGCGTCGGCGACGCGAAGAAACCGTCGAAGTAGCTCATCGCCGACGGCTCGACGCTGATCGTTCCGAGCGTCGCCGGCGGATGGTCGGTGCCGTCGTTGGTGTAGAGAACGCCGGGTTTGGTCATCCGCGCCATGCCGCTGGCGGGCGGCATCTCGAGCACCAAATCGCCGCGTTTGGGCATCGTCACGGCGATCGCGAAGCGACTGCCCGGCGGAATGACCAGGGTCGTGCCGTGATCGGTGCTCGGATAGTGCACCGCCGGGAACGGATTGGCGTCCTGGCCGACGATGGCGATCGGCGGATGCGTGTTGGTCGCCGTCTCGGTGAGCGTGACGTTGGCGTAAGCGAGGTCGCTGATATTGGCGAGCACCCAGATCTCGGTCTGGCCCGGCTTGGCGTGCAGCCGCGGTTCGTATTGGCCATTGATAG
>Ga0265339_10000785_pt1 | contig 24511 bp, 18 predicted proteins | sample 4CB219metaG_FD_202085 | JGI IMG/M metagenome (GOLD analysis project Ga0265339, IMG submission 202085) | Rhizosphere microbial communities from Carex aquatilis grown in University of Washington, Seatle, WA, United States - 4-CB2-19 metaG | ecosystem: Host-associated > Plants > Roots >... | reverse complement strand
CTCGTGGCGGTCGAGTCGTTCGTCGCTGGCAGCATGACATGAAGATACTGATCGCCGACGACGAATTGGTCTCTCTCCGCATGCTGGAGAGGACCCTGGAGCGCGACGGGTACGAAGTGGTCGCGGTCGAGGATGGGCGCACAGCCGCGGAACGGCTCTGCGATCCCCACGGCCCGCGCCTGGCGCTTTTGGATTGGATGATGCCTCAACTCGATGGGCCGGCCGTCTGTCGGGCGGTACGCAGAAAGCGCAGTCAGCGTCATGTCTACGTTGTGCTGCTCACCTCAAAATCCTCCAAGGAAGACATCGTCGAGGGCCTCGAATCCGGCGCCGACGACTATTTGATCAAGCCCTTCGATCCCGGAGAATTGAAAGCCCGCCTGCGCACCGGCCTCCGCATTCTAGAACTCGAAGACCACCTGCTCGAGGCACGGGAAGACATGCGCTACAAGGCCACCCATGACTCGCTTACCTCCCTGCTCAATCGCGGCACAATTCTCGAATTGCTGAGTGGTGAGATGAACCGGATTCACCGCCGCAAGAGTCCCATCGCAATCGTGCTCGGCGACATTGATCATTTCAAGCTGGTGAATGACACCCATGGTCACGTCGCTGGCGACGAAGTGCTGCGCGAGACAGGGCGTCGGCTGCTCGCATCGGTGCGCTCCTACGACTTCATCGGACGATACGGTGGTGAGGAATTCCTGGCCGTTCTCACCAACTGCGGCATGGATGCGGCCATGAAAAGAGCCGAGGACATTCGAAAAGCAATCGGAGGATCGCCCTTCCTCACCTCGCAAAACCCTGTTTCCGTCACCATGAGCCTGGGGGTTTTTGCCGGGGATACAGCCGATTATCGGTCCCTCGAAGAAATCCTGTGCGAAGTAGATAGCGCGCTCTACGCCGCCAAATCTGCGGGACGCAACTGCTGTCGTCTGGCGGTACCCTCCAATCCGCGATAACCGCGCGGGGCATCCCTCCGCCCCTTGGCTAGATTGACCAGGACCAGGCGTCTTCGTCCCAGAAGCGGTCGCTCAGGTATTTTTCCGCGGAGTCCGGAAAGATGGCGACGATGACGGCTTCGCGCTTCGCGGCCTGCTCTTCGCGGGCCACCTGAAACGCGGCCGCGAGGGCGGCCCCGGCGGAGATGCCGATGAGGATACCTTCTTCGCGGGCCATGCGGCGCACCATGTCGTAGGCGGCTTCGGTTGCGATCTCAAGATTGCGGTCGGCCACAGCGGAGTCGTAAATGGCGGGAACCAGAGACGTGGGCATGTGCTTGAGGCCTTCAAGGCCGTGGAAGGGCGAGTCCGGCTGGACGCTGATGGCCTGGATGGCCGGATTGAACTCGCGCAGGCGGCGGGTTGTGCCCATGAACGTGCCGGAGGTGCCCAGTCCGGCGACGAAATGGGTGATGCGGCCTTTAGTCTGGGCCCAGATCTCGGGTGCTGTGGTCCGGTAGTGAGCCAGCGGGTTGGCGGGGTTGGAGTACTGGTCGGCGTAGAAGAAGCGGTCGGGGGAGCCGGCGGCGAGCTCGCGGGCGCGGCGGATGGCGCCGTCAGAGCCGAGGTCGGGGTCAGTCCAATCTATGGTGGCGCCGTAGGCCTGGAGGATGCGCTTGCGCTCCGGGGAGACGCTGCCCGGCATGGCGAGGTGAACGGCGTAGCCGAGCGCGGCGCCGAGCATGGCGAAAGCGATGCCGGTATTGCCGCTGGTGGCGTCGAGAATGGTTTTGCCGGGCGTTAGCTGGCCGGAGCTGAGGGCGTCGCGAAGGATGGAAGCGGCTGCGCGGTCCTTCACGCTGCCGCCGGGGTTGGCCCATTCGGCTTTGCCGAGGAGGATGATGCCGGGCAGGCCGCGGGCCACCCGCTCAAGGCGAAGCAGGGGCGTGTTGCCAATGCGGTCCAGAACCAGGGAGCCGGGGACAGTGGAGCCGGGTTGCGGGTTCGGTAAAGTCGTCATGCGATCGAAGCCTTGAGTGCTGGAACCGCCGCTTCAAGGGAAGCAGTGGGAAAGCGGCTATCATGAAGGGTGCGGGAAACAACCCTGCACTGTCTTTATCCTCTCAGAAACGGGAAGCAAACATGGAGCGAAAAAAGCGGGACTGGAACTTTGAAGAGATGCTGGACGAGCTCAGGAGCCACGGGTTTGAAGTGACGCCGTATGGGAGCGTGCCGGGCGGGATGCAGGTGGCCAGGGAATGCGTGGCTGCGGTGGTGGTGCCCGGGGTGACGGACGTTCGCTGGGAGAGCGGAGGGGCGCGGCTGGCAGTGTCGCCGGGTCTGGTGGTGCGTGGTGAGATAGCGCGGCTGGTGGACCGGGGCTACCAGAAGTTCATTAAGAGCTCCCAATTTGAATTGCCGGCGACGGCTACCCAATTGCATGCCATCCACTCATTTACTGAGGAGCTGAACCAGCTTACGGGGGCGCTTGGCCTGTACAACGAGGCGCTGGGAACCACCAGCGACGTTTATCTGTACGACCGGCTGAAAGGCCGGGAGGCGGAGCAGGGGCGGCCTGGGGAGCTGGGTGACGGGCACTGAGAACCTGGACTTGGTGATTTGGTTGGGGCGACCGGCCGTACCTTGAGGCTGCCGGCACTTCTCCATCCGATTCGAATCACTTGGTACTGGTGCGGGCGCCCGGGTGGGCTCCTCCCGGGGTGAGGGAGTGTGAGCCAGCCGTTTGCCGCCGAAGCCGAACGCCGCCTTTCCACGCGGGTTCCCGTGAATGAGCGCGCCACCATCCAGCTTGGGAATGTGAGCAGCGCGATCCAATGCTCGCTGATGGACCTGAGCCTGGATGGCTGCCGGGTGCGCACTGACACGGCTACTGGCGCGGAATCCGGTGAACGAGTGGAGATGACGTTTCGCCTCGCCGGGATGGCGTTCCGGCTGGGCGGGGTGACGGAGTGGTGCGCGCCGACGCGGGAAATTGGGGTGTTGTTTTCGGGCTTGAGCCCGCGCCGCGAGGCGGAGCTGGTGGAGGCTCTGGGTGAGCTGGCGGAGAAGCTGGAGGCAAAACGGGCAGAAGCAGCTCGCGCAGGTGATGCCATCAGAGCGATGCGGGAGACCGTGGAACTGCTGACGGCGGAGCTGAACGCAAAGCGGTCGCGGGAGGCACAAGCGCGGGCCGAGGCGGAGCAGGCTGCACGCGAAGCGCGGCAGGCGCAGGAGAAACTGGACGCGGCGAAGAGGGATTTGTCGCAGGCGGAGAAGGCCGAGGCGGAGCTCGCACGCAGTCTGCCTAATGTGATTGAAAGTGTGACTGTCCCCGACAAGCCGGCGGCAACCGCGGATAAGCCGATGCCGGCGGCTGGAACCCAGCCGGCGAGGCAAACGGGGCGGGAACGCCGCCAGTCGCAGCGGCATGCGGTAGATTCCTCGGCAACCATATTCCTGGTGGATGTGCGGTCAAACGTGCGCGGGCGGATTGTGGATGTGAGCATGAGCGGATGCCGGATCCGTGTGGCGGAAAAGTTTCCCGTGGGGATTTACCGGCGGGTGGAGGTGGAGTTCCTTTTGGATGGGCTGGCGTTCCGGCTGCCGGGGGTGGTGCAGTCGCTGCACGACCGGTTGACGGTGGGAATCCGCTTTGTGGATCTGAGCGAGCGAAAGCGGGAGCAGCTCTTGTCTGTGATCGACGAGATGGCGGAGGCGGCGGGCGAGGGGGAAGCACAGGCGGGTTAAGGCGGGACGTGATTTTGGAGTCTTCCAGCAGCCGTGAATTCCCCGGTTACCTCCGGAGTTTCTAGAGTCAGTTTCATCGCCGGTGTGCAATTGCGCAATGCGGGCAGTCATCCGCCTGTGATCCCCGATACAGAAAGATGCCCGGATTTCGCCCACACTCGATTATGAAGGGAGCTTCCAGGGAAGCTCCTTTTTAGTTCAGCGGGAGGAAAAGAACTACCCCCCTCCCCCCTATTTGATAGCAATGCTAGCAATGCTAGCAAAAAGACGAAATAAAGGCGAAATAACAGCGTGGTACGGAGAGAAAAACAGATACCCCCTCCCCCCTGTTTGATAGCAATGATAGCAATGCTATCAAAGAGGAGAAACGGGGCGAAAGCACCGCATGGTAGAGAGGGAAGAATAGATACCCCCTCCCCCCAGATTTGATAGCAATGATATCATTGATAGCAATGATAGCAATCAGGGTTTCCGCCGGGCGCGCTGGCGCTGGAGTTCGCGGTAGAGATCGCTTTTCGAGCGGCCGAGCTCGCGCGCCGTGCGCTTGAGCGCTTCCTTTTCGTCGATTCCCAACTCTGACTTCAGGCGGGCGATGCGGGCGGCGAGGTCTTCCCCGGTGGCAGGTGCGCTCTGCGCGGATGCAGGCGGCGCCTGGATGATCAGCGTGATCTCGCCGCGAATGCGATCGCGGGCGGCGAGCTCGGCGCGGACCTCGGAGACGGTGCCGCGGAGGAACTCTTCGTGGGCTTTGGTCAGCTCGCGGGCGATTGCTACACGCAGGTCGCCGCCAAACACCTTTTCGAGATCGGCCAGCGTGTCCAGGATTCGATGGGGCGCCTCGTAGAAAATGAGGGTGCGCGGCTCGGGTCCGGCCTGCGCAGCGACGGCTTCGAGACGCGTGCGGCGCTGCCCGGCCTTCTCCGGCAGGAACCCCAGGAAGGTGAATTCGTCTGATGGCAAGCCGCCTGCGACAAGGGCGGTGAGCGCGGCGTTGGCGCCGGGGATGGGGATAACGGGGATGCCGGCGTCAATAGCGGCGCGGGCCAGGAGCATGCCGGGGTCGCTGATGCCAGGCATGCCTGCGTCGGTCACCAGCGCGATGGCGCTTCCGCGCCTAATCTCCTCCACCAGTTCAGCGGCCCGCGCGAACTCGTTGTGCTCGTGCAGGCTCTCGGTGCGGGTGGTGATCGAGTAGTGGTTCAGGAGTTTCTGGGTCTGGCGGGTGTCTTCGCAGCAGACGCGGCCGGCGCGGCGCAGCACGTCGAGGGCGCGGAGAGTGATGTCGCCGAGGTTGCCGATGGGCGTGGCAACGAGGTAGAGGCCGGGGGCGAGGGGTGACGATTCGGAAAGCATTGTTGACTGTAAAGATATTAGGCGCAAGCGACGCCGACGAGGGGAAAGAGGTTTTGGATAACAATCATTGGCTTTATCGATGCGTCCAAGCGGCCCAGAGCACAGTTACGAAACAGAGGGCAGTTATGATCGCCACAAGCACGTCAGCCCACCGATCCCGGTGGACGATGTCACCTTGTCTCCGCCTGCGTCGTTTAGCTCTGACCTGCCGCCGACAGCCGCAAGCAAGCATAGAAACGCAAATACAACCGGGGTTCCAGGATAGGGGCTAGTTACTGGGCTTGAGAGGGTTTCGCAGATCAACTCTCGGCTTCCTGCTTCTCGTAGCGCCGCTGCTCGCTCAGCAGGGACATGGCGCCCATGAGGTTCTGCACGCTGACAATCCCGACCACACGGCCGCTTTCGGCCACGGGAATGAGCGAAAGGCCGCGGCCGGCGGTAAGTCGCCGGATCGTGGCGCCCAGCGTGTCCTCGGGACGTGCCACCTGGAAGGCGCGATTCATGACCGACTGCACGTAGCCGTTGCCGTCGCTGCGCAGCGCGTCCACAATGCGCTGGCGGGAGACAATGCCCACCAGGTTGGGGCCGCGGACCACGGGGAAGTCCTCCTGGAGCGAGTGGACGCAGCGGGTAAGCGCGTCGGCCAGCGTGTCTGATGGCGAGAGCGTGGCAAAGTCAGTCAGCATCACCTCGCGCATGCGGACAGTATCGACCACCGACTGGAAGAAGACGCCCTGGTCCTCGATCTGCGCGCCAATCATGATGAAGAAACCGGCGATGACCAGCCAGTAGCTGTGCAGCAGCAGTCCGCCCACCATGAGGCCGAGCGCCAGTAGCTGGCCGATGCCGGTGGCGGCGCGGTTTGCCGAGGCGGCGCCGTGGGCGCGAGCAAAGCTGCTGCGGAGGATCCGCCCGCAATCGAGCGGGTAAGCGGGCAGCAGGTGGATAACTCCGAGGCCGGCCTGCATCCACACCATGGCGCGGAGCAGGTGGGCTGAGGTGATGTAGGGATGGTTGAGGATGTCGAACTGGCCGCCGGCGCCGGTGATGAACGCGGCCAGAACCACGGCGGTGGCAAGGTTGGCGATGGGCCCGGCGGCGGCCAGCGCGATCTGGCCTGTGCCGCTGGTGGCAATTTCCTGGCTTTCCGGAGTGGCGTAGGCAAACATGCCGCCGATGGGAATCAGCAGGATGGCACGCAGCCGGAGTCCGAGCCATGCGGCGACGAGCAGGCGAGCGATTTCGCGCACCACGATGGCGGCGGCGAGGATAAAGAAGAGGGCCAAGCCGCGGGCCTTGGCCAGGTCGCCACCCGTGGACGCGCCCAGGCCAAGGCACACCACTGCGAGGAGCAGAAAGAACGTGTGAACACGCAATTCCACGCCCAACCAACGGCCTAGTGGGACAGACCAGCCTCGCATGGAGCTATTGTAGAGGGTCGGGCGGCGCGGGCGGCCAGAGTATTCTGGGGGGCGATGCGCATCATTGCGGGAAGTCTTCGCTCACGGCGATTCGAGGCGCCGCCAGGGCTTGCCACGCGGCCGACGAGCGACCGGCTGCGAGAGACGTTGTTCAATGTGCTGGCCGCCAGGACTGATGGCGCGGCGTTTCTGGATTTGTACGCGGGATCGGGTGCGGTGGGCATGGAGGCGCTGAGTCGCGGCGCGGCGCGCGTGGTGTTTGTGGAGCGCGCGGCGGCAGCGCTGAAGGTGTTGCGCGAGAATCTGGTGCGGCTGGGACTTGGGGATGGAGTTGAAGTCAGGGCCGAGAGCGCGGGAACGTTTCTGCGGCGTGGTTCGTCCGGAAGCGGATTCGATCTCGTATTTCTCGATCCGCCGTACGATGCAGAGGGTGAGTACGAGACTGTGCTGGAGTTGCTGGGAAGAGATGCCGTCGGATGGCTGAATCCAGGCGCCGTGGTGATTGCGGAACATCGGCGGAATGACGTGCTGAAGAACAGATACGGGCCGCTGGAACGCACACGGCTGTTGCAGCAGGGAGACGCGGCGCTGAGTTTCTATTCCACTGGAAGCTGACGGAGTTAAGGGAAATCTATGAGGGTAGCAGGTGGTTTGCTGGCGATTTTCATTAGTGCAGGCATGGTGCAGGCGCAGGCGTTGCCGCCGTGGACCATCGGCCCATTTACCCGCTCGGCGAGCGGCAATCCGGTGATTGCCCCACTACAGCAGTCCACCTTCCAGGATCCCATCACAAAGGCGCCGGTGCACTGGGAGGCGCTGCACACGTTCAACCCGGCGGCCATTGTCCGCGATGGCAAGGTGTACGTTCTGTATCGCGCCGAGGATGACACCGGAGCGATGCAGATTGGCGGGCACACCTCGCGGCTGGGGCTCGCGGAGAGCGCGGACGGAATCCACTTTACTCGGGCGCCGGAGCCGGTGTTTTATCCCTCGGACAATGACCAGAAGTCGCGGGAATGGCCCGGTGGCGTGGAAGATCCGCGCATTGTGGAGCTGGAAGACGGGACCTACGTGCTGACCTACACGCAGTGGAACCGGGTGACATACTCGGTGGGGATTGCGACCTCGAAGGACCTGGAGCACTGGACCAGGCGCGGACCGGCGTTTTCTTTGGCGTCGGGCGGCAAGTACGCCGAACTGAAGTACAAGTCGGCGGGAATTGTGACTCGGCTGGACGCAAAGAAGGGCAGGCTGATCGCGGCGAAGATCGACGACCGGTACTGGATGTACTGGGGCGAAGGCGCTCTCCACCTGGCCACCTCAGACGATGCCATCCACTGGACGCCGATGGAGGGCGCAAACGGCGCGCCGGTAGAAGTGCTGAAGCCGCGCGCGGGACATTTTGATAGCTCATTTCCGGAGACCGGGCCTCCGCCCATCCTCACCGACAAGGGAATTGTGGTGCTCTACAACGGCAGGAATGCGCCCCAGGGCGGCGACAAGACCATAGGGCCGAATGCGTACGCGGCCGGCGAGGCGCTGTTTGACCCCGACGATCCAGTGCGGCGGCTGGCGCAGACGGATGCGCCGGTGCTGAAGCCGGAGCTGCCCTATGAGAAAACCGGCCAGTACGCGGCGGGAACCACGTTTGCCGAGGGACTCGTTTTCTTTCACGGCAAGTGGTTCCTCTACTACGGGTGCGCGGACTCGCTGGTGGCCGTGGCCACTGCGCCAGGGCCGCAGCCGCCGGCGGGCGTGGCACGAGGACTTTACCTTCATCCGGATCGCACGGTTGCGCAGGGCGCACAATAACAACATGGCCGAAATCACATTCAGCTCAGTGCTGGAAAGCGACAACAGGGACTTGTTTCGCGTGCCGACGCATGCGCGCGGGCCGGCGGGCGTGCTGCCCATTACCGGGGAGATGCTGCGCAACGCGCCTTCGGGGAATCTATTCGGGCTGTCGCAAAACGCGGGCATGGGTTGGGATCCGGCGCGGGTGCTCGATCCCGAGTTCCTGATCCTGAGCACGCACGGAGGCATGCGGGCCGAAGATGGGACGCCGATCGCGCTGGGATTCCATACCGGACATTGGGAAGTAGGCTTGCTGGTGGCTGAGGCGGCGCGCGAGCTGAAGGCGCTGCGCGCGGTGCCGTTTGCCGGAGCATGCACGGACCCATGCGACGGGCGCACGCAGGGCACCACGGGGATGATGGATTCGCTCGCCTACCGCAACGATGCGGCCATGGTGCTGCGGCGGTTGATGCGGTCGCTGCCCACGCGCAAGGGCGTGCTGGGCATCGCCACGTGCGACAAGGGATTGCCGGCGATGATGATGGCGCTCGCCTCCAGCGGCGCGCTGCCCGCCGTGCTGGTGCCCGGCGGCGTGACCCTTCTGCCTGAAGAGGGCGAAGATGCCGGCAAGGTGCAGACCATCGGCGCGCGCTTTGCGCAGCAGCAGATCACGCTGGAATACGCTGCGGAGGTGGGATGCCGCACTTGCGCTTCGCCCGGCGGAGGATGCCAGTTTCTGGGAACCGCCGCCACGTCACAGGTTGTTGCAGAGGCGCTTGGATTGTCATTGCCCCACACCGCGCTGGCGCCTTCGGGACACCCCGTCTGGCTGGATGCGGCGCGGCGATCGGCGCGGGCGTTGATGCGCATGTACCAGCTGAAGATGGGCGCGCGCGATGTGCTGACGGATGCGTCAGTGCGCAACGCGATGGTACTGCATGCGGCATTCGGCGGATCGACCAACCTGCTGATTCATCTGCCGGCGGTCGCGTTTCACGCAGGACTGCGCAGGCCCACGGTGGAGGATTGGGCCGCGGTAAATCGCCAGACGCCGCGCCTGGTGGACGCGCTGCCCAATGGACCGCATGGGTTTGCAACCGTGCAGGTGTTCCTGGCGGGCGGCGTGCCGGAGGCAATGCTGCATTTGCGCCGCGCGGGACTGCTGGACACAAGCGTGCGCACCGTGAGTGGAGACACTCTGGCCGCCTGCCTTGACTGGTGGGAACAGAGCGAACGGCGGCGCGCGCTGCGTGAAGAACTCAAGCGCGTCGACGGCATCGACGCTGACGACGTGATCATGAGCCCGGACCGTGCGCACGCCCGCGGACTCACACCCACGGTCTGCTTTCCCGTCGGGAACCTGGCGCCGGAAGGTTCGGTCATCAAGAGCACGGCCATCGATCCCTCGCTGATCGACGAAACGGGCGTGTACTGTCACAGCGGGCCCGCGAAGGTCTTCACAACGGAAGAAGCCGCCATTGAGGCCATCAAGGCGGGCCAGGTGACCCAGGGCGACGTGTTGGTGCTCATCTGCAGCGGGCCAAAGGGCGCAGGCATGCCTGAGACCTACCAGGTAACGTCTGCGCTCAAAATGTTGCCTCATTGCAAGCACGTCGCGGTCATCACGGACGCACGATTCAGCGGTGTCTCCACCGGCGCGTGCATCGGTCACGTTTCGCCGGAGGCGCTCGCCCGGGGGCCGGTGGGCAAAGTGCGCAATGGAGACTGGATCGAGATCGTCATTGACCGGCAGCGGCTCACAGGTTCGGTAAACCTGGTGGGAGATGCGGACGGGCGGCGGTTCGACGCGGCGGAGGGAGCGCGGCTGCTCTTGGAGCGCGCGCCACGCGGCGATCTTTCGCCGCACCCCGCGCTGCCTGACGATACGCGCCTCTGGGCCGCGCTGGTCCAGGCCAGCGGCGGCGTGTGGGGCGGGTGCGTCTACGACGCGGAGAAGATTGCTCGCGCAGTTGAATCCGGCGCGCCGGAGTCCTGACGCCTTGGAACGCGTTTAGTTCGGGCGGCCGAAAAACAGCACGTAACCGTTCGGATCGCGCACGTCGAAACCGCGTAGATTCTCAGTCGTATTCCCCAGCGGCTTGTCGAATACTACCCCGCCGCCCTCAAACTCCGCCGCCAGCGCATCGGGATCCGGCACTGAGACATAGGCATCCCATCTGATCCATGGATGACGGGACGAGTTCGGCATGGGCTGAAGATCCTCGTGAGACTTGAGGAAGATCATCGCATTATCGCGGCGAACGATGGCGAAGAAAGGATCCGTCGGCGGGTCCAGATACTCCGCCTCGAATCCGAGTTTCTCGCGGTAGAATGCGACCGTCTGCCCCACGTTGCTCACGATGAAGAACGGAGATACTGCATTGATTCTGGCTCGTGTCATAGGCCCTCAGGTATCCCGCAGTTTTTTGGGTCGTGCTCAGCGCCGGTGGTAGAACGGCAAAACAATCAGCGTAGCCAGACCGATGGCGATCAGCAATGCCACCAGCATGACGCCGTAGACGACAGCCAGATTAATTCCCCGCGGCGCCTTCTCGACGTCGTTCTCTTCACTGTCCGCGGGTTGGCGTTCCCCATCATTCATACTTGAGCGATTCCACAGGGTCCAGTTGCGCGGCGCGCGTCGCCGGCACCGTACCGAACACGATGCCCACAAACATGGCCGAGGCCAGCGCGATGAAGATCGACCAGTAGGAGATGGGCAGGTTGTAGTCCGTGAGGAATCGGACGGAGAGCGGCAACATGAGGCCGAGAAGCGTGCCCACGATTCCGCCTGAGAGCGAGATGATCACCGCTTCCGCCAGGAATTGCAGCTTGATCTCGCGCCGCGTGGCGCCCAGCGCTTTGCGGATGCCGATCTCCCGGATACGCGATCGCACAGTGGCCAGCATGATGTTCATGATGCCTACGCCGCCCACCGCCAGGGTGACCGCGGCAACCAGCACCAGGACTGCCGTAATGATGTTGGCCACCTTCCGCGCCAGGTCGAGGACCTCGCGAAGATCCTGCGCCTTATACACCGAGTTCGGGCGGTGATGCGCGCTGACAATTCGTGGAATCTCCCTGGCCGCGTCGGCCACCTCGTCCATGCTGCGCATGGAAAAGTAAATCTGCTTCACGTTTTCCGTATTGCTGAAAACGCGCGCAACTGAGAACGGAATCAAGATGGTTTCGTCCGCAATCTCCGACTGCCCGAAATCGGTCACGCTTTCCTTGAATACGCCAACGATGGTGAAGGGAATTCCGCTGATTTCGAATTCCCGGCCCACCGCCGCGTCGTTGCTGCCAAAACGGAGCTTGGCAAACAGTTCGGTCACAACGGCGCAGTTGATGTGGCGATCGTCGTCAATCTGGTCAAAAAATCGGCCGTCCGGCACCAGCAGGTTGCGGATGTAGCGGTAATCGGGGCTCACGCCCAGCACCAGCGTGTCCTTCACCACGCCGCCGCCAAAGCTGATGCGGTCGTGCATCTCCAGCACCGGCGAAGAGTACATGATGCCGGGCAATTGCGTATCTACATCTTTCTCGTCCTCACGCGTGAGGTAGTCGTTGTAGATCACGTTCTCGGTGCCCGAGGCGCCGCCGCCCGCATACTCCAGCTCAATCTCGTTGGTGCCGATCTTCTGGATTTCCGCAAGGATGAATTCCTTGCCGGTAAGCCCAATGGTCACCACAAGGATCACGGATGCGGTGCCGATCACCATCCCCAGCGCGGTTAGCATAAAGCGCACCTTGCTGGCCCGAAAACTATCCAGCGCAATCTTGAGAATCTCGCTCAACACCATGGTGCGGCGCGCGCTCTTCAGCGTCTGCTCAAACGACGTTCGCCGGTGCCGCTCCGCGGCCGTAGTCTGGGGATCTTCAACCGAACTCATAATGGCTTCCGCAAGCCGTTCATTCATCAATGATGCGCCAGGATGTTCCGGGGCTTCCACAAACATTGCCGTGAACCCCGGCTCGGCCTACTTCCCATCATATTTCTCCAGCCACTTCAACTCATCGCGGACTTTGATGTACCCGTGCCACGGATTCTTGCCCAGGCCATGCCCTTCGCCGGGAAACACCAGGAATGTATGCGCAATTCCAAGCTGATCGAGCGCTCGCTCCATGGTTACGCCTTCCAGGTAGCTCACCCGGATATCGGCCCCGCCCTGCACCTGGTGCGTCGGCGTCTTCACCTTGTTGAACTGGAACAACGCTGCCTCGCTCTGATACAGGTCCGGGTCGTCCCACGGCTTTCCGCCCAGGTACCACGCGTCGTCCCATGTCTCGTCGTCGTTGCCCCAGTTGGCCGCATGCTCCACCGCGCCGGCCCCAGTCACCGCGGAGCGGAAGCGCGTGCTCTGCGAGATCAGCCAGTTGGTCATGTACCCGCCGTAGCTGTACCCGCCGATGGCCAGATGATCGGAATCGGCAATTCCGTCCTTGACCAGCGCGTCCACGCCTTCCAGAATGTCGCGCCCCGGCTTCGACACCAGGTGCGGCTCAATCTGCAGCATGAACTCGTCGCCGTATCCTGACGACCCGCGATAGTTGGGGCGAAAGACTAGCCATCCCTTGGCCGCGGCCAGCGTGGCCCAGTCGTACCAGTCGGCGCCAAAGCGGTTGCCGTCGGCATCGGCGGGCCCGCCGTGAATCAGCGTAAGCATGCGCAGATGCTTATCGCCCTTCTTGCCCGGCGGATAAATCAGCACGCCTTCCACCTTCACCCCGTCATCGGCGGTCCAGGTGTAGGCTTGCCACTCAGGCTGCCCCCGCTGCGCAAAAATCGAATTGAACCCGGTCAGCGCGGCAAGCTGATCCGGATGCATCGGGTCAGCCGCGCGGTAGAGCTGCGTCGCGTCGTCGATCGTGGAGTGGCGCACCAGGATCGCATCGGAATGAAGCGCAGTGGCCAGGCCGGAATAGCTGCCCGCGCGGCCGGGGAGCTTCGTGGCCTGGGCGCCGTCCACCAGGAAAAGCTGCTCCTCCGTCCCTTTCAGCCCCAGCGCCAGCTCGCGCCCGTCAGGCAGCAGCGCGAACTGCTCCCACGACCCGTCAAACGCGGCCCCCAGGCGCTCCGCCTTGCCGTTATCCGGATCGACGCGATAGAGGCGGCCCTGCACATCGCGATAAGGCCCTTCCAGCGAGCCCGACGCCGCCGTCACAATGAAATACAGCATGCGGCCATCCGGCGCCCAGCGCAATCCGGACTCGAGTGCAAGGTTGTTGGTCAGGCGGCGCACTTCGCCTCCGCCGGCGCCAACCAGGTAGATATCGTAATTGTCGGGATTCTCCACGCGGTGATGCACCGGCCCCGTCTCAAACGCAATGGTCTTGCCGTCCGGCCGCGGAGTAATCTCGCCGATGGCGAAGACGCTGCGTGCGATCGTCTCGGCGCCCGCGGGCAGGTCGAGCTTCTCTTTTTCTGCATCCCCATCGCCGTGATGGGGCGGGGGAACAGCCACCGCCGCCGTCAGCGCTGGCGCAACCGCTTGCTTCAGCAACAGGTCGCCGCGATTCTGCTCCCGCCACCGGATCACGTCCTTCCATTCCTCCTTCTGCGCGTCCTGCTGCGCCTGTGAAAGCGGCTCGGTGACGGAGTAATAAATCGCGGAGCCGTCCGCCGACCACGCGAAAGAGTGCACGTCGAGCTTCTGCGGGTAGAGCGCTAGCGCCTCGCCGCCGTGGACAGAGATGATCCAGATGCGGCTGGCCTTGGCATCGTCGCCTGGCGTGCCCTCAGGCCCGGCGGATTCCCCGGGCAGCGCGCGATCGCTGACAAAGGCGATCCAATTGCCGTCCGGGCTCCATTGCGGGCTGCTTTCACTGCCCCCATGCGTCAGCGGGCGCAGCCCGCCCTTCTCGCTCGCAAGCCAAAGATCGTGGCGGAAGGCGCTATTCTTCCAGTCCGGCGTCTCGGTGGCAATCACCGCAATCGAGCCGTCCGGTGAAAGCGCGGAAGAGTCAATCGCGGTGGTATTGAAATACTCGTCAAGTGTGATGGGAGGCAGTGCCGACTGAGCCAGAACAATTGAGCCGGCCAGGCAAGCCGCAGAAGCGGCTGCACAGCAAACGTGTCGGGAGAGCATAGGAGAAATATAATTGCGGACGCCGCGACTGGCCGCATAAATCGGGCCCGTCTTTGAATGGCGCGGTTTTACAGCTTGCTGAAGAACTCGAGCACGAAGCAGAACACGCGTAAGGGCGGAACTTCAATCCCGACGCAAAGCCTCAAATAGCGGACTTGGCCTTTAACCCCTGAGGTCTTTCGCATTGAGTTGATCGCCTTCTCGCCTTTTCAGCAAGCTGTTTGATCGTGTCTTTCTCAGGGGATTCTGTGAAGCTCTGCGAAAAGCGGAGGCAAGGAAACGCAAATGCGAATCGACGCACATCAGCATTTCTGGCATTACCAGGCAGCAGATTACGCATGGATCACCGATGCCATGGCTCTGCTGAAGCGCGATTTTCTCCCCGCCGATTTGAAGCCGTTACTGGACGGAGTCGGGTTCGAGGGCTCCATCGCGGTGCAGGCCTGCCACAGCCTGGATGAGACCCGATGGCTGCTCGAATTGGCCGGGGCGAATGACTTCATTCGCGGCGTGGTGGGCTGGGTTGATCTGTGCTCGCCAGACGCGTCACGGCATCTCGAGCAACTTGCACAGAATCGCAAGCTGGTTGGAATCCGCCATGTGGCCCAGGACGAGCCTGACGATGAATTCCTTCTTCGCCCGGATTTTTGCCGCGGCGTCGCGCTGCTCGCGGAGTTCGGCCTCGCCTACGACATCCTGATCTACCCGCGTCATCTGCGCGTCGCAGCCTTGTTCGCTCGCCGGTTTCCCCAGCAGCGGTTCGTGCTCGATCACATCGCCAAGCCGCTCATTAGCCAACAGGTGTTTGCGCCGTGGGATAAGGACGTGCGCGCCCTGGCCCAGTTGCCCAACGTTCATTGCAAGCTATCCGGCATGGTCACGGAGGCGCGGTGGAAGCAATGGACGCGCGAAGATTTCCGCCCCTTCCTTGACACGGTTCTTGAAGCCTTCGGCCCCGCCCGGCTCATGATCGGCTCGGATTGGCCTGTGTGCACGCTCTCAGCCGACTATCCGGCAACAATGGAAATCGTGCTCGACCACATCGCCCAGCTATCTGCCTCAGAGAAAGATGCAATCCTCGGCGTCAACTGCACCGCCTTCTATCGGCTCGGCTAAAACAACTTTGAGCTGTCCAGCAGCACCGTCACCGGCCCCTCGTTTACCAGTGTCACCATCATCATGGCTTGGAACTGGCCGGTCTCGCAGCGCAGGCCATGCCGGCGAATCTGCGCCACGAAATGCTCGTAGAGCTCAAGCGCGCGCTCGGGGCGGGCGGCCGCGTCAAAGGATGGCCGCTTGCCGCGACGGACGTCGCCATACAGCGTGAATTGCGAAACCGCAAGCACCGCCCCGCCCGCATCCGCCACGCTCCGGTTCATCTTGCCGTCTGCGTCTTCAAAAATGCGCAACCCAGCGATCTTCTCCGCCAGGTAGTTTGCATCGGATTCGCAATCGCTGGTAGAAACGCCAAGCAGCACCAGCAGGCCCGGCCCGATCTCGCCAACCACCCGGTCCCCGACCGTGACCGAAGCGCTCGAAACGCGTTGTACTACGGCACGCACGGCCGCTTCAGAGTAGCATCTCCCGCGCAAACGCAGAGAACACTGATCTCGATAGGATCCCACGCATTTTGCATCAGGTCGCGAAGGCTCCGCACAGACGCATGCGTTAGTCTGAAGCTGCCTTTTGCTCTCCCAGGAACCACAAATCGGCACTGCAACCAGGAGCCACCGCATGATCACTCGCAGAACCCTGCTCGGCGTCTCCGCCGGAGCGGCTTTCTCCTCGTTGGCCCTCCCACTCGCCGGTCAGATGCGCGGCGACGATACCGGAACTCAGCAGGGCCCGGTCCCCGAGCCCATCGCCAAGCTGCCCTCATTCGCCGGCCGCGTCGCTCCCTTCACCAATAGCGAACGCCTGGCGCGCATCGCGCGTGCAAAGGAGCTGATGGACCGACAGAAGATCCAGGCCATCGTCCTCGCCAACTCCACTTCCAACACGCTCTACTTTGCAAATATCTCCCTCGGCGCAAGTGAGCGGATGTGGGCACTCGTCATTCCGGCAAAGGCAAAGCCATTCCTCGTGTGCCCCGCTTTCGAACACGGCCGCGCCGTCGAATTGCTCACTGACACCCCGCTCGCCAACGGCGCTGATCTGCTCACATGGCAGGAGGATGAAAGTCCCTTCGCCCTCATCGTCAAGGCGCTCAAAGATCGCCGGATCGCGAGCGGCAAGGTAGGCCTCGATGAGAATATGAAGTTCGCTTTCGCCAATGAGCTCATCAAGGCCGGCCCGTCGCTCCATTTTGTCAGCGCCACCTCCGTCACCGCCGGCTGCCGCATCATCAAGGACGAGCATGAGCTCGCGTGCCTCCGTACCGCAGGCGCTGCCACGCTCGCGGTATATGAGGCCGTCTACCGCTCGCTCAAGGAAGGCATGACCACGCGCGATGTGCACAATCTGGTCCAGATGGCCTATGAAAGGACCGGCCTGCGCGGCGAGGCCAGCCTCAACATCGACGAGTTCACCGCCCTCCCGCATGGTTCACGCACCCAGCAAACCATCCGCCAGGGTTCCATTCTCATGCTCGATGACGGCTGCGCGGTTCAGGGCTACACCTCTGACATCACGCGTACTTTCTGCTATGGCAAACCGTCGGACAAGCAACGCAAGGTCTTTGACATTGTCAAAGCGGCTCAAACCGCGGCCGTGAAAACCGCACGTCCCGGCGTGCCGGCGGCGCAGGTGGATCTGGCTGCGCGCAAGGTCATCGCCGAGGCCGGCTTCGGCCCCGCCTACAAATACTTCAGCCATCGCGTGGGCCACGGTATCGGCATGGATATGCACGAGTGGCCCTATCTCAGCCCCAACAACATGTTCCTCGACGACCGCAATCCCGTGCTTGCCCCGAACATGACCTTCAGCGACGAGCCCGGAATTTACATCCCGGGCGAGTTCGGCGTGCGCCTCGAAGATGAGTTGCACATCACAGCCGATGCAGCGGAGCTGCTCACCCCGCAGAGCCCTTCCCTCGACGAACCATTCGCCGCAGCGTAGAAAGAGTGCAGTGTAAGCGTAGAAAGAGTGTAGTGCCTCTGAAATTGCTTTGAAGCAAAGCCGTCATCCTGAGCGTAGTTTGAAGTTCGCATCATGAACGCGCCGTCATCCTGAGCGTAGTTTGGCGCGTTTTTTGCGCCAAACGGAGTCGAAGGACCTGCATTTCGGGGATGCCGGCCTCTGCAAAGGTTCTTGGGAGACACCACACCAGCTGCCTCTGTAACAACGCGCCTCCAACCCGCCACGTTGCCACGCCACGCCAACCCGCCGCCTTTATGCAGCAAAACCCCGCTCCCGCAACCCCTCATTGCCGCGCCCCGCAAATGCTTCTAAACTTGATCTATCCGGCAGCACTTCTCCGGCGCCCGTGCGAGAGTGGCGGAATTGGCAGACGCACCAGACTTAGGATCTGGCGGGGAAACCCATGAGGGTTCGAGTCCCTCCTTTCGCACCATCACTTTGCCCCACCTCCTGCAATCGCCCCAGCCCTGGCGATTGCGCTCCAGGATCTCCAATACTGGCCCCGCGCCACCGATACCTCGCTGTGCTAATCTCCGAGAATCGCGGAGTAAAAAACATGCTTCCTCGTACGTTCTCGACCCTTCGCCGGACCCTCTCAGTCCGCCTCCTGTCCGCCATTCTGCTCTCCATTGTCGCGCTCCCCTGCCTCGCGCAGGACCAGCCCATTCCCGCCGAGCTCAGCTTCCTCAACACCATCGGTAAGCCCTACCACATCACCTACGAGCCCTGGACCGAAATGCAGTTGCCGACCGGAAACTATGGAAACGACGGGGTTGGCAAAATCGTGCGCGGTAAACACTGGCAGTTTCCCGTCATCATCTCCGGCGCCATGACGCCGGAAGCCGTCTGGGCCATCGTCAAGCCGGCCTTCCTCGCCAACGGCTGGACCGTCATCCACGAGTGGTCCTCAGGCGGAATCGTGATGTTTGTCCACTACCAGAAAAACGGAGTGGAGGCCTGGGTCGAAGCCTACCCCAGCCCGGAACGCGCCATAGTCGAAATCGTTGAGATTGCTCCGATCCCCTTCACTTTCGCCCTCAAGCCGCCTTCGGCAACGCCCGAGCCGGTTGACCCCAACGCTGGCGACTTTCCCTGGCTCGGACCCCTCCCCGGCTGGCAGTTCCGCAGCAGCGTCCTCGACACCGATCCTTTCCGCGTCAACATCACCGGCGTCACCGACCAGGAACTCGTCGCCCCCTCTTCCATCATCAAAACCTATCGCCAGCCCACTGACGGCATGTCCAACAGCCTCTTTCACGCCGCCTATCACGATGCCCTCATCAAGGCCGGCTGGGCCATCCTCTATGACCGCCAGGACGTCTCCCTCACCGCCCACTACACCCAGAACGGCCGCAACCTGTGGGCCACTCTCTACAAGGGCGAATTCAATGAGATCCGCGTAGCCGACGCCGGCGCCGCCACAAAAGACCTGGGCGCCGACCTCAAAAAGGAGTGCCACGTGGCGCTCTACGGCGTCCTCTTCGACTTCAACAAGTCCACTCTGCAGCCGGCGTCCGACCCAGTCCTCCAGCAGATTCTCTCCCTGCTCAAAAAGGACACAACGCTACAGTTGGAAATCCAGGGCCATACGGACAACGTGGGCAACGACGCCTACAATCAGACGCTCTCTGAGGCGCGCGCACACACCGTAGTTACCTGGCTCACCCAGCACGGCATCGCCGCCGCCCGCCTCTCCGCCAAAGGCTATGGAAAAACCAGGCCCGTGGCAGACAACGGCACCGACGTCGGCAGATCGAAGAATCGCCGCGTAGAAATCGCCGATCCCCACTGCAAGGCAGAGGGAAAATAGGCGCTCAGGTTCCCGCAACTGGCTCGTCCGTCCTGCGTGGGGAGTTAATCTGGGTTCATCATGAGTCAAAATCAGCAGCAGCCGCAGTTGACCCTCACCCAGGCCCCCGACTACCGCGAGTCCTACGCCAACAGCGTCCAGGTCCGCGTCAGCGTGTGGGACTTCCAGCTCATCTTCGGCCTCGCCTCCAGCGAAGCGCCGGATAAGGTGACCATCAACAACCACCAGGCCGTTTACCTCAGCCCTCAACAGGCAAAAGCCCTCTGCAACGTCCTGGGCCAGAACATCGCCCAATACGAGCAGGCATTCGGGCCGCTTGCCCTCGAGCCCCAGACCCACAACTTTCCCCAGGGCCCCGTCCATTGAAAATCGCGCTCGGCCGCTCTCCCGGACCCCGGCCCTCCGGCGCGCCTCCCCCGCGCCATCGCTGGCTCCTTGAGCCGGGCATCGACGCCCCCTTCCCCCTCTGGATGATCTACCCGGTCATCTTCGCCGCCCTCTACGCCACCCACTTCACCCTCCTCCGCCTCCCTTACTGGTGGGATGAAGCCGGCTATTACATTCCCGCGGCCTGGGACTTCTTCCGCACCGGCTCGCTCATTCCCACCTCCACCATCAGCAATGCGCATCCACCGCTTCCCAGCATCTACCTGGCCGTGTGGTGGACGCTCTCCGGCTTTTACCCCGAGGTCACGCGCGAGGCCGTACTCATGGCCGCATCGCTCGGGCTGCTGGGCGTGGGACGCCTGGCGCTGCGCATCAGCGGCTCCGTCGCCGTCGCCCTCTGGACGGCCGCACTCACCGCGCTTTACCCCATCTGGTTTGCGCAGAGCACCCTGGCGCACGCCGACATCTTCGCGGCTGCCTGCACCCTCTGGGGCCTGGTCTACGCGCTGCCCCAGCACAACCGCAATCCCCGCGCGGCAGCCGCCTGGTTCTGCGCGGCGGCGCTCTCCAAGGAGACGGCCATCGCGGTCCCGCTCACCCTCGCGGCCATCTACGCGGTTCAGGCGTTTCGCTCCACTCCATCGGCCCGCGCTAGCCTGGCGCGTCAGGCGGCCTGGCTCTCAAGCTGCGTGCTTCCGCTGGCCGCCTGGTACGGCTGGCACTACTTCAAAACCGGCTTCCTCTTCGGCAATCCTCAGTTCCTTCGCTACAACGCTCAGGCCACGCTCACCCCGTTGCGCATCCTGGCCGCCTTCGGCCACCGCCTCCTCCACCTCACCGCGCACATGAACATGTTTGTGCCCGTCCTGCTCACCTTTGCGGCGCTCATGCTTAATCCGCGCAACAACGCGGATGGCCGCCCGCGCGCCGGCATTGCGCCCGCCGTAATCCGCAACATCCTCATTCTGCTCCTGGTCAATGCCGCGCTCTTCAGCGTGCTCGGCGGCGCGCTTCTGTGCCGCTACCTGCTGCCCATGTATCCCCTCGTCCTTGTGCTGGCGGTCTCCACGTTCCGCCACCGAGTGCCTTACTGGCCTGCGCTGGCGGTTCTCTCCGCCGCCGCATTCGTAGCCGGCATCTTCATCAATCCTCCTTACGGCTTTGCCCCTGAAGACAATCTGGCCTACGCCCATGTGATCCGGCTCCAGCAGGCCGGCATCGCCCAGCTCAAGGCACGCTTCTCCGGCGCCACCGTGCTCTCGGCGTGGCCGGTTACTGACGAGCTGGCCAAGCCGGAGCTCGGCTACGTCAAGCAGCCGTGGGACGTGTTCCCCATCGACGATTTCTCCTCGGCGCAAATCGATCGCGCCGCCGCCGATCCGGGACGCTACTCCGTGGCGCTGGTGTTCTCCACCAAGTACGATCCGCCGCCCATCCTCTCCCTCGGACGCGGCCTCGACGAGCGCTACTTCGGCATGCATCGCGACCTGCCCCCGGAGGCAATCGCCCTGCGCCTCGGCGGCACGCTGGTGTGGAAGGGCGAGGACCAGGGAATGTGGATCGCGCTCATCCGCTTCAACCGGCGGTTTGAGGCAGAAGATGGCGGAAGTGAAGTACTGGAGCGAGCCTTTGGCCACGCGTTTGCCGGCCGCATCGTAAATTAACCCCGGTCCCTCCGCCACGGCGGACGAGGAACCGGGGCGCCCGCCACGCGCCCGGAATTGCTTTGAACAGGTATCATGTCCCCAATTCTCCAGTTCTCCTAACTCACCGGCTTGCTGTCTCTATCTGCAACTTCTCCTTGACTCGACTCCGGGCGGCGGCTAGATTGGAAGTCTCCCGGACATCCCCGCCTTTAACAGGATTGCAAGGTCTCCCGGGCATACGGTTCCCTTCCGTTGGCAGCTCGATTCGCCTTCCCCCAAACAGCGGATCGGCAAACGCGTGGTCGGGTCTCTTCTGGGTGAAGTCGATGTGCCGGCAACGCCGCAGCAGAGCGTACGCCGTTTCCGCAGTGAAACTCGAATCGGAAAGGGTTCAGCAATGTCATCCTTCCCTGCACGCTTCCCGTCGGAGTCGTTGTCCGTCCGTCTTCCCCGTCCCCTTATTGCCCGTCTCAGCGGTTTTTCGGCCACGCGGCGCGTCCTGCTGCTTGCCCTGCCCGCGGCGCTTCTCCTGCTGCCCGCCACCGCAGCCGCGCAATCCGCCGTTTACAGCGGCGTGACCATCACGCTGGGCGGCGGCTTCGCTCAGCCCACTGGCGTGGCGGTGGACTCGAGCGGAAACATCTATGTGGCCGATATCAGCACCCAAAACGTAATTGTGATGACGGCCGGTTGCGCCTCCTCCTCCTGCGTCACCGGGGTGGGCCCCCTCCTCAACGCGCCCTACGGTGTGGCCGTGGATTCCAGCGGTAATGTCTATGTCGCCGATAACGGCAACGGTCAGGTGTACGAAATACCGCCGGGTTGCATAACTTCCTCCTGCGTCACCGCGCTGGGCGGCGGTTTCCCGTCGCCCAGCGCGGTGGCCGTGGACTCCAGCGGCAATGTCTATGTCGCCGACAACTACCGGGGTGTGGTGTTTGAACTGCCGCCAAACTGCACGACTACCTCCTGCGTCACCATTGTGGGCAGCGGTATCGGCCACACCATTTTCGGCGAACCCGAGGGGGTGGCCGTGGATTCCAGCGGTAACGTCTATGTCGCCGACGGGGGCGCCCATGAAGTGTACGAAGTGGCGCCGGGTTGCGCGACTTCCTCCTGCGTCACCACGCTGGGCGGCGGTTTCTCTTCGCCCCGCGGTGTGGCCGTGGACTTCAGCGGCAACGTCTATGTGACCCAGTCCAACGGTGTAGTGCAAGAAATGCCGGCTGGCTGCGCCCACTCCTCCTGCGTAACCACGCTGAGCATTAGCACCATCGGCCCCTGGGGCATCGCAGTGGATGGCGGCGGAGACGTTTACGTAGCGGATAATTCGGTCCACAATATCGACGAGCTCATGCTGCAAAGCGCGAATTTCTTCTCCAAGCCGGTAGGATCTACAACCACCACTCTCTCCGTCCCATTCACCTTCACCTCCGCCGGCACCATCAGTGAGGTCATCTACACCCCCAATTTCACTCTTCCCGGCACCGGCACCTGCTTTACCCAAAGCCCCACCTACAGCGTCGGCGGATCCTGCACCATCGATGTGCAGTTCTCGCCTACCTCTCCCGGCCCGCTCTATGGCGCCCTGTCTCTCTACAACAACGCCTCCACGCCGGCCGTCGTAGGCACTGCCCTGCTCCAGGGCACCGGCGTCGCCCCGCAGGTGGTCTTCAGCCCGTCCACCATCGCCTCGCTCGGCGGCGGATTGGGCGCCCTCTATGGAATTGCGGTCGACTCGTCCGGCGATATCTACGTCACAGATAACGGGAACGGCGTGATTAAGGCGATGCCCCCTGGTTGCGCCTCTTCCTCGTGCGTCATCAGCCTGGGTGGCGGATTCTCTAATCCCGCCCAACTGGCTCTGGATGGCGCAAGAAATATCTATCTGGCGGACTACGACTCCAGCGCTGTCAAGGAACTGACGGCCAATTGCACATCTGCCGCGTGCGTCACAACTCTGGGCGGCGGATTCTATGGCCCAAGCGGTGTGGCTGTGGACGGCAGCGGCAACGTCTATGTAGGCGACTCAGCGAACAACATGGTGAAGGAGATGCCGGCCGGGTGTGTCTCATCGGCCTGCGTCACTACGCTGGGCGGCGGCTTCAACTTTCCTGCCGGAGTAGCCGTGGACGGCAGCGGCAACATCTATGTGGCCGACACTAACAGCGATGAGGTAAAAGAAATGCCGGCCGGATGTGCCTCGTCGTCCTGCGTCACCACGCTGGGCGGCGGGTTTAGCGAGCCGTCCGCCGTGGCATTGGACGTTGCCGGCAACGTCTATGTGGCCGATTTCCTCCACAACTCGCTGAAAGAGATCCCGCCCGGGTGCAAGACGTCGGCATGTGTCAGCACTCTCTACAGTAACTTTGCGTCCCCAAGCGCAATAGCGCTGGACTCGGGCGGCAACGTCTACGCGGCAAGCCTTGCCACCCCCGGCGCGGCAATCGAGCTCCAGCGCGCCACTCCCCCCAACCTCACCTTCGCCGCCACTCTGCCCGGCCAGGTCAGCACCGACAGCCCCAAAACCGCCACCGTCCAGAACATCGGCAACGACGCTCTCGCCATCAGCGACCTGGAATACCCCTTCGACTTTCCCGAACCCGAGGGCGCTCCAGCCACCGATTGCCCGGTGGCAGGCGTTCTTGCCGCGGGCGCAAGCTGCACCGTCACCGCTGAATTCCTCCCCACAAACACGGGCAGCCTGAGCGAAAGCGTAACCCTCACGGATAACAACCTGAACGCGTCCTCTGCAACTCAGTCCATCCCGCTGAGCGGGACGGGCGCAGCAAAGGCGATATTGGCCAGTCCCAACCCTGGCAGCACACTCACCGGCGCCAGCGCCACCTTCGGCTGGACAGCCGGCGTCGGCGTCACCAGGTACGAGTTCCAGCTGGGCACCACCGGCCCCGGCTCCAGCAACGTGTACAACCCATCCGGGACCACCACAACATCTCTCAGCACCCCGCTCATCACCGGACTTCCCGCCTACGGTGTAACTCTCTATGCCCGGCTCAAGTCCTACATCAACGGCGCCTGGCAATACAACGACTACACCTACATCGAGTCAGGCGCCCCGGTTAAAGCGGCATTGACCAGTCCCGCGCCCAGCGGCACCCTCACCGGCACCAGCGTCACCTTCAATTGGACTGCAGGCGGCGGCGTCACTAAGTACGAGTTACAACTGGGATACACCGGACCCGGCTCCAGCAACGTGTACAACGCCTCCGGAACAACCACGAAT
>Ga0265339_10000784_pt1 | contig 24530 bp, 18 predicted proteins | sample 4CB219metaG_FD_202085 | JGI IMG/M metagenome (GOLD analysis project Ga0265339, IMG submission 202085) | Rhizosphere microbial communities from Carex aquatilis grown in University of Washington, Seatle, WA, United States - 4-CB2-19 metaG | ecosystem: Host-associated > Plants > Roots >... | reverse complement strand
TTCGCGCCGGTGTAAACGCCAGAGATGGCTGGCGTACTGGTGCCCGTCAGCGTACTTGCCGACGGCGCCGGCAAAAGCGCCGGGACGAAGTCAAATTTGTAGCCCGCGTCAGAGGTGATGTTTATTCCGTGGTTCCCGACGCTGGCCGAAATGTGGTCCAGGTCGTCGAACTTCTGAGCCATGCTCTGGACCGTATCGGTGGCGGCCTGGACGTCTATCTTCTCCTGGGTCACCGAACCGTCCGGCGCGATGACACGCATGTAGATCGTGCCGTTTTGGACGGGCAGGCTCCACTGGTCCAGTGGGGCGCTGCTGACGGGTGTGCCCTGGAGACCTGTGAACGACCCACCCGTACCGATGCCCTGGCTCTGTATCTGGTTAAACTGCGTTATGATTTGCCCGGAGAGCGTGTTGAGGCTGTCGGTGATCTTGGGCAGGAGGTTATTGGCCAGGTTCAAGAGTCCGCCCAGTTTGCCGCCCGAGACATCGCTCTGGTAATAGCCGGCGCCCTTGACGGATACGCCAAAATTCGTTCCGACGTTTGAGCCTGTCTCCAACTGCATGTACTCGCCGGCCATAACCAGGGGCGTGCCCCACGAAGTGACGTCGACCATGCCGTCGGGCTGCGTTCGGCTGTTGACCTGTACGTCCATCAACTGCCCCAGGGCGTTTATTGCCTGGTCGCGAGTATCCTTCAACGCGTTGGCGTTGGCCCCGCTGGTCGTCATATTGTTGATCTGGGCGTTGAGGTCGGCGATCTGCTGAATCAGCCCGTTTCCCTGCTCGACGGTCGCCTGGGCCTGCAGGCGAATACTCGACTGCAGGTCGGTGATCGTTCCCGCAAGCGATCGAATCTGCGACGCCAACGAATCCGCGGCGCTGACCGTCTGCTGCAGCAGCGGCGACGAATGGCTGTCACTGGCCAACTGGCTGAGCGAGTTGTTAAAGTCCGATAAGGCCTTGCCGATGCCTTGCGAGTCCAGGTCGCCTATGGCCCCCTCGATGGTCTGGAGCGTATTGAGCTCCTGCTGCACCTGCCCGACAATGGGCTGCTGCCTCGTGAATTCCTGCTCCACGAGCTCATCGATCTGGCGATCGGCCCGGCTGGACTGCACCGTGGAATCGGTGATGTTCCCGTAGTCGTCGAAATCTAACGGCGAAATCGCGATATCCTGGCGGTGATAGCCCTCGGTCGCCGCGTTGGAGATGTTGGTGCCAACCAGCTCGATGGCACGCTGTGCAATCTCCAGGCCTCGCAGTCCTATGGCAAGATCGACCATGATTACCGCTCCGCGTTAACGACGCCGTGACGCCGGTTCCAGTTCGTGGTGCCGCCTTGGCCGTACGTAACGACGCCCACCGAGCCCATCAGGGCCTCCAACAGCATCCGATTCACCCGCGATGCTTCGGTCAGCAGGACGGCGGCCCGCATGTGCTCGCTTCGTAGCCGCAGGGCAACTTCAATCACCTGTTGTCGGCGAAACTGCAGTTCGGCGGACTTGTCGGGTGGCAGCAGGGTCAGCAGGTGGCTCAGCCTGAAGGAGGGCACAGGCACCTTCACCGCCCGCGCGAGCGTCGTTCGCATGGCGCTGAGGCGGATGTCGGCCAACTGCTGCTCCTGCTGGGCCTTTTCCATCTCGTCTAGGAGTTCGTCCATCCGCTCCTGGCTGCGGTCTAGCGTCGCCTGTGACAGTTCCTGCATCTGGCCCAGACGTTTGCCCAGTGAGACGACCTGGCTGTCCAACAGTGCCAGAAGGTCCGGCAGCAGGCGGTCCAGGGTTGGGTTGGCTACGATCACTTCATGACCTCCACTTCGGGTGGCAGCTCCAGGCCACCGGTCGGCAGATTGTCGTGCTGGGCCATCTGGCGGTAGATGTCCTTCCACATGCCTGCGCCGCCCTTGTCGGCGACGTCCTGCGAAAGGAAATGCCAGAACATGCCCTGCACCTGCTTGCTGGCGCTGTCCTCCAGCAGGCCACTGTCGGGAACCGTCGCCTGCATCTGATCCATGACCTGGTTGAGCAGCACGCCCTCAAAGTCCTTGGCGGCCTTCATCGCCTTGGGGTCCAGCGGTTTGGCTGCTGCTGCCTTGGCGGTTGCCGGCGTTCCGGACAGGGCCTGGATCGGTGTTATGTCACTCATAGCGATTCTCGCGGGAGCCGCCCGTGCAGCGTTTGTAATTTGCCGTTTGGATCATTGTCGTTTGTTTCGGATTTCGTGCTTCGGATTTCAGTCGTCACATAGTCTTCAACTGTGCCTGCAGGGCGCCTTGTGTCTTTAGCGTCCTAAAGATGCTCACCAGGTCGCGGGGCGAGATGCCCATCGCATTCAAGGCACGGGCCAGGTCGGAAACATTGACCGTCCTGGCCATCACCTTGACGGGATCGTGGCTATGTTTCTCGGCCGCCTGCACGTCCGTGTCAGTAGTGACGGCGGTTTGCCCGCCGTTTGAGAACGACTCCGGCTGGCTGACGTTCTTGTTTTCCTTGATCATAAACGACAGGCTGCCCTGGGAGATGGCGACGGTGGAGATTGTCACGTTCTCGCCCACGACTATGGTGCCGGTCTTTTCGTCGATCACGACGACCGCCTCGTTGTCCACCTCGACGGTGAGCTGGCCCACCGCGGAGATGAACTCGCTGATCTTGGACCGCGTGATGTTGGCGGGCAGTTCCACCGTGACCGAGCCTGCGTCGTCGGCGATGGAGGACTTGGGATACGCTTCGTTGACGGCGGCAGCGATGTGCTTTGCCGTCGTGAAGTCAGGATTCCGCAATAACAGCGTAATGGTGTTGGTCTTCTCGTCGACGAAGGTGGCCTTTTCTTCCTTTTCCACGCTGGCGCCGTTGGGAATCGCACCAACTGTAACGTGGTTCTTGGTGACGGAGGCTGCCTCGCCGGCCACCGTGAAGCCGCCGACGCTGATTGCGCCACTGGCGGTTGCGTACACCGTGCCGTCGGCACCTCGCAGTTCGGTCAACTGGAGCATGCCGCCCTGCAGGCTGGTGGACTTGTCCGCGACCGAGACAGTCACGTCGATGGTCGAGTCCTTGCCGGTATAGGGCCCCAGGGTGGCCTGGACCATGACGGCGGCGACGCTCTTACTGTCTACGTCCGCCGGATCAACGACCAGTTGCATCTTGCGAAGAGTGTTTGCAAGCATCCGCTTGACCAGGGTCGAGTTGTCGCCCGTGCCTGCCAAGCCTGTCACTACGCCATAACCCTGCAATGTGTTACTGCGGGCACCCTTGATGTCCACGATGTCCTTGATTCTTTCAGCGTGCGCAGGGCCAGCCAAAATCAAGAGGCCCGCAACGACGGCCAAGGTCAAAGCTCGAAATCCGAAGCTCGAAATCCGAAACAAACGGCAAATCTCAAACGGCAAATCCCAAACGGTTCTCGCCAAAGGCAGATGTGTGAATGGGCTCTGCCTTTTTGCTCCTTTTTCGCCTCGCAAGAACGGAGCAAAAAGGCTCAGCCATGTTGACGCGTGCATCCAACCTTGGCGTTTTGGATTTTCTGTTTTGGTCATTGTCGTATTATTTCGAAATTCGAAATTCGTGCTTCGAGCTTGCTGCCCTAAAAGGGACTAATGATATTTGCAAACTTCGTCAACCACCCGGGCCTGGTGTAGCTGGTGTCCTGGCCGGAGGTCTTGTGGACGATCTTGAAGTTGGCGATGCGTTCGGACTCCACCGAGTTGTCGAACTTGATGTCGCTGGGGCGGACGATGCCGCTGATCTCGATGACCTGCTTGTCGCCGGCGACCTCGCGACTGCGCTTACCCACCACCACCAGGTTGCCGTTTGGCATCACGTCCTCAACCGTTACGGTGATAAAGTCCTTCATGCTGCGGTCGGTGCCATAGTCGGCCGTGCCCTGGAACTTGGCGTCGCTGGCGCTTGAGAACGAAGCCTGTGGCAGGTCCAGTACATTCTTGCCGACACCACTGACAAGGGCTGTGCCCTTGTGGTTGGGCGTCTCGACGCCGCCAGTGTCGATCTTGCCGCCTGCGACGTCGACCTCGTTGCTGGTCTTCTTCTCGTTATTGCGATCGGTCTTGTTTTCCATCACGCTGCGTTCGTTGATGACGATGGTCAGCACGTCGCCAACGTCGCGGGCGACGTCGTCGGATGGTTGCATCCGCGTGTTGCGGTTGCCCTTTTCCCAGATCGAACCCGCCGCCGCAAGTTGCGTCAGCACGCATGCGGTCAGGAGCAGTGCGGCTATTCGTGTGAGCCAGAATTTCATTTGCGTACCTCGGTTCTGCTCGCCGGCTGCGAGGCCGGTATGGGTGCGGCGATGGGTGCTGTTTCAGATTCCACGGCGGCCTTTTCTGCCGCTGGCGTGTCCTGCATCACGGGCTCCACGCTGCCGTCGGCGCATACCTTGGCCATCAGCACCCGCTTGGAATCGACGTTGCGGACCTTAATGAATTGGCCGGCCTGCCCGTCCTCGAGGGCCTGCCCCATTGCTGTCACGGTGAAGGCGGCCCCGCTAATTCGCATTACGACGGTCTGGTCCCGCTTGACGGACAGGGCGGCCTTGACGGCCTTAAGCATTGCCGGCGTCACCGTCGCCCCGGCCTGGATCTTGGCGGTGGCCTGTCGCCCGTAAGGCAGCTCGTTGTCGAGTGGGCGTTCGGCGAGCGTTGACTTGATCTGGACATTATCGGGCGTGATGATGTCGCCGGCGGGGATATCCTTGGTGGCCATCGCCTGGCGGACGGCGAACTGGAGTCTGTAGAGCAGCTGCACAGAGTCGACGAGCTTGTCGCCATCGAACACAAGCACGTCGACTCGGACATGGCCGGCGGGGGCACCGCTGACCACGCGGGCCTTGAGGACCGGCTCGCCCTTGAGTTTGGCGGCCATTGCCTGCGGCGTGCGGACCAGCGTCCACTTGGCGGCGCCTTGCGGGGGGTTGTCGTGCAGCAGTGTTTCGGCGGTCGCCACCAGGCGGTCGGCGGCCAGGAGCGTTTCGTCGCGGGTGAGGGAGAGTTTGTCGGCCCCGCTGAACTCCACGCGACCGGCGGGGATGCCCTCGGAGGCCAGGCGGCAGAGGATTGTCTGGCGGTCCAGGACAATGGCTTCTCGGCTCTGGGCGGATCGCCCCATGGCGATGCCCTGGGCCTTGGTGGCCAGGTCCATGTCGTCGCAGTGGATGATGCAAATCTGCCCCAGCGTGATGGTCTTGCCCTCGGCCTTGATCTCGCGGGGCAGGTACACCTTGACCTTAGGCAGCACAGGTGTGTCCTGGGCGGCAGCGGACCAAGCGGCCAGTGCCGTCATGCATATCAGCAGTGTCTTGTTATGTTTCATTGCCTATTCCTCAAGACGCGTTTCGTGGACACGTGAATTCGTTAACCCGTCAGTTCGCCAAAACAACGCACATCCGTCAAACCTGCGAGTTAACCAGTTAACCAGTCAACGAAACCGTCCACCACGGACGCACTACGCGAGCCCGTGGCGACTCATTGTACTAAGTGCTCAGTCTATTGGCCGTCTGCAGCATCTCGTCGCCGGCCTTGATGGCACGGGAGTTGATCTCGTATGCACGCTGCGCGGTTATAAGGTTCACCAGTTCGCTGACCATCTGGACGTTAGACTTCTCCAGAAAATTCTGGGTGATGATGCCAAATCCGTTGGTGCCGGCCGTGCCGATTGTGGCCGTGCCGCTGGCGGGCGAATCGCCCAATAGGTTTCCGCCTTCGCTGGTCAGGCCTGAGGGGTTGGCGAACTTTGCCAGTTGGATCGTGCCTGCTGTCGTCGCGGTCGTGCTTGTGCCGGTCATTACCGTGACCGTGCCGTCCTGGCCGATCGCGATAGATCGTGTGTCGGCGGGGATCGAGATCGCGGGTGATAGCGGGTAACCGCTGGACGTCACCAATTGCCCGTCGGAACTGACGCGGAGCGAGCCGTCGCGGGTGTACTTGGTCTGCCCGTTGACTGTGACCTGCAGGAAGCCGTCGCCTTGAATGGCCACGTCCAGGTCTCGACCGGTGTTTTGTGTCTCGCCCTGTTGGAAGACCTTCAGCGTGCTGGCCGGGCGAACGCCGCTGCCTATCTCAAAGCCAGTCGGGGCCGTTACGCCCGCGGCGGTCTCCGTGCCTGGCTCCTGCATGCGGACATACATCAGGTCCTGAAAATCCACCTGGCTGCGCTTGAAACCGTTGGTGTTGATGTTCGCCAGGTTGTTGGCGATCGTGTCCACGATCATCTGCTGTGCAGTCATGCCCGTGGCCGCTGTTGAGAATGCTCTAAGCATATCCTGTTTCCTTTAAGAGCCACATGGCTATGTGGCTATGTGGCTTTCGTCACGCCATCGACGCCGTCTGCACGAGCGTCTTGAGCCGTTCGTCCTCGGTGTGGATGGTCTTGACCCCGGCTTCGTACATGCGGGAGACCGTGATCATATTGACCAGCTCCTCCACGACGTTGACGTTGGAGGACTCGCGGTAACCCTGTGCAATGGTTGTATTGGTCGCAGGCGAGGGCGAAACGTCCGGTGGCGCCTGGTAAATGCCCATGCCCAGACTGAGGAGCTTGGGCACATCTTCTTTCGCGAAGGTTACCACCTTGATCTTGCCCAGGACCGTGTCGCCGGTAGATACCGTGCCGTCGGTGCCCACATGCAGCTGCGACACATCCGTTGTCGAAGGCACGGTGATGGGTCCGCCGTCACCGGCCACCAGGTGGCCGTTGGCGTCAACCAGTTGCCTGTTGTCGCTGAGGCGGAAGCAGCCGTTGCGGGTGTACATCTCGCCGGTTGGCGTCTGGATGGCGAAGAATCCCTCGCCCTGAATGGCCAGGTCCATGGGATTGCTGGATTGCGCAATCGCGCCTTGGCCGAAGTCCAGCGTGGTGTGGCTGTTGACCTGGGAGACGGCGTTGGCGGCCTCTGTCCCAACGGCCATCTGACGCTGCAGTTCCTGCGAGAAGGCCGTCACGCGGCGCTTGTAGCCGATGGTCGAGGCATTGGCCAGGTTGGAGGTCGTAGCCTCGTACTGGTTAGTCAGTGCCGCCAGGCTGCTGGCGACGTTATTTGATACAGGGTCCATAGTGTTTAATCCAAACTCGAAATTCGAATATCGAAATCCGAAACAAACGGCAATGACCCAAACAGCAAATCCAAAACGCAGAGCACCCTAACGATTTGACTCTGTGCTTGACGCTTGGACGGGCTTTGCCTTTTTGCTCTTTCAGCCGCATGAAAGAATACAGCAAAGAGGCCCAGCCAGTTCGTGGCGTGCCTTCCGAGGCGGCGTTTGATATTTGCTGTTTGGGTCATTGGAATTTGTTTCGGAATTCGTACTTCGAATTTCTGGTTGTTTCTCTCATGCCGCCGCGGGTTCGTTCTCTTCTGCTTCCTTCTTGAGCTTGGCCAGTTCCTCTGGCGGCAGTTCGGTCTCGGCGCGTTTGACGGCGAGGTTGGTTTCCTTGGCCAGTTCGGCTACCTCGGTGGGGTGCAGCCCAAGCATCTCGACTGCGATGTCCTGCATGCCGGCCGGGTGAGGTTGGGCCGCGCCGACGATCGCGTTGATGCGGCGGACCTTGGCCAAGCCCTGGACGACGCGCCCCTCGAATAGCTTGACGACGACGATGACGCGTTCGCCCATCTTTGGGGACAAAACGGCACGGAGCTTCAGACCGGTGCCTGCGATCTCGACGAGTTGGCATTCCATAAACGTTGGCGGGGCCAGCGTGGTTCCGTTCTCGAACGGGAAGACTGCCACCTGCGCCGCCAAGTTAGTGGGCACGCGGGGGAAACGTCTGCGGTTGATGAATCGCAGTTGTTCGGCATGTCCCAGCGTGAAGACGTTGCCGTGTCGGCGGATGATGGCGGCGTCGAACTCCCACAGCGTTGCGCCGTCGAAGTATCGCAGGAGCAGGCTTTCGCCGGGCTGGCCCTGGACTTCCCGGGTGGCCTCGATGACCATTTCCACCGGGTCGCACTGTGTTACCTGCGCCTTGGCGCCGTCGGCGGATGCGCCTTCGATCACGCTCACGTACGCGCCGGCGTTGATCTGGCGGCTGGACATCGGCTGCGGTGCGTCATCGTCGGAGGATCGCTGGAATCCCAGCTTGTCGCGGAGATTGCTGAGCATCGCGCAGATGTTCGTCCGCTGGGCAGGCGTTGCCTGGGCGATCCGTTGGCTTCGCATGAGGGCGGCAACGCCCGTGTCGAACGCGCCGTCCATGGAGAAGATTGCCGACGCGTTGCGAAGCATTGCCTGGCGGGCGATGAAATGCAGGAGGTTGCACTCGTCCTGGGTCAGTCCAATCGTATCGGCCTGGCTGCGGAATGTCTCCAGTGCAGCCTTTTCCCTGGCCTGCCAGCGAAGGTAGATCGAAGCTGTCAGCATCACCAGCAAAATGCCCACCAGCAGCGCGGGCAGCGCCCACCACCACAGGCCCACCTGCGTACCGGCGATGCCGCGCTCAGCGGCATTTATCCGCTCGATCGGGGTCAGGGCCAGGGGCAACAAGTTATTGATGGTTGTCAGCATTCGTTACCGAATCAGGTCCGTCAGTTCACGAAGCATGTCGTTGGCGACGGTGATGGTTCTGGCGTTGGCCTGGAAGCCGTTCTGGGCCTGGATCAGGTTGATGAACTCTGATGCGACCTCGACGTTTGACTTCTCCAGCGCGCCGCCATTGACCGAGCCGGCACCGCCGGACAGGGCACGCGTCGGCGTTACGTTGCCCGAGTTTGCAGATGTTGCGAAGTAGTTGCCGCCCAACGCTTCCAGGCCCTCGGGGTTCTGGAAGGTCGCGATCTGGAGGCAGGCGATGTCCTTGCGGACGCCGTTAGTGAACACGCCCTCCACCACGCCCTGTGAGTTCACCGACAAGGTCGATAGCCAGCCGCTGGCATAGCCGTCCTGTCCGCTGGCGGCCGCCGTGCTATCGCCGCCGAACTGGCTCAGGCCGTCAAACTGGCCTACGGTGCCCATGTTTACCCCGACGGTGCGGGTGTTGGTGGGGTCGTTGGCGAAGACAAACTGCAGAGAGGGATTGTCAGGCGTCGCGCCGCCCTTGAGGCCGCCGAAGCTGCCGTCGGCCAGGAACGTCAGGCCAGACACGCGGCGGTCGACCATCTGAACGTCGCCCGTCATCGAGGTCACGACCAGGTCCCACTCGTTGGGGTCGTTTGTCCGCACGAACGCGCCCGACAGAGTGTGGGGGACGCCCTGGGAGTCGTACACGGTTTGGTTGATGGTCTTAGTGGCCGTCCCGCCGGCGGACAGCAACTCGAAGTTCTTTGGCAAAGAAAGCGTTCCATCGCCTGAATAGTTTAGATTCATATCGGTCAGACTGTAGCCTGCGGTGTTGTCGACCAGACGGATTTCGCCGTTGGTGAGCTGGGCCGTTGAACCCGGGAAGGCGGCGGTGATCGTTTGCAGGAGGGTGTCCATTGTGGTCGACGAGTCAACCGTCAGAGAGGACACTACCGCGTTGCCGTCACGATCGGTACCTGTGATATCGATGGTGCCGTTCAGCGGCCCGCCGGAGACCTGGTCCAGGTCTGTCAGCAGGGTGTTTGTGGAGGCGACCGCCGACCCCTGGGTGTACTGAAAACCGGAGCCGCTGGTGAGGATGTTTGTGGTGTCTCCCAGCTTGTTGGAGGTCAGGTTGCCGGTAAAGGAAAGGCTTTCGGTTGCCTTGGCAGGCAGGGCCACGTCGTACGGAACCCGGATGTTGCTGCTGCCGGCGTCCTGGAAGCCGTCGGCAACGCCTTCCGAACCGATACGCTGCACACGATTACCGGTGCCAGGATCCACCAGGTAGTAGTTGCTGTCTACCGTGAATGCGCCCACGCGAGTGAACACGTTCTTCTGCCCGTCATTGAGCACGAAGTACCCCGAGCCGCTGATGGCCATGTCCAGTGGCTGGCCGGTGTGAACCAGGCTGCCCTGGGTCATGTTGCGGTCGATGCTCGCGATGCCCACGCCAGAGCCGATCTGCAGGGGGTTGGTGCCGCCGGTGATCGGCGTCGGCTGCGCGGCCTCGCGAATCGTCTGGCTCAGCAGGTCGGCAAACTCAACGCGAGACGCTTTGTACGCCGTCGTGTCAATGTTCGCCAGGTTGTTGCCCGCCACGTCAATCATCGTCTGGTGGGCTTCCAGCCCCGATACGCCTGACAGCAGTGCATTATTCATCGCTATTCCTCATCAAAGTGCGGGTCTAAAGCCCGAAAACCATTGTCGTTCGCTTACGTTAAAGAGACCTATACGCCCGCAATCGTGGTAATTGCGTCCGTCTGGGCGTCGAAGGTCGAGGGATCGTAAGAAGAGTTGGCATACGCCAATGCTGCGGCCGCCGGGGCCACGCTCTGTGCCACCACCGGCTGTGTTGGGTCGCCGCTGCTGCCTGTGCTGCCTGTCTGGCCCGTCCCCGTATCATCGGATGCCGCCGACTGCGTGGTCGACGTGGTTGGCGTCGTGGCGGCAGGCGTAGTAGTTGCGGGGGTTGTACTGGCGGGCGGGGCATCGGCGATGCCTACCACCGCCGACGGGTCCACCAGGTCGTTGCCAACCTGCAGGGTCGGCTGGCCCTTGTCGAGTTGGACCGCCGAGACAACCCCGTATCGCGGGTCGCTCTCACCGTCCACATAGTACGCTACCTCCTTGCCGAGCATGCTGTTGGCCTGGTCCACCTGCTGAATCGTCAGAGTCTTGGCGAAGCTGTCGGACATCGTCTCCAACTGCGAGAGCTCCGACAACTGGGCCAGGTTCATAGCCATCTGGCTATTGTCCATCGGGTCCAGCGGATTCTGATTCTGCAACTGGGTGATGAGCAGATTCAGGTAATTTGTCTGAATCTCGCTGGCAGATTGTGCACCACTGATAGCTGATGACATAGTTTACCTCACATCCACACGTTGACGCCCGTGTCGGAAACCTGTGCTGTTGAGCCGGCCGGCGACAGCTCGTCGTCGACGCCGGCGACCGCCTGGGCGAAAGAGCTGTACCGCCCGCCGCGCGGGCCATTGTCGGAACCTTGCCCTTGTCCCTGGGCTTGAGCCTGGGTCTGGGCTTGCTGACTATCGAATCGTTGCTGGCCATCCCTGCCAGTGTGGGCGAAGTCCTGCTGCGGGGCTTCGTTCATCGAGATCTCAAAGCGTTTGACCTGGATGCCGTTGTCAGCCAGTCGCTGGGCCAGCGCCGCCGTTTCGCCACGCAGGGCCGTCAGCGTGTCTGGGTCGCTGACCACGATCTTGCCGGTGACGGTCTGGCCGTCGCTGGAAATTGTCATCCGGACATCGCCCAGCTGCGGCGGATTGAGACGGATGACGATCTGGTTTCCCAGACGGGAGGCGTTGACCGATGCGGCGTCGGCGATCTGCCCGACCACGTCGGCTGCCAGGGCACCGGCGACGCGGTCGCTGTGAGAAGCGCCCGCCGAGGCGGCAGGATTGCTGACATGCTCGATAGCCGGCGCGGAAGACTGTGCTCCCAAGTCCTTGGCGAGATTGTGAAGACCCTGTGCGGTGGCCGAGCCTTCCGTCGCCGAGGTCGCTACGGCAGTTGCGTTCAAAGGGTCGACTTTGTTCGCCGTCGGCTTGGCGGCCGTGTTGGTAGTGATGCTGCTTGTGGTTTTGGCTTTGCCACCCGTCGCCGAGGCGACCGCCTGTTGTGTGGACGCTGCTGGCGTGGTCACTTGCGGGACATCGGTGTCATCCTTGCCCTGGTCAGCCTTGGGCTGTGTGTCGACGGCCTTTGCCGTCTGGCCCGTCGCGACCGCTTGGACGGCTGCCAACTGGGCAGCTGGGGTGGCGGCTGTGACCTGTGCTGATTGGGACGGTAGTGGCGACTGCGGGAGGGCAGTGGCGTCGGGTGCATCTTGAGTCGCCGAAACTGTCGGAGCAGGGGAGGTCAGTACCGTGGTCGATGCGTTGGCGGCTACTGCTACGGCCGGCGTGGCGACGGTTGGCGTTTGGACTGGGAGTTGGTCAGACGCCCCCGATGGGGCATCGGAAGCCTGGGTAGTCTGGTTGACAGCCGCTGCGGTGGCTGAAGCCTTGGTGGTCTGGCCGGCAGCCGTTGCGAGGGCGGCTGTGGCCGTCTGTACTGCGGCGACTGTTGCCAAACCTGCCGTCTGGTCGCCGACGGCGGCAACCGCGGCAGTAGTGTCTGTAGCCGTCCCCGTAGCCGCGCCACTGACAGCGGCCAAATCCGCGGCCGTAGGTTGGAGCATCAGGGGCTGTCCCGCGGCATCGAACTGGATCTGTCCTCCAGTCAGGGCCATCAATGCTTGTTCTAAGGATAAGGTGTCTTTGTTATCGGTCGGGGCATCGCCCGACCCGGCGGTGATCATCTGCAGCAGCTTGTCCAGATCGCCCGTATTGTCGCCGCTAGGGTCGCCCAGATCGGCCGTGTCGCCGTTCTTCATCTTGGCGACTAACTGCTTTAGAAAATCCCCAAACTCGGAAAGCTCGCCATTATCCTGTAGGTCCGCCAGCAGGTCTGCCAAGCCGCTCGGCGCGGCCTTGCCAGCGCCAGCACCGGCCTTGAGACCTGTCCCGAGCATATGTGCCAAGTTGTTTACAGATGTTGTATTCATACGCACACTTCCATTCGCCTCCCGATATGCAAGCACCGTGCCAATGTGAGAGAGTTCTAGGAGATGGTGATATAACGAATGTCAACAACAGTAGTTAGGGTGAAGGAGCCTTGGCGAGCTATTGTGTATAGGTACTGTACTTGCCGGGGCGTATGACGGAAGATATTTCTGGCGGTGAGATCCTTTCTTCCGGCCATGTCAAGGTGGTTCATCCCCTGGCCGAGAGAATCTCTAAAGAATCTTCTGAAGGCATGCCGAAAAATATCCGTAGTGCGAAAGTCTGAAAAATCCTTGCAGCTTCACTAGTTGCCGTCATATTATCTCGGCAATCAACTCGAGCCGGGACACTGACAGGATGTTGGTGACCCGCCGTCGGCTCAGGGAAAACACGTACGCAGCTCAGTACGCGATTTGGAATGGAGTCCAGATAGTGCCGTATGCTCGCACACTCTTGGCTCCCTCACCATTCGCGTCACGTTCTCCGGACACGGATAGTTGGAGACGCCGATGAGTTCTGAGTCCCGCAGTACAATTCAAGTGGCTGTGGTTGTCGGACGGCCGGGCCAGTCGGTGGGTACGCACGCCGAACTATCGCGTTTTGCCCGAAAGATATGCCCCGCCGACACCGTCGAGCAGGCGTTGACCCTCATCAAAACCTCCGAGCCGGACCTGGTGTTGGTCACCGAAACCATTCCGGTCGAACAAACCCTTATTCTGCTTGAAGTTACAAAGGCATCCCACTGCTCTGTACCCGTGGTCGTCTTGTCGGCCGATCCTGACGTCGATCTGGCCGTCAAGCTGGTCCGCTCCGGTGCATACGACGTTGTCCGCAGCCCTCTGGACCGCATCAGCCTGGGCCGGCTTGTCGAGGGCATGACTACCGAGTCCAGTCGTACCCGCAGCCGCACAGGCCGATACTTCTGCGACGATTGCCCGCCGGGCGTCACCTTTGTCGGCCAGAGCCCCGCTCTTCGAAAGGTCCTGGAGACCCTTCGCCTGGTGGCCGAGTCCCGATGTAACCCCGTGCTGATCCTGGGTGAGACCGGTACCGGCAAGGAACTTGCCGCAAGATCCGTGCACGCCTGGCGCTGCGGGGGTGACGAAAACTTCGTAGCCGTAAACTGTGCTGCCCTCACCGCAAACCTTCTGGAAAGTGAGCTCTTTGGCCATGTCCGCGGCGCGTTCACCGGCGCCGACCGGGAAAAAACGGGCCTCTTTGAGCTTGCCGGTGAGGGCAGCATTTTTCTAGACGAGATCAGCGAGATGGCCCCCGAATTACAGGCCAAGCTGCTCCGTGTGCTGCAGGAGAGGACATTCCGCAAGGTCGGCGGAACGCGGGATATCACCTGCACTGCCACCGTCATCGCCTCCAGTAACCGCCACCTGCTGGAGGAAGTCCGCAAGGGCCGATTCCGCCGCGACCTTTACTACCGGCTGGCTGTATTCCCCATAACCATCGCGCCGCTGCGCGACCACAGGCGCCGCCCGGACATCGCCCTGCTGGCACAGTATTTTGTCGAGCATTCGCCGCTACGGAAGGAGCAGACGAACGGCATCTCCGGCCAAGCCATCGAGACCCTGATGGCACACGACTGGCCCGGGAATGTCCGCGAGCTTAAGAACGTGATCGACCGGGCGCTGATCCTTGAACGCACCGCCCAGATCTCCCCGCGCAGCTTGGTCATCGAGACCTCCGAACCGACGGTAGAGCACGTTTCCCAGGCCGAGCTTGCCGCTGCCCTTATGCCGATTTCCTCGTCACCGTTCGAGCCGCAGGAAGCCCCCATGTCGCCGGTCTCCCACCAGGCAGACGACGATTGCACCGACGACAACATCGATATCGACCTGCCGCCTGCCAAGCCGATGGACTTCTCCCTCGAGACGGCCGAGCGAGAGTTCATTCTCCGCGCCCTCAAAGAGACCGGCTGGCAGCGGACCAGGGCGGCGGCCTTGCTGGGCATCACCCGCGCTACCCTGCATGCCAAGCTCAAACGCTATGACATCCACCAGGAATCAGACCCCCTGACCGCCAGCCGGTAATGCGTCGAAGTGCGCCGAAGAACGCAAAACGCGGGGAATAAGTGCTTAATGCTTGTACATAAAGTCCAGACAAGGAGCCGCCCCCTTGACTCCCAAATGACTCCGCTTGATGCGCCATCTGTACCTTCATCGCCGTAACCGGGCATATCTGTAATGGGCGGACTCCAGGCCTTGGTGCTCCGCTATCAAACATCCAGACTGACTCCAGGGGGGGCTTTGACAGGCCCCATACGTGTCAGTTATGTTATCGCGACCTTAGTCAGGCACTGTCGCATCTAACAATCGGTTTTGCCATCGTCTGGGTATGATCCGTACCCAATGGCCACCCCGCAATGCCCCTTTCGGACCGCCCAAGTGCCACGCCGACAAGGTCGACCTGAGGAGATGGAAGCAGCGTTGCACATACTCTTGTGGGAGCCATGACATGTGGAGAACGTCGATCAAGCCGGGTACAGGGCAGTTGCGACAGGCGGCGGATGTGTTTCAGCGGCGGTGGCGATCGCAGGCGCAACGCCAAGGCGTTTTGGCCGGCATAAGCTTCGGGACAAGCAGGTTAGCCGGTACTCTGCAACGAACCGGCATCGATCCTGTAAGCGACGTATCCTTTCCGAAGGCGGCCGCCATCGTCGCTCCAATTGCGACTGCGGCCGTATCACAACGGCTTCTGGACGATCTGTTGACACCTGGGGCGCGCCCAGAGCTGTCTTAGCTCCATTGTTAAGCAATGACCGAGCAACCAATCATCCTCGTGGCAGACGACGATCCCTCAGTGTGCGGATCCATCGAAGCCTTCCTGACTGATAACGGTTTTGACGTCAGGCCCGTATCGACAGGACAGGAAGCGTTGACACTGTTCAGGTCACAGCCTGTCGATCTGGTGCTGCTGGACGCCAACCTCGGTCAACCGGGTTATCTGCAGGTTCTCGCACAAATCCGCAAGGCCCAAGGCAATTGCCCCGTAATGATAATGGCTGACGGCCAGGATATAACACACGCGGTGAAGGCCGCCGGGGTTGAGGATTGGGACTGCCTTCAAAAGCCCATTTCTGACCTGTCGGTCTTGGAGCATGCCATTCGCATATCTCTCTTGCGGGCAGGCTTGGCGCAGGAGGCTCGAGACCGCCGCAGACATCTGGAAGACAAGGTCAGCCAATGCGAACTGCAGTTGAAACTGGCAAAGCAGGACTTGGAGGCCAAGAGGATAGCCCTGCGGGAGGTCCTGGCCTGCGTCGAGCAGGACAGCCAGGAAATCGGCCGCAGAATCGCCATTAATATCGAGGGCACGATCCTCCCGATGCTCCAGTCGCTCCAGCAGGGCCTGCCTCGCGCGCAGGCCGAGATGGTCCGAGAGATCGAGAAGAGCCTGCAGGACATCGCCTCGCCATTCGTGGACCACCTGAGCAGGCGTTTCACCTCTTTGAGTCCCGCCGAGATCCGGATCTGCGACCTCATCCGCCGAGGCCTGGACAACAAGGCCATCGCCCGCCTGAGTAATCTTTCCGTGCAAACCATCGCCACACATCGGCGAAGCATCCGCCACAAGCTGGGCATCTCATCCCAGAAGGTCAACATGACCTCATACCTGCGGAGCTACGAAAGCCAGGACGCCCCCGCTCCTGGTGACAATTCCTGAGAATCGCGATTCAGCGGATTGAGCGGATTGAGCGGATTACGGGATCAGGCAATAGGCTCATTCGGGCATTGCTTGATCCCATGTGTTATTGGTGAAATTCGAGTAATTCGTGCCATTCGTGTTTCTTTGCATGGGCTATGCCGAAATGCAAGAACTCCGCCAGCCTTTAAGAAGAGAAACTCAAATTGCACGAATTACTCGAATTTCACGAATGGGACCAATGGTGGAACAGCATCTGCATAGGTCTGAAAGGGACAACCAACCCAGTCAGATACCATCTCAGTCTTGTCCCTTAATCCGCTCAATCGCGCTCTCTTGCTGTCCCAGAATGAAATGGTGTGTTTTCTGATTTCGAACGTTTTGACCGGGTATTGGGCATACCTGTTCCCTGCCGCCGGATACCCAAGTCCTGCCACGCATGAGGCTTTGTGCATCCGCCGATGCATCAACTGAAGCGCACCTTAGACCCGAACTTCGCGTCACGTACGACGCGACATGATGTCAAGACCCGAACATGGAGAACTGATGATGGGAAACATGACCGTTGGCAAGAAGATCTTTCTGGGGTTTGCTGGGATGCTGGTTTTGTTGGTTGTGGTGGCTGGTGTCGGATACTACGCGATCAGTGGCGCATCAGATGGTTTTGGTTCATATCGCGAGATGGCTCGCGACAATGACCTGGCCAGCCGAGTGCAGTCCAACATGCTCGAAGCACGCCTGGCCGTTACGAAGCTCCGCGCCACGGAGGACTTGGCCCTCGTAAAGGATGCGCAGGTGCAGATCAAGGAAGCCCAGGACCTGATCCAGAAGGCCCAGGAAGATATTCAAGACCCCGAACGCGCCAAGAAGGTCGCACAGGCCAAGTCCGATCTTCAGGGATATGTCCAGGGATTCGACAGCCTGGTGGCGTTCATGGCCGACGAACAGAAGGTCAACGCCGAGACCTTGAATGTCAATGGTCCGGCCATGACCAAGGCTTTGGATGACCTGGCCGCCGCCAGTATGAGGAATAAGGACGCTGGCACGGCCTCGGCGGCAAGCCAGTTGCTCAACACCCTGTTGCGAGCACGACTTGATGTAAACAAGTTTACGGCCAACAGCGATGCAAAGGAAGCGGATCTGGCCCGCAAGGAACTGGCTGCTTTCAAGGATGGCGTGGCCGCCCTGGACAAGCTTGTCACGGATGCGGAGCGGCGTAACCTACTGGCCTCGATTGCCCAGGAGCGTCAGGCGTACGCAGATGGGTTCGAGAAGATCGTGACGGCTATCAACGGCGGCGACCGGGTCTTCTCCGAGACGCTCAACAAGCTGGGGCCGTCCATTGCTCAGAACCTGGAGGACGTGAAGGTCTCCCTCAAGTCTCGCCAGGATGAATTGGGTCCCCAGGTGCAGGCAGCGAATACCCGGGCGATCGTGATTATCATTTGTGTATCAGCGGCGTCGCTGCTGTTTGGCGTGCTGACGGCGTGGCTGATCACCCGCGGCATCGGTAACGCTTTGCGGCGGATCATCGAGGGCCTCAGCAGCGGAGCGGAGCAGACTGCTTCCGCCGCCAGCCAGGTCTCAAGCTCCAGCCAGAGCCTGGCACAGGGCTCCAGCGAACAGGCTGCCGCCATCGAGGAAACCTCTTCCAGCGTGGAGGAAATGAGCTCGATGACAAAGCAAAACGCCGCCAATGCCCAGGAGGCTAAGAACCTCGCCGGTACCGCCAAGGTCTCTGCCGATCATGGCTCCTCCGCGATGGAGCGAATGTCAAAGGCCATAGAAGACATCAAGAAGTCCAGCGACCAAACCGCCAAGATCGTCAAGACTATCGACGAGATCGCCTTCCAGACCAATCTGCTGGCCCTCAATGCCGCCGTGGAGGCCGCTCGTGCGGGCGAAGCCGGCAAGGGCTTTGCGGTGGTAGCCGAGGAAGTGCGAAACCTGGCCATGCGGTCGGCAGAGGCGGCCAAGAACACCACCAACATGATCGAGGAATCGGTGAAGAACGCCGGAAACGGCGTCCAGATCAGCCAGGAAGTCGCCAAGAGCCTCGACGAAATTGCCCAGGCCAACCGCAAGGTCAACGACCTGGTCACCGAGATTGCCGCCGCCAGCAACGAGCAGGCCCAGGGCATCGAGCAGATCTCGACGGCGGTGGGGCAGATGGACAGCGTCACCCAGCAGACGGCCGCCAATGCCGAGGAATCCGCATCTGCCAGCGAGGAACTCTCCGCACAGGCAGAGGAGCTCAACCGGATGGTGGCCCAGCTTAGGACCATGGTGGGCGGAACCGGCGGCCGCGCGACGACAGCCCCGCAGTTCAAGCACGACACGGCCAAGGCCGCGAAGGAGACGCCTTCCAAGACCGCTCCCGAACACCGCATGCCCGGCGGCGTAGCCTCGCCGGCCCGCAAGAAGGCAACTGCCAAGGCCGCCAAGGCCCATGAGACGATCCCGATGGAGGAAGAGGGTCAGTTGACGAAGTTCTGACCCCGGCCGATGCTCTAACCAAGCGTCAAATTCCCTAACAGGTCCGCGATGGCACTCCAGTCCGTCGCGGGCCTGCACTTTTGGCCACATTTAGCAAGATAGACAGGATGAACAGGATAGAGCGAGAGCGGATGCTGTTTGTCCTGCCATCCTGCTGATCGTTGGCCATCGAAGTTCAAAATGGATTTGGGCCTTTCGTGCCTGGTTGCGTGTGTAAAGAAACTAATCGCGCGTCGTGAGCTTCCATATCCTTAACCATTGATCATCTCATCAGAGCAGTCTGCGTAGGCCCATGCAAAACACTTGTAACTATAAGGACTTACGCTTCCTTCCTCATGCCAATCTCGTCATTTGGCACGCTTATTGCATGGCTCTGCCTGAATCGCATTGCGCAAAGGCAGATAGATGGCGGAAGCTGGCGACAAATCGACGAAGCCCTCTGACGCGGAAAAGGCGGCGGCCAATCAGGCAGCCATCGACGCCGCGGTTGCTGCCATTGCCGCTAAGGCCAAGGCCAAGCCCTCCAAGCCCGGTGAACCCAAGAAGGCCCCTGAGCACAAGAAGGCGGATCCAAAGGCCGCCAAGGGTCTGGACTTCGTGACCGAGATGGCCCCCACGCGGAAGCTGCCGATCCTGCCGGCGGTGCTTGGCGTGAACGCCGTGCTCATCGCCGGCGTTGTGATCGTGGTGATCAAGCTACTTAACACCACGCCGGATGTCGCGCCTGCCACCGTTACCAAGCTCGACCTGGGCAATCCAACCACACAAAAAGCCGGGCAAGGCGATCTTGCCGCAATCCTGGCGGACCCGCAGGCCAGCCAGGCGCCGGTCAGAACGGTCAATGTGGCCATGCCCGAGTCGGTATCGTGGGATCAGGCAGAAGACGCGTATGCCAAGGGGCAGTTTGATGACGCCCTCGCGCAGTACACCGCCCTGGTAAAGCGGTGGCAGAAGCTGCCAGCCGACCAGCTCGTCTGCGACTTCCTCAAGCTCCGGCTGGGCAACTGCCTGCTGCAGATGGGAGACATCCAGCAATCCCGCGAAATGTACATGATGATCTCCCAAAGCCGCTCGCCCGTGCTGCGGGCGTCGGCGCTCTATCAGTTGGCAGCCCTGGAACTGCTGGACGGCCAGCACCTGAGGGCACGAACGTACGCGTTCGGGGCGCTGGTGGCAGCTGGGGCGGCAGAATCGGCCAACCTTAAGGATTTTCAGGCCCAGTGCGACTACCTTGCCGCCCGCGCAATGACGGAGAAGGCGATCGCCTTGTGGGGCGGTCAGTGGGTGGCGCCGTGGAAGGATATTCCGCAGGCGGATCCGCTTGCCGGGCTTAGCGAGAAGGCGCTGCGTACGATCATCAACCAGGGCGTGGCAACGGAGATGCCCCTGACAGCGATAATCGCCCCGGTTCCCTCCACCGGCTCGCCCCTATACGCTGTCAAGTGCAGCCAGACTCCGCTGGAGGACCTGCTGGCCAAGTTTGCCTTGGCCGCAGGGCTGGACGTTAAGTGGACCAACGTGGCCGTCAATATGCGCCAGCGTGCGGTGACGTTGAATCTTTCCGGTCTTAACCCGCAGCGGTTGACCGAGATTGCCGCCGCACAGGCCGGCCTGAGCGCGCGTTGTGTAGGCAACGTCGTTGAGGTCCAGGACCTGTCCGCCATAACTGATATGACGCAACAGCGACTGGCCATAGCCGCCGAGGCCGAGTCCGCTTGGCGGAGGTTCGCACTGCGGTATCCACAAGACACACGAGTACCTCAAGGCCAGTACGCATTGGCCGGCCTGCTGGAGAGTCAAGGCGACCTGGGTGGGGCCGTTCAGGAATATCAGCTCATCGTCACGAATCACCGTCACACCAAGGTAGCCCCGCAGGCCCTGTACCGGTGTGCCTACCTGCGGCTTGGCACGAAGGAATACGCCAAGGCCCGCCAGGACCTGACCGACCTCTTGGACCTCTATCCCGACTATGCCGCCTTGGACCAGGTGGAGTTGTCCCTGGGCCAGGCGTCGATGGAGGAGGGGCTCAACGAGGAAGCAATGAAGATCCTTGAGCGGGTGTACTACCGTCAAGGGACCGCGGCCTCACAGGCCGGAGCTGCCCTTGCGGCGGCACAGTGCCAACAGCGGCTTGGGCATCACGAAGAGGCCATCAAGTGGGCTGACCGTTTTATGGCTGCTGACAAGCGCACGGCCCCGGCGACGCTGGCCAACGCGGACATGCTGTTGGCCCACAGTTACGTGGCCACGAATAAGCCCCTGGCGGCGGTAGCCTCGCTGCAGCAGGCACTGGCGTGTCATGCCGGCGGGACGATTACCGTGGAGGCGGCGCTGATGCTCGCCGACGTGCAGATGTCACGCGAGCGGTTCGGCGGAGCCTTGTCCGCACTGGCCATTCTGACTAACGAGAATCTCACCGACCAGCAGAACTTCCAGTACGTGCTGGCTATGCTCAAGGCTTACCGCTGCAGTGGCCTTTCTGACAAGGCCCTTAGCTTTGCCCGCGTCAAGCTCGACAGCGTTCGCGACCCCAAGCAGTCCGCGATTCTGCAGGTAGAGCAGGCACGCTGTCAGCGGCAGGCGGGCAACCTTCAGCAGGCCCAGCAGCTTCTGACCACGGCGCTGCCTCAACTGCCTCAAGACCAGGTCCAGGCCGCGACTGTCGAACTGGCCGATGTGTGCTTCGAACTTGGCAAGCCCATGCAGACCACGGCCTTGCTGGAGGGCTTGGTCAAGGAACTCCAGAACCCGGCCGCCCGCAAGCAGGCTGTCGACGTCCTCAGTAAGGCGTACCTGAAACTTGGCCAGACGGACAAGGCCGCCGAGGCGTACACGCTGCTTGCGACGCCCGAAAAGCCCGCCGCCCGCGGGACAGCCAGCCAACCCACCACGGAGGCCACCGAGTGAAACTGGCGACCCTCATAGTGGCGGTGCTGGCACTGGCAACGGCCTTGGCGATGGCGGATTCTCCCACGTCGGCCCCCGCGCAAAACACGCCGGCCACGGCACAGGTTTCCGCCAACGAGATGGTCAAGGAAAGCTTCTCGCCGCTGGATGGCACCAACGACATGCAGCATCTGCATGAGGCCATCGAGCGGCTCAAGGCCACAAAGATCAAGGTGCGTCACGAGTGGCCCGCGCTGCCAGCCGCGGCGCAGCAGCCGGTCGTCGAGCGGCCTGTCACCCAGCCGACAGTGACGATCGACGTCCCCAAGGGCATGCCGACGACTCAACCGGCCGTCCTGAACCCCGACGAACTGGCGACCCTGGCAACATTGAAGGACCTCTCCCCTGAGCAGGCGTCCTCGCTGGCGGCTGCACTTCACAAGGCTGGCTACGAGGTCCAGGCATTTGGATTTTACGAGCAGGCGATGAAGGCATCGCAGGGTAGCCAACAGGCGTTTCTGCTGCTGCAGATGGCACACTGCAAGCGAACGGCTGACCCGGTGACGGCCCAGACGCTGTATCGACGTGTGGCGGTGGACTTCAAGGATACGCCCTGGGCGACGCTGGCGGCTGCTTACGACAGGAGCATTGACTTTGATCTGGTCCACAAGCCTGCCCAGACCATAGCCAACGCAACCAGCGAACCGTCGTTCGGCTTGACGATCATGCATGCGACGACCGCCAGCAGCCCGACGGCCCCGGCTGCCGCTGCTTCCAAGACCACATCGGCCCCCGAGGCAAACCGCAAGGCCCCGGCCACCACGAAGGGCACAGGCGCCCATGAGTGATACCCGCAACAGAACCGTGCTGATCGTCAGCGACGACGCCGCCGCCACCAGGGGGCTGCTCGAGGTGCTGGCGTCGCGCGCGATTCGCGGCTGTGCGGTGCGCGACGCCAAGGGCGCATCCGAGCGGCTGCGATCTGGGGCGTGGGACCTGGTCGTAATCGACCTGCAATCGCCGGCCCTGGGCGGCATGGACGTACTGACGGCCGCCCGACGACAGGCGCCCGAGCTGCCCCTGGTGGCCCTGGGAACGGCGGGTGACGTGGAACTGGCCGTGGCCGCCCTGAGGCAAGGCGCGCAGGACCTGTTGACCAAGCCTCTTTCTGCAGGTGCATTCGGGCATTGCCTGGACCGCCTGCTGCCGACCCATCCCGTGGGCATGGCCGACGCCACCGACAGCGACGCCGGCGACAACATGATCGCCGGTGATAGCGGTGCACTGCTGGAACTGCTGGCCGTTGCACGCCGCGTGGCCCCGACCTCCGCACCGGTCCTTTTGACCGGCGAGAGCGGTACCGGTAAGGAATTGGTTGCGGCGTTCATCCATCGCCACAGCCGCCGCAGCAGCGCCCCGTACATCCGCATCAACTGCGCCGCCCTGAGCGAATCGCTGCTTGAGAGCGAGCTGTTTGGCCACGAGCGTGGGGCGTTCACTGGCGCCGTCAACCAGAGAATGGGCAAGTTTGAACGGGCCAACGGTGGAACTCTGCTGCTCGACGAAATCAGCGAGACCTCCCCGCGACTGCAGGCCCAACTGCTCCGCGTGCTGGAGCAGCAGGAATTCGAGCGCGTCGGCGGGTGCGAGAGCATCCGCGTGAACGTCCGCATCATCGCCACGAGCAATCGTGACCTGGCCCGAGAGGTCGACGCCGGACGCTTCCGCCGCGACCTTTACTACCGCCTGGGCGGTGTGCACCTGGTGGTCATGCCCCTGCGGTCACGCAGAGAAGACATCGGGCCTCTGGTGTGGCACTTCGTCAACCAGTATAGCCACGAGGTCGGCAGACATATCGCTCACCTGGACGGCCAAATGCTCCGCCTGATGAGCCAGTACAGTTGGCCCGGTAACGTGCGGCAGCTTCGCAACGTTGTGCGGACTGCGTTGATCCTGGGCACAGGCGATCGGCTGTCACTGGAGAGTTCGCCTGCCTTGGTGGAGCAGTTGACCGAGAACGATGAGCAGGCGACTTTGAACGATCTGACCTCGCTGTCGCTGCAGGAGCTGGAGCGGCGGGCGATCTTCGAGGCCCTGCGGCGTACGCAGAGCCACCAGGCCAGGGCTGCCAAGCTATTGGGCATCACGGATAGAACGCTGCGGGAGAAGCTTCGCCGCTATCGTTCCGCCGTGGCCGCTGCGGACGCCGCTGATGCGGCAGAGGAACTTGTGGCGGCCGAGCCGGCCATAGCGCAAGGCGTGGGAGAGGACTCATGGATAAGTCAATGACCGTGACGATGCTGGAGGCCGGCCTTCGAGGCACGACGCTTCGCAGCCAGGCGATCGCCAACAATGTCGCCAACATCAATACGCCAGGCTACAAGCGCAAAGATGTGCAGTTCGAGGACGCCCTGGCCAAGGCCGTCGACAGCGACGATGGCAGCGTGGACGACGTCGAACCGACGATATTTGAGCCACGCAATACGCCCGCCGACGCCACCGGCAACGACGTGAACATGGACACCGAGGTCGGCAAACTGCTCGAAAACAGCACAATGCAAAAGACCTACCTGCGGCTCATGACCAAGATGTACAAGCAGATGGACATGGCGATACGTGGTGAGTAGCTTCAAAAGTTCGAAACTCGAATATCGAAATCCGAAACAAATTCAAATGCTCAAATGCTCAAAAAGGTAAGGCGGAGAACGTGGCGGACGGCGCGAAACAATACGATCTTGAAGAGCGAACTTACGAGTTCGCACGCGACTGTCGGGCATTCATCCGCAAGCTTCTTCATACAGTCACCAACATTGAGGATGCCAAGCAGCTTACGAGATCATCTGGATCGGTGGCAGCCAACTATATCGAGGCAAACGAGGCTCTGAGCCGCAAGGATTTTCTACATCGCAGTAAGATATGTCGCAAAGAAG
>Ga0265339_10000782_pt1 | contig 24630 bp, 20 predicted proteins | sample 4CB219metaG_FD_202085 | JGI IMG/M metagenome (GOLD analysis project Ga0265339, IMG submission 202085) | Rhizosphere microbial communities from Carex aquatilis grown in University of Washington, Seatle, WA, United States - 4-CB2-19 metaG | ecosystem: Host-associated > Plants > Roots >... | reverse complement strand
GAGGAGATCCCGGTGTGGGTTCACTCGAACCTGGATGAAGTGGAGCTTTTTCTGAATGGCAAGAGCCAGGGGCGGCAAAAGGTTCCGCGGCTCGGGCACGTGGAGTGGAAGGTTCGCTTCGAGCCGGGCGCGATCGAAGCGCGAGGCTGGAAGGACGGCAAACTCGCACTCACCGAAAAGCGCGAGACAACGGGACCGATTGCGTCGCTGCGGCTCACGGCCGACCGAACAACTTTAGACCGAGGCGGGATCGACGCCGATGGCCAGGACGTTGTGGTGCTCACTGTCGACGCGCTCGACAGCGCGGGTCGCGCCGTGCCGACGGCCGGCAACATGATCCAATTCAAAGTCACTGGCGAAGGCGCGCTGATCGGCGTGGGAAATGGCGATCCTAACTGCCACGAGAGCGACAAGGAATCGCGACGCTCGCTCTTCAACGGCCTGGCGCAAGTAATCGTTCAATCGACCAAAACGCCGGGGAAGATAGCAATAGAGGCAAGCACGGTCGTACGTGAAAGCAGCGTCGCTCCGGCAAAAATCGAAATCACGACGAAGCAGGTGGAACTGAGGGCGACGGTGGCCTAGAGACGATCGGCGGCTCTCAACCTTCAATCGTCACTCATCAATCTAAAACGGTGGTAAGTGGCCAGAAAGTCGTGGACCGCGCCAGGTTGCTGCTACGAGTGGCCGGAAGCTGGCGGCGCCATCGGCCTACGTCGATGGCGAGGCACTCTGGGGCAGCGCCTGGTACGGATTTCGAGCGGCGATCTCTCCGGTAAAGAAATGACACTCGATCCGCCGGATGAAGACGCTACGGGGATTGTCGCTGTTGAGAATCTGGAAATGCGTGTAAAAGCTGTGACCATCCACTTCCACGTGGAGGCCGCGTCGTTGACACTTTGGACAGAGCTTTACCTCTCCGTCCTCGAATCTTGTTCCCATTGGAAGAACCGAGTAGTCAGAGATCAATGTTTCTCCCTCCTAATTTTTAAAGGCTCATCGCGTTCGGGGTTGGGGAATGGGCGTTTACCTACGGCCGTTACTCGCAGGCACGAAGTAATCGGACTATAGGCTGCGTCGACGGGACTGGGAAGATCACCACTGTGCGGTGAGCATCGTTACGCGGGTACCCCCGAATGGAAACCAAGGTGGGAGGGGGCTTGGCGTAAGTTGCTGTGAGCATGAGGTTTTCTGGTGGCAGCGAGGCCGGCAGTTGACGGCTACTACGGCGCTTATCGGGACCCATCCGATGTCAGCGGGCCCTCAGCACGCGCACGGGGTTGGCAGGGCGCATCGAAGTTTAAAGTTCCGGGACTCACCGCAAGCTCACGACTTTCCGGCGTGATCGCCATATTCCCAGTCATACGGCACCCCGGTGTCGCCGAGGATAAACCTGACCAGATCGGCGAAGCCTGCCTCGGAGCGCACATCGTTCGACAGGATCACGACGCAACGCTGATAGGCCTCCATGCATACGACACTATTGGCGGTTTGGCCATCGTGCCCGCCTTTGTAGAATCCGTGACCCTGCGGGCCATCGAAGACGACGACGCCCAGCCCGGCGTTCAAATCCTTGCGCTGCTCACTCACGGGCAAGTCGGGAAGGAAAGGAGGGAATTGACCGGCTGTTGTTATATGCAGGCTGGATCTGGTGATTTCGGCGCGGGAGGCAGGCGTGAGGCCGTCACCGCGAACCAGCGCGGCGGTGAATTTCGACAGGTCGAAGATTGTGGTGTTCATTGAGCCCGCCGCGCGCACCTTGCTCCGCTTGTCATGTGCCTGCGGCTGGCCCTGGTCGTTCCAACCATCGGCAACGTTGGGGTCCGGGTTGTCCCTTGACCAGAGCAGGCTCGTGCGGGTCATGCCCAGCCTGTCGAAATTGGACCTGGTGAGATCGCCGACATCGAGCCCCAACCCCTGCGCCTTGCGGCCGTGCTCAATGACGAACTGCAGCAGGATAAAACCCTCACCCGAATAACTGAAGCGCGTCCCAGGCTCGAAATGGATTCGCAACTTCTGGTCCGGTTCAATGAACCAGAAGTTGCTGAAGCCGGTGGAATGTGTCAAGCACATTCGAGGCGTGATCTTTTCCCAGCGCAGATCATCAGCCAGGTCCTTATATGGCCCGTACTTGTCTGGAAAAACCGGATCAGGTCCATAGCTCGGCAGCGGCTTGTCGAGATCGTCCTTGAGAGGTTTGTCGAGGTTCAGCCTGCCCTGATCGACCAGTTGCATCACCGTGTAGGCAAACACCATTTTGGTGAGCGATGCGCCGTACATGACAGTGTCCGTGGTCAGCGGATCTCCCTTGGCGTTACGGATCCCGTACGCGTGCACATAGCTGACTCTGCCGTGATCGATGACCGCAACGGCCATGCCGTTGGCGTGGGTATCGTTCATGATCTTTCTTGCTTCGGTGTCGATGGCGGTGCCGCGCGGGATCGTTTGTGCGATCGCAGCGAAGGGGAAATAGAAGGAAGCTCCAAGCACAAACAGAAACTGTAGAGCCTTCACTTTCGTTTTCATGGAGCGAGCCCCTTCATGGCTGGAATCCAGCGTACGTTCATTCTATGGAATGTATCGATTTGATGATGTTCGGATCTACGCTCCGGACCCGCCGAATGTTCGCCAAGGTTTGCTTTGCGCGTTGGCGAGCGGCACGTATTCCATGTCCTCCGGGCGCATGGAGCTTTGTGCGTCGGCTTGATCGCTTTTTCGCATCTGTGCGTGTCTTGCAAGAAGGCGTTCCAGAAGATCATTCGAGGTAGGACTGGAGACACGTTTGCAGCCGCTCATTCCGCGCCCTTCAGGGTGACCCAGTAGAAGCGGCGCCAGCAAAACTTGCAGCGCACGGGGCGGAGAAAAAACAGGGCGAGCAGTGCATCGTAAGGACGCAATTCGCCGGCCTTGAATTGGACGGATTTGCAGCGAGGACAACGCCGCATCCAAAGGACACGCGGAAGCCAACTTGGCCAGGTCATGGTTTCAACGTTCATCTGGCGCCTCCTGTCATGCGACATTCATTGCGAGGCTCACAGCCCGGAGCCGGTTCCCGCGCCAGAATTCGTCTCGAGCCACGCGAGAAGGCAGCGGATGCTTGCCGTGGCCAGGGCAACGCTGGAATCGGCTGCGCCGTAATAGATGTTAATCGTATCGCCATCGGCACCGATGGTTTGGCCGCAGGGAAACACGACGTCGCGCACGTCTCCGACGCGCTCGTAGGGGGCTTCGGGGCCGAAGATCCATGAGTCCCCGCGTTGCAGGCAGATCTCAGGTTGATCAAGGTCGAAAAGCGCGAGGCCGAGGCGATAGATGCTTCCCGAGGCGGTAACCCGCACGCCGTGGTAGATCACGAGCCAGCCTTTCGGCGTTTCGATGGGCGGAGAGCACAGGCCAATCTTGTTTGCATCCCACCATCCGCCGCGGCGGGCCTGGAGCATGATTTTATGGCTGCCCCAATGGCGTAAATCGGGAGAGTAAGAGATCCACATATGAGCGCCTGAGGTGGTCATAGGGCGATGGATCATGGCCCAGTAGCCATTAATTCTTCGCGGCAGCAGAGCGGCGTCTTTGTCTTCGGGCTGCATGATCACGCCGTAACGCTCGAAGGACTTGAAATCTTTGGTGAGCGCGAGCGAGACTCCCGGGCCACCGCGAGCAAAGGAGGTGTAGGTCACGGCATATTGATCAAGCTCAGGGACGCAGGTAATGCGCGGATCTTCGATGCCCCAGATTTCTTCAGGGTATTCCTGGGGATTGGCCATCAATGTGGGCGTGGCGTCGATACGCCAGCCGTTAACTCCATTTTGAGAACGCGCGGCACACAAGTGCGACAGTCCGCTGCGATCTTCCACGCGGCAGAGCAACAGAGTGTCTCCGTCGGGCAATCGCACTGCTCCGGCGTTGAAGATGCTGTTCACGGCATAGGGCCAATCGTGCCCGGTCAGAATCGGATTGTCGGAATAGCGCGTGAGCAGGGGAAGGTCGGTACATATTCCCGGTTGCTGTTCTAAAGCGGTCGCCTCGGGCGAGTCGGGTGGATGAATAACTGAGTTCAAAGGGAGATGCTCATTTCCTGGTAAGTGGTTTCTGCGTGGGTCACCTTCGCTCGCTGCATTTCCAGGAGCGCCATCAGGAACGAGAGCGTCGATTCCGCACCCTGATTTTCATTGACGCGGTCGGGATGAAGTCCGTCTTTGCATCCGCCCGTTGATGCATCGTAAAGCGGCGCCTGCAAGTCGTTTTTGCCCAGGAACCAATTGAAGGCGCAACGAGCTTCTTCGTTCCAGCGCTCTTCATGCGTCATCCTGTATGCCTCAAGACAGGCGGAGATGGTGGCGCAGGCTTCCACGGGCTGCTGATCGAAGCGAGGCTTCTCGCCGCCATCGGCGAAGCATCCGCTGGAGCCGATCGGCACAAAGACCTCCGGGTCACCACAGTGCTGAGCGGAGACAAGCCATTCAAGGGACTCGATTCCCGACGCGAGCATTTTCTTGTTCTTGCTCCGCCCGCCAGCCAGGATGAGCGCCTGCGGCAGTCGCGCATTGGAGTACGAAAGAGTCTTCTCAAACCAATGCCATTTATCGGAACGGCTGCGCTCGTAAACGTCCAGCAGGCGATTGGCGAGCGCGTTGCGAACGATTTGAATGGACCTGTCGCCGGGGAACCAGTCGAGATAAGCCTGCAATCCAAGAACGCTGAATGCCCACGCGCGCGGGCTGCTGAACTTGAGAACCGCAGGCACGGCAGCTTCAAAAAGCCTTCCTGCCGCTCCGCGCATCCCCGCATTCTGTGATTGGCCGAGCACCGAACCCAGGGCCCACAATGAACGCCCGTGACTGTCTTCAGAGCCAACGTCCTCAAGCCATTTGCGGTTGTAGCCTAGAAAGTTCCTGAAGCGCCCAGTATCGGAATGAAATGCAAGCCAGAGAAAAGCCAAGTAGCGGCGAGAGAGATTGAGATGGTCCTCCCCGTGCGGGAAGCCGACGCTCTCATTCAGAAGGGTGGAAACAATCAGCGCCCGTGCGTTGTCGTCGGTGGTATAGCCTTCGCGTGTGTTGGGTACGGAGAAGATGGCGTGTTGCAACATGCCCGTATCGTCGGTCATTGTGAACAGATGATTTGTATTGAGGGCCGGCAGGTGCTCCATCACATCGATCAGTCCCGCCGCGAGTTCGTCAGGCTGGGCGGCGCGAGGTTGCAACGAGCGCTCAAAGCGTGCCCGCTGGAACGTTGCCATGTAGGCACGCGCGGTCGTCGGCCAGGTTGTTCCGCGGGAGTGCAGATAGGCACGCTTGCGCATGGCGTGGCGCTCCGCATCGTTCTCCAGCAATGCAACAACCGATTCCGCAATGGCATCCGGATTGTCAAATGGGACAATCACGCCTCTCCCGTCCGCGAGCAGTTCCTTCGCGTGCAGGTAGGGCGTGGAGATGATTGCCTTGCCGGCTCCAAGTGCGATGGCCAGCGTGCCGGAGACAATCTGCGCCTCCTGCCGGTAGGGTGTGATGTAGATATCCGCCGCGCCGACATGCTCAATGAGTTCTTCAGTGCTAACGAAGCGGTTGTTCAGAATCAGATTAGAAGAGACGCCAAGCTCGGCTGCCAGCGCCTGCAGTTCTTCGCGGTAGCGCTCCCCTTCGCGCCGCCGGACATGAGGATGCGTCACTCCGGAGACGATATACACCACGTTCGGATGCCGCGCCAGAATCGCCGGCAGCGCGCGAATCACGTTTTCAATTCCCTTGTTCGGCGAGAGCAGACCGAATGTAAGCAGAACGGACTTGCCCTCCGTGCCGAATCTGTCTTTGAAATAGTTGGGGTCCATGAACGACATGTCAGGCACGCCATGCGGAATCACATCGATTTTTCCGCCCGGAACCGCATATACGTCGCGCAACAGTTGTGCCCCGAGCTCGCTCATGACGATCAGGCGGTCGGAGAGCTGCGCAATTTCTTCGAGCACGATGCGCTGGTTGGCGTCCGGTTCGCGCAAGACCGTGTGCAACGTAGTGACCAGCGGCATCTTCAATCTGCGCAGCAACGCCAGAATGTAGCGGCCCGCGGCGCCGCCATAGATGCCGTATTCATGCTGCAGGCAGACGAGATCGTTGCTATTGAAGTTGAGAAAATCGGCGGCTCGTTCATAGGAGGCAATGTCCTCCTGCGCGAGTTCCAGCCGCACCTGTTCCGGATAGTCGTAACTCGAATCGGGATCGTTTACGGGGATGGCAAACAGGCGCTCTTTGCCATATTCGCCGCCGAGCGCGTTGCAAAGGTCGGTTGTGAAAGTGGCAATACCGCACTCTCGCGGCAAATAGTTCCCGATGAAAGCGATGCGGGTCGGCAAAGGCAGGCTGCTGGCTTGCAAGGCGTTGGGCAAAGAAGGCAACGCCCCATTTCTTCCAGCATGTGTTTCGGGATTTACGATCTCGGGGAAGGTCATCCTATCCTCTTTTCAGTCGCGATTCGATCCTCGCTTGATGTGTACGCTGCCTGATGTCAGCGCGGACACCGGCCACCTGGATCAACATTCAGCCCGCGTGCTCCGAGCAACATGAATTATCGAGCGGGTGCTGGCAGTTGCTGCCAATCTCCCGCAATTTCAAGCCACGTGTATTGCTGGATCTGGCGAGGTTGCAAGGTGACCTTGGCTATGTAAAAGCCGGGATATTTCCTGGCCTGAACGGCAATCAATTCGGCGGCATTAAACCGCCCGGCCACCGCCCCCAGGGCGCGCGTCAACGCTTGCTGGACTGCATTTTCTTCTGTCCGCGCAAAACCTTTTCTGGTGCGGGGGTTGTCAACCGGCATGAAGTGCCAACCCTTTTGGCGAATCATGGTTTCGAAGACCGGCGCGGTGATCTCTTCGACACGCGTCCAGTGTTCACCCAACTGCTCCGTAAGTGGGTCCAGAGGCGCGGGGAGAGCGCACTTGCTGCGCAGGAAAACGGAGTGCGGCTTCACGATTTCGCGCTTTTAGGTGCTTCTGGCACATCAGGGTGGAAGGACCCGGGCAGATGACGGCCCGGCGCGGCGGCTACGCTCGGCGATGAATGTTCCGCAACGAAATCGGCAATAAAACCGGACTGTGACGCATTCATTGCGTTCGGCTCGGCCTCGGAAAAGCCGGTCGCATCGGGCTGGCTTTCGGGCGGCATCCCGGGCGGGCACAGATGAATTTTCGAAAGGAAGGGCGGACGCATGTGGTTCTTGACATCGGTTCTATTGATGATGCTCATGTTGGCTCCACTCGTTCGGTTGCTTAACCGGAAGATGCTCGTCTGGAGCGAAGGCTGGGATGCCAAAGGCGAGAAGGGAATAACGTGCTGCTGTTTCAAGCATACGCTTGCATGTGCCTGCGCGCCGATCACCTTCATTTCAGCATTCCCTCCACTGGCATCTCCGAGATCGTCGATGTCGCGACTTCCGGGGTCCATTTGACGCGGAACTCACGCCGTTGCGGGGCATACAGAACCAACGTCGCCTTCATCGCAAGAATGGAAAGTGCCGCGATAGCCAGGAAGAACCCGACCAACAACCAGACAGCGCCACTGACCGTGAAGTCGCTGAGCAAGATCCGAAGATTGTGCCAGCTCAGCGTCAGCGCATTTCTTATTGCGATTTGCATTGCTTTCCTCCGCGTACGCGTCTGATGCAAGACATCTCGCGCCTGAAAACCGATACCGCCGCCGCCAACCTTCGTGCGGCGGATGAACCTGCCCCACATCTCTCTATCGGAACGCTCCCAACAGGTAGCACACCAACACGATCACGAGGATTGTGCCAAGCCCGATGCCTGCGCCTCCTCCTCTGCCCCACCTGCTGTAGCCGTAGTACCCTCCGCCCCCGCCGAAGACGAGCAGCAGAATAATAATGAGGATGATCAGCATCTTGCTTTCCCCTTCACTCCGGGCTTCCCTGGATTGCGACTCTGGTTCGACTGTGCCAAGCGTGTCTCGCTTGACGATTCACCCATGACTGCGCGGACCAACCCAGATGGATCGCACCGTTGTTCTGCGCGGAGCTCTTTTGGGTGCGACTCCATGCTCTCGGTCATTGTTTCCCCCTGATTTCCGGGGAATTCCACAACTCTCACACTTTGAGTTTTCTACAGAGCACCAGAAAAAACTGAGCAATTGAAGACACATTGAGCCGCAGCGACTATCACGGGTGGGTGCTGGGGCCCGTCACCGGGCTGGGGGGCCGCCGGGAGCCGCTGAAGCGATAGTTCTCCCCACGTTCAATGAATTATCGTGTGTGGAAAGAGGATTCAATGCGTGCTGCGGAACTGATAGCTCCCATGACCTTCCGGTTGGCGGAGATGGAAATCGACGATCCCGGACCTGGCGAAGTGCAGGTCAGGGTTGAGGCTGTGGGCGTCTGCGGGAGCGACATGCATGCCTACACGGAGGGCGCGGTGGGCGGCAGCGCCAATGTGTACCCCATGTTGCTGGGACATGAGCCGGCGGGAAGGATTATGAAGACAGGCCCTGGCGTTACAGGCCGCGCCGCCGGTGACCGAGGTGCGCTCGAGCCGGCACTTTACTGCTACCACTGCGAGTTCTGTCTCAGCGGACACCACAATGTGTGTGCGAACATTCGCTTCCTGAGCACGCCGAATCATCCCGGATTCTTCCGCGAACTGGTGAATCTGCCGGTGGCGAACTTCAAACCGATCCCGGGCGGGATGTCATACAGCGAAGCGGCGCTGGCTGAGCCGCTGGCAATTGCACTGCATTCTCTTCGCCTCGCGTCGTTGGGCCCGGGCGAAACGGTTGCGGTGGTCGGCGCGGGGCCGATCGGACTGTTGACGATCGCCGCGCTCAAAGCCACGCAGGCAGGACGCATCTGGGCCGTGGAACCGCTGGCGCACCGGCGCGAGCTGGCTCGGGGAATTGGCGCCGATGTAGTGCTCGAGCCGGACGAAGCTGTGGAGGAAATTTTGCGCGGCACTGGGCAGCGCGGCGTGGACTGCGCAATTGACTGCGTGGCGGGAGTTGAGACGACGAGCCAGGCTGCCCTGATTGCGCGCAATGCAGGTCGCGTGGTGCTGACAGGGATCCCCACAGCAGCGGCCGTGCAGGTGGATGCTTCGGCGATGCGGCGCAAGGAGCTGACGCTCTACAACGTGCGGCGATCGAACCACGAGACGGAAGAGGCGCTGGAGCTGCTGGGCGCGCACGCTGCGTGGTTTGCGCCGCTGCTGACACATTCGAGAGAGCTCGAGCGGATTGACGAAGCATTCGTCATCGCCAGCCAGTATCGCGACGGTGTAGGGAAGATGATCGTCAGGCCGTAGGGGCCTGTCCATCGATACGGACAGACGAGATTGCCTGGGAGTTTACCAAAGTGTGGCAGAGCCCACACTTCCCCGTTGACACTCGCAAAACGGGAGTTTATTGTCCCTCCTACCCTGGCAAATCTTCCCCCGGCCCCCGGCCAGGTAGTGTCATGGAGGCAAGCCAATGACCTTCCCCTCTCTCAAGGTTCTGAGGACCCTTTTCTCCGCGCTTCTGCTCACCGCATTTTCATTTTCCGGCCCCGCATTCGCACAAGTCAGGCCGGATCAGGCGCGCGCGATGAACCTGCAACCCAATCCAAACTCGGTGATTTTGCAAGGCGGCAATCATGCGCAGACCATGCAGCGGCTGCACGTGGTGCGGCAATACGCGCTCCCGGGCCTGCGCTCGAATCCGCACGTGATGCTGGGCGAAGCGCAGCTCGACTTTACGCCGATGCTGAACAATGCACGGGCGCTGCCGAACGTCGCAATAAGGTTGCAGGCCATCCCGCAGCACGTGCAGGTGCAGGCAAATACATCTGACGTGACCGAGGTCGACCAGGGCCTGGTGATTCACCATCTGCTGACCTATCAGATCCTTCCCGGCAAGTGCGCCGATCCCAGGGCGAAGGCGCAACTCGCAGCAGCCGGAGTGTCGTGCTTTACGCGGAGCACTACGGTTCAGCGCGTGGGGGAATTCAGCGTACCGGGTAGCCCGCGCTACATTGCCGATCCGAGCAAGCGGCAGGCGGCGATCGCGGAATACCAGCAGAAGAGCGCGGCGGCGGATGCGGATGCCAGCCAGCACATTGCCGCACTGCGCAAGCAGTTGGCCGATCCAACGCAACGTGCGGCCATCGTCGCCAAGGTGGGTGAGGCCGAGGCGGCGCGCATGAGTTCGCTCAGCGACGACGATCTGAAGGATGAGCTCGTCAACATGGGCGTGCAGACTGTCGAAGAGACGATGTACGTACCCAAACTTGAATCGTCAATTTACGCGCACCCCAAAGAGAATCTGACCACAACCGCTAGTCCCGCTGAGGTTGCGGCCACGGACCAACTCATGCGCAATGGTGTTTCGGGCGGCAGTCCTGCCGGTTTCCCCAAGCTCCTGAAAGTGATTCCGAGTTCGGACCTTCATTTGAACGCTTCCGGCCCGCCACGCGGCGATCAAACAGCCGATCTCAACATGGGTCCGTACTACTTTCTCACCGGTTTCACCATCGGCCACGATTACGAATGGCAATGGGGCGTGTCGGTCTCCATCAACTGGTGCGTCGTTGGCTGCACGTCTACCTACGGCATCCAGCTTCATGCCGGCTTCAACTACGCTTTCGGCTTGCGCTTTCCCATCCAGGCAAATTTGAAATATGAAACTGTGGTTCACCCCAACAATTCAGCTGAGGCCAAGCTGACGCCGCAGTTCGTGCCCATCGAGGGCGACGTCAACGATTTCTTCTCCGCCGGACTCGATGGCAGCGAGATGTACAACGCGCAGGAAATCGTTGCCCAGGTGGGCGCCGATGCAGGATTTAGCGTGAATCTGCCAGGCTTCGGCAATAGCCAGAATTTTTCAGTCGGCGTCGACTTTACGCAGTTGCTGCCTGCACCTTACACTGGCGGGCGTTTCCAGCCGCCTATCCCGGGCACGCACGGCATCGATTCCACCTTCGTGTTCAACCAAATCGACCTGCTTGGCGACCTGCTCAACTTCGGTTTCGTCGGCGGCGCGGTCTATCCCGCGATTAAGGTCAATCTCCACTCCGACAGTTTGCAGTTCACGTTCAACGACGAGCTCCAGCATCGATCGTCCAACATCAATTCGGGACAGACGGTCTCGCTCGGCGATGCCACGGCGCAGAATGGCGACTACAGCCACTTCGCCGTTGGAAACCCCGTTTACAACCTGGGATTCACTCTGACGCCGGGCCTGGCCCCCACAGTTTTCGTTGACATCGCGGTCTGGTCCGATCAGTGGCAATGGCCGGTCTGGTTCCCGCAGCTTGCCATCAGCCTTCCGCCGGGCGGCATGAACTTCAGTTGCCACGCCGGCACCACATGCGTCATGGACTTCCAACCCGTCTTCAACGCGTCAACCGGACAGGTGCAGGACATGAGCAAGGAGCGCGATGTTGCGGACCGCACGTTGGTCGGCGGCGGATGCCAGCGCAACGGCTCGGAAGGGAACTACCTCTGCCCTGTGAACGGCATGCTCGGGCTGTGTCAGACGATGATGAAGAACAGCGCGGCGTTGAGTTGTGGCGCGCTCATCCCAACCTCGACCGATCAGATTCTTCGCCGCGGCGGCTGCTCTGAAGACGGCCAGTCGGGAACGTATGAGTGTCCGTCGAGCATGATGGGACTGTGCGGCCTTTACGTGAAGAATCAGGTGGTGCTCTCATGCAAGCAGAAGTGAGACAGACCTGGGTGCAGAGACCCCGGATCTGTGAACAAAAGGCGTGAACGAAGGAGCGAAAAGGCGGCGACTTGGAATTGGGTTGTTCCTCAAACCTCTACGCACAGATCCACAAACGGTGATTGCTTGGCAAGCAGCTCGGCGAACTGCGCCGGAGGCACGGAGCGGCTGAAAAGGTCCCCCTGAACCTCCTCGCAGTGCTGAGTCTGAAGAAACGCTAACTCCCCTGCGGTCTCCACACCCTCCGCGACTACCCGCAAATTGAGACTTCTTCCCATGCTAATAATCGCGCTCACAATGGTTCTCTCGCGAGGATTCGTAACAATCTGACGAACGAACGACTGGTCGATCTTGAGGGTATCGATCGAGAACTTACTGAGATAACTCAAGCTGGAATAGCCGGTGCCAAAATCGTCTACCGCAAGTTGCACACCTTCCGCCCTCAGGGCTCTAAGCGTGGGCTCCACGGCTTCGGGATGCCTCATGAGAACGCTTTCGGTCAGTTCCAGCTCAAGGGACGTTGGGTCAACACCCGTATCCTCGAGAATTGCCACGACACCCTCCAGAAAATTCACGTCTCGGAACTCATTGCCCGAGATGTTCACGGCCATCGAAATTTCAGGCAGCCCGGCATCGGCCCAAGCCCGAGCCTGCCTGCATGCCTCGCGTAAGACCCAGCGGCCGATCGGCAAGATGAGGCCGCAGTCCTCTGCGATCGGAATAAACTCCGCCGGAGAGATCAGTCCTCGAATGGGATGCGTCCAACGTACCAATGCCTCCGCGCCGGTAATCATTCCAGTCTTCAGATTGATCTTGGGCTGGTACTCCAGCTTGAACTCCTTCCGCTCCAGAGCGCGACGCAGACTTTCTTCTGTGGATTGCCTCTGGACTGCCCGAAGGTTCATGGCCGGTTCAAAGAACCTGCAGAGTTGGGTCCCATCTTCCTTTGCCTGGTACATCGCGGTGTCGGCATTCCTGATGAGCGTCTCTGCGTCCAGGCCGTCGTCGGGGTAGACGCTTACTCCAACGCTCGCGGTTATGTGAAGCTCATGATCATCGATCAAATGAGCCTTGGCTATCGCTTTGAGGATCTTCGCTGCCACACGACCAGAGTCTTCAGGATGCTTTACGTCTAACAGCAGCACAACAAACTCATCTCCTCCCTGCCGGCTCACTGTGTCTGACGCACGCACTGAACCGACCAATTGTTTTGCGATGGACTGAAGAAGCTTGTCGCCGATTGAATGTCCCAGGGAATCGTTGATGTGCTTGAAGCCGTCCAAATCCAGGAACAGCAGCGCCACCTCGGTCCCGTGTCGTTTAGCAGATGCAATCGCCTGGCTGATCCGGTCGTTGAGAAGCATCCGATTGGGCAGCCCGGTGAGAAAATCATGCTTGGCGGAGTGTTCCATCTGCTCGGCCATTGCGTGGGTCGCGCTCACGTCGCGGAAAACGATGACAGCTCCGGTCGGCTGGCCCTCTCTGTTGTGGATGGGGGCAACGGAATCCTCAATCGGAGTTTCAACTCCGTCGCGGCGGACCAGGATACAGTTCAATGGCAGGTGCATGGTCCGGTCCTGCTCGATTGCCATAGCCATCGGATTCGGCACGGTTTCCCGGCTGGTGGCATCCATGATGCGGAAGACTTCAGACATGGGACGGCCCAACGCCTCTTGCGACGGCCAGCCTGTCATTCTTTCCGCGACCAGGTTGAGGAACGTGATATTTCCAGAAGTGTTGGAACAAATCACAGCGTCGCCGATGGAATTCAGCGTGACTTGAGCGCGTTCTTTTTCGGAAAACAGGGCCTCTTCCGCCATTTTGCGCTCAGTAACATCCCGTGTCACCTTGCCGAAGCCACGCAGGTGCCCCGCCGCATCATACAGCGCGGTCATGACCACGTTAGCCCAGAATCTCGAACCATCCTTACGAATTCGCCAGCCCTCGTCCTCAAAGTGCCCCAGATCTGAAGCGATCTTCAATTCGAGCGCTGGTAAGCCTTTCGCCTGCGACTCCAGTGGGTAGAACTTTGAGAAGTGTTGACCAATGATCTCCTCGGCACGATAGCCCTTGATACGCTCCGCTCCTTCGTTCCACGTCGTTACGAGGCCGTTGGGATCAAGCATGAGGATCGCGTAATCTTTCACTCCATTGAATAGCAAGCGTAGTTTTTCATCGCTCTGCTGCAACAACTTCTCGGCCAGCCGGCGCTCGGTGATATCGTTGTTGATTTCAAGGATGACGCGCGGATCGCCAACGGCATCGCGCTGTAACGCCCATCTGCTGGCCACGGTAATGCGGGTTTGGTCGGCACGTGTTTGGACCAGCTCGCCCTCCCAGTGACCTTGCGACATGAGCTCGGCGTTGATTTGCTCTAAGGGGATGGGGGATTCCGTTTTCAGAAACTCGTGTGCATCTTGCCCCAGCGCTACGTCCGCGGCCCATCCGTATTTCTCCGCGGCCCCCTTGCTCCAGAATGTAATTCGGTCATCCATGCCTCGAACAAAAATGGAGTCGTGAGCGATATCAAGCAATCCAGCCTGCTCCGTGAGGAGGGTTGCCTGCTGCTCGAGGGTTTTGGTCCGCTCAGCGACGCGCCATTCGAGCTGTCCGTTCAGTTCGCGGATTTCGATCTCCGCCTTGTTGCGCTGGGCAGACTCCTCGTTCAATTTGCGAGCGCTAAGCCAAACCAAGAACGCAAAGACGACCACGTTGGAAGTGGTATAGAGCGCCAAGCCCAATTCAGCGCCGTAGAAGCCTGCCCTTTCGCCCCGCAAACAAATCCAACCAACAAAGACAGGGACGAAGAAAACCGCGGGCAGAAACCGCCGCGCCAAAGTACTTCCGGACCCTATGCGTGTCAGATCGCCGGCGATGGCACTGGAGGGTCGAGTGAAGAAAACCGCGGCGCTCAACAGAAGCAATGCAATCGCCGTGTAGAGCGTGACCTGGGTGTATTGCATGAATCTGTATAAGGGTGTCGCGTGATCAATGTAGCCGATGATTGCAAGCATCGCGGCCAAAATGGTCAACAGACTCAATAATTGCGCTGCCCGCTCGCAACGTCGCGTCTTTAAGGCCAGTAGCGTCAAAGCGGTGCCGATTGCGGTAAATGCGATTGTCGCAATCGGGGCCATACGTCCAGGCGAATAGGTCGCCAGCGCTCCGGCGGTGTCATGAAACAACAATTGGTCGATGCCCAGATGCAGGCCAAACAAGTATTCACAAAGAGTGCCCAGTCCAATCACCCCGACCAGAGAGGCGAAGATAAAAGCGAAGCCCCGTCTTCGCGGAGGAGACTCGACCGGAATCAGCAACCACAAAGATATCCCGGAAAGCACCAAGGCGAGGGCGGTGTTGGCCTTCACCGCGACCAAACCGTGAAAAACAGATTTTAGAATCGTATGCTGAAATGTCCAGCCACACAGCACAAGACTGCCAAGTACCACGGAGACGATCGCCGACCCCGCGCAGAAGAGCCTCAGCCTTATCCTGAAGCGCGCATCGGCGTCGGAGATCCAGTCCATTTGTCAGCACGACAATCTCGCGACCTACGGTCGCGTGCATGTTATCTGTGGTTAAGTCTTGGAGACCCGAACGAGCAGTTGAACCCTGAGATTCAAGATCGGGCAGACCTTTTAACTAGTATTCGTTTCGAATCAGCACTATGTATGTTCAATAGAGACCAGTAGGACAGTCTCATCCGGTCAAGATGGCAACTCCAGGAGCTCTGCGCCGAGTGGGAAGAGCAAAAGGCTGGTCTCTTTTCGGCGGCGCTCAGGGGCAAGCTGGAGGCTCTGCCGAGAAACGCCTAACACAGGATGATCGTGGCGAGTTCCATTCGTGCAATCCCACCTCTGTTACAGGGGCAAGGGCGTGTCCAGAGTGGGTACATGCGGGCTCACGGATGCATCGGAGAGATGGGTCAGGGACGAGCGGAGCGGCGGCGGGACCCGGGTGCGATGGTGGCGCAGGCTCTGCGGTGGTATCGGATGCCGAACCGCCGCTACGGGCTCCGTACTGGACTCCCGCTTTGGCGGGGTTGGAGACTTCAATCGACGCGTAGATAACCTTCCCAAATTCAACCACCCGAGCTGCGTGGCAGAAGCAAGGAGCGAAATGTAGTTGGTCTTTCTCCCATCTTTTCTCCGGCTATTCCACCATCGTAATGCGGTTAAGCGTTGTAGACGCATTCGCGGTGTCAGATGAATTGAAGTTGGAAGCATTCGCGATGGCGATCGAAGAATTTCCGTCAATTGAGCCGGCAACGAAGCCCGTCGCTCTACGGGAGCCAACAACCAAAACTTGCGTCACCTGTAAGATAGGGCACTTCTGTCACCAATATTGGGTAACTGAAGATTCCTTGCTATACACCCTTCGGTGATTGACAATGCTGGTTCCCCCTAACTTGCAGATATCTCTTGGAGGAATTGCAACTGAAGCGGCAACGGGCGGTTTCAGTTCAGTCCATATAACTACTCGACTGTAATGGTTCTGCACGAGAAGCGGACCGTTCCCGATGTTGCATAAGTTCCTTTCCTGGCGATCTGACGCGGAGTTTGCTCCCGCGTGGATGAGAGGGTTTCAGATATGAATGTTCGTTCGATAGATCTGATGGATGAAAGTGGCCAGACGCTGGTTCTTGGCGCCATGTTCCTTGCGGTTCTTATGGGGTTTTTGGCGCTGGCAGTGGATGTGAGCTGGCTATACCGTAATCGGGATCGAATGCAGATAGCGGCTGACTCCGCTGCGGCGGCTGCAGCCCTTGACTACAAGTACGGCGAATCGAACAACGTGCAAAGCGATGCGACGCTGGCGGCTCAGGCCGATGGGTTGACAGGAACGATCAGTGTGACGATCAATAACCCGCCCACGAGCGGCTCCCATCAGACAGCTGGATATACAGAGGCCATTGTGTCTCAGTCAGTTCCTACGTTCTTCATGCGAGTGTTCAAATTCAACGCGGTCACGGTATCAGCCAGGTCGGTGGTCGGTTCGAGCGTGAATGGCGGCTGCGTTTGGACACTGGCGAGATCGGGAACGGACGTATCTTTGAGCGGGAACGGGGGGTTAACCGCCAGCAACTGCGATATCTACGACGATTCGAGTGCGAGCAACGCAATGTCGGTGTCGGGCAATGGTTCAATATCGGCCAAAGCGATCGGCATTGTCGGCGGTTACAGCGAATCGGGCAATGGCAAGATCCACCCTTCACCCCCGACCACGGGAATTTCACCGGCGGCAGACCCCATCAACATATCGGTCCCATCCACAACGGGGGACACCTGCACGGGAAGTAATTGCAATCCGAATAATTCAGGAAACAACAACATGACTTTGCAGCCGGGGACCTATACGTCGATCACGAACAGCGGGAACGGATCCCTCACGCTTGCGGCGGGGAATTACATTATCACGGGCAGCTTTAATACGTCAGGGAACGGAGCAGTGACGCTCGGCGCCGGGGAATACTCGGTTGGCGGCAATCTCAGCCTTCAAGGAAATGGAGGTCTGACAGGAAGCGGAGTAACTTTCTTTACGAATGGAAGCACGACGATTGCCGGCAACGGCAACATGAATCTTTCAGCGCCGACGTCTGGCACGTACAGCGGTGTCCTAATTGCGCAGTCGCCGACCGATAGCAACGCGCTGTCGATCACCGGAAACGGCAGCGCATTAATTAAGGGCATCGTTTATGCTCCGGACGCTGCGGTGACGCTGACCGGTAACGGAAACCTAAATGTATCCCTCGATCTCATCTCGGATTCGCTGGTCATCGCCGGAAATGGATCCATCACGCTAACAAACTATGCGGCAGTCGACAACACCAGTTCGGTGCTGGGAAAACTTTCAATGGTGGAGTAAAGCATGCTGAGCGAAACAACGTTGCATTTGAAACGACAGACTCCGACCTGGCGCTTCCTGGTGGGGGTCATGGAGGATCGGGCAGACGCGCTCGTTGAGATGGCGATTCTATTGCCCCTGTTGATGACACTGCTCGTTGGAGCAGTCAACCTCGCCATGGCCGCATATACAGCCTTTGAAGTGTCGAATGCAGCGTTGGCGGGCGTGCAGTATGGCGTCCAGAGCGCGGCAACAGCAGGGGACACGACCGGAATTCAAACTGCAGCGGCAAACGATGCCTCGAACATCACATTAGGCACCACGACCGCGACCAAGTCTTGCATTTGTGCTGACGGGTCAGCATCGACCTGCAGGTCTACTGACTGCTCCGGGTCACAGATCGAGACGATCCTCACCGTAAAAACGCAGGCGACATACTCGCCGTTCCTGCCGATTTACGGTAACTGGCCGTCGATTACGCTGCACGGATCGGCTGTTCAAAAGGTGCTGCAATGACGGCCTCAACGACGTTCCCTGGAGAAACGATGAGCCGCTCGCTGAGCCGGCGCGGGGGAGCCAGGCTGGGTCTACGCCTCTTTCGCAGAGATTCGGGGGCTATGGCGGTTGAGTTTGCAGCGACCGCGACACTTCTGATGATGACTTTCTTCGGTATATTTCAAACCTGCCTCGCTCTTTACGCATATAGCTTTGTTTCGGACGCCGCGAGGGTAGCAACACGCTATGCGGTGGTGCGAGGATCTTCCTGCACGGGGATGACCGATTGCGGCATAACCGCGACCCAGATTCAAACATATGTGCAAGGATTGGCGTACCCCGGTATCAATGCAAGCAGCCTGTCCGCGACCACGACCTGGTTCAGCGCCAGCTCGACGCAGCCGACGACATGGACCGCTTGTGCGAACCAATGCAATGCTCCTGGGAATGCGGTGCAGATCAAGGTGACCTACGCGATTCCAATCTTTCTTCCATATTGGAAGAAAGGGACCATTAGTGCGAGCAGCACCTCACAGATGGTGATTTCCAACTAAGTCCGGCCGTCTCAGTCCCTACCTTGTGTTTTCCCGCTGACCAAAACGGCGGTTCCTCTCACGAGCATTCATCAGATTCCAGAATCACTGCGCCTGATCCCATTGGGCGAGTCTTTGTGCTGAGCGCGCTTTGAGAGCCGCGAATGACGAGAAACTAATGAGCTCGTGAAGAACCCGAGTCCCCAGGTCGCGCGGATCCATTGGAGTGATGAAGCAAGCTCGGGCGGAATGGCGCTTGTCGAGACGGTGAAATTCGCTGTTCCGGTGGGGCCGAGCAAAAAGGGCTAAATGGAGCGCGAGATGTGTGCGCTCGATCACAGGGACCATCCGAGGAGAAATCCTGTGATACCAAAGGGTTATTGACCACGTTGGTGGGCAGTGGTCCCATAAGCCTAACGAACCCAACATCATTTGGCGATAAACGTCATGGTATGCGCTTCGTGCGGGTCAGAAGATCGATTCCGCCAGGAATGGGACGCCATGAACAGATTTTCGGCACGGCTTTTGCGCGGTCTCCGCGAGGAAAGCGGTCAAGCCATGGTTGTTGGGGTGGTCAGTCTGATGGCAGTATTGCCATGCGTGGCCCTGGCAATCGACGTCGGCCAGTTCCGCTTCCAGCAGCAACAGATGCAGGCAGCGGTTGACGCCGCCGCACTGGCGGGCGCGATCGAAGTTTCCAGCTGCGCGGGCACCGCAAACTGCACGGCATTGCAAACGGCAGCCCAGCGGGCACTGGTGGAAAACGGATTCGGCGGCAGCACCCTGAAGAGTCAGTGCGCAACCCCGGGTACCGTGCTGACGTTGACGGTGAATAACGGTCCCTGTTCACTTGGCTCGACAAGCGGCGATCCGAACTACGGCAAAACGGGCTACGTGGAGGCGGTTCTATCCGGCCCCGCGAACACGATCTTCGCGAATCTAGTGGGCCTGCGCACAATTCGCATTGCGGTGAGAGCAGAGGCCTATGTGGCCCCATCGTTCTGCCTGTTCACTTCTACGTCGAACACGACGTCTACGGGCCCGCAGGGCATCCTGCTCAACGGTGGGACACTCAGTGCGAATTGCGGCGCCATCGACGATTCCGGCTCAAGCGGCGCATTAACCACCAACAGCGGCGCGACCTTCAACACCACAAAGTTCAGTGTTCACGGCGGCTGGAGTCCCAATAACGGTGGGGCGTTCAGTTCAACTCCCGTAACCGGCGTGCCGGCGGTTGCCGATCCTCTGAGTTACCTGACGGCGCCCACCGCGGGCACTTGCACCAGCCAGACCGTAGCCGGCACGGGCTCGACGACTCTGAATCAGGGGACATTCTGCAGTGGATTCAATCTCAACTCCAACACGACGGTTGCGCTGAATCCCGGAACATACATCATCCTCGGAGGAGTGAACATGGGCACCGGATCGACCCTGACGGGGACCGGCGTGACCTTGTTCTTCAGCGGTTCAGGGGCGCTGCAGATGAATACCGGCAGCACCGCGCAACTGGTGGCGCCCACGACTGGCAGCCTTGCGGGAATTGTGATCTGGGAGGCTGGCAGCGACACCAATGCCATGATCATCAACGGCAATACATCGGCGAAGTTCGAGGGCGCGGTTTATGCGCCTGGAGCACAATTGACCATCAATAGCGCCGCGAATACGGCAAAATACACGGTCTTGGACGTGAATTCGCTCATCCTCAACACGGGAGCCAATTTCGCAATTGGCAGCGATTATTCGTCGTTAGCGGGAGGCTCCCCTGTCAAATCCGGGAGCGCCGCTCTTGCGGAGTAGAGTATGCGATTCCAACGCCTGAAGATCGTGAGCTCCGAAGCAGGCACCAGCCTGGTGGAAGTTTCGATTTTTCTTCCGATGCTGTTGCTGGTGCTCATGGGGGTGGCCGATTTTGGCCGGGCCTATTACCTGGCCATTGAAGTTGAGGGAGCTGCGCACGCAGGCGCCGTTTATGGCGCGCAGCATGTCACAGACACAACAGGCATGCAGAACGCGGCAAAGCTGAACTCACCCGATGTCACCGGCCTTGTCGCCACGAGTTCGTGGGGCTGCGAGTGCTCGGATGGAACGTCTTCATCGGCAAGCTGCAGCTTGACTCCTACCTGCACTGTGAACGTGGTCTATTTCGCCAAGGTAAACACGACCGTTACATACCACCCGATCATGCCCTGGAAGGGGATCAACTCGTCCATCATTATCAGCGGGAGCAGTACCATGCGATCTGCAAGTGAGTAAGACGACCCGAAAGCGCAGGGGATGGAGAAGATTCGCTGGAGGAGAGCGCGGAGATTCGCTTGTCGAATTCGGCATCGCAATTTCATTGCTGCTTATGCTCGTCTTCGGCATCATCGATTTCTCGCGAGCGCTGTACAGCTATCATTTTGTTTCCTCCGCGGCGCAGCAAGGAGCGCGCTACGCGACCGTACGCGGCGCGGACTGGCCTAGCGCCTGCGCTTCCGCGACTTCCTATAGCTGCCAGGCGAGCACTGCGAATATCAAGACCTACGTGCAGAGCCTGGCGTCCATGGGCATTACACCGGCAAACGTGACGGCGACGCCAACGTGGCCGCAGCAAAACGTGAACGGCGCCTCGACAGGCTGCAACACCACTGCCACTCAAGCCGACCAGGGCTGTGTCGTGAAGGTCCAGGTCACCTACACATTCCATTTCTTCCTGCCTTATCTGCCCACAGCCGGCTTGCCCATGACCGCAACGTCGGTGCAGGTGATCGCTTACTAGGCTCAGTGCCGCGTTTTGCGCCGCTGCTGGCGCAGGTGGGGAACAGAGATCAGAGATCAGGGACTGGCGGGTGCCCGGGCTGGATCGGATTCTGGGCCAGCGAGGGATTGGTGTCGAGATTCTTCTGAGCGAGCTGAAGGGCGTAGAGCAGCTTGCCGCCGCGCTCGGGATCGATCTCACCGCAGGCGAGCGCCTGAATGATGGCGCTGAGCGCCTGGTGAATGCCTGCGGTGGTGACAATCGGAGGCACCTCGAACACCTTTTCGCCGGTGTGAAGGCGGCGGGGGACATAGACGCGGTTGCGTGCGTGGAAGTAGCAAAACGGCGAGCCGCGCAAAGCGGGCGATCCGCACTTGAGTCCGTTGGGCTTTACGAAACGACATTCCTTGTACATACTGGGTACCCCTCCCCCGCCTCCCCTCCTATAGTCGTTTCGCGCAAGATCCTCGCAGATGGCCGGTTGCGGCGAACGGTCGCTCAAGAATATTGAAGCGATTCGAGTTCGGCGCAAAATCCGGCGAACAAAGAGCTTGCACGCTATCCCGCCCTAGCGACAGAAACAAAATCGTCGCGAGGACGGGGCACCCGATTGTCTGAGGCGAGCTTTCGGATTGAATTTGAACGCCAAAAACGAACGCGGCGGATAGGATCCGCCGCGATGAAAGCTGGTTTTTGGAATTCTTGAGCCCATTATGCGCCAAAGGGGAATAATTATCGGCAAACTTGGGGAGATTAATTGGCGGGGCATAAGGGACAGAGGGGAAAAGGGTTAAGCTGCGGCGGAGGGGGTTACAGGGGACGTTGGACTCTTGACAGGCGGAAGTGAGGGGCGAGTCTGGTCGGGTTCTTCGGAACGTCCCGTCTGTCCCCAGTTTTCGTCCCCAGTTTTCCGACGGTGTGCCGACACAATTTCCAGCTTTCGCAGACGTATCATGGAGGCTCAGCGCAACTAGGGGCCGAAATGTCCGAAATAATGTACTGCTTGCCGAGCCACGCGCAGCAATACTTTCTGCGGCTGAGGAATGAAAAAACGGAGGCGGCCCGCGCCCTCCATACGCGAGCGCTCGTTGACCTTCGTGGGGAATCCGCCGCCAAAGGTGTCTTGAAGTCCGGCTACCAGCAGATGAAGGAGTGGGAGCTGGGGGAGACATTTATCCGCGACCTCACCCACGCATACTTCGACAGCGCTTTGGAAACATGCAGTCTCTATGAGATTCCACTCGATGCCCGCCTGACCAAGTGCCTTGAGGATGGCCTCCGCGCCTTCGTCGTGGCTCAGTATCGCAACGCGATCAAAAGTTCAGGAATGCAAGGCGGTCACGTTAAGATTCCGCTTCATCTTCGCGCTCAGGTTGCGAGCAGCTGCAGCGATTGCCGGTTTCCCCTCTTCAATTCCATCATGATCAAGCTCGAGAATGCGCGCGTAAAAAGCGTTAAGGATGCACAAGCGAGAAAGGCGGCTCAAACAACTATGACGACTCCTCCCGTAACAACACGGCCGGGCTCCGCCCTGCGGACAGCGAAAGTAATTCGCATTCTGATTGCGTCTCCTGGCGATGTCACCGATGAGCGCGATGTAGTGACCGAGTGCATTTATGCCTGGAATGCCGCTCATTTTGGAACGACGGGCATTATGCTTCAGCCCGTTCGCTGGGAAACCCACACGTATCCGGCGTCCGGGGACCGCCCGCAGGCTATTATCAATCGGCAGATTGTTGAAGATGGGGACTGTCTTATAGGTATCTTCGGCGCACGTTTGGGCACTCCCACAGGCGATGCGTTGTCCGGCACGATTGAGGAGATAGAGATTTTCCGGAAGGCTGGTAAACACGTGTCGCTCTATTTCTCTACGGCTGACGTCCCAAGAAACGCGGACCGGGAACAACTCGCGGCGCTGGAGAACTATCAACGCGACCGGAAGAAAGACACTCTGTACGCCGAGTTTTCGGACGCGGAGGAATTACGTCGGCTGGTTACTCAGCACCTGCCGGGGATCGTGCACGCTGTGAGTCAAGCGGGCTTACGGGACGGGCAGAGCCAGTCGCAACCTGCTAAAAATGAACTCGCGCGGCTGTTTCTCCGTACACGCCCCGGCATCCAGAGCGGCGATGTGAAGACGGTCCAAGTATCTGCTGTGCTCGAGAACGTCTCTGACCGAAGAAAAATCACAGACTACGTTTGCACCTTGTCGGTTCCAAGAGCCTGCTTAACACACACTTCCACTGTCTATATGGGCGAGATACGAAAGGACGAAGAGCCGAATCGTCGGTTCTTCCGTGTGTCAAGCCACGATCCCGGCAGGGTAGCTATGATTTTCCAAGGCGACAAAGTGCCGCTCTTCGCCCTAGACATCGGCATTGATCAACTGCTCATGAAGGGTACGTATCTTGCCGGTGACTATGAGGGCACGCTGGCAGACAAGGTTGTAGCAGAGGTGGTAGCCGAAGGCGATCTTCTGCGCACGGAGCGAACTATCGCCGACATATTCGAGAGTCCTAGTCAGGATTGAGTCGTGCGTTGCGAGCCAATAGGCGACTGGTTCGCCGAGGGTCGGTCGATTGACTGAGCGGAGCTGAGCGCGGCTTCGCCGCGTGCTTTTCTGTTCTAAAAGGGCGGCTGCGGTTTGCGGCACTTTCTACGGGCCCAGTTCCGATTCAAGAAAGCGTGGCGGTGTGTTCTTGAATCTCGTGCGTAGGCTATTGGGGATTTCGGGCCGCTCGGACGGATTTGGCGAGCCCCATCCACCTCGATCCCAGCTGCTTCGCAGCCTTGCCCATGGAACTCGCGGCCCAAATAACCGGAAAGTTGTGGAAGTGCTGCGGGGTTTCAGGAGCCTGAAGGCCCATGCTCCTTCCGATCCTGGCTGGTTCGCAGCCTTTCAAGAGGAACTCGCGGCCCGAAAAACCAAAAGGTTGTGGAAACGCGGCGTGGTTTTTCCCGGTGAGGCCTGCGCCACAGGCGCGGCTTCGCCACGTATTTTTCTTTTCAAGAAAGGGCGGCGGCGATTTGCGGCAGTCGGGGATGAATCCCCGACCTACGAGCCGACCCTGATGCAAGACTCGGCGGATTGGGTTTGTGCGACCCCACCCAAGCGAAGCTTGAATGGGGCACCCCATTGTTTGTGTTGAGTGAAGATCGCGAAAGGCAACCGCAGATTCTTCGACTCGTCGCCACGGCGACTCGCTCAGAATGACAGAAGTGAGTTGATGTTTGTGCTATCCCACCCTAGCGAAGCTAGGATGGGGCACCCCTCTTTGTGCTGGGTGAAGGTCGCAAAAGGCAAATGCAGGTCCTTCGACTC
>Ga0265339_10000778_pt1 | contig 24660 bp, 19 predicted proteins | sample 4CB219metaG_FD_202085 | JGI IMG/M metagenome (GOLD analysis project Ga0265339, IMG submission 202085) | Rhizosphere microbial communities from Carex aquatilis grown in University of Washington, Seatle, WA, United States - 4-CB2-19 metaG | ecosystem: Host-associated > Plants > Roots >... | reverse complement strand
TCGTGGGCAACGACGCTGTGAGGATTGACGATTAGAACCTGCGGCACACCGGCCAATATTGCCAAGGCAGGCGAGCTATAGCTCGATGGTTCGTCGCCAACCTTCCAAACCAGCGCGCCGCTCTGTTTGTGGTATGCGACGAGCGAATGGCCGCTTGGCCCGCCGGCGCTTACCACCACCAGGTCGCCAATCACTGCGGGCGAACAGCTCTTGCCCCAGCCGGCATTCTGGGCGTGGTTCTCAGTGAGCACGTCGTGCGTCCAAACGACCTGCCCTCCGACACCGTCGAGACAGTTGAGCCGGCCCTCCGCGCCCATCGTGTAAACGTACCCGTCGGCAATCGTGGGCGTGGCGCGGGGACCGATACCGTCGATCTCCTTGCCGAACCGTCCTTTGTCGGCGTGCGACCAGCGAATTTTTCCGGTGGCGAGTTCATAGCACACGACCAACTCGAGTTCGCCGCGTTGCTCTTGCGTGACGGCAAATTTCCCGACAACTGCAAATGATGACCAGCCCGCCCCGATCGGCTGGCGCCAAAGCAGGAAAGGTGGGTGCGTCTTCCAGTCGCGACCCAGGCGAGGCGCGCCAATACGCCCGTCGTGGTTGGGCCCCAGGAATTGGGGAAAGTCATCTGCAGTCGTCGCGGCCAGATCGACCATTGCATCGGCGCCCTGGTCCACCGCGACGGGAATGGGCTTATCCAAACGCTCATCAGGCTTGAGGCTCCAACGCCAGGCCAAACGAGGCACAATGTCGCCGCTTACCCCCTCGATTCGAATCGTGGCAACCAAACCGATCAGCGAGAACATGCCAGCCCCCACGATGGAAAGCTTCGTACCCCATTGCAGCCCGGCAAAGAATACCAGCCAGAGGTAGAGTAGAAGCGCAATCAGCAGAAGTGCCGCAACGGTTGCCAAGAAACGGTGAGCTTCGGTGTTGAACGCTTCACTGAAACGGACGCCTGCGATCAGAACGGCGCCCATGACGACGATCAGCCCGGCCAGCCACCATCGGCGACAAGGCGCGGCGGGATGATTAGGAACGTCGGCTAACGAGGTGCATGGGACATCGGTCATTGGGCTGGATTCTCCTTGACCTCGGCAGAACGGTCAGTCAGTACGGCTGGTGACCTCCAGAAGGTGCCAGCCAAACTGGGTCTTGACAGGCCCTTGCACCGTACCTACAGGGCAACTGAACACGACGCGGTCGAATTCCGGCACCATCTGGCCTGGGCGAAATTCGCCCAAATCACCCCCCTCTCGGTTCGACGGACACTGCGAATGTTGGCGCGCCAAGGCAGCGAACTCCGCGCCTTCCGTTAATTGGGTCTTCAAGTTTTCGCAGTCTTCCTTGGTCTTTACTAAGATATGCCGCGCTCGGGCTTTCTTGGGCATGGCAAACGCTTTCTCCGGCCAAATATGGACGGCAAATGGGATAAAATGAAGGGACTGGGACTCGGACCTTGTATGAGCTTAACGAACCAGGGAGATCTGGCAATCCGATTTTTTAGCCGCTGCCCGTCCAAATTCTGCGCAAAAAACTTCACATATTCTAACAACGAGGTTACAATCGGCAGTGGTGTCTTGCCCAAACCGGATTCCCGAGTCGGGCAACCCCCGGGCATGGGGGCTTGGCACTTCGGGCCGCTCGCAACAGGGCCGACACGGAATAGGGCCGAAATGAAGCAGCTCTCAGTCACCTCGTTTCTTGAAGTCGTCGAACGCAGTGGACTGGTCGACAAGGACCGCCTGAACCAGTCGCTTGCCGACCTGGAGCGCGAGGCGGGCGTCAGTGCCATCACCGATAGCCAGGTAGTCTCTTCTCATCTGACCGATGTGGGCCTCTTGACCGGTTGGCAACGCCAGCGTCTCCTGGAGGGGCGTGCAGCCGGATTCTTCGTCGGCAAGTACAAGCTGCTCGATCATTTGGGCACCGGCGGCATGAGCAGCGTCTACCTGGCCGAACACATCGTGATGCGGCGACGTGTCGCCATCAAGGTGCTCCCCAGCAGCCGCGTCAACGACACGTCGTATCTCGCTCGTTTTCACCGCGAAGCGCGCGCCGTGGCCGCGCTCGACCATCCGAACATCGTGCGGGCTTTTGACGTGGACAACGATGGTGACGTCCACTACCTCGTGATGGAGTACGTTGAAGGCAAAGACATTAAAGTGCTCGTTGAGCGCAACGGCCCATTGCCCTACTTGCTGGCGGCTGACATCATCCGTCAGGCCGCCGACGGACTGAGCCATGCCCACAAGGCCGGTTTGATCCATCGCGATATGAAGCCCGCTAATTTGCTGCTTGATGGCCACAATGTCGTCAAGGTGCTCGATATGGGGCTCGCCCGATTCGCCACGGATGACGTTGACGCTTCGCTCACTAATGACCACGACGAAAAGATGCTGGGGACGGTCGACTACCTCGCGCCCGAGCAGGCGCTGGACAGCCATCTGGTCGATCCTCGCGCTGACATCTACAGCCTGGGATGCACGCTTTATTTCACTTTGATGGGTACCCCTCCCTTTCCAAACGGCACGCTGGCACAACGCGTGGTTTGCCATGCCACGAAGGAGCCGGCGGACATCACCCAAAAGCGGCCCGATGTGCCGCGGGAGTTGCTGGCCATTTGTCGGCGGATGATGGCCAAGTCGCCCGAGCGGCGATACCAGTCGGCCGACGACGTGAGCCGGGCACTCGTACGGTGGGCGCAGTCATACCGCGAACAGGCATCACAGCCAGTCGCTGCGTTCGACGAGGAACTGACTCTTGCGCCCTTGGACGAACATACCGACAAGATGGTTTCCGATTCGTCGAAAGTCGTTCGATTGGGCAAGACCGCGACTTCCGTTGGTTCCGGTGATTCAGTAAATTCAGCGGCGTCCGTCACGAAAGATTCCGATTCATCGAAATCGCCCAGGTCGAGTGCTTCCGGTTCTGGCAGGTTGATCAAGCCGACGGCTTCCGATTCATCGAAAACGACCGGGACCGGATCTCCCGCAACGGGCAAACCAAGTGCCAGGCCGTCGCCTGGCCAATCGATCCCAGCAATCCAATCACCTCGTTCGACGACCGCGCGTCCGATTGGGCCGGATAGGCCCAAACCCAAAGAAGCATCGGCATTCGACGATTTGTTAGCGGAAGTCGCGCCGAAAGATGCTTTGTCGCCATTGGGAATGGAGGCCGAATTGGTTGGCGGAGCCGCGTTAAGCGCCGGTTCCGCGTTGGGTACCCACTCGCTGCGTGGTCGTCGTGCGAGCCGTTGGGATTCACCCTGGTTCTTGATGGGGGTGGGAACGCTCCTCGCGATGGCCGTGATCGCAGTAGCGGTCGTCTGCTACGTGCTCTTGAAGTAGAAGGCGACAGAAATTCTTACTCGGTCGCCGTCGTCGCTTGGGCCTTCTTCTTGGCCGAATTTGAACGCAAGTCCCATGCCGTAAGCCAGCGAGTATGCGCGCGCGCAAGGTTAAACTCATCGGCCAGGCGCTGGGCCATGTCGGCCATATGTCCCGCGCCATAAAAGATGCCCAGGCGCTTCTTTCCCTTGCCAATCTCGCGTCGCAGGACCGACAGCGCCTTTTTGTTGCGTTCGGTGACCAGGGTCGAGCCCTCCGGTCCGTTGAACGCCGCCATGGCGCCATCCATGTCCTCGAATTGTTCCGCCAAGAGCCGCTTCATCTTCAATGAACGGTTGTTGGAGAACAGGCCAGCGAATAGCTTGGCTTCAGCCGAGCTGTCGCCCTGTTTGGCCTGCTGGGTCATTGCCTGCTCCATTAGCCGCGCCAGAATCGTCCAGATACTCTCACCGCGGGAGGCCATGGACTTGGCGAAGTCGTCCGGCGACATGTCGGCATGCACGAAGTTGGGTTTGCCGTAGTCAATGTGGTCCAACTGAAAGTCGAGAGCCAACAAGCGCTTCATGCCGGTCTGCAGCTTCGCAACGGGGTGTTCGCTCCGATCGCCCTGCATAGGTCGGGCGTCCTCCGGAGCCACCAATTCGTAGAGCAGGGAGTCATATTGCTCGAATCCACGGTTCAGCGCTTCGAAATACTCCTTTTCGCCGACGTGGATGACTCCGATCAAGTCAACCACCAGACCTTCGCGATCCGCGTCTTTGGCTTCGAATCGGACAATGGCGGTCTGCAGGGCCGTCGGCCGGCCTTTCGCGTCTTTAGCCAGCCGCAGAAATGGTCCTTCAGGCTCGGTCTCACCGGCCGCCGGCGCAGGAGACGGACGCAGTTCCGGTTCGTCGCAGCGTGCGGCGGACATCTGCCACCACGCGGCAAACCACAACGTGACCAATATCGTCAGGGTTCTGGGCATTCCGGACTCCTTGCGACGGATCATCAGGCCATAGGCCCTTGAGTATACGCCGCACAATTGCCATGAACAATCAGGCCAAAACCTGAAGTTATTTTTTCACAACCGCAAAGAATGTGGGGACGGAGGGAGAATTTCAATGACCAAACCCGATGCGCCGCGTGCGCTCCCTTTATTGTTGCCGAGAAATCGCATCTATATTGCCCATTTTTACAGCGTGACTGGCCGGTCCTCACGGCATTTCCAGCAAGTATTACCTTTCTTACTCAACTCGTTGAAGCGGCACTACCGATACTACCCGCACGGGCACAGAATTGGCTCTTCACCGTGGAGAGAGTGCGCGGGATTTTTTTGACGGAAGCCAAGGTAGACCCAAACAATGTCGATCAACCGCACGAAGCTGTGGCTGGGATTAGCATTGCAACTCCTGGTGATGTCGGTGGCCTCAGCCCAAGAGCTGGAAGAAGATAAGTGGCTGCCGTATTTCTACAACGACGCGAAGCTCGGTGGTCCAGCCGATCTGAGCCGTTACGGGGGCGGCCCGAAGCGCAAACGCGGTTGGTTCGCAACCGCCGAAGCGCTCGACTGGGCGATTGGTCGGCCGGACAGAACCAGTGTCGGCAAAGAAGGCTATACGCCCCTGGTCGGCCAGGGTGGCGTCTTGGGCCTTCCCCCCAACCCCAGCTTATCTGGCGGCAACAACAACAACAACACGAACCAGCAGCCAGGGTACTTGACAGTCAACTTCTTTAACCAGGGCAACACGCTCGATACCGGCTTCATCCATCCGGCCATGGGGCCCGGCCAGCGATATCAATTGGGATACATTAATGAAGACGGCCGAGGGTGGATGGTGGGCACGATCGTCCTGCAATCGCAGACGTCGCAGCAGGTCGTCAGCAACGGCCAGGTGGCGATCTTCGCTCCGTTCACCAACGGGATCAATCCCTTGGAGGGTTTCATCCAAGGACCCAACGGCGTGGCTTTCGATCTCAATGGCAACCACATTTATGGCCCGAATGGCCAAGACCCGGGCACGCTGAATCCCAATCCGCCGCCGCAGTTCATTCCGCCTTTCGACGGCATCCCGAAGATACCTGCTCCGACCGACTTTGGTGACCTGGTGCAGTTTCCGGTCATCTTCCATTCGCTCTCAGCCAGACAATCCTCTCGGTTATGGGGCATCGAAGTCATGCACCTCTGGCAATTGCCGCTTCGCCGTGACAACAACCGCCGCCTGGGCACATGGGAAGCCTTGGCCGGCGTGCGTTACCTCCGCTTCCGCGACAGTTTCCTGGTCCAGGGCTTCCCTGACATCCAGACTCAGCAAAACAGTGGTAACAGCGGCGGCAGTGGTTCGACGACGAACAACCAAATCGCGGTCGGGGTCTTGGGAACCAGCCAGTGGAACCAGACGGCCGACAATAACCTGATTGGGCCCCAGGTCGGCTTACGGTGGGCGGCGGGCCAGGGACGGCTGACGTTTCAGACCGAGGGCCGCGTCATGGCGGCGGCCAACTTTCTTACCGAGAAGCAAACCGGCTTCTACGGAAAGCAGCCCGCCTTTGCGCAGCAGACCCCGCTCGGACCGACCTCGAATTCGGGCGGCGGCGGCGGTAACACCCAGAGTCAGGCACCTACGCTTCAACCCGGCTTCCCGGTTGGCCTGGTGCCGCAGAGCTTTAGTTCTACCCGTTACGTGACTCAATTCTCGCCGGTGGGCGAGTTGCGATTGAACCTGAACTACCAGGTATACCGCTCCGTGGCCGTCCAGGCCGGCTGGACCGGACTGTTGATGGGCGGCATCGGTCGCTCAGCCAATGCCATCGACTGGTCGTTGCCGGCGTTCGGTATCCTCTCCTCCGGGTCGAAGCAGTTCGTGCTTGTCGAAGGCATCAACGTCGGCGTCATAATCAATCGCTAATCTGCGGTCGACTTGCACCTTCAGGCTCGACTTGACTACGTTACGCTAGTCCTGAAGTCGTTCTCCGATCGACACGAATCGCAACCGCGACCCACTTCGCCCAATTCTCTTATGGCCGCCCACTTGCCCGTTGGCGAGCCATGCGTATGCTACAGGCGGCGTTGAGAGAGGGAACTGCGCGAGGCAAGGCCGGCATGGAACACAACCAGGCGCGACCGCGGAAAAGCGCGGAGGGCCAACGGGATGAAATCGAGGTGAGCGAGGTCCGAGGCCGACGCGCCCGCGAGGCGTTCCTGCGGTTCCCCTGGCGGATCTACGCCGATGACCCGCATTGGGTGCCACCGCTCTTGATGGAGCGCAAGGAGTTTATCGACCCCAAGAAACACCCATTCCTGCGGCACGGCACCGCCGCACATTTTCTCGCATTCCGTAGTGGTCGGCCCGTGGGCCGGATCCTCGTCAGCGACGACCCCAATTACAACGCTGAACATTCCGCCAATGTCGGCTGCTTCGGGATGTTCGAGACGATCGACGATGAACGAGTCGCGGCGGCCCTGCTCGACGCGGCGGCCAATTGGCTCCGCGCTCGAGGACGGACCCAAATTCTTGGGCCAATCGACTACTCGACGAATTACGCTTGCGGTCTTTTGGTCGAGGGCTTCGACACGCCGCCAAGGATCATGATGAACCACAACCCGCCCTACTACGCCCGATTACTCGAGGCCTGGGGCTTGGTTAAGGCCAAGGACCTCTACAGTTGGTGGTTCGACGACGCACTCGACATGCTGGTGACCTGGAAAGAAAAGGCCAAACGGATCCTGGCGCGGGGGCGAATTAAGGTGCGCCACTTCCGAATCCGCGATATGGCCGCGGAACTGGCGCGTTGCAAGTTGATCTACAATTCGGCCTGGGAGCGCAACTGGGGCTTCGTCAAGATGACCGACGTCGAATTCGACCATCTGGCCAAAGACTTGCGGCGCGTGGCGGTGCCGGAACTGCTGTTGTTCGCCGAAATGGACGGCGCCCCAGTCGGCTTTTCAATGACCTTGCCCGACATCAACGAGGCGATGCGCCCATTGAACGGTCGATTGTTTAATTGGGGGCTGCCGATCGGCCTGGTGCGGTTCTTGTTCAATTGCCGGCGAATTCGCACCTGCCGGTTGCTGACATTGGGCGTGATCGAAGGCTTCCGCCGTCGCGGGATTGCCGAATTGCTGATCCTGGGGACGCTGGATTACGGCAAGAATGTCGTCGGATACACGGGCGCCGAATTGGGCTGGACGCTCGAAGACAATACACTGATCAACCGTGCGATCCGTACGGTGGGCGGACAGCAGTACAAGACCTACCGGATTTATCAACGGGATATTTGAGTCCGACGGTCAGTTGTCAGCTCGGGGCTTTCTCCAACTTACTCAAATGGGCGCCGTTGGCCGGAGCCGCCGCGATATACTTCGGGTCGATCCTGCGCAATTCCTCGGCCAGCACCTGGATGGTGAAGCGAATTTGCTCTTCGGTATGGTTCGTGGTGATGAAAAAGCGAAGCCGCGATGCCCGCTCTTCCACTGCCGGATGGACGATCGGCTGCACATTGATGCCCCGCCGGTGCAAGGCCTGCGATAAAGCGAGGCAGTGCATGGAATCGCCCAGGATGATCGGCACGACCGGCGAGTCCATGCTCATGCCGGTATTCAGGCCTTGTTGCTTGGCCAGGGTGAGGAACAACCGGGCCCGCTGGTGCAGCCGCTTGACGCGCTCAGGTTCACGCTCCAGCAGCTTGATTGAGGCCAGCGACGCCGCGGCGTTCGGCGGCGAGATGCCCACGCTGTAGACGAAACCGGGCGCCGTGTATTTGAGGTATTCGACTACGGCGTTGCTTCCTGCGATGTAGCCGCCGCAACTGCCGAAAGACTTGCTCAGAGTGCCCATCCAGAGATCGACGTCGGCGGGGTTCACGTCCCAATACTCCCCCACCCCGCGTCCGCGTTCGCCGAGCACACCCGCCGAATGAGCCTCGTCAACCATCAGGAATGCCTTGTGCCGCCGTTTGACCTCGATAAACCGGGGCAATTGCGGAATGTCGCCATCCATGCTGTAAGTGCCTTCGATTGCGATCAATACGCGACGGTACTGGCGCCGCTGATCGTGCAGCAGTTGATCGACTTCGCGCCAGTCGTTGTGCTGGAACGGCCGGCGCCGCGCCCCCGACAGTTTGCAGCCCTGGATGATGCTGTTGTGGGCCAGGGAGTCGTGCAGGACCAGGTCGCCGGGCCCAAACAGGTGGCCGATGGTCGATTCGTTGGTAGAATGGCCGCCGACGAACACGATCGCGTCCTCGGTGCCTATCAGCCCGGCGATAGCCTGTTCCAACTCGCGGTGGATCGTTTTTTCGCCCGACACGACACGGCTTGCCGACACAGAGGTGCCGAAGCGATCGATGGCTTCCTTGGCGGCCCGAACCACAACCGGATCGCCCGACATGCCCAGGTAGTTGTAACTCGAAAAATTGATCATTTCGCGACCGCCGATCGTCGTCGTATCGTTGGTCACGCCTTCATGGACTTTGAAATAGGGGTTGCCAATGCCGGCACGTTCGAGCATCTCCTGTGTTTGCTTGAGCCGGAGGTACTCAGGATAGCGGTCGAACCGATAGTTCTCAGGCGGCAAGTCATCCGCCGCGGTGCGAGGTTCGCCACCTCCCAGGTACTTCTCGACCGCGTCGACCACCTCGCGGCAGGTCTCCAATTGCGGCAGTACGTCCTCGGGGAACCGGCCGCCGAATCGTTCCTCGAGCGAGACGAGGATCTCCATCCGTTCCAGCGAGTCGAGTCCCAACTCGACGATGCTTGACTCGAGTGTGAGTCCCTTGGCCCGCTCCTTGGCGATGCGCTGCACCTCGGCGAGTACCCGAGCGGCTGTGCTTCGGCTGGCCTCCGGGACCGACAGCAACGACCTCTCGTGGTCGGCCGTCATTTCACTCGTGGCTTCGAGTGGGACGATTCGTTGCCCGTTGGCCGCTTCGGCCGCAGGTAACGCGGGGGCTGCCGGGGCGTGGTCGTCCAACGTCAATTCGCTGCGTCCGAACTCATTTGCCGCCGACTCGGACGGTTCCGAGGCGACCGGCGAGGCTGTTGGCGCGTCATCCCAGGACTCAGCCCCATCTGCGGAGGAACGTCCGACGACTTCCAGCGTGTTCTCCAGGAAAGCTTTGCGGCAGGCGTGCCGCTGAATCTTGCCACTCGAAGTCTTTGGTATGCTTCCGGAGCGGACCAAGACGATCGAATCGACCGGAAGTTCGTGTTCCCTCGAGACATCGCGGCGTACGGCCTCATAGACCTCTTCCAGGTCGGCATGCTGACGGCGGTCCACTTCGTGGACGATCACCAGCTTCGGCTCCGCGTACTCCTTGCCACGAGGACTTCGATCCACAGTGAAAGCGGCGCCGCAGCCGGGCCGCAATGAGGAGTGGCTCTTTTCGACCGTGAGCTCGATATCGTGTGGGTAGTGGTTCAATCCGCGGATGATGATCAGGTCCTTGAGTCTGCCCGCGACGAACAGCTCTCCGTCCTGGAAGAAGCCGAAGTCGCCGGTGCGCAGAAACGACCCTTCGTCGGTGTCGCGGAGCCGGGCGCGGAAAGTGTGCTCGGTTTCCTCCCGTCGCCGCCAATAGCCCTGTGCGATACTCGGGTTGACCACCCATATTTCGCCAACCTGGCCGGGCGCGCAGCGGGTCATCGTCTCGGGGTCGGCGATCACAATTTCTTCATCGGCCAACTGCTGGCCCGAGCCGACGAGCTTGCGGGCGTTATCATCGATCGCCGAAACCTCGACCACCGAGCGGTTTTCGAGGGCCTTTGAATCGAACGTGCGCACGACGGGCGCTTGAGCTTTGAGCCCGCCAGACACGATCAGCGTCGCTTCGGCCAGGCCGTAGCACGGATAAAACGCCTCGCGGCGAAAGCCGCAGGGTTCGAACAACTCGGCAAAACGGTCGAGCGTCTCGGCGCGGACCGGCTCGGCGCCATTGAAGGCCAGGTCCCAACAGCTCAGATCAAGTTGCGCCCGTTGCTCAGGCGTGATTTTTCGGACGCAGAGGTCGTAGGCGAAATTCGGTCCGCCACTGGTCGTACCACGATACCGAGAAATTGCTTGCAACCAGCGGAACGGTCGCTGCAAGAACGACATCGGCGACATCAGTACGTTATGGCATCCCATGTACAAAGGTGCCAAAATGCCGCCCACCAGCCCCATGTCGTGGTAGCACGGGAGCCAAAAAACGCCGCTGAAAGCCCGTGTGTGCTCGAACGCGAAACTGATCATTGCGCAGTTGTGCAACAGGTTCGCATGACTCAACATCACCCCCTTGGGTGTGCCGGTCGATCCCGACGTGTATTGCAGGAAGGCCAGCGCGCTGCTGCGGGCGCCCGGGTCGCGCCATTCGGCTCCATTTCCTCCCGCCACGCGCTCCGTTGCCAACCAGGCCATCCTGTCCAGATCCGGCGAGTCCTTCAAAAGCGGTTGCACGCGCTCGAGCACGGTGGTGGTGGTTAGCGCGATTCGCGCCTGCGCATCGGCGGCGATCGACTGAATGCGATCAAGTGAACGATTCATCCGCGGCGGATAAGCCGGCACGGCAACGACACCCGCGTAAAGGCAGCCGAAGAAGCCGACGATGAAATCGAGACCGGCCGGATAGAGCAGCAAAGCCCGTTCGCCTTGGAACGCCTCTGCTTGCAGCCAGGCAGCCACGGACCGCGCACGACGGTCCAACTCGGCATAAGTCAGTGAAACTTCCTCAGTCTCGCCGTCCACCAGAAACGTAAAGGCCGTCTGGTTCCCCTGGTGGAGCGCGCGATGCCGTAGAAGTTCCACCAAGGTGGGTGGACCGAAAAAGGAGCCCGGAAACCGATCGTGATCCACGGTAAAGGCCCTCAACCGAAATGGGCGCCCAACTTACACGACACGGTCGGCGAAATTCGATCCGCGCATGGTTTACGTAAACCAACTAATCGTGTCAGTTTACCACGCCGGCAGGGTTGTATCAAACGGCATTCCAGCGGCGAACCAACCATAATTCCTCGAACGTGGCCAGCGTCTTCCCTAGCGTGGCACGCGGGTTACACTGTTTGTATCGGGTCAATCGCGGCGGCAAATCTCTCGCCTTGGCCTGCATCGCAAAACCCGCACCACCCCTGAAGTCGTCCGTGAGCATAGAAATTCCCAAACTTCGAACCACGTTACGCACTCACGAAGGGATTGTCAACGCAGCGACGTTTTCTGCCAATGGGGGACTTTTGATCACCTCTGGTGGTACCCTCCCTATGCAAGGTCGCCGCGGCAAGATTGGTGAATCGCTTATTTGGGACGTCGGCACTGGGAAGCTGGCGGCCACCCTGGGATGGCACCGCCAAGCCGTTCTATGTTCGGCGGTTTCTTCAGACGGCGAAACATTGGCCACAGGCAGCCGGGACCAAACCGTCGCGATCTGGAACATTGGCCGTGGCCTATGGGACACCGTAGTCGGCGTCTGCGAGCAGAGCCTGCATGGCCATCAGGGCGCCGTGAGCACTCTCGCCTTTAGTCCTGACGGTGGGTTATTGGCGACGGGCGATGACCAAACGATCCGGCTTTGGGACACACACCAATGGCGGCAAATCGCGGGAATTGCAGCGGCCGCGCAAGCCTCTTCTCAATTGGCGTTTTCGCCGGACGGTCGCTACCTGGCGGTCACTTGGCGCAGCCGTGTGCCCGCCGTGGTTTGGGACGTTGCGTCGCGCGAGGAGGCGTTCAAGCTTCGGCTGCGAAGCGAGGAGAGTGTAGAAAACCGGGGGCTGGCCTTTTCGCCCGATAGTCGCAAACTGGCGGTGCTCGGTGCGAACGAAGTCCGCGTCTGGGACGTATCGACTTGCCAGGTGCTCACCGAATTCGGCGCTAAAGGTACCGAGGTGCTGGCCTACTCACCACGAATTGACTGTCTGGCTACGGGCGGCTGGGACCCGAGCACGCATGCGGCGATTCGGCTCTGGGATGCCGGCACGGGCATGGAACGCGCTCGCCTTCAAGGACACCATCTCCCTGTGACGGCCGTCGCCTTCGCCCCGTCGGGCAATTTGCTGGCCAGCGTCGGACGCGATGCGCTGGTAAATCTCTGGGAGATCGCGTAGTTCGGATCCGGATAGGTTCATGACTCGCTAATCTGAGCGGGCCTCGTTGGCCTTGGCGATCACGCTCTCCAGCGTAACGGGACGACCGCCTTGACGTTTGCTCTCGTCGGCGGCCTCCATGAACGCCATGATCTCAATCGTTTCGTCGGCGCTGACGGGAGGCATGCCGGTCTTGAAGAAACGGGCGATCTCGACGACCAACGGCTGGTAGCCCGCGTAGCCGCCGCTGGGCGCGATCCCCTTCGTACCGAACGCGGTCGCACCATAATCGCCTTTGCCTGCACGAATACCGCGGAAGGTCCCGATCCGGCCATCGCTCCAAACGCCGGTGACCAGCTCGGAGTCCTTGGTCTGCACGCGCGTCACCGATTGGCAACCCGGACCCATGATCGTAAACAGCGTCTCGACGCCGTGGATGCCGTACCAATACAAGTCGGGATGGTGCTCCTCGAGTGAGCAGGGACCGTACGCGTCGCAGCCGAGTACGTCGCCGACTTGCTCATTGCTGCGCATTCCACGAATGCCGGGACTGAACCGCAACGACGAGCTGGAGAAAAACGGGACACCGCTTTCGCGGCTGAGGCGCCCAATCTCGATGGCGTCGGCCAGCGTTCCGGCCAAGGGCTTGTCGATAAATACTCGTTTACCAGCGGCAAATACCGGCTTGACCTGTTCGAGGTGTGGGCGGCCATCGACGCTTTCCAACAGCACGGCGTCGACTTTCGCCAGCAAGGCCTCGATCGAATCGACGATCTCGACGTTAAAATCTTCCTTGAGCTCCTTGGTAAAACCAGCCAGGCGATTGTAACTGTCGGGGATGTCGGCGCTGCCGCCCGGGTACGCGGCCACGACCTTGACACCGGCCAGATCCCCCTCGGCCTTGGGGTCATTCAGCACTTCCGTGAAAGCGATTACGTGCGACGTGTCCAGACCGATGATACCGACTCTGATCATCGGCGGAGCGTCGACGGCTTGCGAAAACGAGGCCGTTAGACAAAGGACGGAAAGGCAGTAGGCGAAGTGTCGGATCATGGTAGTTGATTCAATGGGTTGGAGGGATTTGTCAGTGGCCATTCGTCGGAGGTTGTCTTCGCATTTTATTGCACCATCCGTCTCCTTCGTAGCAGAATTCGCAAGAAATTCGACTGCGGCCCCCTTATTCCATCATTGCATGCTCTCCCTCTTCGGCGGATTTCGCCCGCGGCTCAACATCGTTCAATATCATGCTTCTTTCCGGCGGCTGACGAAAGGGCTATCCCGCTCGAAAAATCTCCATTCCAACTCGGCCGCTCGCGAAACCCCAATCCGCCGGCTCGTCGCCACTTCCCGGGCTCCCAGCGCGGCGAACAGACGCAACTCGCGTCCCAACCGCTTTCCGTTAAGCTCCGGCCCGACACCGAGGGCTTGGCAAAGCTTGCCAGGACCACTGAGCAGGTGCCGCCGATCAGCGACGCCGCGCCGGGCGGACATGGCTCCGATCCCCGCCAGCGGCTCGGCGGCTCGGATCAACACTGCGCCCACTCCGTCGCGCTCGGTGGTGAAGTTCAGGCAGAAATGCACTCCATAGATTTGGTACACGTAGATGTGGCCGAAAGTCTCTCGCATCAGAGCGGCCTTGTGGCGTCGGATCACGCTGTGCGAGGCGGCGTCGGTAGTGTAAGCCTCGGTTTCGACAATCCGCGCTCGGCAATGCCCGACGGCTAGCACCGTGCCGATCAGATCGCGAGCCACTTTGAGCGTGTCACGAGCAAAGAAGTCCTGGCCAAGATGCGACAATGAACGGGCCATACGTCGGCAGAACGGGTTAACTGCGACATCAACTCTGATTCTATCGTTTGCCCAGCAGAATACCAGAAAGCACAAGCTGGTCGTGCCGGTCGACGTAGCCCTCCTCCCGTTATAGAATCTTCACGGGCAACGAAGTTCATTAGGGGTGCCGGCGCCCGCTGGAGCGGGCCGTGTCAAGTTATGAAGACGTTTGTCCTTTTCCTCTCGGTCGCATTACACCCCGCATCAACGGTGCTGGCCGAAGAGGGTGACGCGGAAGAGGTGCATAGCCCTTTGACGGCGGAAGAGTCGCTGCTGCATTTCCGGCTGGCCGAGGGGTTGCGTTTGGAATTGGCCGCCGCTGAACCGGAGGTGGTCGATCCGGTGGCGGTCCGTTTTGACGAGCGGGGGCGGATGTGGGTCGTCGAAATGCGAGATTATCCCAACGCTCCGTCACCGGGAAAACCGCCGTTCTCGCGAGTCAAACTGCTCGATGACCACGATGGCGACGGCCGCTTCGAGACCGCGCACGTTTTCGCTGATCAACTCTTGTTTGCCACTGGCCTGCAGCCTTGGCGGGACGGGGTGATCGTCACCTACTCGGGGCGAATTGAGTGGCTCCGCGACGATGACGGCGACGGCCGCGCCGATCATCGCGAGACCTGGTTCACAGGTTTCGCCGAGGAGAATTCGCAGCTCCGCGCGAACCATCCCCGATTCGCGTTTGACAATCTCATTTACGTCGCCAATGGGTTGCGCGGCGGCACGGTTCGAAATTCGCGGGACGCCGCCGCCAAACCCATCGCAATCAGTGGCCGCGATTTCCGCTTCGATCCGCTCACGCTCACCGCTGGAGCTGCCTCGGGAAACGGGCAGTTCGGTCTTTCGTTTGACGACTTCGGCAACCGCTTCACGTGCAGCAATCGCAATCCACTGATCCATGTCGTGCTCGCCGACGATGACCTGGCCCGCAACCCCTACCTGGCTGTTCCGGCCGTCGTCCACGACGTGGCGGCCGCGGGCGACGCCTCGCGCGTCTTTCCGATCAGCAGGACCTGGACCACGTCGAACCTTCACTCCGGGCAGTTCACCGCCGCCTGTGGTGTGGAAATCTACCGCGGCGACGCTCTTCCCACCAAGTTCCACGGAAATGCATTCACATGCGAGCCGACGGGCAACCTGGTACATCGCGAGGTGATCGAGCCAGTTGGGGCGACGTTCGTCTCACATCCGGTGGAGAAAGGCGTCGAGTTCCTGGCGTCTCCAGACGGTTGGTTTCGCCCAGTCAATTTGGAAGCAGGACCGGACGGCGCACTGTACGTGGTCGACATGTACCGCGCAGTCATTGAGCACCCCGACTGGGTCCCTGAGGAATTGAAGCACCGTCCTGACGAGCGGCATGGCGACGACCGTGGGCGAATCTACCGCATCGTCCCGAAGAAGTGGCGCCGGCCGGCGTCGCCGCGATTGGATGCTGCTTCGACGATTGATCTGGTCGCCCAGTTGGCAAGCGCCAACGCGTGGCACCGCGAAACCGCGGCGCGGCTGCTCTACGAACGCCAAGACCGTGCGGCCTTAGCGCCGCTGGAGGTGCTGGCCCGCGACGCGGCCGATCCTCGCGCGCGGGTCCATGCGTTGTGGGCGTTGCAGGGGCTGGATGCCCAGGACGACTCAGTCCACGATGCCGCATTGAACTCCAACGAATCACCTACACGGGCCCACCCGCTGCATGGAGATGCCGGCGCAGGCCCCCTGGTTATGGCGGCGATTAAACGCGCTCTTGACGACCACCATCCGCGCGTTCGCGAACAAGCCTTGCGGCTCGCAACGCCATGTTTAGCCCGATCGGATGTTCTGCGCTCGCGTGTGATCGAGCTAGCCGACGACGCTGACGCGAGGGTGCGGTTTCAGGTGGCGCTTGCTTTGGGCCAGGTTCTGAACGACGACGTGGTCGCACCCCTGGCGCGGATTGCCCTGGCCGGCGCCGACGACATTTGGACCCGTCGCGCCGTGGCGACGGCTGTGCCCGAGCGCGCGGGCCAATTACTGTCGCTAATCACTACGACCGCGGTGTCGACGGACCGCCTCACTGGGTCTTCGCAGGATGGCCGACTCGCGCTCACCGGTGAGCTGGCGAGGCTCGTCGGTGCCCGTCACGAATCGTCCGAGATGGCGGCAACAATCGACCAGATGGCCGCGGTGCGTGAAGGCGGGCCCATGTCCCGGAGTGAACTTGCCGTGCTTCTGGGCCTGGCTGACGGGGCGCAAAGCCGAGGCACATCGTTACTGGCGGCGTTGACCTCCGCGCCGGCAAGCGGCGCGACGGCGCAGAAACTGTTTGAATTAGCGGCGACATTGGCCGGTGACAAGGTCGCGGACATTGCGGTTCGGATTGAGGCGTGCGCCGCCTTGCAATTTGCCGACGACGAGGTGGCCGTGCCTGTTCTGCTCGATTTAATCCAGCGCGACGGTTCGCCTGAGCTGCGTGTCCGTGCGGTCGGGGCGCTAGCGGCCCACCGCGGCGAACAGGTCGAGCGTGCGCTGATCGAAACTCTGCCGCGTCAAACTCCGGCCCTGCGCGGCGCGATACTCGACTCGCTCACGGTGACGCCCGAACGCGTGCGACGCCTGCTCGACGCCATCGCGGCCGGGACGATCCAAGCCACCGAACTCGACCCATCACGGGCCGGGCGACTATTGCGGCACGCCGACTCTGCCATTCGCGCGCGTGCCGAGGAGCTCTTGGCCGCCGCGTTGCCGGCCGACCGGAAACAGGTGCTAGCCGAGTACCGACCGGCGCTCGACATGTCATCGGACGCCCAGCGCGGCAAAGAGGTGTTCAAAAAAAGTTGTGCCGGTTGCCATCGGATTGGAGAGTTGGGGGTGGAAGTCGCACCCAGCATTTCCGACTCGCGGACCAAAACGCGCGAGCAACTGCTCGTCGATATTCTACAGCCCAGCAAGGCGATCGACGCCGCATTCGTCAGCTTCACCTTGGTCACGGCTGACGGCCGCTCAGAAGTCGGCCTGGTCGCTGCCGAAACGGCGTCGTCGATTACGTTGAAGCAATCCGAAGGAAAGACGGTAACTGTACTGCGCAGCGAAATCGAAGAGCTTCGATCCAACGGCGTCTCGTTGATGCCCGACGGTTTGGAGCGGGACATCTCGCGGCAGCAAATGGCCGACCTGATTTCGTTTATCAAGAATTGGCGCTATCTGGAGTCGAACCTGCCGGCCAGGGCCGGCCCCTGACTAATGATGGACGAATCGCCCCAAACCAAATCGTGCAGCCGCTGCGGCGCGGCCTTCACCTGCGGCGCGGCTGAAGGACAGACGCATTGCTGGTGCGCGCAACTTCCGCACGTCATGCCGCTCGACTTCACGCGAGACTGTTTTTGCCCGGCTTGTCTAAGTTTGGAGATCGAACGGCGCCTTGGCGCCGCGGATGACGTGAGAGACGAAAGGACACATGCGGGGCACGGCCCAATCCAGAGGGAAAAGTAAAATAGGACCGGTGGACCCGTGCCTTGTTTGATCCCCCTTCAAGTTAGTTTCAATTGGCGGCTTTGAGCTCCGCGAGGTGCTGGGCGGTTCCTACGAGCCGATCCCAGTTCTCGTAAATGTACTCGGGGGGACCGCCGATCTGAGCCACCACTTGCGCTACCTGCTCTGTCGCCACCATTTCGATGGCGTCCCACGGGCAAACCGTCAACTCGTACGGATTGGTCTTCTTTTGCGGGATGTGCACGCAGACCTCGCAGCCAACGCACCGTTCGAGGTCGATCTCACACCAGCTTTGCAAGTTATGGAACTGGTCGTATTGCTGGATCTTCATAATGCAATCGACCGGACAGACCTCGAGGCAGGCCTCGCAGCCGGTGCAGTTGTCAGCGTTGATGACCGCCAATTCCTTGGGAAGCTTCTTGCGTGGCCCCTGTTTGGCCATCGTTGGGTCCTTCAGTCGAGGTTTTTTCGTCCCTCCGGCACGCCGCCGTGCCGCAGATAGCCAATCATAGAAAGAAATCGGCCGGCGGCCAACCGTTACCAGGGGAAAAACCCAACGGCATTTAAGTTCCAAAGTCATCGAAGTCGCACCCCGACAACCGCCCTATCACCAAAATGGCAGTCTAGGTAAAATCGAGTTTAGCGGGCGTCGTGCGCCCTCGTAGTTTGCTCTATCTCGGGCTGGACGAACATGTTGCGCTATTGGACTGCCGGCGAATCGCACGGCAGATCGCTGGTGGCCATCGTCGATGGGTTCCCCTCCGGGGTGCCGATTGAGACCGATTCGATCGACGTCGAGCTGCGGCGCCGGCAGGGCGGCTATGGCCGCGGAGGTCGGCAGCGTATCGAAACCGACCGTGTGGAGCTCAAGAGCGGAGTCTGGCATGGCGAATCGCTGGGCAGCCCAATCGCGTTGGAGGTGATCAACAAGGACGCCAAACTCGAACGGCTCGACGATCTACGACGCCCACGCCCAGGCCACGGCGACCTCTCCGGCGCCATCAAGTACCTGGGGTCAATTCGCGGTGTGCTGGAAAGGGCGAGCGCCCGTGAGACGGCCGCCCGGGTGGCGGCAGGCGCCTTGGCCAAGCAACTATTGCGGGAGTTCGGCATCACCGCCTTTGGGTATACTACCGAGTTGGGTGGCGTCAAAATCGAGCCAAAGCCAGGCACGCTCGACCAGCAGCGCGCGGTGCGCGATTCGAGCGAACTTTACACGCTCAACCCCGATCAGGACTCGCAGCTCAAGACCCTGATCGACGAATGCTCCAAGGAAGGGGATACGTTAGGCGGCGTGCTTGAAGTCCGCGTCGAAGGGCTGCCGTTCGGACTGGGTACGCACGCCCAATGGGACCGCAAGCTCGACGGCCGCTTGGCACAGGCGGTGATGGCAGTGCAGGCGATCAAAGGGGTCGAGGTCGGACTCGGCTTCGAGGCCGCCCGTCGCCGCGGATCGCAGGTGCATGACCCGATCCATTACGACCCACAACAGAAGGATTCGCCTAACCTGGGCTACGTACGGCCGACGAACAACGCCGGCGGGCTGGAAGCCGGAATGACCAACGGCCAACCACTTGTGATCCGCGCCGCCAAGAAGCCGATCAGCACGTTGCGAAAGCCGCTCGATTCGATCAACCTCGCCACCAAGGAGACCGAAGCCGCTTCATACGAGCGCAGCGACGTGTGCGCCGTACCCGCCGCCGGCGTGATCATCGAAAACGTCGTCGCCTTCGAAATCGCCGCCGCGCTTGTCGACAAGTTTGGAGGCGACAGTCTCATCGAGATGAAAGCACGCTGGAATTTGTTTCTGGAAATGGCCCGCGAGCGGTAGGGCGCTCCTGTAAAGACGCTTGCAAATGGTTCATCTGCACGAAACCCTCCGACGCCGTGTCTGCCGAACGGGCTTCTGCCTGCTCTGCGTATTGCCAACGGCAGGCATGCTCGGCTATAGCGCGTCGCGCAACCTTCCCTCGCACACCCGGCGGTGTGAGAGCGAATTGGGCGAGTTGCTCGGCTTGCGGGTCACGCTCGCGGAGGTTCGTTACCCGCGGCCGGGAGCAACACTCTATGAGGGGCTGGAGCTCGCCAATCCTGAAACAGGCAACTGTGTGCTGCGATGTCCATGGTTGGAAATCGAATCGATCGACAACCGAGTGGTGCTGTCGGCCACACAGCCGGAGATCGAGATGACCGGGCTAGGGATGGTCTGGGACTTGTTGATGCGGCGCTTGCGGCACGAGCTCGCGACCGATGGTGAGGTGCGGCTTACGCCCTGCCAGGTGACGCTTCGCGCATCTCGAGGCTCGCAGACCTATGAGGTCACGCAGGCCCTGCTCGAATCGGTCGATCAAGGGGAAGCGATCGAGATTCGCTTCCGTACGGCCGGCTCCGATGAATCGGAACCGGTCAGTTTCCGCGTTGTGCGCGACCGTTCGGAGCCAACCCCGTTTACGCGATTGGAACTGTACACTTTTGGTGGCGAATTGCCCGTTTCGATCTTCACTCCACTTGCCGACGTCGAAAGCTGGGTGGGGGAAGCCGCACGCTTCTCGGGGTCGCTGTCGGTCAATCAGTCCGCCGCTGGATGGGGGGCCGATGTGACCGGCCATTTGCTCGGTGTCGACCTGCAAACACTCATCGGCGACCACTTTCCGCACCAGCTCGCGGGCGAGGCCGACATTGAAATCATCAGAGCACTCATTCACCACGGCCGGCTGGCCGAGGCCGCCGGCTCATTCTCAACCGGCCCCGGCACGATCGGCACCTCGCTGTTGGATGCCGCCGTCGAATCGCTCGAATTTGAGCCGGGTAAGTTTAACCGGACACGAAAAAACGCCCTTGCGTTCGAGGAAATGGCGCTTCGCTTTCGAATTGATGCCGGCGGCTTGGGCCTGGCCGGTGCGTGCCATACCGGGCCGCGAGGTGGCGTCGTCGTTGGTTCCAAAGGCCGAGTGCTCCTCGCCTCGCCGCCAGAAGGCTCGATGCCCCCGGTGATCAGCGTCGTCCGGATGCTCGTGCCGCAAAGCGCGGTGCAAGTACCCGCCACGCGCGAAACCGCCGGCCTGCTTCAAGTACTCCCCATTCCGCCGATCGTTCCGCCCCAGGATGGCGCGAATGAGGGCCCGCCGGAGGGCCGGCTGCGATTGGCCCCGTCGCGGGAGTAGCTGAACCACCAGAGTGCGATGACGAGCAACAACAGAAAGCCATAAAACATGAAACTGGCCGGCCGCCGAAGCCGCGGCGTCGCGACAATCGCGACCAGAGCCGCGAACAGAAAGAACACGATATAGCCCACCGCGCCGAACCAAGCGCCGCTGGCGAACAAGAGTGCAAAGGCTGTCACCAGCGCCAAGAGTGTCTGCCAGCCGAACTGAACTCGGGGGCGTGGGTCGCGGGACTTGGAGGGTGGGTCGTCCATGTTCGTGAATTCGACAGTATGTTGATGACAAAAAGACGAGGCGCCCGACTGCTTGCGAGAGTCGATCGTCGTAACTGTTGACTGCCGATTCGCGTTACTCTTCCGCCGCCTCGGCGGGCAACGATCCTGCCAGTTTCTCGCCGCATTTCGGGCAGAACGATGCGTCTTCGGCGTGCGGCGCGCCGCATTTAGCGCAAACGGCGGTGGACAAGTCCTTGGTGAATTCGGGGGAAGTGACTTGTAGCTGGTTCAATTGCCAATCGCCCAGCGACTTGACGAATACTGCATGGATCGTGCCCGAACCGCGTTCGAACGTCGCCGCATACGTCACGTCGACACTGCTAGTCGCATTGATCTGCTTCATGTTGATGTTTGAGATTTGCTTCGACTTCAAGGCGCCGAGTCGTGTCTTGATCTGCTTGCCGATCCGAACGTAATCGGCTTCGCCCGTTACGCGGCGGAATTCCGGCGAGGTCGCCTGCTGATAGGTCTTGGCGAAGTCGCCTGACTCGATCTCGCGGAAAACTTCGTCGATCTTGATCGAAACGTCACTGTGGCCCGTCGCCGCGCGGAAGCCCAGAAACATGAAGCCGCCGCAGGCCGCCAGCGACAGCAATGCCACGCCCCCGCAGCCGAGGCCGACCCAGAGCAACACCTTCGAGTTCTGCATCCGCGGATCCTCCGAGTCTCAAAGTGACCATGATTGGGCTTCCCTGCTTGATGCCATCATCGGCGACTCAGTCGGGCTGGAACGCCTAACCTACGCTTGTCGTCGCCGTGTGCAGTATAATCGACATACCAGAGCAACACACACGGTGGCAGCAGCGCGGAAAACGACGCTCACCACTCCGCAGTCCGCAATCGAAAGCCATCTCACTATGCCCCACCCTACCCTGGTCTCGCTCGTTGGCTCGGAAGATCCACGCTACCTCGTCCCGTTCCATCCAAAGCGCGTTCCGCACCACTTCACCGACGTGCTGATCATCGGGGGCGGACTGGCGGGGCTGCGCGCGGCCTTGGCAGTCGATCCGCGATTGCGGGTACTGGTGGTCAGCAAAGACAACCTCACCCAGTCGAACAGCCAATATGCCCAGGGAGGCATCGCCGGCGTACTGGACCCTGAAGACCGCTTCGAGAACCACGTGGCCGACACGCTCCGCGCCGGTGGTGATTTGTGCGACCCCGAGGTCGTCGAGATGGTCGTGCGCGAAGCCCCCACGCGAATTCACGAGCTCATGGAGTGGGGTGCCCATTTCGATGAGGAGGCCGGCGCCTTGGCCCTCGGCCGCGAGGGGGGACACAGCCACGACCGCATCGTCCACGCATTGGGCGACGCGACGGGCAAGGAGGTGATGCGGGCGGTGATCGCCCGCGCTCGGGGGCTACCCAACGTCGATACCTGGCAGGACACGTTCACCCTCGACTTGCTCACGCATGTCGGCCACTGCCGCGGGGCACTAGTCTGGAACCCGCGTCACGGAAAGACACTGGTTTGGGCCAAGCAGACGATCCTCTGCACGGGGGGGGCAGGCCAGGTTTACCGAGAAACGACCAATCCACCGGTGGCCACCGCCGACGGCCACGCCATCGCATTGCGGGCCGGCGCGGAACTGCGCGACATGGAGTTCATGCAGTTCCACCCCACCGTGCTCTACATCGCGGGCAGCAGCCGTAGCCTGATCACCGAAGCCATGCGCGGAGCTGGTGCCCGGCTTGTCGACCGCAACGGCCACCGCTTCATGCCCGAATACGACCCGCGCGCCGAGCTTGCCCCGCGCGACGTCGTCAGCCAGGCGATCGTGGCCCAGATGGCCAAAACCCACCATCCCAGTGTCTACCTCGATCTTTCGCACCTGCCCTCCGACCGGGTGAGGACCCGCTTTCCTGGCATCGCGGCGATCTGCGCCGAGTTCGGCATCGACATCGCCAGCGACTGGATTCCCGTGCGCCCGGGAGCGCATTACATGATCGGCGGCGTCACGATCGACACCGAGGGCCAGACGACGCTCAACGGGCTTTGGGCGGCCGGCGAGGTCAGTTCGAGCGGTCTGCATGGAGCGAATCGGCTGGCGTCGAACAGCCTGCTCGAAGGGCTGGTTTACGGCGCGCACGCCGGCGAGGGCGCCTCGAGGCAGGCGCTGGGGATGACCGACGATTATCGGGCCTTGCCCCTGGAAAACCCCACCTCGCCGGAAGCCATCGAACCATTGGATCTGGACGACATCCGCAACTCGCTCAAGAGCCTGATGTGGCGTCATGCGGGCGTGCGGCGCGACGCGGCGGGCCTGGCCGAGGCCGACGACGCGATCGGCGGCTGGTGCGGTTACGTGCTCAATCGGCAGTTCGCCGACCCGGCCGGCTGGCAATTACAGAACATGCTTTGGGTTGCCCGCACGATGATCGTCGCGGCCCAGGCCCGCGAAGAGAGCCGCGGCGTCCATCTGCGGATGGACTTTCCCACGTCCGACAACGAGCATTGGCAGAAGCACATCGGCTTCCGGAGAACGTAGGTCAGCCTTTCCAGGCTGACGGAACCACGAGTTCGAACATTGGGCCGAACAGGCGGTCTTCCAGGGCGACTTCGCCCTCGGTGCCATCGGCAAATAGCACCTTCAACCGGTAATCAGGCAGTGGTTCGACACAGGTAACGCGATACATATCGGTCAGGCGCCGCGTCGTGGAGATCTAACTTCCCGCTCGCGCGAAGTATTCGTCGGAGGCTAGAATCGCCTCGGCGACCTGGTCCGATGTCTGGCCGCTCTCCAGCGCGCCCACCCAGGACGCGACCCCCACCGCATCGCCAGTGCGGCCCAGGTAGTTCTTGTAGTCGAGCTCAACCTGCGCCTGGTCCGCCTCCTGCGACCGCAGGAAACCCTCGGCCAGAGCCGCCCGGCTCAACCCGGCGGCGGCGGCGCGCTGCCAGCTATCCAGGCCGGCCGCGTCCGGGGCCCTGCCGAGCACGTCGGCGTAGAGCCCGACCAGGTAATCGGTGGTGCTGGCATGGGAAAGGCTGTACTCCTGCGAGGTCAAAATACCGATCTGCACCTCGACCTCACTCACACCCGCAATCAGGCGATCAAGGAAAAAGGCACGCCCCGCCGGATCCGCCACCCGGTGCAGGTACATGGCGTAGAACTGGTCGACCTGCCGCCCCAGGTTTTCCAGCGAGCCCTCGAAGCCAGCGGCCACTTGCTCGCGTGGAGTACCGGCCTTCAGCAATGCCACCCATCCGGCCGTTTCCGGCGCGCCGGGGGCGCGGCCGAGCACGTCATTATATAGGGCGCTGACGAATGCGACATTGCGATCGACTGCGGTCAGGCCGACAGTGAAGTCCGTGGTGCTGTAGCCGGTGCCCGCCGCACTCCGGACGGCGATCTTGCCACTCGTCGCGCCGAGCGGCACGGTTACCGTCAACGACGAAACGGAATTCACAGTCACGTTATTGGCAGCGACGGGGATACCGTTGAAGGTGACCGAAAGCACGGCCGGGACGAAGGCTCCGTTCGACGTGTAACCGAAGTTGCTTCCGGTGATATTCACCTGGGTACCCGCCGCGCCGCTCGTCG